>Ga0209083_1000124_pt1 | contig 116913 bp, 127 predicted proteins | sample AM7aDNAmetaG_FD_184132 | JGI IMG/M metagenome (GOLD analysis project Ga0209083, IMG submission 184132) | Freshwater microbial communities from Finland to study Microbial Dark Matter (Phase II) - AM7a DNA metaG (SPAdes) (version 3) | ecosystem: Environmental > Aquatic > Freshwater > Lake ...
TAACATTCTCGCAATACATCCATAATCCTCATTTCCTATTTGTTTATGTGACATATATTAACTATATGTCTAAAATACCTTTGCAATTAGCCTGCAAACTTCTTTGCAATTAGGATGATAATTCAGAAATATGTTGTTGATCCATCAATAATAGGGCCATATAATATACTATGAATATACGATATTAAAAAATAAAAAGGAATCCCTATTATTAATGATATTTTATAATATATTTTTTCTAAATTTATATTATTAATATCTTTTTCAAGAATTAAATTTGAATTTTCCATATTTATATTATACCAAAAAATAATTAAAAAACCCTAGATATCAACCTGAACCGTGAAATAATAGTGACTGTCCCCATTATCTCATTATCTTCTATATAATTTCATATTTTAAACTTATCTATAATACAGACATTCATTGATATTTATTTGTTAATTAAAAATTTATTTAATTCTTCAAGAACCACATCTAACCATTTTAAAATAGATAATCGTATTTCTTCTGAATTATATTCAGTAAATCCAGATTTATTAAAAATGTCACCAATAAAATCAGATCCTTTTTTAATATTTAAGTCATTATAAAAATTTATTATTCTTGTTTTTACATCTTGATAAAAAGAATCTTGCATACTTTGATTATAATTATCTATAATATATTCTTTTTCATTCTGAAAACGCTCTTGAATTGAACTTCTTAATATTTCAATTCTTTCATCAGAAAAATAAATACAGGCAGAATCAAAATCAAAAAAAATTCCCTCTTTTTCATTATGATTTGTTTTATGATCTATATCATTAAAAACTAAACCTAAAATAAAAGAATCAGATTCAAATTTAATTTTTTTAAGATTATCTTTATCAAAATTACTTTTTAAAGACTTAATTTGTTTATCTGCATCTTCTGAAAACCATCCATCTAGTTTATTGTCTTTAAATATCGGAGAAGCAGGTATATTAAGTAAGGTCAGCAATTCAGACACTATAAATTGTATTTTTCCATTAGATACCTCAAAATTCTTTACCCCATTTTCGTCTAAAGCATAACACCTGGTTTTTTGTCCCCTAACTCTTGCAATAGATGTATAAATTCTATCTCCTAATCTTTTAGATAAAACAGGATAAGTATTTTGTTCATATATTTCTTTCATATATTTTTATTATATCAAATTTCTCTAATAATTTGTAGCGATAACATTCATTGATACTTATTTGTTAATTATTTATCTAATTTTACTATTAATTTATTCACAAATCTATGAAGATTTTTATCAAGTTTTTCTATTGAAATATTCAAAATTTCATCATAAGTAAACCATTTATAACCATTAAACTCTCCTTCGTCATACTGAATCGGTCTACTGGAATCCCCCTTAAGAACATACCAAAGACTTACATCTGTATGACCAGCAGTAAGTCCTACCGTAACTGCTTGTGCTAAGAAAAAGATATCATCAAATAAAAATATTGCTTTTGTATTCAATTCTTCTATAATTTCTCTTTCAACAGTAGTTTTGGGATGCTCATTTATTTCTACGTGTCCACCTGTTGGTATCCAGCGTTGTGCTCTAATATGATCGATAAGAAGAATTTTATTTTCTTTTTGATCAACAAGAATAAAATATGAAACAAGATGTTTAGGTGGAATTGCGTGTTTTTTTATTCTAAATATCTCAGCCCCACTATTTATCCAATCAAGGGTATCTGCAATATGAAGCTTCTCAATCTCATCAAATGGTGTGATATTATATACAAGTTCTATTATTTCATTTTTTATATTTGGTTTCATTATAATTAATTTATAGCAAATAATTATTAATTAGTAGTTTGAATTTTAAATAATTTATCTAATTTATCCAAGTTATCCATGAAAAACCAATTAAGTTATTTTCTTTATCAAAACCTACAGTAAAGCTTCCTGATTGTAAAACTCCACTACCATAAACTCTTCTACTTGTATATATCTCTGTAAAATCTTTAGGGTCTATATATAGTGCTTTGTTATTATCAAACGGTACATAAAAAATTAATTCATCATCAATTTTAAAACTAGAATTAGATTTCACTTTTGTATATATTCTTTCAAAATCATTCTTATCTAACTTTATAATAGCATTAGCCTCATAGTCTCCATGCATATCAGGGAACGAAGCACCTTTAGTAAGAATTTTTCCACTTTTAGGGATTAATATGCCTGTTTGCAACTCAAACTCTTTTTTATAATATTTGTCTCTAGGATAAAATGCTGTGTAAGTAGACCATACTGACACAAGAAAAACCACAAGAATAAATGTAATTGCAATTCTCTTATAACCTTTCTTTTTTAACCAAAGAAAAGGAAAATACGCAAAAGCAATAGGGACAAAGACCAGTAAAAGTAAAAATACGGAAAATATAATAATTGATATAAGGTTATTAAACATAGATTGATTATATAGTAAGAGCGATCTATACTAACACTTATGAGTATTGAGGCGACTAAACCATACTTATATACAGGGCTGGGAGACCTGACCGTGAGTACACTTCTCGAAGCCTACTGCTTCAGTACACCTTTTCCGTTCGTGGGTACACTCACACGGAAAAGGTTTTCTCGTCCAGGGCATATGTGAAGCAGTTCACATATTTCTGACAGAAAAAAATCGCTGCACTCTTTTTGCTGCCAGACCTGGATTCGAACCAAGATAACTTCCTTCAGAGGGAAGTGTCCCCGCCTCTTCGGCGGGTCGCCGATGAAACGACTACTATGCTTATATACAGAGCTGGGAGACTTGGATTCGAACCAAGATAACTTCCTTCAGAGGGAAGTGTCCTACCATTAGACGATCTCCCAGCTCTATATACAAATATTACTTTTTCAAAAAATCTTCCAACTTTCCTTTTAAAACCTTCCTTCTATAACCTGTTTTATACAACTTCTTTGAAATCCATACTTTTCTTAATAAGCAATCTGACTTCCACATATTACCACAAAAAGGTAAAAAAACAATTTGAAAATAAACTTTATTTAAGATACAATCACTTTATGAATAATGAAATAAAATATGAACCTAGGCATATAACGACTGATGATATTAAAAATGGTTGTATGGTCCTTACAGGCGGTGATAATGAAGAAACTAAGCTATGCATGATACAAGAAGAATTCCGAGATGGTATAGACACTATTAAGGAAATACATCCATCAGTTACTTTCTATGGATCAGCCAGACTTAAACCTGACCATCCTGAATATATAAAAGCTTATAATCTTTCATACAGAATTGCTAAAGAGCTTGGTTATGCAATTATTTCAGGTGGAGGTGGAGGTATCATGGAAGCAGCAAATAAAGGAGCTCACGATGCTGGAGTACTATCAGTAGGCCTCACGATTAAACTACCTCACGAACAAATAACAAACCCTTATGTAAATAAAGAAGTATCTTTTCATTTCTTTTTTGCAAGACAAGTTTCTATGCAATACACGACAGAAGCTTGTATATACTGCGCAGGAGGAACAGGTACTATGTATGAATTCTTCGAAATGATGACTCATTTACAAACTGGAAAGATAGGTCTTATACCAATAATTTTATTTGGTACAGAATTTTGGAATCCAATAGTCAAAGTACTTAAAGAGTCATTGGTAGAAAAATATAAAACAGTTTCTGAAAATGATTTAAATAGATTCATCGTCACTGACGATATGGATCAAATAATTGAAATCGTAAGGATAAGCAAAATCAGAAATGGTGAAGATGAATTAAATTAGTTACACAAAAAAATCAAAATATTCTTATTCTAGGGGCGTGCGCAAGGCTGTCGAGCTGAGCAATGAGGAAATTTTCAGCAGAAAATTATCCGGACCCTATAATAAGAATATTTTGATTTTTGTTTACTTTTTCTTATTTACCTTGCAAGCTTTTATAAATGCTGTGAAAAGTGGATGTGGAGAAAGAGGTCTTGCTTTAAATTCTGGATGGAATTGTGTACCCAAAAAGAAAGAATGTTTGTCTGATGGAAGTTCAGCTATCTCACAAAGCTTACCATCTGGGGAAAGACCAGAAAATACAAGCCCAGCCTTTTCTAATGCCCCTCTATATGCATTATTTACCTCGTAGCGATGTCTATGACGCTCAGATATGATGTTAGTACCATAAGCCTTCTGTGCGACTGTACCCTTCGAAAGTAAAGCTTTATAAGCTCCAAGACGCATACTTGCACCCATATTTTTATTTTCAATTTTTGCTTTCTGTTCTTCCATTATATCTATTACAAGATTTTTAGAATTTGGATTAATCTCTCTAGTATTTGCATCTTTAAGTCCTAGAACATTTCTTGCATATTCTATAACCATAAGTTGCATTCCGTAGCAAAGTCCAAAGTAAGGTATATTATTCTCTCTTGCATAACCTATAGCAGAAATTATTCCCTCTATACCACTCTCACCAAAACCACCTGGGACGATAATGCCATCAAAATCTTTCAGCATAGATAACTTAATCTTTTTTGATTCAAAATCTTTAGAATTAACACAAGCAATTTCTACACCAACACCAATTTTATAACATGAAAATTTTAATGCCTCGAGTATTGATATGTAAACGTCAGACAAAACAAAATCTCCAGAATCAAAATATTTACCTACCACGGCTATCTTTACCTTTTCTTTTCCATTCTTAGTTTTTGAAACAAACTTTTTCCAATCTGAAAGATCAGCTACCCTTTTTGGTAAACTAAGAACTTTCTCAAGAGTTTCTCCCATTTTATCTTTTTCAAAGTTTAAAGGAATATCATAAATACTTTTAACATCTGGAGCTGATATGACGTTCTCATCTGGTACATTACAGAATAATGCAATTTTTTCTTTTCTCTTCTTATCAAGTGATGTAGCACCACGAGCTATTATAATATCCGCCTGGACACCTGCTGAATTCAAAGTGCGTGATGCATACTGAGTAGGTTTTGTCTTCATCTCTCCTAATGTTGAAGGTACTGGCAAGTAAGAAACAAGGACAAATGCAACATCTGCTGGATGTTTTGTTTTAAGCATACGAGCAGCTTCAAGGAATAGAACGTTTTGATATTCACCCACAGTGCCACCTATCTCAATTATAGTAACCTCAGAACCAGTTATACGAGTAGCTTCTTTAATTCTATGAATAACCTCAAGCGGTACATCTGGAACTACCTCTACATTCTTACCTTTATATTCTAAATTCCTTTCTTTACGAATAACCTCTTGGTAGACTCGGCCTGTCGTCATATAATTCGTACGATATAAATCTGTTCCCAAAAAACGTTCATAATTACCCATATCTTGATCACACTCATCTCCATCATCTAAAACAAAAACTTCTCCATGTTCTGTAGGATTCATTGTTCCAGCGTCTACGTTTATATATGGATCAATCTTAATAGAAGTTACCCTGTAACCCCTTGATTGCATAATTAAACCTATTGAAGAAGCTGTAATACCCTTCCCAACTCCTGATATAACCCCACCAACTACAAAGATATACTTGCAGTTAGATAATTTACTCTCTAGCTTTTCTTGTGGTAATTTATTCATATTTTATTTCCTTAGATAACGATTAATAGCAAATATACTTGAAATACTTCCAAGTAAAATACCTGAGCCCAACATAATAATAAATAATTGAAAAAAATTTGATTTATAATATTGATACAAATTTATACCTATAAAGTCTGTCATATTATTTCCAAGCCAAATAGAAACTGGAATAAATATAAGAATAGTAAGCAATGCAGAACAGATACCAACTAAAATTCCAGATACGATGAATGGACCTTGTACATACTTAAGTCCTGCACCTACGAGCTTCATAACACTTATCTCATCTTTAGACATGTAGATAATAAGACGAATAGTATTAAAAGTTATAATAATTGAAATAATAATAAGAACAAAGGAAACCATAAAACCTAATTTTTTGGCTCCATTTATTATCGAAGTAAGTCTATCAATAATTAATTTGTTTTGACTATAATCTATCTTATCTATGATAGTAAGCGACTCCTTGACTAAAGCATCATCACTTTCAAAATATTTAGAAATACTTTCATATTGAGAAGGATCATTTGCTTTTATGTTTAATGATGCTCCTAATGGGTTGTCATTAAGTTCATCTAATGCTTGCAAAGTAAGATAATCATTTGAATGCTTGTCTTTAAAGTTTGATAGGGCTTCTTTAGAAGATGTATATGTTATATTTTTAACTTCAGGTAATTTAACCAATGATTCTTCAACCTTTTTAATAGAAGATTCTTCTGCTCCAGGAATAAAATAAATAGTTACATCTACTTTATCTTTAATATCATTCAAAGAATTATTGAGTGCAGCTTGCACAAAAATAAGAGAAATAATTACAAATAATGTAATAGTCATAATTAGAATACTTGCTACAGAAGTAAAACCACTACGTACAAAGCTATTCCAACCTGTTTTTATTATTCTTTTTGTATGAGTTAACATATTATTATTATAGCATATATTTACCTTCTTTATCATCTCTGATTACTCTACCATTCTCAAGAGTTATAACTCTCTTTTTAATACTATCGACTAAACCTTTATTGTGGGTCGTAAGTATGACAGTCGTACCTAGATCATTGATCTTTTTAAGAATATTTATAACCTCTTTAGCGTTCATAGGGTCTAAATTACCAGTAGGTTCGTCCGCGATAATCAAATCTGGCTGAGTAATGATAGCACGAGCTATAGCCAAACGTTGCTTTTCTCCACCTGAAAGCTGGTGTGGGAAATGAAATGCCCTATTCGTAAGGTCTACAAGCTCAAGAACGTGAGGAACATCTTCCATAATTTCTTCATCACTTTTACCTGTCGCCTCCATAGCAAAAGCTATATTCTCATAAGCTGTCCTATTTGGCAATAAACGAAAATCCTGGAAAACGATACCTACCTTACGGCGAAAATTCATCAAATCTTTCTTAGAAAGTTTATGAATATTGGTAGATTCAAAAAAAACTGAACCAGCCGTGGGAGCTTCTTCAGCAAGTATAAGCTTTGTAAGAGTGGTCTTCCCCGCTCCAGAATGACCAACGATAGAGACGAACTCTCCTTGAGCGATAGAAATAGTTATTTCTTGTAATGAAAAATTATCTTTGTATTTTTTTGTGACATTATCAAAATAGATCATCAATATTTTAATTTTATCACAAATTCATTTCCGCCACAATAAATGGATCTATAATGCCACTTTCAAGCACGGAGTCAACATCATGAACTTCGACATCGGTCCTATGATCTTTCACCATCTTATAAGGATGAAGCACATAAGAACGTATCTGACTTCCCCACTCTATCTCTGTCGTCTTTGTCGTAGACAAACCAAGCTTTTCTTTTAATTTATCTTCTTCTCTTTTCTTATAAAGTTTACCTTTTATTATCTCTATAGCTTTTTCTCTATTCTGCTCTTGTGATCGTTCGGTTGTGACATGGACTGAGATATTCGTAGGTAAATGAATAATCCTGACTGCCGTCTCTCTTTTATTTACATTCTGCCCACCGGGACCACCCGACTTCGAGAATTCAATCCTCAAATCTTCTGGTCGTAACTCTATAGCAGTATCTTCTTTCTGTAATTTTGGAATAACTTCAACAAGCGAGAATGAAGTATGACGCAGAGCCTTTGCATTAAATGGTGATATACGCACAAGACGATGAACACCTGACTCATTCTTCAAAGTGCCATATGCACCCTTACCTGTAACTTCAATAGAGATATTCCTGTATCCACCCACATCATTCTTATTCTCATGAATGAGAGACACTTGCCAGCCTTTCCTTTCTATATACTTCATATACATGTGCAAAAGCATACTAGAAAAGTCTTCTGCATCATCCCCTCCTGCACCAGAAAGTATAGAAAGTATCGCATTCCCTTTATCATACTTTTCCCCTCCGAGTATCTCATCTTTTAGTTCTGAAATTTTCTTTATCGTCGCTTGAGCCTTTACTTTATCATTCCAAAAACTAGGCCCAACCATCTCTGCTTCCAGTATTTCTAGCTCTTTCTTTAGATTATCTTTATCTTCTGCCATTTATCTATAATATCAGAATATGTATAAATTAGAAAATTATATCATGAATTAAAACTTCAATTAAGTTTAAATCAACTATTCGTTTTGCTATAAAAGCCTATTTTTGATAGAATTCAAATATGAAAATAGCTATTATCGGTTTTGGCTCAATGGGTAAAAGTATCAAAGAAATTGCGGAAAAACGCTCTCATATTGTAAGTACAATCATTGATCCGATATACGAAAATGCTGACTATAAAACTATAAGTGAGGCTCACCTAGAAGATGTAGATATAGTTATCGATTTCTCACATAGAGATGCGGTTATAGAAAATACTAAAGTATGTGCAAAATTCAAAAAGAATCTAATAATAGGCACAACTGGTTGGTATGACTCTATCAACGAAGTAGAGAAAATTGCAAAAGAAAATGATATAGGAATACTTTGGTCTGCAAACTTTTCTATAGGTGTAAATATGTATTATGAAATAATAAAAGAAGCATCAAAGCTTATAAATAAATACAACGAGTATGATATCTGGGGTACTGAGCTTCACCACAACAATAAAGCTGACTCCCCTTCAGGAACAGCTAAAGAACTTGCCAAGATTATGCTTGCAAATATAGAAAGGAAAAGTTCTGTAGTCTATGATAAGTTAGATAGAAAAATAGATCCGAAAGAAATACACTTCTCTTCTACAAGAGGTGGTATTATAAACTTCAGCCATACTGTTGGTTTTGATTCAGCTTCTGATACTATCACTATCACTCATAGTGCAAGAGACAGAGGAGGATACGCACTTGGAACTGTCAAAGCAATGGAATGGCTAAATAATAAAAAAGGTTTCTACTCGATGAATGACTTTTTAAAAAATATTTAATAATTGAGATTTATAAGAATAAATAATATGAATAATAAAGAAAAATATAAAGGAGTTTGGACAGCACTCATAACACCATTTAAGGTAGATGAATCTATAGACTGGGAAGCCTTTGATATTCTCGTAGATAAACAAATAGAAGCTAAAGTTACAGGTATAGTAGTAAGTGGAACAACTGGAGAATCCCCCACTCTTACAGACGAAGAATGTATAGAACTTACAAAAAGAGCTAAAGAAAAAGCAAATGGAAAGTGCCTTATAATGACTGGTACTGGTACAAATGACACAAGAAAATCCATTGAGAAAACAAAGATGGCAACACTTGCCGGTGCAGACATCATAATACTTGTAAACCCTTACTATAATAAACCTACCCAAGAAGGACTCTACCAGCACTTCAAGAAAATTGCCATGTCGACTGAATTACCAATAATCTTATACAACATAAAAGGACGAACTGGAGTAAACCTAGAGACTTCTACTTTATGTAGACTTGCAAAAGATATAAAGAATATAGTAGGAGTGAAAGAAGCATCTGGTGACTTAGAACAGATAAGATCTGTGTGTGAACAAACACCAGAAGATTTCGTAGTATTATCAGGTGATGATAATATCACTTTTAAAATAATTAAAGATTATAATGTAGACGGAGTTATATCTGTCGCTTCAAATATAGTTCCAAATGATATGGTTAAAATGGTTAATCTTATCTCATCTAGACAAATAAATGAAGCAGAAGAATTAAATAATAAATTATTCAATTTATTTAAAATATTATTTATTGAAACGAATCCTATACCTGTAAAATACGCAGTCTCACTTATTGGTTTATGTAAAGACGTTTACAGACTACCTATGTGTAACTTAACTACAGACAATGCTAAACAAGTAAAAGAATTACTAGATAAAATGAAAATAATATAATGTATGGAGATAATTGGATCAGATAAATTAAATAAATTAGGTAGCTATGCTTTCGCTGAAGTAGATAAACTAGTTGCTAATCTAAAAATAGAAGGTATCACACCTATTGATTTTGGTGTTGGAGATCCGACTTCTCCTACTCCTGAATTCATAAGAAATGCAGTCAAAGAAGCAGTAGATATACATGCTAATACTGGTTATCCAAGCTACATCGGTCAAATAGAGTATAGACAAGAAATAGTAAATTGGATGAAAAAAAGATTTGGTATAGATCTAAATCCAAATACAGAGATATGCTCAACTTTGGGATCAAAAGAAACTGTATTTAACTTTCCTCAAGCTTTTATAAATACAGATGATATAGTAATACTTCCAAACCCTGGTTACCCTCCTATGAAGAATGGCGCAATTTTTGCTAGTGGAATACCGTACTTTGTATCTTTAAAAGAAGAAGATGGTTTTCTACTTAATTATAATAAAATACCGAATGATATTGCAGAAAAAGCTAAAATCGTCTGGATAAATTACCCAAACTCTCCTACTGGAACAATAGCTGATTTAGAATATTATCAAGGACTAATATCTTGGGCAGAAAAATATAATATAATTATAGCCTCAGATGAAGGTTGCTATATCGATATATACTTTGATAAAAAACCTCATTCGATACTAGAAATAACTAAAAAAGGCATCATTACTTTTTATTCATTAAGTAAAAGGAATAATATGACAGGATACAGAGTCGGTTGGGTAGCTGGAGATGAAAGAATAATTGAGAAATTAAAAAAATTAAAAACAAATATAGACTCTGGAACTCCAAACTTTATTCAAGCTGGTGCTATAAAAGCTCTACAAGATGAAAGTCATGCAGAAAAAATGAGAAAAGAATACAAAGAAAAAAGAGATATTATGATTGATGCTTTCAAGCAAACAGGAATGCCAGAATGCAAAAGTGAAGCTACGTTTTATCTATGGCTTAAAGCTCCTAACTCTATGAATGGAGTAGAATTTGCAAAAGAACTTCTTTCCAAAGAACTTGCTATTGTAGTCACTCCGGGTGCTTGGATATCTGATGTAGATGAGAATAATTTTAATCCAGGTGAAAATTATGTTCGATTTGCTTTAGTGCCTTCTCTTCCAGAAGTAAAAACTGCAGCAGAAAAAATTAAAAATTTCTATTCTAAAAAATAATGAGCCGAAGGCCAGAATCGAACTGGCGACCTACGGTTTACGATACCATTGCTCTACCAACTGAGCTACTTCGGCTTTTATATTTAAATTTACTATTATTAATTATTTTAATTAATTAAAGCAATGAGCCGTCAGTGAGAATCGGACTCACGGTCTCTGTCTTACCAAGACAGTGCTTTACCACTAAGCTATGACGGCTAAATCATTTTTAATAAAAATGATCACCCGGACACTACTGTGTTTTAGAGCTAAATCATTTTATATAAATTATTTGCTTAATATTCTAGCAAAACAATAGATTTATAATACTATAAATTACATAAGTTGCAAAATTGATGATTTTGAGTTACTATAAAAGAATTGTTTAATATACATAAATAATATAGCGGGATAGAGAAATGGTATCTCGCATAAGGAAAATAGACTCATAACCAAAGGTTATGATAAGATAAAGTTTTGTTTAAAATAATAAATAATATAGCGGGATAGAGAAATGGTATCTCGTAAGGCTCATAACCTTAAGACGGTCGTTCGATTCGACCTCCCGCAACAATAGGCTCGTGACAAGCCAATATGTCTCGAACCTAAATTATATGTCGGTGTAGCTCATCTGGTTAGAGCGCGGGACTCATAAGCCCGAGGTAGGAAGTTCAAGTCTTCCCACCGACACAATAAGTAGATATTTTATCTATTTTATGTTATGTTTTAAGTATAAATTGCAGTCGTAGCTCAACTGGTTAGAGCACCCGCCTGTCACGTGGGAGGTTGAGGGTTCAAATCCCTTCGACTGCGCAAATAATAAAAAAGAGTAGCCATGGCTACTCTTTTTTATATTAACTTTAAATCTTCAAAAACATTTTGATATAGTTTTATTATTCTTCTAGTCTCTACTTGGCTTAATGGAAAATTCTGACCTTCGTGAGCAATCTTATTACGAGTTAAATGTGCATCCCAAGCACTTTGTATACTTTGATAACCATTTGATTTTGCTTCTTCTAAAAGCTCTGCCATTGTATTACCTTCTAGACCTTTCTCTTTCAAAGCTTCTTCAAGTAAAGTATCAGACTCCAGAATAGCAACACGCCAATCTGATTCATTTGGACTCTCTACTAAAGTTAAAATATATTTCCAACGAGGATTTAATTCACGTTCACGCTCTTTCTCTCTTGCAAGTGCATGCTTTATCTCATGATCAATCTCTTCAGCATCAAAGATTTGAATCTCATACAAACGCACAAGAGAATAAATAATAACAGAAAGTGCGACCATAGAGACAAGAGTAGAAATAAGACCAATAATACTCCAAGTTTTCGGATCAGTAATGATATTAAAAATAGGCCCAATAGAATTTGCAATTTTATCAAATAAATACTCAATATTTAAATAAGTAGGATCAAATAATGGTTTCTCTGTTATTGTTTGTAATGCATTACTAGGTTGCATATTTATATTATACTCTTTAGTAAAATTTTAATAAAGTTCCACTACAAATTACACTAATTTTTCAAACTCTTTTCCAATAGAAAATAAAATATCTTCTCTTAAGTATGGAGCTGTGATCTGAAGTCCTAACGGTAAACCCTCTTTTGTTATTCCTGATGGTATAGAAATAGCTGGTACTCCTGTCAAATTTGCAGGTGCAGAGAAAATATCATTCATATACATTGCAAGTGGATCATCCATCTTTTCTCCAAGCTTAAATGCGGGAAAAGGAACAGTCGGAGTAATAAATACATCTACTTGTTCAAATATTTCTAACAATTCTTTAGCTATCATATCACGAACATTCAAAGCCTTTCGGTAATAAGCTTCTTTAAAACCGTGAGAAAGTATATATGCCCCTAAAAGTAAACGTCTGCGAACTTCCTTACCAAACCCTTTTCCTTTGCTTTTAGTATAAACATCATATAAATTTGGTGCATCTACAGAAAGACCATAACGAATCCCATCATATCTAGCAAGATTTGTCGAAGCTTCAGCTGGCATAATAATATAATAAACTGCTAGTGAATACTTCATGGTATCTGACACAACGTCTACTATTTCATAACCTGCATTTTTTAATTTCTCACAACAAATTTCAAAATTCTTAAGAACCTCTTCATTAATACCACCACCATTCAAGAAAGCTCTTGGAACTCCAATCTTTTTCTTAAAAATACTTTTTTCAACTGTAGATTTAAATTCATCTGTCAGTGAAGTACTATCAAGTAAATCTTTCCCACTGATAGTATTATATAAAATTTCTGCATCAGTAACAGTCTTAGTCATAGGTCCAACCTGATCAAGAGAACTTCCCATAGCTATAATTCCACTACGAGAAACTGCACCGTAAGTGGGCTTTATACCTACAAGTCCACAAAAAGAAGCTGGCTGACGTACAGAACCACATGTCTCAGTACCTAAAGATGCAAGTGCCATATCACCTGCAACAGCTGCAGCTGGCCCGCCTGATGATCCTCCTGGTACCCTCGTAATATCATAAGGGTTTCTAGTTACTCCAAAGGCAGAAGTTTGTGTAGAACTTCCCATCGCAAATTCATCCATATTTGTTCTTCCTAATATGATTGCTCCTTCTTCTTTTAGTTTTTTAACAACAAAAGAATCATAAGTGGCAACGTAGTTCTCAAGCATTTTTGAACCAGCAGAAGAAATATGCCCTTCGAATAAAGTATTATCTTTTATCGCTATAGGGATACCTGTCATAAGAGTCGCAGTACCATTTTTAAACATTTTATCTGCAATCTCAATCTGAGAATCAATATCATTATAAAAAACTTCAAGATAAGCATTTATCACTTCATTCTTTTCTTTTATTACCCCCAAATAAGCCTCAGTCAAATCTTTAACAGTATACTCTCCTGTTAAGAATGAATTATGCACTTTTTCTATATTTAAACTTTTTAAATCTATTTTCATATTATAATATTTGTTTTACTTTTAAGTACCCATTCTCGGTCGCAGGTGCTTGGGATAATATCTTTTCATTATAAAAACCACTTTGTACAGTAACAATATCTTCTCTATATATATTTATAGGCTCGTCTGGTGACTGCACGTAATCGTGATGTATATCACCTGAAACTTCTTTAATTTGACCCACATAATCAAGAATAGATCCGAAACTGTTTCCAATTTCAACCATTTCTTCTTCGGTCATATATACACGGGCTAATCTAGCTAAATCTTTAATAATTTCTATATCCATATATTTACAATAGCATATTTGTATAAATTTTCAAAAATTCATATCTATTAAAACATCTTCAAGAATTCTTTTTCATTTAGTATTTTAATTCCAAGCTTTTTAGCATCATCATACTTACTCCCCGGCTCTTCTCCTACAAGTACATAGTCTGTCTTACTGGATACAGAAGAAGAAATCCTACCACCTTCATTGATTATCTTTTTCTTAATCTCATCACGAGATAAACTTTCAAGTGTCCCTGTAATGACAAATACTTTACCTTTTAATTTCAAACCTTTCTTAATAGAAGTATTGTCTATGGTGACTCCATTTGTAAAGAGTTTTTCTATAAATACTAAATTTTCTTTATTATGGAAAAATTCATATAAACTACTTGATACTGCATGACCAATATTCTCTATACTGTTTATCTCTTCTATGCTTGCTTTCATAACCTTATCAAGAGATCCGAAATGATTTGCCACATCTTGAGCAGTCTGCTCACCTACGTGTATTATCCCTAGTGCATATATAAAACGCCAAAATAAAACTTTTTTATGTAGATTTATTGAATTAATAATATTCTCAGCTGATTTTAAACCAAAACGCTCTAGTCCATATAAGTCAGAAACTTCAAGAGTAAATAAATCAGCTGAGTCAGTGATCAATCCTTCATCTTTCAAGCGATCTAAAATTTTCGGACCGATCTCATAAATCTCAAATACATTTACAAAATGTTGCATACCTCTTCTACTACGAGCAGGACAATTTGTATTTGTACAATAATAAGCAACAGATTTTGTATTTAAGCTAGAGACCAAAGAAGTCCTATGAGCAATTAGTCTGGCACCGGCTCCCGTCCCCCTCGTCCGAGGACTTTGCGAAGAGGAGCTTCTTTGGTCTGTAGCTTCTCTTCTCTCAATCTTATAATTACATACTGGACAAAGTTCTGGCATTTTATACTTCTTTTCTTTACCTGTTCGCATATTTACCAATACTTCTACCACTTCAGGAATGACGTCACCTGCTTTCTGTATAACCACTGTATCTCCTACTCTTATATCTAATCGTTCTATCTGATCCATATTATGAAGCGTCGCTTTTGAAATGGTCGAGCCAGCAACTAAAGTAGGATTAAAATGAGCAACAGGTGTTATAGCTCCTGTGCGTCCGACGTTTATGATAATATCTTTTATGACTGTTGTAGCTCTCTCAGCTTCATACTTATAAGCCACCATATATCGTGGAGCTTTCCCAACAAAACCTAAATTCTCTTGAGCTTCTAAATTATCAATTGATATTACCATACCATCTGTCATATAAGGAAAGTCTACTCTTTTTTTACCAATCTCTTTAATGAATAAAAAAACTTCATCTAAATTTTTTGCCTGTTTTTCATATGGAGCAACTTGAAAGCCAAATTTTCTTAATAAATTATGCTTATCCGAATGATTCTTAATTATTAATTCTTGATTATCTACTTTGAATTGTGCTACATCCCAAGCAAAGAAATCTAATTTCCTTTCTTGTACTATTTTAGGATTGAGTTGACGAAGGCTTCCAGCTGCTGCGTTTCTAGAATTTGCAAAAGTAGCTTTCCCCATATCTATCTGCTTCTTATTCAAATCTTGCCAAGTCTTCTTCGTCATCACTACTTCACCCCTTATTTCAACAATACCTTTCATATTTTCTTTCAATTTAAGTGGGATGGACTCTATCATTTTCAAATTCTCTGTGACATCTTCACCTATAAAACCATCCCCTCTTGTCGCACCCCTCATAAACACACCATCTTGATAAAAAAGAGAAGCAGTCAAACCATCAAGTTTAACTTCGCAAAAATAGTTTAAAATACCAGTATGATCAATTAATTTCTTTACACGCTTATCCCATTCGATAATCTCTTCTTCTGAAAAAACATCATTTAAAGAAAGCATTCTTATTTCGTGTTTTACTTTTTTAAATTCAGGTAGTGGGACTCCTGCTACCCTATTCAGAGAATTATCTACCTCTAGATATTCTGGGTACTTAGTCTCCAGACTGTGCAACTCTCGAGTAAGAGACTCATATACATCATCTGTAACTTTCGGATTATTATTAATATGATACTCTTCTCTTAAACGAGAAATTTCTTTTCGAAGCTTTATTATTCGATTTTTTATATTTAAGTCTTCCATAAATATCTTAATAACTTATTTCAATGGCTCGTTCAACTGTTCTTGCTTTCGTTTTATCACAAATATTATATCCGTATGATTTTACTGTAGTTTTTATTGCTGTATCAGATTCAGTTTTTATAACTTTTGCATTAAAACATTTATTACCACTAGTAGAATTATTATTTATAATAGTGTAAGTATATTCAGTAGATGTTCCTATAACTAACATACTTGGAATTGCATAAGTTAATTCATTTTCACCACAAGATATTGTTCCTCCTGTATTACCATTTATCATATTATTATTTTCTGCATATAAGATACATTCTAGACCTATATCTGCCTGATAAAACGCAATGGTTGAATCTTTTGCTACTGAAGATAATTGTAATTGTTTCAATGCAGAATTTGACAAACCAATACTTATTAAAGAAATAATACCAACAACCACAACTGTAAATAATATGGCATATCCTTTATTTATATTTATATTATTAATAATCTTCATATATTAATCATTTTGCCAGTTAAGTAAATAAGTAATTAACGACATCGTTTTTTTATTACCAGCGCTTCCATTTGTATAAGAAACAATTGCTTCAACTTTTACTTGATTATTATTATATCCACTAACCATAGACATTTTAATAGTCCTATTAAATCTACTTAATACACCATCATCATAATTATAAAAAGATCCATAATCATCTCCATTCCTGTCTACATAATTTATATTTTTACAACCTCCACTTCCACATCCTTCAACTACGAGCAAAGAAGGTGAACCATTAAAATCGTTTACATCTATAATACAACCATTATCTGAAAAACACATAGTTTTGCTATCTTTATCCCCATACTTATTTAAAAAAGTAGTCCAATCTGTAGAATTATTACTACCTTGAAAAACTAATGTGTCTCTAGTATTTCTTATTGAATCTATAGCTTCTTGTAATAGATAATTAGCAATTATTTCATTGCTTGTATATTTAGCAGTCGATATAGAACTTGAAGTAAGTCCAAGCATTGAAGCAATCGAAACAGTTAATATAAATACTGCAATCATTGCTTCAATTATAGTAAAACCACTATTTTTTTGTTTATAAAATTTATTCATATTATTTCTCAACTGAACGTTGTGATACCATAGTTTGTATCGAGAATGGAGTCCCCATCCCACCGACAGTTACAACACCCTTAATGGCAATTCTAACACTAGGCTGTTGATTATCACTTAATTCTGCACCACTTACATAAAATCTTAAATAACTGATCTCTACCTTGTCAGAAACTATATCTATACACGAATTCGCTTTTGTACATTTTTGTAATTTATTGTTATATAATTGATAAGCGTATCTTTTTAAAATTTCTGGTGGTTTGGTTTGTGGAATAAATGCAATTTTTTTACCTACTTGACTGCTATTACAATTTTTTGTAAGAGTTGTATCACTATAATTAATAGTATCACCTGAGGACAAACAATAATAATTCGTGCCCATACGTAAATCACGTGTCATACTCTCCATAGCAAAATTTATATTATCAACTGCAATACGAAGCTTATTTGCAGATTTTGCTGCATTTGAAGTTGAAACAAGTGAACCTAATCCCATTACCATGACTATCGTAAATATCGTAGTAGATACCATTAATTCTATAAGTGTAAAACCTTTAATACTATTCTTTAATTTCATTTTTAAAATCATAAATTAATTTGTACTTATCTGACCAGTACTTTGAACTGTAATAATTCTAGTCTTTTCAGCATTACCGACTCTTCCATTTGAAATAACAATACTAACACTGGAGATTGTATCTTTATCCTTACATATATTTGAAACCTTGTAACAAAAAGTTGCTTCAGCTCCAGGTCTAGTGAAAGTAATATCCATAGATTCTGCATTATATGAACTACCATTATTATAACTTATTGATTTTATTTTATTCAAACCAGTAAGATTAAAAAGTTCTACACATTCTCCAGTACTACAATCATTCCCTAGCGGGACATCATATATTTCATCACTGGATGAAAATAATATAAAATATTTATTTGAACCTGAAATTTTATTATTACTATTTAAATCTGCTGTAGAAAAATGAATACCGTACTTATTAGTAAATATTTTATCACCATTTGATTCAAAGCCACGAGCACCTATAGCATAACCTTGAGCTTTTCGTAAAGCAAGAGCTATATCATTCGTAAGATTCTCTAAAGAAGTATTTGATTTGAAATCAGTCCCATTCAAAATAACCATCCCTGAGATAATTATAAAAATAGAAACAACAACCATAAGCTCTATAAGAGTAAGACCTTTATGGCTAAATCTATCATTAGTATGATGTAATTTATTTCTAAAAAAACTCAATTTATTTTTTATTATTTTATTCAAATTAAAATTCATAATAATTTGATTATCTAAAATATACTTGCTAATGTAAAAATATTCATATTAAATAAAAATATAACAAAAAAACTTATAATCAAAAATGGAGCAAAGGGAATTTCAGTCTTCATATTAATTTTTTTATTTACAAAAAACATTATGAATAAGCTTATAATTGCACCAATCCAAAAAGATAAAACAACCGATGCAAGTCCTTGATATACACCTAACATCCACCCGATACCCAGCATAAGCTTTGCATCTCCTAATCCCATCCATTTACCTTTTGAAACTAACCATAAAAATGCAAAAGGTAAAGCTAATAATGGCCCAGCGATAATGTTTAACAAACTAGGTAAGATGAATAATGGTTTTGGTATAATGCTTAAAGATACAGATGAAGTAGACCAACTACCCAAACTAGTATAATTTATAAAAATTGATAGAAAAGATATAACTATAAAAGTATATACAAGAGTATCAGGAATAATCTTATGCCTAAGATCATATACAGATATAACTATTAAAAGTGAGAAAACAAATACATAAATAATTACAAATAATATATAAATAATAGGTGAAAAAAATAATATATAATAAAAATGAAAAGCAACTAAAACAAACATAAGACCTGTAATAAGCTCTACCAGTGGATACTGGTGAGAGATACTTTCTGCGCAACGTCTGCATTTACCAAGCTGGAATAAATATGAAAAGACCGGTATAAGCTCATACCAACGTAATGTTCTATTACAAGTCATACAGATAGACCTACCCTTCACTATAGACTTACCTGAATTAAATCGAAATATAACAACATTTAAAAAGCTCCCAATAATAGTTCCTAGTAAAAAAATAAAAATATAAATAAGTAAATTCATGTTTATATTATATCACTAAACATAAAAAATATAAACAAAAATATTATATATTCAGATACTGAATCACTATCTAATTTAAAACACAAAAAATAGCCACCTGAAAGTGACTATTTTTTTATTTATAATTTTATTTATAAAAAATATCTAACTAATTTTCTATGAACAAGAGCTAGATGACAATGTACAAATTACGTTTGTACTTGCGGTAGTAGCATTAATTATGAATGTACCTGTGTAATTTGTCCATGTTGATGCTGTTGGAGCACCAGCACTAGCGGCATAAGCTGAACTACTTGGTAATGCAGGCCAGACTATAGTGTGACCTGGTTGTGCAACAGCAGCAACTGCTCCTGATGCGGAAGCAGGTGTTATACAGATAGTAGTACCTGCTACTGGAACTCCAGTTGCTGTTTGAGCAACAGAACCAGCCTTCACGTTTACATATCCACCATCGTCAACACAAGAAATTATTTCTGACATAACCGATCTAACACTAGCAACGGTTGATGCACGATTTGCCTTATTTTTAGCTGAAGACAATGATGTCAAAACTACTGATGCTAATATACCAATAATAGCGATAACGACTAACAATTCGATCAATGTAAAACCTTTCGAATGATTAGAACTATGTTTCAAATAATTTGTATACAAATTAATAAAACTGAAACCTTTATTATTTATCATAATTCATTTTCCTCTTACGAGGAAAATATTAATTTATATTAAATATAAATTAATATAATTAAATTTTCTAAAAATATCAACCACAGATATTATATCACTATCTAATTTAAAACACAAAAAATAGCCACCTGAAAGTGACTATTTTTTTATTTATAATTTTATTTATAAAAAATATCTAACTAATTTTCTACTGACAAGAACCAGATGACAATGTACAAACTACGTTTGTACTTGGAGTAGTAGCATTAATTATAAACGTACTCGTGTAATCTGTAAATGTTGATGCTGTTGGAGCACCAGCACTAGCGGCATAAGCTGAACCAGTTGACAATGCAGGCCAGACTACAGTATGTCCTGATTGTGCAGCAGCAGCAACTGCTGTTGTTGCAGAAACAGGTGTTATACAGATAGTAGTACCTGCTACTGGAGTTCCAGTTTGTGTTTGGATAGCAGTACCAACCTTTACATTTACATATCCACCATCGTCAATACAAGTAGTTATTTCTGGCATAACTGAACTAATACTAGCAAGAGCTGATGCACGATTTGCCTTATTTTTAGCTGAAGACAATGATGTCAAAACTACTGATGCTAATATACCAATAATAGCGATAACGACTAACAATTCAATCAATGTAAAACCTTTATTTTTTCTCATAATTTATTTTCCGCTTTTTATGCGGATCCGCTTGTGCGGAAAATATTAATTAAAACTTATAATAATTTATTCTTCTAAAAAGAAGCGACCTTACTTTTTATATCACTATTATATCATACTCTTTTATCAAAAGCACAATAGTTTATACATGTGGATAACTTTAACAAGACTAAATTCCTCCTGCAATATTATATATAGGCATAAGTACTGAAGTAAGAAGAAGTCCTACTCCTAAACCTAGCCCTACAATCATTGCTGGTTCAATAAGAGAAACCATGGTGTCTACAGCCTCATTTACTTCTCGTCCATAAAACCTACCAAGTGTTTTTAGAATACTACCAAGGGACCCTGTCTCTTCTCCGACATGAATCATTCCTACCATGATAGCTGGTATATCACTAGAACCTGAAAATGCTATTGAAAGTGAATTACCACCTTTAATCTTTTCTGTTGCATCTTTTATTATATCTTCATAAACTCTATTCCCTACTATCACTGAAGTAAGCTCCATAGCACGAATAATCGTCACACCTGAAGATAAAAGTGTATCTAAATTATCAGCAATTCTAGAAAGGTAAAGTTTTATATATATATTCTTAAGTACAGGTATAGAAAGTTTTAATCTATCAAGATATTTAAGACCAGAAGTACTTTGGGTTAACCTATATATATAGATAACAAATAACACAAATCCAACTAAAAGATATAGTCCATAATTTATGACCATATCACTAGCCATAAAAACAAGTTTTGTAGACATAGGTAATACCTGACCCGAATCTTTAATAATTGTCGCCAACCTAGGAACTATGAATAATAACATAAGAAGCATAACTACAAAAAATACTCCTATAACGAAAGCTGGATAAATCAATGCATTTTTAGTCTTTGAAGTAAGTTGATATTGACGATCCAAATACTCAGCCAAATAAGAAAATGTCTGTGTAAGTTTACCTGATTCTTCTCCTGCTTTTACCATATTTATATAAAAAAGAGAAAAAGCTTTTGGATGACGAGATAATGCTTCAGAGATAGACATACCAGACTCAATATTTGTAGAAATATTACTTAAAACTTTTACAAGAGAAGGATTTTCTGTGTTTGATGCTAGTAAATGAAAAGCTTTAAGAGCTGAAACTTGTGCCTCAAATAATGTAGATATCTGACGAGACATAATAACAACATCCTTCATTTTAATTTTTTTCTCAAAAAATGATGAACCTAGAACGCCATTCTTTTGTTCTTCTTCTTTAATAGAAGAAATTATTAAATCTCTGCGTTGCAACGTAGCAATAGCAGAGTCTTTAGATGATGCTTCAACTTGTCCGCTCTTTTTCTCTCCTGTATTTGTTATTGATTCATACTTAAATAACATATATATATTATAGCATACGCTCTAATGCTTTAGGATTAAATGAATACTGATAAGCACTTTCAAGTGTTATCTCACCTTTCTGTACTAACTCAATAAGATACCTGTTCATATCTATCATACCTTGCTCTGAAGAAGTTTCTATCACGGTATTTATTTCATGAGTTCTTTTCTCTCTTATTAGATTAGAAACCGCATTATTATTTATAAGTAATTCAAAAGCAGGAATTCTACCTCCAGTAACTCTTGGTATCAAACGTTGAGATAATATACCGAGTAGACTTGATGATAATTGTAACCTAATTTGTTCTTGCTGATTTGCTGGAAATGAATCAATAATTCTATCAATAGTCTGAGGAGCATTATTTGTATGTAACGTTGAAAGCACCAAATGGCCAGTTTCTGCCGCTGTAACTGCAGCTGAAATAGTTTCAGTATTACGCATCTCACCAATGAGAATAACATTCACATCTTCTCGAAAAGCAGACTTAAGTGCGACCGTGAAATCTTTAGTATCAAGACCAATCTCACGTTGATCTATAATAGATCTTTCTTGGGAATAAACATTCTCTATCGGATCTTCAATAGTTACAATATGGGTAGTATTCTCTTTATTAATATAATTTATCATAGTTGAAAGAGTCGTAGATTTACCTTGACCTACAGGACCAACTACTAAAAAGAAACCTTGCTTACTAAGTGCAAATGTTTTAAGAATTTGAGGAAGATTTAAATCTTCAAAACTTTTTGCTTTAGGTATAAGTCGAAGTGCTACACATATACCCCCTCTTTGGAAAAAAGCATTTCCTCTCAAATGTGACATACCTTTAAATGCGAAAGAAAAATCAACTTCTTTCTCTTCTAAAAATCTCACTGTTTTTTCTTTACCAAGAATGATATCTAGGATACTCATCATATCATCTCGATTAATAATTTCTTTGTTTGATAAAAAAACTAATTGACCATTTACACGTATAGCAGGCTTCCTTCCTACACCCAAATGTAAATCAGACCCATCTTCATGTATCAAACTAGTAAGTATTTCATCTAAATATTTATTATAATCCATATTTTAATTTTTATTATTAATTATATCTTTAACTTTTTCAATAACTTCAGAAGGAGTACTTGATGCTTTCACAATATATCCAGATGCCCCAAGAGCTTCGCCTCTTGATACATCTGACTGCTGACCTCTATTTGAAAGAATAATCTTTATCGATTCAGGAGATAATTTCTCTTCTTTCATTTTTTCAAGCAATTCAAATCCATCCATTACTGGCATTATAATATCTAAAAGTATAACATCTGGTTTCAATCCTGAACGTAATTTATCTAGCGCTAATACTGGTCCTAAAGATGCTGTAACATTAAAATTTGATTTACCAAATTTTAATGCATACATATCGAGAAGAAAAACATCATCATCTATAATTAAGATTTTTTTATTTAAATCCATATATATATTATAATACAAATATAATTCTTTTACTACTAAAAATTATAAACTTCTTTAAAAGGAACTAATCCTGCCATACTTTTTATTATTGCATCTTCTCTTATTGTTAGCATTCCACGAGAACGAGCAAGTTTGTATATCTCTTGCTCTTGAGGTTTTCTTAAAATTATTTCTTGCATCTCTTTATCTACCTTAAACATTTCATAAACAGGAACTCGTCCTAACATACCCGAAGGACATTCAGGTGAGGGTTGTGCTTCATAAATAGAAGAATTAAAATTTATTTTTGACTTAAATTCATCTGGTAAATCAGCAAAAAGTTTATCTATCATTATTTTTTTATTTTCATCAATGGGAATTTCTTGTTTAGAATTTGGATGTATTCTACGCGCTAATCTTTGAGCAACACAAAGTACTAAAGTAGGAGCGATAAGATAAGGATCAATACCCATGTCTACAAGGCGAGGAATAGCACCGACAGCACTATTCGTATGCAAAGTTGATAATACTAAGTGACCAGTAAGAGCGGCCTGAATAGCAAGTTCAGCTGTTTCTTTATCACGAATTTCTCCCACCATTATTATATTTGGGTCTTGTCTTAAAATAGAACGTAAACCAGATGCAAAAGTATAACCAATTTCAGGAGCAACCTGTGACTGATTTACCCCTTCCATATGATATTCTACAGGATCTTCAAGTGTTACAATATTTTGTTTTTCATGATCCATTTCGCTTATCATTGAATTTAATGAGGTAGTTTTTCCAGACCCTGTAGGCCCTGTAACTAATATAAGTCCATACGGTCTATCTAAAGCTTCACGAATTAAAGCTAAATTATCTGGAGATAGATTCAAATCATTTAATGGTTTAACACCTCTTTCTGAATCCAAAATACGCATAACTACTTTTTCTCCATAATAGGATGGCATAGTTGAAACACGATAATCTATCTTACGTCCTTCAATTTTTGTAGAAAAACCTCCATCTTGTGGTTTACGTTTTTCATCTAATCGTAATTTGGACAATATTTTAATACGAGCAATAACACCGTTATAAACTGTTGTGGGTAAAGTTAATGAAGTATGTAATATACCATCAACTCTAAAACGAACTTTTATTTTATCACCAACATGTTCAATATGAATATCTGAAGCATTTCCTTCGACTGCATGTCTAAGTATAACTGCAACAATTTTAATAATTGGAGCATCTTCTGTAATATCTTCTTCTTCTTTTTTTGAACCAGATGTTTTACCCTTAGTTTTATCATTCCCCGCATTTGATATCTCTAAATCTAATTCAGATAGAGCCAAATCTACTTCATTACCAAGTCCATCATATTTTTCAAGTAATTTTGTATAAACAGAATTTGTTATTAAAAATAATTTAAATGGTTTATCAAGTTTTGCAGTTATAAAAGTTAATACATCGATAGCTTGAACATTTTCTGGATCAATTATTCCGATTTCTAATACGTCATCTGTAACACCAATAGGAACAAAATGATATGTTTTGATAGTTTCAATGGGTATCATTTTCAATGTTGAAGAAAGAACTTGCTCAAGATCAACTTTCTTTATCGGTATATTATAAATTGCTCCTTTTAATTCAAGGATAGAATCTTCACTTACATTAAAACTAATAAGAGATTTTTCAATGTTCCCATCAAACTTTTCCTCAGCTGTTTTAATTATTTCTGGGATTTGATCTTCAGATATAAGACCCTTTTTTATTAATTCTTCTAAAAGTATCATATTAGTTAGTTTGTATTAAATGACATTATATCACCAAAAACAAGAACTCCATTTATATTTGCTGCTGCACGATAAAGATATTTAGTCTTAGGATTTAAAAGATTTATATTTGAAGCGAAATTACCAACCATAGAAGGTATCACTTTTGTAGTTACTTTATCTAATGGTTCAGTCAAACCATATTCAAAATAAATATTATTTGAAGTAACACCACCTTCAAGTGAACCCATTAAAACTGCAGATTTATTTGTTATTGAAGTAGCAGGATTAGTTTTCAATGAATATAATACTTGATTTGCTATAACCGGTTTGTCTAAAGGAGAAAATGAATTTTTCCTCCCGATAGGAACTGGCTCTAGTTTAACACTATTGTCTACAAGATTACTAAAATATTTATTTTCGAATAAAGAAATATCTATTTTAATTTTCTTCAACGATCCCAGCCTCATTAAAAAAGCAATATCGTCATTTAATGCTTGACTAGTATTTGTATTTACAGAAGTTGGCGTAGTTACATCGAGAGAAGATGTAAGCGATCCATTGTCAGTCGCTGCTTCTGATTTTATATTATTATGAAAATAAGAATAAACACCAAATAATGTGCCTCCGACTAATAAAACTATAAAAAAATTACTATATTTCTTATGCATAAATTTATTTTAACCAATAAGTTTCAACTTTTAACATGTATGTATAAACATTTGAATTCCCTGTATCTCCGACCTTAGTATCAGGAACACTAAATACAACAGATTTAACATCAACTAATCTCAAGTTTGATTCTAAATCTTTTAAAAAAAGAACAAATGAATCAAAATTACCTTCAGTCGAAAATTCTACAGGAAAAATTCCATACGACTTTGTTTCAGAAACATTTTCTACTGCTATAGCGGTAGAAGGTGCTTCTTTCTTTTTAAATTCGAATTTAAGATCTTTTATTGGCATATTGTGTAGATTTGCAATACGTTCAATCTCTAATATAAATTGAATATTATTTACTGAATTTGGTAAAAAAGTTGCTAACCTATCTTTATCTGATTGTTTTATTGAATTATAAGTAGTGATAAAAGAATCTTCAGTCCTCTGTAAGTCAGTAGAATTATTAAGTGCAGTGTTATAAACAAGAATATCAGCTTTTAATGTTTTAACATCATTAAACCATGGATTTACAGCAAAAATAAAAGCAGCAATTGATACTAATATAAATATAATTGGTAAAAGTGATTTCATAAATTTATTGTTTATTATTTGTTGCTTCTAAGGTATTCTGTCCAGTTGAACTATCTGGATTTATACTAGAGGTATTCTCGGTATTTACAATGTTTGAATCTGCATTCGTATTTACAATATTATTTGAATAAGAAAGTAAGCTTTTGTCGACATCAAATTCTAGACTGAATGTAACAAAATTATTTTTATCTTTTGTTAAATTTGAAAAAATTACATTTTTGAACATACTTCCTTTTTTTGTATTAAACACATCAGCTTGTAAAGCTATTGATCTATAGTCACGTGATATTCCGGACATTTTTACTGAGAAGGCTCCTTTATCTGTCGAATAATCAAATCTTGTATATTGGATAGAAGACAAAGTAAGTTCATTAATTAAATCAAATAAAGGAGATAAAACTGTATGGTTTGCAAGTACTTCTTTAGCTACAGAAGCAGTTTTGTCATATGTCTCAAGTTCAACAATCGTATTATTATCAAAACTTTCTTTAACTTTCTTTAAGTTTTCAGATAAGGCTAATTTATTTTTTTGCAAATAATCTTTATAAAAATACAAACCACCACTAGCTGATAACATAACAACTAAAATAAATACTGAAACAACCATAAAAATACTTACAGGACTACCAGTAGAACCACTACCAGTAATTGGCTTTTTGGGTATAAATGATGTTTGAAATGAATTATCCATATTATATTACAATAATTGTCTCAAGGCTAAACCTACAGCAACACTAAATTCTGGCCCACTTATTTCTAATATTTTAGATAAAAATGCAGGAGCTTCTGTTCTAGAAAATGGATTACTATAAACTACATCAGTATGAAAATTTGAAACTGATTTTTCCATTAATCCCTTAATAAGTGATCCGCCTCCAGTTAAAATAACCTTACTGATATTTTTATTATACTTCTTTTGATATGCAAACACAACATTATTTGCATCTGAAAAAATGTATTCGATTGATAATTTAACTATATCTGCGACTTCAGGATTACTATTCAAATCTAACCCCACAGAACGTTTTAATTTCTCTGCTTCTGAAAACGAAGTACTTAAAGCAGAAGCAATGTTTTTTGTGATATCTGCACCTCCCCTATTTACAACATGAAATACATGAACTATTCCTTCTTCCACAATCGAAAGTTTCGTTTTTGATGCACCAAAATCAATTAATAAAATAGGAGCCAAATCATGAGAAAAAGATGATCTTATATTGCTAAATATTTCCATCTCAAAAGCATCTGAATGTATTTCTGTTTTTTTCAATATTTCTTGATATCGAGTCAATGTATCATTATGTATCGCTACAACAAGTACTTCGGTTTTTATTTCGATTGTTTTCTGTGGTTCTGATTGATTTAATGTATTGTTTTCAGAAGATTCTGAGGTTTTCGGTAAAACAAACCAATCAAGTGTTACTTCTGCTATAGGAACAGGAATATATTTACGGGCTTCAATCGGTATTATTGAAGACAATTTATCTTCTGTAATTTTATCAGGCAATGTTAATGTAAAAATCAAACTTGATGATGAAGGAATAGATAAAATTCCTGAACGAATAGTAACGTTTGATTCTTTCATAACATCAATAAGAGCTTGCACGATAGCATCTGTTTGTAAATTGGTGACTGAACCTATATCTGAATTACCATATGGTCCTAATGCTATTGCACCATATGTTTCAAGAACGGCTTTACCATTTTTCTTTTTAATTTGTACAACTTTAATTGCAGATGAGCCTATATCTATACCTAAAAAACTCGAAGCAGATTTATCGACAGAAAAAATATTTGAAAAACTAGCTAATCCTTGAGATATTACATTTTTTAATGAATTATCCATATTTACTATTAATAGTATAGCATATTTATAGTAAAATATAGAAGTGATGAAGATATTAAAAATACTAATAAATCAATTCTTAGAAATACTATTCCCTACCAAATGTATTGGGTGTCATAAATATGAAGATATATTATGTAATAACTGCATAAATAATCTTAAAATTACAGAAAGACCAACAGAAGATAATATATATGCTTTGTATGATTATAAAGATCCTATTGTAAAAGATGCAATATGGAAATTAAAATATCATCATATTAAATACTTAGGAGAAAAATTAGGAAAATTACTGTACGAAGGATTGATAGAAAATATAGATGAAATGAAAATTTTCCAACAAGGATCTCCTATTTACATAATACCTGTACCAATTTCAAATGAAAAAAAGGAAAATCGTGGATATAATCAATCAGAAGTTATAGCAAAAAGTTTTTGTCAATCAGGAAATCCCAATTTGTTCTTATATCAAAATAAAATAATAATTAAAAATAAAAATACTATTCCACAAGCAAGGCTTACTAATAGAAATAAAAGATTACAAAATATAAAAGGAGCATTTAGTATAATAAATACAAATATAATTAAAGGTAAAACTGTAATTATAATAGATGATGTTACAACAACAGGTGGTACTATGCTTGAAATTATAAAAATTCTTAAAAAATCAGGAGCAAAAAAAGTTATAGGATTTGCCGTGGCTCATTAAAATTAAATGGGTATTTATTCATTGTCATTTTTATAATTTTGTTTGAAAATTAATTTTCTGGTATTATGTATATTATGTCAGAACAAAAAAATAAAAATTATTGTGTGGATTGTGGAGGTGCTCAAGTTAATCATCATTTAGCTTATATGTCTATTTGGTTGAGTGAAATGATCGAACCATGGACTATGTGGATGAACAATATTATTCCTGAAAATAAATTAGAATGGCTAGGACCAATACTTACAAAAGTATTGGTGGTAATACATTTAGGTAAAATAGAGAAATTACCATCTGAAAAAGATAGTTTACGAGCAAAAGTTTTATGGGAAGAAGCTATCAAAAGAGGTATAAACATGGAGGAGTTTTTATTGTTTGGAATTGGACGTGATATATTTACTTCAAAATATAATAATGAAATGAGGTTTTTTGATGTACTTCCTCGTACCAAAGATTATAATCCAAAAGGTCTTGAATGGATGGATAATAAAAATGAAATGAAAAAACATTTTAAAAAAGCTGGAATTCCCGTTGCTGATGGTGGTATAGCAAGTAGTGTAAAAGAAGCACTTAAAATATTTAATCGTTTAAATAAACCCGTAATTACAAAACCAAATTTAGGTTCAAGAAGTCGCCATACAACTACACATATATCAGACGAAACTAATCTTATAGCTTCATACAAAAAAGCCCACCAGCTTTCCCCTTGGGTCATGATAGAAGAAGAACTCTCTGGTTATGTTTTTAGAGGCACACTAATAGGAAAAAAATTTGTAGCTTGCTTGCGCCGTGAACCAGCATATGTAATAGGTGACGGAATACACAATATAAAAGAACTTATAAATATTGAAAATGAAAATCCATTACGCAAAGGACCTATATTTCACCAACTGTCTTTAGATGAAGAAGCAGTGAAAGAGCTTACTCATTGGAATCGTACAGAAAATACTATGCCTAAAAAAGATGAAATAGTAACATTGGGACAGAAAACTAGTCGTGCTGTTGGAGGAGGAATAACTGACGTCACTGACATTATACATCCAGATAATATAATCATGCTTGAAAAAATTGCTGAAGTACTAGATGATCCACTTATAGGAGTAGACTTTATAATGGATGATATATCTATCTCATGGCATGACCAACCAAGAAGTGGAGTGATCGAGTGCAACTCTGCTCCATTCATCGATCTACACCACTTCCCTCTAGTAGGAAAACCTCGCAACGTAGCCGGTGCCCTATGGGATATAATTTATCCTAAATCAAAAATAAATTAAATTAAAACATCGTGAGGTCTTGCCTCAAGATGTTTTAATTTGTTTACTTTTTGTGTCTTCCATTTTTGTCTAGAGGATCATCTACTGTAATCTCAGAATCTGGAGCTACGTTCCTATCCATTTTTAAATGTGAAATATATTTCTTTTGGACAATATAACTTCCCAAGAATTTCTTGAATTCATCGATTCTTGATTCTTCATTTATCTCTACAAAATGCTCGAATGGCTTACTCTCAGGAGTAAACTCATGATGCCCTCGTATTTCTCCATCTTTAAAAACTCTTATATGATACTGATCGTCAAAATTTTCAAGCTTACGCCAGGATAAAACCTGACCATTATCTTTCCAAGCAACGAAGTGGTTCCCAAAACCCCACTCTGTATGAAGGTGCTTTTCTAACTCTTCTAAAGTTTTTCCTGGAGCAAGCCATCCTATATGATAAGGCTGACGTCCTTTCTCATGCCAGACTAAATGCCATTTTAAAAAGTGTTTTTGAACCCAAGGAAAATACTTGTATAAATGCTTCCAGATGGTTTTCTTTATTTTCTGTAATGTTGTTAATTCTACTTTTTCCATATCCATATAAAAAAATATTATTATATTAATTTCTAACTAATTACTGTTGAACTGATAACATTTTATTTATCATAATACCTTCAACATAACTTTCCAACCTTTTTGACATAAAATAAAATATGCATATATTCCCTATAATTAATAAGGATACAATCATCCATGTTCTATTTAACTTCATATTTATATTATAGCATAAAAATATTGATTATAACATTGCATTTTTATTTTAAAATATTTTATTTATTAATTATAAAGATATCCAGTGTCCCAAGAATGCTACGAACAGTAATGCTGCAAGCATACCCAAAATATACTGGTATTTAGATAAGAAAGCAATTGCCACTACTATGATAATAACCTTTGTCCATCCTAATAATAGAATCGAAGCCCAAATAGTTTGTATAAATGTTTGTATTGTTAACATGATTATATTATACCTTAAACCAAGTAATGAAGTAAAGAAAAAATCTCAAAAACTTTTTGAGATTTTTTCTAAATAAACTATTCTATATTTTTAAAGATTTATTCCCCAAGAAAATAACTTTCTTCCCTAGTGATTCTTCTATACGAAGTATCTCATTATATTTTGCAACTCTTTCACTTCTACAAGATGCACCTGTCTTTATTTGCCCAGTACCTAATCCTACTACTAAATCTGCAATAGTTGTATCTTCTGTCTCTGCTGAACGATGAGAAACTACTGCTGTGAAGCCTGCACTCTTTGCCATATTTATAGCATCTATAGTCTCAGACACTGTACCTATCTGATTTAATTTAATTAAAATAGAATTCGCTGCTTTCTTTTCAATTCCATCTTTCAATCTCTTTATATTCGTAACAAATAAATCATCCCCTACTATTTGAATTTTTTTTCCAAGCTTTTTCGTCATTAGACTCCATCCACTCCAATCATCTTCGGCAAGTCCATCTTCAATAGAAACTATTGGATACTTTTTACACCAATCTTCATAAAAAATCACCATCTCTTCACTAGTTAATTTCTTTTTTTCAGTAACTAAATTATATTTTCCATTCTCATAAAGTTCACTTGCTGCGCAATCAAGAGCAATTCCAACATCCTTACCCGGCTTATAACCAGCTTCTTCAATACCAGTCATTATGACTTTCATTACAGCTTCATTGGTTCCCAAACTTGGCCCATAAGCACCTTCATAACCGACATTAATATTGTAACCTTCTCTTTTAAGAACTTTACCTATCGTATGATAAATTTCTGTTCCCCAACGTAAAGCCTCTTTAAAACTTTTTGCACCATAAGGCATAACTGCAAATTCTTGAAAATCAGAACTTTGATCAGCGTGTTTTCCACCTTCTAAAACCAAAATCATTGGTACTGGGAATTGAACTTGTTTAGTTTTTGATATATCTTTAAAATATTTCCATAATGGTTTACCTTCTGACTTCGCTACTGCTTTCGCAAAAGCAATAGAAACTCCTAAGATTGCATTGGCTCCGAGCTTACCCTTATTCTCAGTACCATCAAGCTCTATCATCGCAAGATCCAAAGTCTTTTGATTCCAGACTTTGCCTTTTAACTTTTTCTGTATATCTTCATTCACATTCTTTACTGCATTCAATACTCCTTTACCTCCATATCTTTTTTTATCTTCATCACGAAGCTCTACTGCTTCATGGCTTCCAGTCGATGCTCCACTTGGCACTCCAGCACGCCCCATAGATCCATCTGAAAGGAATAAATCTACCTCTACAGTAGGGTTCCCTCTTGAGTCTAAAATCTCCCGCCCAATAATTTTTGAAATCTTTATATCTTTCATTATTTAATATTATGTTAATTAATAATCATTTAATATATATATTCTAACATATAATAAAAAGTTCTAAAAACTATTTAAATTGCGGCGCCGGCTGGACCATGAGTACATTTTTTGAAACTTACTGTTTCAGTATATCTTTTCCGTTCGTGATTATACTCACATAGAAAATATTTTCGACTCCAGCACTCCAGCACGCCAGCAAAGAAGTTTACTAGCTCGGCTTCGCTCAACAAAAAAAGACTCCATGGAGTCATTTTTGTACGAGCGGAGCCGGCTGGATTCGAACCAGCGAGGGCTTTTACACCCTGCCTCTTTAGCAAAGAGGTACGTTAGACCACTCTGACACGGCTCCATAATACTTTTATACCTTATCATATTTAACATTTTTACTCAAAAAATTAAATTTTATATTTTATGATAAATATGCTAGTATAAAAAAATGAAAGTGTAGAAATACCCAGTTGGTACTAAGACAAGCCAACGAACGAAGTTAGGAGGCGTGGATGAGTGGTTTAAATCAACGGTTTACTAAACCGTCGAACTTTAATCGGTTCCGTGAGTTCGAATCTCACCGCCTCCGCAGGAAAAATATAGTATCGGTAGACTCATGCGCCCATGAGTTCCAATTAAGTAAAAATAAATTAGAGATTTTCATCCAGATTAATTTCTGGAGGTGGATCTTTAAGCAAATCTTCAAATTCAGTATAACCCTTAGATACAATTCTGTTGATTAACTCTTCAGATTTTTTTCTAGCTTCTGGGTCTGGGGACCTTAAACTTAGGGAAAGAATTTTCCTTATCTCTGTTTTGTTACCGAAAATAACCCAATCTTTTTGCTGAGTTTCAATCAACTTCTCTAGTATCTCGATTGTTTTAATAGGTATTATCGGTACCAACCTTACCAACTGTTTTGTAACGTAATAATCAGACTGTGTTTTTATACCAATATTAAGTGCTCGTAAATACTGATCACTAACCCAAGCATGATCAAATTTATTTGAAGCAAACCACCAACCGAATGCTGACATTTCTCTCTCGTATTGAGATTTGTCACTTGATGCTTCAGCAGCTTTTAACCTACTCTCCCATAGTGTCATTAATCTTTTAATTGTTTCTGGTGGAACTTCAACTTTCTCATCCAAAATTCCACGGCCGAGGGAATCGATAGCAAATCCTCTTATTTCATTTGACGCCAACTTCCAGAAATTAACTAAAATCTCATCATCTAGGTTTATTTTCCCTCTCCAGTAAAGGGTCATTAAGTGATTTGCTAAATGTTCTTCAGGATTTATATGACGATCTTCATCACTCACTTCTTTTTTACCAAGATTCAACACTGCCGCTTTGTACTCATTCATAAGGAGATCAAATGGTTCGTTGTAGGCAGGAACGTGGCAAACATACGTCTCCCATGCAGCGCCATAAAGAGAAGTTCCAAATTTATTATTAGGAAATATGTCTGGAATACTTTTAATGGTCCAAGTCCTATCTAATAAAAGTAACCAAGGGAAAAATCTACCGTAAACAGCTCGAACAGCAATAGAAGGATCGTTCTTTGGGTCTAAGTGATAATCAAGAATCTCTTGAACTTCCGGCATGTTTTTAAAACCAACTTTTAACTTCTCTTTTCCATCCTCAGTAGCCTCTATACTACGATGAACCCAAAGTGCATACTCAACGACAGCACTTACAGCGTCTCCTCGTGTTGTGTTAATGGTTAAAGAGTAAGCGTCACGAATTTTCTTTCCAGTTGAATCAACTTCTTGTTCTGGAGTAGGATTTGGGTCGGTTGTTAATGGTTCAATGACTTTCCAAACACGTTCTCTTAGTCGGTATGGTATGTCGTTATCGTTTAGCCCTCTAGATAAAAGCGAAGCCACTGCTTTTCGTGTCCATTCCCAATCAGGATCTTGGTCAAAGACATCCCCAGTTCTACCTTCAATTACTATTGGCTGTTCAATAACCCATTCACAAAGAGATAAAAAAGAATCCCAGTTAAGATCGTAATCATTTTGTATTAATTCTTGGAAAGCGTAAATGTAAGAACGAATATAAGTTGGATCTAATCCAATAAACTTTTCTGCAAGCGCGACAAAAAAATCTGGTTTTCTTTTAATAGCTATACCTAGTTCTCTACCCAATCCATCTTTGCTGGGCCCGAAATGATTATCTCCATCATCGGGTTTCCAGCTTTTTAAAAGTTCTAATAACTTGGTCTCATCCATCTCTTCAATTGATACTGCATTTACCACGCTTGAAGGTCCAGAATAACTAGACATGTATGATGGAAATCCGGGGTATTTTGGCTCTTGGTATTCTTTACTTAATTCTTGGTACCTCTTTTTCCATTTGCCTTTCAAATGATTCCGTAAAAAATACAATTGCTCATGCTCCCAACTTTCAAGTTTCTTTTTTGTGTAATCATCGCTTATATTTTCTTTTGAGTCAGCCGTCATCTTCCGAATAAGTTCATTAGGGTATTCAGCCTTTTTAATCCATTTAAAAATTCGTTCCTTGTTCTTTGGTGTTAAAAACCGAAACCCAGAATCCATCAACTGAACATATTCATGCTCTACATTAGATTTATCAAAAAACTCTGGGTTGGCCAGATACTTATTTGTTAACCCAACATCAACACTTGGGTATTTTGATATTAAATAAATTGCAATTCTTTTAAAGATTGTCCACTTGCTATCTTCCAGTTTCTTGATAATTTTTTTTAGCGAGCTTTTATTTTTAATAATCAAACTATCTGCGATATCTCGTACAGAAGTGATAAGAGAATTCTCAATTTGGTGATAATCGCGGTTTTGTTCATGGTCCTCAATAGCTGGTCTAGAGATGTACATGTAATCTTCATGGTCTGCAGCTTGCTTACGATTTTTGTATTTCAAACTAACAAAATTCGCTAACATCTGTGATAACAAATCAAAAGAGCGAATGGGATCAGCTTTAACAATTTTTTGAAATGTTCCATTTATAAAACGCTCATAGTGCCATTCATCTAAACGACTTATTGGATCATAAGAAAATGCAAATTCGTTCTCGTCTGTATTATTTGAACGAGGGTCTGGCTTGAAGTCTAAAAGCAAGACGGCAGCCTCGAATGCAACATCCATTTCTCCCTCTTCAATTGATTTCAAAAATAAATTATTTGTTGCATCATTAACATAATAATGTTGTTGACCATCCATCCAAGTTTTCATTTTTTGAAAAACTTTCTTTCTATCAGCTGTGGACAATTCTAAGCTAATCTCTAATAAACTAGCTTTTACTGTTTCATTTTTTGTTTCAGGTATTTTTAATAGAATATCTCTTACAGCAACCGAATCAACAGAAGCCATCTTTTTAAGGTATGTTGCAGCCGGCCAAGCCGGATAAGAAACAGTTTGTGATCCTTGATACTCACCGTATATAGGCTGAGGAGTATCATCAAAAAACTTCTTTTTTCTTAAAAGAGGTAACCACTTAGAATTATCTAAATTTTTAAAAATACGATCTTGCGCGAGCAACGTATTTGGTACATTTGAATATAAATAATCAGCGTCTGATTGGCTAGGATTATTTTTTTTGATAATCTCATCTATCTTTTTAAAGATAACTGTATACTTTGCCTCAAGAACATCCAGAATGCCATCGAGCACACGCTCTGTTCCATTCCAAAAATCCATAAACTCTGGACTTATTTTTCTAGCACTATTTAAACCAGATCTGTGTGCAAGCTTATGTAATCCCTTTTTGCTGATATCTAACCAAGCTTTTGCTACAGGATCAGTTGATTTAATTCCTAGTCCCTTCAGAATTAATTTAATTTCATCTTTATGACCTAGGCTTATAATTTTTTGTTGTTTGCAAAATATACAAGTTTTTCTTTTTTGAATTTTACTATCACATTTATCACACTTCTTAATCTGTGATGGCGACCTACCAGTAAAAGGCTCAAGGACATCTCGCATTGAGCTTTCTACCTCTCTAACTAAATGACCAACAAGATGTGTAGTTGCACCAAAGGCTGGAACAGTAGAGTCAGACATTAACCTGCAGGCATCATAGTAAAATTCTGCAGCACCAGAACCAACAAGAAAAAGACGTTTATAAATCTTTTTTTGGCGTGGCTCAAGCTCAAATGATTGGCTGTTACTATCTGTTGCTGATTTTGGTGTGTTTTCATTCACATGTAGATTTTAACATTTTTAACGAATCTACTCTATTGTTGCAATTTGTTTTATTAATTTAATTCTCGATTTAAAACATCCCATTAATTCTCTCTTTTCCTCATTACTTCCACTTCTAAGTACATACTTAGCATAAGTCTTAAGATTTATCTCTTTATGTTTTTTATTTGAATTATTTATTTCAAGTACTCCTTTATTAAAATTATTTATCCTCTTTAATTCTTCTTCAAATTTAATTTGTAATCCAACATCATTCATATCAATTTTATCTATCAGTTTTATCAATTGTTCAATAAGTTCTTCTTCTCTTAAATATGGATTCTTGCAGTGTCTATCTTTTGACCTTCCACAACCATAGTAAATATATTTAGCTACTGTTCCATTCTTTAGTTTCTTGTATTTTTCCTCAGCTGATATACCAGAACCACATAATCCACAAGTCATTAATTTTGTGAATGCAAACTCATGACTTTCTCTAACTATCACATCTCTTTTCAATTGTTGATTCGCCTTATCAAATAATTCTTTAGTAACTATCGGTTCATGTTTACCTTGATACCAATTATCTGATTTTCTGGGATATTCAAATTGCCCATAATAAATATGATTTTGAATTATTCTAAATATACTTCCGAGAGCTAAGTCATGATTACCTGGGGTTTTGAAATTAAGCTCAAATTTAAGCCAATGATATATCTTTCTTCCTGACCATCTTTCATATGCCATCTTTTCAAATATCTTTTTTATTATTGGAGCTCTGTCAGGGTCCAATATTATCTGACACTTCAAATCCATTCTCTTTTGATTCATATATCCTATTGGTGCAACTCCTGGCCACAACCCCATCTCTACTCTTGTTCGTAATCCTCTTTTAACATTGATACCTCTATTATCATTTTCTAGTTTTGCTTGTCCACAAAGAATCATCAACATAAATTTATCGTTCGGTGAGTTCATAAATCTTTGCCCAAATGTTCTTATGTCTTGAAGTAAGTTCGCATCCATCAAATCTACTACTTGTCCAAGGTCTCCAGCATTTCTACTTATTCTATCTGGAGCCCAAGTAAGTATTCCATTGAATTTACCTTCTTTAATTTCACTAATTATTTCGTTAAAAACTGGTCGCTGACCAGTTTCTTTAGCACTATGAGATTCTCTCTTCATACACACTATTTCTAAGTTTTCTCGTTCAGCTAGTTGAAGCATCTCCTTTATCTGTGAATCTATTGAAAGAACCTGTCTTTCCTCTGATTCTGTTGATTTACGAGCATATAGGCAGTATTTAACCTTTATGGGTGTTGCTATCTTGGTTAGCCCTCTGGTAGGCATTTGTGCTGATATTTGCATATACCTAATCAATGACGCAGATGCCTATATAAGTCTAGGTAGGAGGAGTTGGTAACTAAAACTACTCAAAGTCCTATAAAATGCTATATTAGGTTTATTTACAAGAACTTAGGATATTTATGGATAAATTCTTCATAAAAATAAAGACTGAAAAAGTTGAAATTAATAAGAAAGTATTTCTTTCACTCTTAAATATTTCTCACGTAAAAGAATATTCTTCTTATAAAAATGCAATTACAGATAATGAAATAAGCTTATCTCACTTAAAAGATTTGTCGGAAAAAGCAGATACTCCCTACCCATTATTTTTTGCTCCATTAAATATAGTTAATAAACAAATTAAAGATAAAGAAAATGAGTTAGATCAAAAACTCCCAAGTAAAAAAGAAATTCGTTTAGCTTTTAGAGGTAAAATGAAAAGCAATGATATTGAACTTATTGTTAAAGATTTAGCAAGAAAACAAGAATTCTTAAAAAGAATTTTACCTATGACCCCAGAAAATAGTTTTGTAGGATCTGTTTCCCATAAAATAATCATGGGTGTTTCAAATAAAGATATAGCTAAAAACATAAGAGATTATTTTAAAATAGATTTAAATCACATAAGAAACATGCCAAAGGATGATGTTTTAAATTACCTTTTTAAAAAGGCAGAGGAAAAAAATATTTTAATTTCTCTAAGTTCTTATCATTATATGCCACAAGAAATATCAAAAGATTTATATTTAAGTGGTTTTTGTGTAAAAGATAAAAAATTTCCTTATATATTTATAAATACAAGAGATGGAGATGAAACTCCAATAATTTTAGAAACTAGTGGCAGACAAATTTTTACTTTAATAGCAATGATTGTTTCTATAGGTATGAATAAATTTGTTTTAAGTATGAAAGAAGGTCAAGTAAAAAGTTCTTCTCAAAAGAGAATATACTCAATTGTTGGAGAAATTCTAATACCAGAAAATGATTTAACTAGCATTAAGATTAATGATGTTGATGATATAAAAAAATATGCAAAATCATTCAAAGTCACACCAAGTATGTTGGTTATGAGATTAAAAGAATCAAATTTCATGAGTAGGGATACTGCTAATTTATATTTAAATATTTTATACAAAGAAATTAAAGAGATTGAATCAAAGAAAAAATACTATAACAACACAAAGCCCGTTAATGGTTTTGGTAAATATAATGGTGAGAGATTTTCTCATGAAGTTGTTATTGCTCATAAAGCAAGAAAAGTTTCTTTAATTGAAGCTAAGAATATTTTGTTTAGAAAAGGAAAGATGAATAATACTTTATTTAATGAATATATAAATAAATTCAAATAATATATGAAATATTTACTAGATACAAATATTATATTCAGTCTTCTAAATAAGCAGATTCCAAAAACTTCTTCTTTCTGTACAACAGAGGATGTTTTAGAAGAATGTGAAGACCACAAAGATAGAACGCCAAAGATAAAAGCATTAGGAATAGAGATTTTAGAAATAAAGAAAAAACATTTAGAAAAGCTTAAAGAAGTATTATCTGAACATGGTGATAACTTTGATTTAATTAGATTGTATTCCGGAAAAGGTAAAGCAGATGTAGGAATACTCTCGTATATTTTAGCCGAGAGAGACCATTGCGATACTCTTTTCCCTGAAGAATATACTTTAATTACCAAAGATAAACCTTTAACTGATATTGCAAAAATTTATGGAATTAAATGCTCATCAAAATTACCCTAGTTTAGACCTGTTGATATATTGATTACACAAATTTCTTAATTTAAAACTAAAGTGATTTATTTCTGAAACACAAACAAATGTTCATGCATTATCAATAAGAAATTTGATTCTTTTGATTTATTTACCCAAAATCCTGTTGCCTTGCAATTAAATTGTCTTTTTATTATATCCTCCTTAAGTTTAAATCCAACTTTTAAAAACCTCTCCATAACCTTAAAAGCAAGGGGCTGATACATTTTGTTTCTCCTAGTATCTCCCATTAGGATGGCACAATATTTTCCAGGTTTTAAAACTCTGTATAATTCTTTTGATACTTTTTCTATTTCATCTACAAAGGTGTCTATATCATGAATATTTGATAAATCATCTTTTAATTTACCTTCACTGTATTTAATAATATCTGCATATGGTGGATGAGTTAGAACAAAATCAATTTCATTATCTTTAATAAAACTCATATCCCTTGCATCACATTTTACAACTCTTTGTTTTGCTTTGTTATCTACATCGAATTCTAAAGATTTTTTAGTTCTCTCAAGGGCTTCCTCGTTAACATCTATACAAGTAATATGCCTGTTGAGTATCTTTGCTTCAATGGCAGTTGTACCTCCTCCTATCATACAATCTAGTAAGTGATCTTTCTCACTTGAATAACGTAGTATTAAATTCCTAACAACTTCTGGTGACCAATTACCTCGCCAATCAGATTTATGAGTAGCCCAATTACCACGTCTAGGAAAAGCCCAAACTGTAGTACATTCCATCTCAAAATTATCTGGATGAAGTTTTAATTCTTCTTTTTTCATTACCAATTAAGTTCTTTTAATACACCTCTTTCTAAAGAAGTTAAATTAAAAATATAATCATTATGATTATAAACTTCTTCTAATGGTCTATTAATGGAATGCCACCCTAGGCCATCTGTGACCCAAATAAAATCTATATTTTGATTTTTAAGTTCGGTATATAAGGATTTAAATTCTCCACAAACAGCTTTAAGTTTGGAGCCTGGTCCATTGTAGAAATTAGTTTCTATTAATTTTAGATTTTTTGTTTTTGGATTGAAAATAGCAAAATCAAAACTTCTTTCAGATTTATCAACCATAACTATCATATTCCATTTTGCTTTGATTTCTGTAGACCTAGCTTGAGCAATATATTCAAAACCTTTTTCTTTACAGAAATCAGAGACAAAGGCTTCAACAATGGATTCCATTAATTGACCTCCTCTATTTTTTCTACCATTACTATCTAATCCGACTTCAACACCAATTGTATAATCAACTAAATTCTTTATCTTTTTATCTTTAAAAAGTTTTATTATTCCTGATTTTTCAAAGAATTCATAATATTCTTCTACACTTTTATCTTTCTTTGAAAAATTAAAAAACTGAGAAGTCTTATCTTCCTTATCATATATTTCTAATTCTTTTTCACGAACAGCGAGAAGAACAGGAAATGCTTTTACTATATCTGGATTGCTTGAATAAAGTCTTATAAATTCTTCTTTTAAATCATCTTTACCAAGTAAATAATTAAGTTTATTTAAAATAATTTCGATTTCAGAACTATTGGAAAAAACCTTATTCCAATTAACAAAATAATCCCAAGTTTTAATCGAGTTTTTAAGGGTTGATATAAAATTATTAAAATCTTTTTTCATCTAATAGTTAGTTACTAATACTTCTGTAATTTTCCCTCTCTTAGAAGCATCTGAATTAATCATGCGACCTGCATATACTTTATTTACTCGTACTAATTTACCTTTTATCTTTATTTCTGAATAAATTTTATTTATAAACGGAGTATCAGAATTTGATAACATCACAAAACAACCTCGTTTGGTTAATTCTGTAAAAGTATCACGAAGTTCCATTTGTTCTTTCTCAAGAAAAGCTTCTTTTGTATAAGAAGTGAATGATGATGTTTTATTTATAGGATAATAAGGAGGATCAAAATACACAAAGTCTCCTTTTTTTGCTTTCTTTAAAACTTCTTTGTAATCTTGTTTTTTTACTTCAACATATTTTAAAGCTTTTGATATTTTTCTTAAATTAATTTCATCACAAATTAAAGGATTCTTATTTCCAGCAAATGGAACATTAAATCCTCCGTGAGAATTAACTCTATACAAGCCATTAAAACAAGTTCTATTTAAATAAATAAAGCGAGAAGCTATTTCTACATCTGATAGTTTATTTATATCCTTAGCCCTTATCTTTAAGAAGTATTCTTTTGTGTTTTGATGTTTCTTAAGAGATTTAATTAAAGATTCAGCATCATTTTTTATTACATTATAAGTAACAACAAGTTCATTGTTCATATCAGATAAAAATGCTTTCTTTGGAAGTAGATCAAAGAATACGGCTCCACCTCCTACAAACGGCTCAAAGTATCTTCCAGTTTTTGGATCAAACTTTTCTGGAGGATATAAATTCATTAATTTAAATTGTTCTAGAAGTTGACGTTTACCCCCAACCCATTTAACGAATGGCTTTGGTTTTTCTTTAATAGAAAACTCAATATCTTCAAATGAGAGATTTTTTGTTTCAGAAAAAGAATATATAACATTTTTTGCATAAATGTGATTTAAATTAAATCTTCCTTGTATTTCTTTAACAAATTTTGTCGGTGCCATATACCTCCATTATGTCATAATATACTGTATTTTTCAATTTAAATTAGCCTATCTAAAGCCAGGTTGAGCAGATTGCAAAACTTCAATATAATGCTTATTCCCATCTATATAATCCCTTATTGTTAATAAAAGATTATTAAACATGTACGCTTCTGGTGTGGCCTTTTCATTTTTACAAAAAAGTTCAATTAGTGTTGCTACATAATCTAAAGATAGAGTGTATGGTTGTTCTATGTGGGTATATCTTGCCATTATTTCTTCAACTGTCTCTAATTGGTAAGTATTTCTTTGTTCCACTGATTCAAAAGGAAGTGTTCTTTGGTAGAAATCAATATAGTATTGTACAATCTCTCTTACCTCTGTTCTATATTGAGGAATTTTTAACAACAGATCTACGATCCAGAAAGTATGTGTTGGTGTTATCGCTCTTTTTTCTTCTCCTGGTACTAAAATTTTTACTACAAAATCAAGATCTGGTCTTGCTCCTCTTTCTCCTTGGAATAAACCAACAATTGTATTGTCTCTCATTCTATATGTTTTAAAAGCAGTCATTCTTGGATTTAGCTGATGAAGACTGCTGTCATGATAATATTTTAAGTTATAAATTGGTGGCATAAAATTATTATAGCAATTATCAGAACTGTTGATAACTCGACTACACAAATCTCTAACACTAAGCTAGTATACACAGACCTTACAAAATAAGGTATAATTCATTTACAAGTTAATAAGAACGACCTAACCCCTTAATATTATTAAGGATATGGTCAACGAATCCGTCCAAAGTAAAGAACTCCTAGTCAGGGTTCACTTTGGACGGTCATATCTCGAAAGGGGTATGTGCACTCCCTACGGGGTTTGCAGACCTGGCTGGGAGCTTTTTGCTACCCAACCAAATCAAAAAACCGTCCAAAGTTTTATGAAAAATAAAATAAATGACTTACTTGTATTTTCGGTATTAATTTTTACATCGGTATATTTTTTAGTTCCTAATATAACTTTTGCTACTAGTGGAGCTTGTTCTTCTCACGGAGGAGTTAACTGTTCTCTGAGTAATAGTTATAAGTCTGTGGTTTGTAATGATGGTAATTCTGATGGCTTAACTTCATACTCTGATCTTCAGGAATGTAAAACTACTACCACCTGTGATAATGGACAAGTTATAGCATTCTCAGCAAGTCGAGGATTGTCAGGTAGCTCATTCGGTCAGTCTGCTTATAGTAATTGTGAATCAATAAATAACACACAAATTTCAAATTCTATTACCAATCCTCCTGTTACTCCGACTACCACATATGTTCCAGGTAATACTTCTGTTATAAGTAACTGGGATGACCTGAATGTTAATATTGAAATGGGTAAATATTGTAAAGATAAGTATGGGTTTAATAGTAAATACAATTTTGCAAAAAATGTTTGTGAATGCAAGGATGGGTTTTTATTTGATAGCAATAAAATGTGTGTACCAAGTAAGGAAGTTATAAAAACACTCTTTCAAAAGTATTTAGCTACAAATTTAGATAAGATGCCTGAGTACAAAGATGTTATTGATGTAGATACTATAGTTAATATGGCTTATGAATCCAAGAATTACAATAAAACTTTTAAACAACTAATCGTTGAAGCATATTCAGATAAAATAAAAATAATAGAGAAAGTAATTCCCGAAGATAATACTAATAAAGTAATAACTCTTACCTCTAACAAAAATGATACATATCAAAAATCATTACCCAGTAAGTTTATTTCAACTGAACCAACTCCTACAACTTCCTCAGAATCACTAAAAATTGTCTCAAACATCCCTGAAGTTCAATTAGAACCCGAAGTGAAGAAAACAAGCTTTCTTAGTGTTATAACAAATAAAACTGTTAATGGTCTACAAAACTTGTTCACTTCTTTCAGGAATATTTTTACTCACAAAAATTTAGGTAGATAATTATATGAACAAAAAAGACACACCACTGTATAGATTGTTTAAAGTTATATATTTTATGTTAGGGATTCCATTTTGGATTGGAGTAATTTTCTTTATATATACTTCTTTTGTAGATGGTCTTTCTTATGAATTTTTACTAATTCTTATTATTTATCTTGTCATTATTGGTGGGCTAAAATTTTTAGTGAAATATATTATGCTTGGATCAGAAAAATAACTTATTTCGTCTCAGAAAAGAGTCTCTCCAACTTTTTTAATTCTTCAGGAGAAAGAGATGCATAAACATTTGGTTTGTATTTATTATTTTTTGGATCAGCATTCGGATTTATATATTCAGTTCTCACTGGTCTAAATACAGGATCGTTATGCTCCAGCCAAAATCTAATTGCATTAAAGTTTTCTGCTTTAATCATTTTAATTAATGTTGCTTTCGCAAGATCATTAATGTTTTCTCTTCCTTGAGTTAATACAGTAAAGATTTCCTCTCTAAATTTTATATCATCCCTATACCACCTATAATAGGTGGCCCTCGCGATTCCAACTTTTTTACAGGCGAAAGAGACCAAAGGAGTTTCTCTGAGATACTCGGTGAATTTTGATTTTTCATGAATCTTACTCATAGAGTCTAGTTAATTTTTACTCGCTTCTTTCCAGTTAACTTTTCCCAGCGATGGAGTATCACTTCTGCATAAACTGGTGATTTTTCCATAATGAAGCATCGACGCTTAAGTTTAGTTGAAGCAATAAGAGTTGACCCCGAACCACCAAATGGTTCAAGAACGAGTTGGTCGCGCTTTGTGAGAACTTTGATATATGGAATCAATATTTCGATCGGCTTAGTACCGAAGATGACACCCTGACCAGAAGACTTTTCGTCTGATGCGTTGAATTCAATAAAATCAGTTGGACAGTACTTTGAACCTTTCTGATATCCCTCCCAGTGAGGACGACCAGTAATAGCAAAAAGTGCTGTCTCATATTCATTCTGAACTAATTCTTCATCTTCAAATTCAACATCTGGTGTTCTATCTTCAGTTGAAGTACCAACCATTGCAATATCGTACTTTGAGAAGAACTTATGTTGTCCTGCATATCCTTGATTACGATTCGGTAAATGCCATACGAGCATATTTTTAACTTTCCAATGCGCTTCCATAGCTGACCAGATAGTTCTAATATTCTTCCAATTCTCGTAAATAATTATTGAGAAGTTCTCAGATTGTACTTTTGTTACGTTTGCCATCCATAGCTCTGAAAAGTTGTCAGGTAATACATCAGTCTCTAAATATCTTCGATTCTTTTTTGAACCAAATCCTGTTACTGCTTCACCATTTTTCTTTGTCTTACCATGAAGGTAATCGAGGATATATGGCGGATCAGTCATTACCATGTCTACCTTGTTCTCATCACATAGTTTGAGCATATCTTCTTCAATGGTTGAATCTCCGCACATGAGGCGTGAGCCATCGAGGTCATACACATCACCCTTAGTTACGGTGATGTTTTCAATACCTACTTTTGCTAATTCTTTTTTTAGATCAAATTGTTCCTCGTTGAGGTCTTCATCAAATACTTTATCAAGCTCGACTGAATCAAAACCCATGTCTTTAAGAAAAGATTCATCAAACTGAGCAAGTAATTCGAGATCGAATTCTCCTTGATTTTTATTGAGGCGAATTACTAATTCTTTTTCGCGCTCAATATCAGGAATATTAATGTAAATCACAGGAACTTCGGTATATCCGAGTTCACCTAAAACAGTGAACCTGAAGTGTCCTCCAAGAATTACATTTTTACGATCTTCTGCACCGTTTACAATTATTGGGTCGACCACACCAAACCTAGTAATACTATCCTTCAAATCCTGCTTTTGAGTATCATTCCATTTTCGTGGGTTGTACTCAGTTAGTTTAAGATCAACAAGTGGTACTTGTATGATCTCTAAAGTTTGTTTTTCTGACATAACTTTTTGTATTAACTACTACTTATTAATACATTGAAAAGCAAAACACCCTTGATAGGGTGTTTGTTATGTGTGGAGTTAAAAACTTCACTGACATAACAAACAATAAGCCGATTAGGCTGTTGCTCATTAGTTCAGTGAAATCTTTAAACTTAATATCATATTCTCTTAATTAAAAGAGGGTGCATCGATTTAACAGTTTAAAAAAGTACCTGTCACTTATTTCTAAGTGTGAGTTATGCAAGATATTTTATTTCTGCTATGCCCAGATGATAAAAGATTTTTACAAACTCAAGTATATTCTAATTTTTCAATGTTGCACTTATAAGGGTTCGAAACCTTAAGTACATATAAAGTATATTAGATGTAAAAAATAAATCAATCCCCCCTAGGGGGGTTATAATATGAAATCATAATTTGGTATAATTAAAATATTATGTTTTGCACGAGTTGTGGAAACAAAACTAATACAGAAGATAACTTCTGCGGAAATTGCGGTAAGGCAATTAAGCATGTTAGTGTCTCAGAAGTAGAAAAACCATCTCCAAAAATAGAACCAAGACCTACTCCTCCAATACACAAAGAACCAGAATATGTACCACCACCTATTCAACACTCTCGCCGTAACAGCCAAGATGATGCAAAAGCTGAAAAGAAAAAGGAAGAACATAAAGAAGAGTTGAGAAAGATATTAGAAAAAGAACGGGGTCGGGAAATCACCGACCATGAACTCTTTGAGGCAAATCTTTGGCTTACGAACTACGCAAAGATTGTGTATGATTGTGCTCAGACAGAATTCCAGCGAAAGAAAAAATTGGAAGAAAATCCAAAAGGTTTTCATCTTGAAGGCAAAGGATACACTTGTTGTATTTGTCATAACTCTGTTTCCGATGAACAGACATGGTATGACGAGAACGGTATCAAATGTTTAATCTGCCAAGATGCGTTAGATAAAAATATAATTCCATCCTCAGTGACAAGTGATCACGAAAGTTGGTATTCTATGTCTGATTTTGAAAGTAGTTTTTTTATGAAACCAAATGCAGTTAGAAGATTTGTAAAAGAAGGTCTCTTAAAACCACGAATTATCAAAAACACTTCAGACCGTACTCACTATCAGTTATTTCTTATAGAAGATCATGAAGGTATTTTGCCTCCTAAAGAAGCAACGAAATGGCCACTGGTTAAATTTAAGAAAGATGGTAAGGATTGGTACCATTCAGAACCTTGGTTTGCACATAAAGATCCCAAAGAAGTTTTAGGGGGATATAAAATACTTGAGTATATGTCAACGATGAAAGAAAACGAGATCAAGCAGTCATATCCTGATTTAAGTTTTCAATTGCACGAAGGATCAAAGGATATATTAAAAGTTGATTGTATTGAAGAAAAAACCGACGAGACTGTAGAAGAAGAGATCAAAAGTGAGCCAGAAAAAGAATAATGGCTCCAGGTGTCTCATTTGTCTCATTTTTGGTAAATAAGCTATATTTTGTAACAAACACTATGAAAATGTAAAAGATTTGTATAGACTAATAAAATCATGAATTCAAGCACGACACCACCCTTAGGCCCCGATTTCATCAACCAGGTTCTCTTACTTATTCCAAGGGCAATAGTAAATGATTTTGTTTTGGCTTTTTCATTTGTAAAAGAATTAATATTTGAGCATATATTATTTATAATCATTTCCTTTTTCGCCATTGTACTTTTTGCATTTTTGGAATATATATTTACTGGTAGATGGGCTTTGTTGGGGAGTGTATTTTACAATTCTCTTAAATATGTAATCTTATTTTTTACTGCTTTAATATTCGGAGCAGGAATATTCGCTAGTGATTGGTTTGATATAGTCTTAGCTATACTTGGTGGTTTTTGTTACTTAATAGTAAGACTAATACTCAAGAAGCTCAATATTCTTTAATAATTGAGTCTGACTCACAGTCCTAGTTTATAGTCCTCTAAATGTGTTAGAATACCCTTACAAGGGTTGAACTCGTGGGTACTGAACTCACATGGCCCGCAGAGTCGTGATAGCACGAGATACATAGTTTGTAAGTGTTTTTGAAGAGCCAAAAATTGACCCACTTGAGATACTAGAACTATTATATAAAGTTCATTAAAAATAGCGACGATTGTCGCTATTTTTAATTATTTTCATTTTTTGAAACAAATTCTTTAAATTGTTCAATATCTTTTTGAGAACCTAAAATATGTGTATTCTTTGACTCAAATACCACATACCAACTTTTATTACCAACTTTTTGTTTACCAAATAAATCATGTTCATCGATAGCGATTATTCCATCTAATCCTGAATTTTTTAAAATATTAATATCTGCTTCTTTTAACTGCCCTATAAAACCAACATGTAACTTAAGTCTAAAACTAAATCATTATTTTCATTCCAAATTCCATGATGTTTAAACTCTTGTGGTTTTGTAAGTTGCAAAATGTTGTTAGGTAATATTTTATATTTCCAACCTAATTTATTCCAATTTTCTTTGTTTTCTTGAATTGTTTTATTTATTTCATCTTCAAAACTAAAAGGTAAGTTATCTGTATTTTCTTTGTCAATTCTACCTTCTCTTGAGATCCCTAAATTTTTAACATTAATAACAAGAGGAATTACATCGTATTTACCCTTACCAGTACCAGCTGTTTCAGCATCTTCTATGGAAGAAGTTGCAAAGATAGCACCATGCGAATAATCATATTCTTTTGATTTGCGTTTTTCGTCAAAACTATTATTAATCACTTCTTGTTTATCTGTAGTCCCGTGCCATACAATGTCTTTTATTTTACTATCAGGGAAAATACTTTCTATATATTTAGAATAAAGCATTTCTGCTTGTTGTTTTTGACTTTCAGTAATTTCACCACTTTTAATTCTATTTGATATAATCCAGCTCTTAAAGTAATTTTTATTTATTACACTCTCATTCTCACTTGTTAAAATTTCTTTTTTGTCAGCCAGTTCAATAGGCAATTGAACCTCTCCTTTTGACATTTCTATGTTACTTTTTGTAATATTATTTAAACCATCATAAAGAGATTTTGGTATGTCAATTTTATAAGCCTTTCGGTCTTTCACATTGAAACATATCTTAGGAGCTCTTTTTTGTTAGGATAAAACCATGTTCCAGCATTACCTTTTTGGAAAGGAAGTAATTTATCCCTATCAACAGTTTCACCCTCTGCTCTATATAGAGTAATATAACCACTATTTTCTGATACTGAAAAATCAACAAACCTCAAGGCTTCATAGGCGATATTTACTAATTCAGGACTAAGTTTAAAAACTTCTTGTACATTCTTCTCTTGTTCTGAAAATAAAAACTGTTCAACATTTTGCTCTGTTTTATTTAATCTTTCTTCTACAATAGGTTTTATTGGGGATCCTTCCATAAGATGCATTTTAACATTTTCTTATTATTTTTTCTATTAATCTCTTAAAATTGAAATTTCTTTGTTTTTGAGTAAAATCTTACCCCTCAAACATCCTAATAATTCTCTCTTCTCAACGTCACTTCCTTCCTTGGGTATTTACTAAAATAGGTATATGATTAAAAGATGAACAAATATTTTGAAACCAATATTAATGATACAACAACTAATGAAATTACATTTACACATTGTATTAATCTTATAGAAGATCTTAATAATAAAAATATTGAACAAGGAGAAATATTAAAATTTGCAGGGATTACAGAAGAATATGATGTTTATAATCCTTCAGCTCCATTTATTGTTAATGGTATAGAGTTTATAACTGCACGTGTAGAAAAAACAAAAGATATAGCTAATTCTCAAGTTATGCTTTTTAAAAAAATAAATGGGGTCTGGAGTCCTGCAAATGAAGCACCAACATTTGAAATGGAAGATGGTTTTGCAGCATATATCAATAAAGAATTAATAATCGGTGGAGTTGAAACATTCAAAGATCCAATACCAGAATATCATATAAATTATAAAACAGTATTTTATCGTGGAAAAGATCCAACCTCACTTGAACGATTTGCAACTGGGCCTGATAAAATGAAAGATATTCGTATCATTTACCTTACAAATAATAAAATTGGAGTTTTTACAAGGCCTCAAGGTAAAATAGGAGGTAAGGGAAAGATTGGTTATATTGAAATAGAAAAACTCGAAGATTTAAATGATAAAAGTACTTATGATAATGCAAAAATAATTAATAATCAATTCCCTGAAGGTGAATGGGGTGGAGTAAATGAATTACATTTACTACCGAATGGAAAAATTGGTGTTATTGGACATATTGCTTATGAAGATAATACCGGTAAACATTATTACGCAATGGCATTTGTATATAATCCTATAGATGACACTGCATCACCTATTAAAATTATTGCAACAAGAAAAAATTTCCCAGATGGAAAATCAAAAACTAACAAGCATGCTGACATTATCTTTCCTGGCGGTTTAATACGTAACAATGATGGAACCGCTACTTTATATGCAGGCTTAGGTGATGCTGAAGCAGGAAAGATAACAATCGAAGATCCTTTTAAAGATGAAAAATAATATTTATATATTTAAAGATTCTATAAATATATAAATTCAATGTCCACTTAATAAACCACCGTTTTACTGATATACTATAAAATATGAAAAGATTAAAAAATTTAAAAAATATTCGGGGATTTGCTGGCTTTAGAGACTTTTTAAAAAACCAAGGAGTTATAACCCTTGCTATCGGTTTCATACTAGGAGGGGCGATATCTAAATTCGTATCATCGCTTGTTTTAGATATCATATACCCTATTATGAATGGCCTTATGGGAGGAGTTGATGATTTGAATTCAAAAGTTTTTCATATTAACAAAGTTGCAGTTCACTATGGTGTATTCTTAAATAATGGAATTGATTTTATCGTCATCGCTATAGTTATCTACGCAGGAGTTCGAATATTCAAAATGGATCAAGATCAAATAGGTAAAATGGATATAGGTAAGATAAACTCATTAAATGGAATGCAGAAGAAATAACTAATTTAAAAAAAATAATAATCTAGTATTATTAGCATTTATATAAATTATTGTTATAATATAGACAATGGAAGATATAGAGAAATTAAAAATCGAAAATGAAAAACTAAAAAAGCTAAATACAGATAAATCTGATTTAATTTCTCTTTCAGCACACAAACTTCGTACTTCACTTTCAGCTCTTAAGTGGACTCTTAAAATGTTTGTAAACAAAGACTTAGGAGATATAAATGATGAACAAAAGAAATACATGGAGAAAGCAATTACAAGTAATGAAAAAGCTATCAATCTAGTTAATTATCTTCTTACTTTTAATCATTCTGATGATGTTTCCATCAAACTTAATTTAAAACAAATTAATATAGTAACTTTGGTAGACAAAATTATACCTTTATTCAAAGGAGAATTAAAAAATAAAAATATTAATCTTATATTCAATAAAACTGAGAAATCTATACCATATATAAATATGGATGAAGAAATGATAACAAACGTTATTCAAAATCTTATAGAAAATGCTATTAAATATAGTCTTAGCAATTCGGAAATTTTCATTAAAATAACAGAAAATATATCAAATAATAATATTGAATTTTCAATTCATGATAATGGAATAGGAATAAAAGAAATAGATAAAAGTAAAATATTTAATAAATTTTTTCGAGCTCCAAATGCTATTGAGAAAGAAAATACAGGCTCAGGACTTGGTCTTTTTACAACCAAAAACATTATTGAAAAACATAATGGTCAGATATGGTTTGAAAGCTCGAATAAACAAGGAACTACATTCTTTGTATCATTGCCTGTAAACCTTACTCTATGATATAATTTATCATATATGAAAAAGATACTTATTATAGAAGATGATGAGTTCCTACAAGGACTTGAAGCTACAAAAATCGTCAAAAGTGGTTTTACTATTATTACTGCACAAAGAGGCGAAGAAGCTATGGTAAAAATATTAGAACCAAATATTAATATCATTCTTCTAGATTTACTACTTCCAAATTTTGATGGATATGAAATTCTTAAAAAAATAAGATCAAACGAACCAACAAAAAAAACTCCTGTCATTGTATTCTCAAACTTGTCAGACAATAAAGATATAGAAAAAGCAATTGATCTAGGAGCTAACAAATTCATGATTAAATCAAATTTCTCGTTAGAAGAACTGGTGGAACAAATAAATAAATTAGTCATCTAATATAGATACAACTACCCACCACTTTTAAGTGGCGGGTAGTTTCTTGTATGTTATAATCTATCTATGAAACTAGATGATAAAATAGAAAATCATTTCCGATTAGATATAAATCAAAAGAAAGCATTAAACCAACTCGGTCTTCAAAGTTTGAAAGATTTACTCTACCACTTCCCTGCCCGTTATAGTGATATGAGTGAAGTCCGAAATATAAATACACTTACCGAAGGAGAGAATGTCACAATATTAGGTAAAATTTCTGGCTTGAAAACAAAAAAAGGGGTTAAAACAAATGTCCCTATGGGGCAAGCGATCCTATCTGATATCACAGGATTTATAAATATTGTTTGGTTCCACCAGCCATATATAGCTAAAATGCTTAAGAATGATTCTGTCGTTCGTGTGACAGGTAAAGTATCCAATAGTAAAACTTACGGATTAACTCTTACAAATCCTGAAATAAATAAAGAAAATATACTTCCCATAGATATCCACGATTCACTTTTTAATAATAAAGGAATTGAAATTAAATATGGTTTTCCTGTTTATAGAGAGTCGCGTGGTATCACTTCTAAATGGTTCTACCACTCTATCCAAAAAATATTAAAAAATGAATGTGTAAATACAATACAAGATTATATACCAAATAATATTCTAAATACATATAAACTTCCAGCATTACATACAGCACTATTCTGGATACATATGCCACAGAAAAAAGAACACGCGGAAATAGCTCGAAAAAGATTCGCTTTTGAAGAAGTCTTTTTCATACAACTTGCTCGTCAACAAGAGAGAAAAAAATATGAAGAAAACTTTTCCTATAAATTAAAAATTCCACAAAAAGATATTGATGACTTTATATCACGTTTTCCTTTCACTCCTACCAAGGCTCAATCTGAAACTATAAACACTATTCTGGGGGATTTTATAAAAGACAAACCAATGTCTAGACTAGTAGAAGGAGATGTAGGAAGTGGTAAAACTTTCGTCGCAGCCACAGTAGCATATGCTGTTATAAAGAATAGACCAGTTGGTCAAAACTTTGGGAATTTACAAGTCGCATATATGGCACCGACTGAAGTCTTGGCAACTCAACTATTTGAAAACTTTATAAGTTACTTTGAACATACTGGTATATCTATAGCCCTTATGACAGGCTCTGGGTGCCGTAAATTCCCTAGTAAAAGTGCAGGGTGGGAGAATGGTTCACAAATAAAAACTTGGACACCTATTGCTCGAAATCAGCTTATTAAATGGGTAAAAAATGGTGAGATACCAATAGTCATAGGTACACATGCACTAATATCTAAAACTGTAGAATTTGAAGATTTAGGATTAGTGATTATAGATGAACAGCATCGTTTTGGTACAAACCAAAGAATGAAACTTGCAAAAAAAGAAGGCCATGTACCACACTACTTATCTATGACAGCTACCCCTATCCCCCGTACCTTAGCTTTGACTATTTATGGGGACTTAGACTTGAGTATTATCGACCAAATGCCTCAAGGTCGTAAAAAAGTCATAACTGAAATCGTAGGTGAAAATAAAAGAGAAGAATCATATGAAAAAATTAAAAAAGAATTAGAATATGGTAGACAACTTTATGTCATTTGCCCGAAGATTGGTGAGGAGCTTGGACAAAGTGTTACAGGAAGCCTTACGGAGACTATCGAGTCGAGTAGGAGTAAAAATCTTAGCAGAGATTTATTGCGCGCTGACGGAAATACTTTGTCCGAGCTCCGAAATGTAACCGACGAAGCTAAAAGATTAAAAAAGGATATTTTTCAAAATTATAATATTGAAATAATGCACAGTAAGATGACAAAAGATAAGAAAGAGAAAGTGATGCGTGATTTTGCAAATAAAAAAATAGACATCCTTGTATCTACCTCAGTTATAGAAGTCGGAGTAAATGTCCCTAATGCTACAGTCATCATCATAGAAGGGGCAGAAAGATTTGGATTAGCTCAACTTCACCAACTACGTGGAAGAGTCATCCGCTCAAATTATCAATCATATTGTTACTTATTTGCAGATGCTAAATCTGATAAAACTATCGACAGACTCAAAGCTCTTACCAAAGCCACTAATGGCTTCGAACTTGCTGAGCTTGATTTATCCCTTCGTGGTGCAGGTCTACTCTCTGGCGATAAACAATGGGGTATCACAGACTTAGGAATGGAAGCCATTAAGAATATTAAAATGGTAGAAGCAGCTAGAACTGAAGCTATCAGAATAATAACAGAAGATCAAGAGTTAAAGTCTTATCCTTATTTATCCACAACACTAATAGAAAAGAACTTAAAATTGCATTTTGAATAATACAAAATTTAGTGTAATATACTAATAACCTAATTCCCGCCCTTAGCTGTTTTGGTTAATAAAAGGTATTAAGATAATAATAGGTTGTTTAAAGTTACCAACATTCCCGCCCTTAGCTCAGTTGGTTAGAGCACAGAGCTTATACCTCTGGGGTCCTAGGTTCGAATCCTAGAGGGCGGACAATAATAAAAATCACACATTTAGTGAGATTTTTATTATTGTCCGCGCAGTAACACGTCGGTGCGAGGCAGGCCGTCGACAGATTTCCATCATTTACGGATAGATGTCGCGAAATTTTTCAACAGAAAAATATTTGTGACGACAATATTATTTTATCTCCTCCTTTTTCTTCGGTATTATACCATTCGCTATTATTATCTCATTATATTCTGACTGTTCGAGAGTCTCTACTTCGATAAGCTTATGAGCAATAGCATCTAAAATCTTTCTTTTGTCTGTAAGAACTTTCTTGGCAGTTGCAAATGCATTATTCATAATCTTTGAAACTTCACCATCTATCAAAGCACTAACTCTCTCAGAATATTCTTTGTCATTTACGCCTTGCCCAAACATAGTACGCCCTCCATCGCTTTCAAGTGCTATAGGACCAATCTCTTCACTCATACCCCACCTTGTCACCATTGCTCGTGCAAGACTTGTCGCTACTTGAAGATCATTCGATGGTCCTGTAGTAATATCTCCAAATACCATTTCTTCGGCTACGTACCCACCAAGAGACATCGCTATATCATCTAGGAATTCTTTCTTACTCTGAAGTCTTCTTTCTTCAAGTGGAAGCTTGAGTGTATACCCGCCTGCTCTTCCACGAGAAACTATTGAAACCTTATGGACTGGATCTGCATAAGGAAGTACCGAAGCGATAAGCGCATGCCCTGCTTCGTGGTATGCAGTAATCTCTTTCTCTTTCACAGAAAGCAAATGACTCTTCCTCTCAGGACCCATCATAACCTTTTCTATAGAACGTATAAGATCAAACTGGGCTATCTTTTTCCTATCTTCACGGGCTGCTAAGATAGCACCTTCGTTCATAAGTGAGAAAAGATCTGCACCTGAGAATCCTGGTGTCCTCTCTGCAACGACTTTCAAATTCACATCTTCAGCAAAAGGCTTTTTAAGAGAATGAATTTTCAAAATTTCTTCTCTATCTGCTCTGTCTGGTAAGTCTAGTAATACTCTTCTATCGAATCTACCAGGACGCAAGAGTGCTGGGTCGAGCACATCTCCTCTATTCGTCGCTGCCATTACTATCACTTTCTCATTTGGTTCAAAGCCATCCATCTCTACTAATATCTGGTTTAAGGTCTGCTCTCTTTCATCATTCCCTCCTCCGACGCCTGTCCCTCGTACACGTCCGACTGCATCTATCTCATCGATAAATATAATCGATGGTGCTGCCTTTTTCGCCATTTTGAATAAATCTCTCACACGTGATGCTCCGACACCTACGAACATTTCTACGAATTCACTTCCTGAAAGATGAAAGAATGGTACTCCTGCTTCTCCAGCTACTGCTCGAGCAAGTAAAGTCTTTCCTGTACCTGGAGCACCTGTTAGAAGTACACCTTTAGGTATTCTTGCTCCGATATCTAAAAACTTTTTTGGATTCTTTAAGAAATCAACGATCTCTTTTAATTCTTCTTTCGCTTCTTTCGCACCTGCTACATCTTTGAAAGTAACCTTATTATTCTTGTCGTCTGGATCAGTAACTCGAGCTTTTGATTGACCAAAAGTGAAAGCTTGCATACCTTGTCCTTTGACTTGGCGAGTAAGCATCCATACAAAGAAACCAATAAGTAATACTGGGAATAAGAACGGAAGTATATTCAAGAGTCCATACCAGAATCCTGACTCTGACTTAATCTCTATCGGAGTAGCACTTAGCTGTACAGGAGTCACACCGTAATTATATAGAGTCTCTGAAAGTGAACTTTCTAGCTCTTTCTTGGCTTTACCTTTAGTCTTATCTTTAAATGCTACTTCTATGTCCCCTCCGGAAACTACAATCTTCTCTATCGTTCCTTCGGTTACACTTTTCGCAACATCAGAAATAGTCATTTTCTTTATCTCATCAGGCTTTTTAGAAACAAGGGTATATATAAGTGTGATACTTATAAATATAAATATTGTGATAATTATTTGGTTTGCTATATTCGGTATTTTTGGTTGAATTGGTTTTTTATTTTTGTCCATAATGTTTTGTATTATACACTAAAATTTAAATAAAAAAATACCAGGACAATTAAAATTTAGAGTCCTGGCATGTTTTATTTTATTAAAAATGAAAACTGGTATGTGCCTAACTTCACTGTTTATAACGTAAATCAGTGCTGGTTAGCCATACATATATACTTGGAACAAACGAAGTCTTTTTAAAAGGGGGAATGTCAAAGCATCGATCACTTCCCCCCGAATGCGCAAAAAAGAATCTATTTATAACCTATCATATCTAAAATTAAAGTCAAGCATTAAAAATAATTCAAAAAGTATAGGGTGGGTATAAAAATAAACAGGACAACAAATAAATGTGTCCTGTGAGATATTTTTATAAACTTATGTTATATATGTAACTGGATAAATAATCCAGATATATAAATAAGTTATAATGAACAAACTTTGTAAAGGAAGGAACCGGGCGGCCCCTTCCTAACATACATAAAACCAAACCTAACCTAACCTAACCTAACCTATATAAATATAATATATCATTTACTAAACATAAGTCAAGAAGTAAAAGTGGATAACTATATATAGTTTATATATAAATAAAAATCGCCTACACAATGTGTAAGCTTAATTTTATTTTTATTTAAAAGAGAGTTCGAGGCCTCTCTTTTTTTTACTTGCCTTCTACCGTGATTTAAAAAATCCAGAAACCCCGAAATTACTAATTTTAATCTGGATATAAGAACGTTTACGTATTTAATCTAACATTTATTATACAAAAGTCAATAAAAAATGTGGATAATCATAAATGACTGTCAAAAAGCTTGATAATATTGTATATTATTGTACGATATAGCTATGGCAGTATATATAGACAATAGAAAAGTACATTTTAACTATAGTGTAGAAGAAACTTTCGAAGCAGGTATAGAACTGACTGGTTTTGAGGTTAAGTCTATTAAGAATGGCCATGGGACTATCAATTCAAGCTTTTGTATCGTACGAGGAGGCGAAGCGTATATTACAAATATGCATATACCTCCCTACCAACCACACAATACAGATGCAGGGTATGATCCAGATCGGACAAGAAGACTCCTCCTATCAAAAAAGGAAATTAAAAAGTTGGCAGATAAAGATGCGACAAAAGGATTGACTCTTATACCTGTATCACTGTATAGTAAAGGACGATACATAAAGGTATCAGTAGCTGTCGCTCGTGGTAAGAAAGAATTTGATAAAAGAGAAACTATCAAAAAACGAGAAACGGATAGAGAAATAAGAAGAGAGTTTAAGAATAGTTAAGAATTTTGTACTCAAGTACACAGAATACCTTATTGGTATTTTATGGCTAAATCATTTTTAGTAAAAAATGATCGCCCGAACAAATTTTTAGTAAAAAATTTGTTTTAGGGGGATGATCGGCTTCGACAAGAAGAATCATCTTATATATGCATGTAAAGTACTCAGGAATCTTTTAAAACTTCTTGGAAAAGACTAAGTGTAAACAAAGTCGCTAAAGCTGATATAGTATCACCTTATGCTTCGGCATTCGGTATGCAATCATCTGCTTTCGCTTTCGCCTAAATTTAGGTCCGAGCGATGTCTGTCCTCTTGATATCTGATAAAGAGGATGGGCATAATTTATCAGGTTACGATTTTACAAAAGCTTGATGTAAAGTCCGACAATTTAAAGATCGGTGTTTATCTTTCTTATGTGTTCTCTAGGATAAACATTTAAACCCAATGAATATATTAAACATGTAGACTTCTATAAGATTTCCTTTTGCACGCGGGTTCGATTCCCGCCATCTCCACAATTTAAAAAACCTCATTCCGATGAGGTTTTTTAAATTGTGGAGATGAGCGAGACATCTGCATGTCTCGCGTGCGGGAATCGAAAGACTTTTCGTTCTCTGGTATTAACCAGAGCGAAAAGTACCTGACGATGTAATCGTCGATAAGTGTACTCACGGTCCCGCTACATAGAGATGGCGAGAATCGAACACGTACTCGTGGTTCCCGTCATAAAGTGTGCGAGAAGCGAATGGCGAAGTCATATTTTTCGCGAGAGAAAATAGACAGGCTGGTGACTAGACAAAACTTTTTGATGAAAAAGTTTTAGTCGAGGTCGATACATGTACTCACAATCCTAGCATCTGAATTAAAAATAAATAGCCTCTTTAAATCATATTTTATTATTTAATGAAATTTATAATTTATGTTATTAAAAAAAATGGAAAATTATAACCAACCCACTGAAAACGTGACACTTAATAAAGAACGAGTAGAGAAGATAAATAGAATAATTAACATTCTAAAACAATTTTCATTAGATTTAAAATATACCAGAAAAAATATAGATGTACCTATTAATTATAAAACTGTTTTGAACAATAACAATCTTAAAGAAAAACAAAGAGAACTTATTGTAAATTTAGTTAATAGTATAAACGCTGAAATCATTAATATTCCTAATACAATAGATGATAGCAATAAATATTCAGTATTTTTCAAAATAATACAAGATTTAGATAATTGGAATAGACAGACACTATATAATATTGAAAATATTAATTATTCTTTTGGCATAATCGGTCTTTTAAATCCATTAAATATTACAGATAATGACTTGGGCGATTTAGAGAAAAAATAATTAATGATCTTGAAAAAGCTAAATAACCCCCCTACCATACTTCTCCCAACATTGGTATTCCTACTTTTTTATATAAATTAACTTTTATTATTGAGTTTAACTGGTTTTACTTCTTCTTCTAGATTAAATAACAGAAAAGTACTTATTAATACAAATATACTACTAACTAAAAATAACATCTTAAATCCTAGAAAAAAAGCAACAGAACTACCAACCAATGCAGCTAATCCTCTACCTATGTTATTTGTCCCATGCATTAATGCAAAACTGCTTCCTTGTTTATCAGGATCTTGAGTTTTTGTAAACCAAGCATCCCACGCAGGAAAATTTATTGCTCCAACTAAACCAAGCAATAATTGTAAAGTAAACAATTGCCAAACATGAGAAACGAAAATATATAAGAAAATCAAAAAAGCATGAAGAATTGATGTAATTATTGCCATTTTCTTTAAACTAAATCTATCTATATATTTAGCAGTAGCAAACCCACAAATTCCTAAAACAAGTAAAAATATAGCCCAAGCAACACCAGCAGTAAGGATACTTCCACCTAATTTCTCAGCATAAATTGCATATATTGGGCCATATAAGCCAGCACCGAATTCAAACATTATATTTTCAATTAATAATATTTTAAATATTTGTCTTTTTGTTCTCATTTGTAATCTAATTATAACAACAAATAATATTTGTGCCTATAGCTTTTACTTGATATATCATAAAATGGTAAGAACAAAAAATACTATACTAAAATAAAAAATATTTAATTAATATAGTTATCTTTTCTTGACATATACCCCCTAGGGGTATATGCTGTACTTATGAACAATAAACAAAAGTTAATTCGTAGATTAAAAATTATAGAAGGTCAGCTGAGAGGTTTACAAGAAATGGTCGAGAATGATGTCTACTGTATAGACATCATTACTCAGACTTCTGCGGTAAAGCAGGGTCTCTCGGGTGTAGAGGATGCTTTAATGGAAAGCCACTTGGGGACATGCCTCGTCCACCAAATACAAAAAGGTCAAACCAAAAAAGCCACAGAAGAAATATTAAAAGTCTACGGCTTAAAAAGAAAATAATTATATGCAAAAAATTTCAACATATTTATCAGTTTCGTTTATCATCATCAGTTTTATAATAGGTATCGGAGTCGGGTATTCATTCACTCCTCAGTATTCACTATCCATGTACGACAAAGCAAGTATGGGCTTGGGTAATCCAGATAAATGGATAGATCTACGGTATATTAATGCTATGATCGCTCACCATAGAGGTGCGATACTTGTAGCTAAACAAGCAGAAGTAAGTCAAAGACCAGAAGTAGTAGCATTGGCAAAAGAAATACAAAAGAATGAACCAGTAGCTATAAGTGAGCTATACGCTTGGAAAAAGGCTTGGTATAAAGATATTAAAAAGGTCGCAGACCCTCTAGTACCCAATCTAGGAACTTATAATGACACTTTTGATTTAAGATTTTTAACTGCAGTTATAAATCATCACCAAAATGGTATCCTAATGACAAATGAAATAAAAACAAAATCCACAAGGAATGAAGTACTCGATAATGCAAATGCTGTAGAGAAATTCTTGATAGATAGTGGGGCTATGTTAAAAGAATGGAGGAAGTCTTGGTACAACATGTAAAATAATATGGAAAAAACTTTTAAAATTAAAGGTATGAATTGTGCAAGTTGCTCCGCAATTATTACAAAGAAATTATCAGTACTAGATGGTGTAAAGGATGTAAATGTAAACTTTGCAACTGAAAAGTTAAATTTAAATTTCGATGATAAGAAGTTAAGTATAAAACAGATGAATAGTGAATTAGATAAGCTTGGATACTCTATCCACAATTTAAATGAAGAAATAGTAAATGATAAAAAAGTAATAGACAAAGATACTGAAATGGAGTATCAAAAATATAAAACATATTTTGTCTTTCCATTATCTATATTTGTATTCCTTGTGATGATGTGGGACATAGGAGCTAAAATATATCCTTTTATACCCAACTTACCGATACCTATGTCACTTTGGAATATTATAGCTATGATCCTCTCAAGTATCGTTATCTTCTCTATCGGTAAACCATTCATACAAGGTATAAAAAGATTCATACAATATAAAGTTGCAAATATGGATACCCTTATCGGTATCGGGACTTTAACTGCATATATATACAGTGTAGTCATAACCCTCTTCCCTCAGGTAGTAACTAGTATGAGACTACCAGAATATACGTACTTCGATGTAGTCATAGTAGTTATCGGTTTTGTAACTTTTGGAAAATATCTTGAATCAAGATCAAAGAGAAAAACTGGCGAAGCCATAGAGAAGCTTTTAGAGCTTCAAGCTAAAACTGCATTTGTTATCAGAAACAATATTGAAATTGAAATACCACTCAGTGAAGTAGTTATCGGTGATATCGTAATAGTCAGACCTGGGGGCAAAATAGCTGTAGATGGGAAAATAACAGAAGGATCTACTTCTATAGATGAGTCAATGATAACTGGTGAATCAATACCTGTCGATAAAAAAGTGGGGGATACTGTAACAGGAGCAACAATAAATAAGCAAGGAAGCTTCCGTTTCGAAGCTACTAAAATCGGGAATGAGACTATGCTTTCGCAAATAATTAAAATGGTTGAAAATGCGCAAGGAAGTCGTGCGCCCATCCAAGCTATCGCTGATAAGATATCGAGTGTATTCGTCCCTGTAGTTTTAATTATAGCTTTTACCTCATTACTAGTTTGGATATTTGTCGGGAGTATATTCATAAGCTCTGCAACTGCTATATCATATGGAATACTATCTTTTGTAAGTATACTTGTCATCGCTTGTCCTTGTGCTTTAGGGCTTGCGACTCCTACTGCTATCATCGTAGGAGTAGGACTTGGAGCAAAACAAGGAATACTTATCAAAGATGCTGAAAGTTTAGAATTGCTAAGTAAAGTAGATACTATTGTTTTAGATAAAACTGGAACTATCACAAAAGGTAAACCAGAAGTAACTGATATAATAATATTGGATAAAATATATTCTAAGAATGATATATTGAAATTTGCAGGAAGTGTCGAGAAACTTTCCGAACATCCTCTTGCTTTATCTATCGTACAAAGTGCAATGAATGAAAATATAATTCTCTCCAAAGCCACCAATTTTAATTCTCTAGGTGGTATAGGAGTGAAAGCAATAGTTGAAAATAAAGAGATATATATACACAAACCAGATGCAAATTTTGAAAACAAAGATTTAAATGATCTTCAAGAACAAGGTAAGACTGTCGTAATAATAGAAGTTGATAATAATAAGATAGGTCTAGTTGCATTAAGTGATACCATAAAAGAAGGAGCCAAAGAAGCTATAGATAAACTTCACAAAAAAGGGATAAAAGTGATAATGCTGACAGGAGATAACCATAAAACTGCTACATATATAGCAAAGCAAGTAAATATAGATAATGTATTCTCTGAGGTTTTACCAAGTGAGAAAACTAATAAGATAAAATCACTACAAAGTGAAGGTAGAGTTGTAGCTATGGCAGGAGACGGCATAAATGATGCTCCTGCTTTAGTACAAGCCAATATAGGTATAGCGATGGCGACGGGCTCAGATATCGCGATAGAGAGTGCTGGTATCACACTTCTTCATGGTGATATACATAAAATTTCTCAAGCAATAAATTTATCAAAAAATACAATGCGGACCATCAAGCAGAATTTATTCTGGGCATTTATATATAACATAATAGGGATACCAATAGCAGCAGGATTACTCTACCCTATCTGGGGTATAGTATTAAACCCTGTCTTTGCTGGTATGGCTATGGCATTATCAAGTGTTTCTGTCGTCGGAAACTCTTTAAGATTAAAAACTAATAAGTCACGTTAAACAAATGAATAAAAAATATATTTTCAAAGTAAATGGCATGCATTGTAACTCCTGTGTTTTATTAACAGAAAGTGAATTAAAGGAATTACCAAATATAACAAAAGTTAAAACAAGTTTGAAGAATAATTCAATCGAAGTAGAGGGTGACTTTGGAGAAAAAAGTGAGGAAGAAATTGCGGGTGAATTATCTCTTTTACTAAAGCCTCATGGTTATAATTTAACTTCTAAAAAATCAAATAACGATAACCATATTCAAAAAGAAGTAAATTGGTCTGATTTCAAAGTTGCTATTCCTATCGCTATAGCATTCTTAACATTATTTATAATTTTACAAAAGATTGGATTAGTAAATCTGGTGAATACTTCAAAAGTATCTTATGGCACTTCTTTTATCATTGGGATAATCGCGTCACTTTCTACTTGTATGGCTGTTGTCGGAGGATTAGTCTTGTCTATGTCTGCAACTTTTGCCAAAGATGGAGACAGAGTAAAACCCCAACTACTCTTCCACGGAGGAAGAATAGTATCATTCTTTGTGTTTGGAGGAATCATCGGAGCACTTGGAAGTGTATTTACATTAAACACTAGTGCAACGTTTATATTAAGCATGTTTATCGGAATTGTAATGCTTATAATGGGCATTAATCTTTTAGGTATTTTTAATACTACAAAAAGAATGCAAATAAGTATGCCGAAATTTATCTCAACAAAAGCATACAATCTTTCAAAATTAAACCATACACTTACTCCTCTTTTAGTCGGTATCGCTACATTTTTCTTACCTTGCGGATTTACTCAGTCAATGCAAGTATACACCCTCTCAACTGGTAGCTTCTTTAATGGAGCTTTAACAATGCTTTCTTTTGCTTTAGGTACACTGCCAGTCCTTGCTATTGCAAGCTTCAGTTCATTCAGCATTAAGAATAGTAGCAAGAGCGGTATATTCTTTAAAACAGCAGGACTTATCGTCATACTTTTTGCTATAATGAATATATTGAACAGTATAGTCGTGATAGGATTAATAAAACCATTATTTAATTTTTAAAATATATAATTTTTTATAAAATAGTCTTATTGGAGGGGCGTGCGCAAGGCTGTCGAGCCGAGCAATGAGGAAAATTTCAGCAGAAATTTATCCGGACCCTCCAATGAGAGCTATTTTGTAAAAAATTATATAGTCTAATTCAAAAATTTTTATATTAAAATATCATTTTGTAACTAAAATAGCTCTTTTCGAAATCCACACAATAAAATTCTGCTGAATTTTTTGCTCCTACTCGGGCCGACGCCCTCCGTAAGGCATTTCTCAAAGACTATTTTAATTACAAAATATTAAAAAAATATAAAAATTATACAAACAACATAAACAATATGAATAAAAATACAATTATAGCAATAATAATAGCAATAGGGCTCATAGGTCTTGGTTTATATATTAAGAATAATAGAAACCAGACTTCAAACGATACAATAAATAAAGTTTCTACAGAAGTTACAAACGTGAATAATGTTTCTGTGGTAGACGGAAAACAAATAATTGAAATAAATGCAAAAGGTGGATATACACCAAGGAAAAGCTTTGCGAAGTCAGGTATACCTACAATATTACGTTTTAATACAAAAGGAACTTTTGATTGCTCTTCGTCTGTAAGAATCCCTAGTATGAACATTTCTAAAATCCTTCCTCAGTCTGGCGTTACAGACATAGATCTAGGCACACAAAAAACAGGAACCTTAAATGGTTCCTGTGGTATGGGCATGTATCCTTTTGAAATTGAATTTCAATAGTATATTCTAGTCATCTTCTTGATCTCCCCATCTTGTTTTTGGAGCAACTACAGAATTTGTATTTGTTATGGTTTGCTGTCCTATAGTCTGACCAACATCCCCTATATAGTAACTAGTAAGCATACTTCTTGCATTTGAGGAATGACTTTTACCTCCTGTAGTAGTTGTAGCATTTGGATCTTTCGTCATATATGCGTCAGTAGCATCCGTACCACAAGTAGCGAGCATTGCAGCATTCCCACCTGGATGAGAGCCAAAAAATGATGTGATATTATAAACTTTTCCACTTATAAGCAACCAGCAATCTGATTGTTTATTATGCTTAGATATTTCAGGTAAATTTAAAACTACTCCTCCTGATGCCACTGGTAGTTTCGTTATTGTATTAGTCTTAGTATTATCTAAACTGGATGTAGAAGTAGAAGATACTGATATTCTTTTATCAATATTAGCCACTGTAGTCGTATTCGTATTATTACTACTTGAAATATTTCCAATAGATTGGTTAAGTGTTCCCAAATAATAATCTTTCAACATATTTCTTGCATTTGAAGAATGACTTTTACCTCCTGTAGTAGTTGCAGCATTTGGATCTTTCGTCATATATGCGTCAGTAGCATCCGTACCACAAGTAGAGAGCATTGCAGCATTCCCACCTGGATGAGAGCCAAAAAAACTTGTAATATCATATACATTATCATTTATAAGCAACCAGCAATCTAACTGCTTATTGTGTCTTGTAATCTCACTTAAATTCAAAACTAAACTTTTCCCATCTGTAGATAATTGATTAATCTTATTTTTAGTTATAGTACTTACTTTTAATCCAGAAACTTGTACACTTGTACTGTCTTTATTATTTTGATAAAAAACTAAACCAGAAGTTAGAATTGCCGTCACTACTACAAAGAAAATAAATAAAGATGCACTTGCTAATTTTTTCATAAAATGTTTATTTTTGAATTAATAATTATTAAAAATTAAAATTCTCGTAATGGATTTTTTTAATATCGACACCTAAGGTCACAAACTGATTCTTCAAACTTTCCATAAGCATTGGTGGACCACAAAAGAATATATCCTTTCCTACCAGTCCATTACTATTTTTCATTATTAATTCTCCACTTATATAACCCTTTTCTTTTGCACTCCATAAATTAAATTTAAAATTCGAATTTTTTATTGCTATGTCTTGCAATTCTTTTATATATACTGCCTCAGCCTCTTCTTTAACAGAATAATAGAAATCAACTTTATAACCTGCCCCTAAATTTTGAGCCATACTATAAAAAGGAGTGATACCTATACCACCAGCTACCCAGATCTGGTTATTACTTGCAACGTTTTTATATGAAAAATGCCCATATGGTCCATCTATAACTACTTCATCTCCTTTTATCAAGTTTGTAAGACTGCTTGTATAGTCGCCTAAATTCTTTACAGTTATCTTTAAAGTCTCATTGCTCTCCCCTGAAGATATAGAGAATGGGTGTGATTCAGAACTTACATTACTACTTTTAAAAACAAAGAAAGCAAATTGGCCAGCATTAAAATTCATTCTATCTCCCTGTGTTTCCATTTCTATTTCTATAATATCTTTATTCAACAGTTGTGTATTCTTTACTTTGTACTTATATCTCTTTAGAGATAATTTCTCGTAAATAACTTTTCGAATAATTATAACAAATGCAAGTACTACTAGGAGTAGAATATAATAACGGAGGAATAGATTCCTAGATATATCACTTGAGATAACCATTGTATGTATAACTCCCAAGAAAAAAGCTACAGTAATAAACTTATGAGACATTTTCCAGACATTATATTTAAATTTAAAATAAAATGTAAAAGAAAGAAGAATAATCATCAAAAGTAATGATAATATCCCCCAAGTTACAGGCATATCTAAGAATGGTACGAAGAAAAGTGCAGCAGAGTGAGTCGAAATGAAAATATACTTAACAACAAGGAATAGTGGATGGAATAAAAGCATTGAGAAAGATATAGCCCCTATTTTGCTATGATTCGCATAAACCTTATCTAATCCCTTAAAATATTTATCAAACCATTTGAAGCGTCCTGCTAGGATAAGATTAATTGCAAATAAAGTCATACCTACTAGTCCTAAAATCTGACCCAAGCTAGTCGTAATGGTATTAATATCTACAAACCTAGAAGATATGGGTGCCATCAAACTCCAAATAATAACAGGTATAACCGACAAAATAATTATGATATTCATAATCTTATTATAACAGATATATAGTTAATTAAAAATATTAAATTTTACTATTATTTTTAATATCATCTGCAATTGAAATTTCTTTTAATCGTTTTAATGCACTTAAAATTCTTTTTTGATCTAATTGTGAATAATTATTTTTCAATAAATAAATTTGTAATTTATTTGGATCAAGATTTAGTAAAGATAAAAGATCCTTATTATCTTCAAATAAAATATCAACAAAATATTGTCCCCCATCATCAGCATTAATATAATTACCCCTATGATCACCATTATAATTTTCCAAACCCATTTCTTCATAAAAATCAAAAACTTTTGAAAAAGGATATTTGATAGGAATTTGATTTTTTAATGTTTTATTTATATTTGTCTGATATAATTCTGTAATATCTTTGGGTTCTTTTCCTACTACTTTTTGTCGTATCTCAACTGGAATTTTTTCACCTGATTCATCCAATATTGATCCTGCTGTAACGGCATATATCTTTGGAAAATTATGAGGAAAGAGAGTATTCATAATCTTTTGGCTGTAATAGATTTGTTTAGCGTGTTCTTCTGTAAGACTCTCATTATAGACAAAAGCTAATACTTCTTTGTCTGGATTATCTGGATTAGACATCACTAAATGTTGACCACCACCACCTAGTATATGACCAGCTTTTTTTAATGTCAGAATAGGAATACAAACATTTCTATCTTCATCAACAGAAATATTATCTTTTACTGCTTTGAGTAAATCATTTTTAAGTGAATAACTTTCTATTCTGGGCATATGTAAATATTATTGTAAAATATATTTATTGTCAAACCAACTATACTCGTGCAATATTTGACCTAAAAATGTAAAAAGATTATTATTATTTATATGAAACCATTAAATGAAATGACAAAAAATGATATTAATAAAGTTAAAGTAATTGTTTTTGATGTAGATGGAGTTTTGGTTCCTCGTGGTACAAAGATTAAGCAAGTAGGAAATATAACTACATTACAAACAAAAGTAATTGCAAAAAAGCAGATCGAGCAAATAAAGGAATTATATAATAAAGGTTTACTAATAAACATAAGTTCTGGTAGAGGCCTCTATATGCTTCAAGAAATGTTCAGGGAAATACTACCTTTTGTAAGTCTTACTTATGAGAATGGTAGTGCTACTTGGTACCAAGGTAAAATATATCAACATATAAACAGTTTTGAATATTTTCATAAAATATATCCATTATTAAAACAAGTTTCAGAAAATAATCCTGATGTTAAAGGTTTTGAACCAAAAGAATTTATCATCACTATTCATTGTAAAGATAGAGTTAAAAAGATTGAAGATCTAGTAAAGAAAGACCCTCGTCTAACAACAGTTTGGAACGGCGAAGCCTATGATATCTTAATTAAAGGAGAACAAACAAAGGCTCTCGGTATTAAAAGTATTGCTAAAATCTTTAAATTAAAAAAAGAAAACATAATGGCGATTGGAGATAATTATAATGACCAAGAAATGCTCAATGAAAGTGGTATGCCAATATCAGCTGATAAAAGTAGAGTAAATGGAAGTTTCTATATACCACTTCTGGGTAAATTCTTACCTGCAGACAATCTAATGCAAAAAGTATTAGAAATATTAAACACTAATAAATAGTAGCGAATTCTTTATAAAAGTCGTATTGGTTTTGAGCTCTCTTTTTCTGTTGCTCAAATAAGTTTGTGTATTTGGAAGAATCTAGATTAAAATAACACTCCTCAAATGCATCAATCGTAAAACGTGCTGATAATTCAAGTGCCATAAGTTTGACTCCGTAAGGTATAGAATCCTTTTCTTGTGAAGTAAGGAACTTCGCAGTAGAGATATAGCCATCCAACGCATTCACATAGAAATCATTATTAAAATGTGCCTCACTTACATCCTCCCCTCCTATCAGACACCATGAACGTAGTGCATCCCCAAGCTCAACTGCAATCGTACTATACATAAGTGTATCCCAGTCGATAAGTGCGATAGCTTTCTCTTTTGTATCATCAAATACAATATTTGAAATCTTTAAATCAGCATGGATAATATGGTTCGGAAGATTCGGAATCACATTAAGATTCTTATAAGAATTAAGTATACTATCTGCAAGTGTTTTTAACTCTTTATACTTATCAGTATCTATATTCTTCTCTAAAACTTTTTCCAGTTTATTCATAAAGAATAATGTGTTGTGAAAATTCTCAAGTTTAAACTTAAAATTATAATTAAAATCACTTAATGCATTATGGAAAGTACCGATAAGCTTGCCTGCTTCTTTCGCTTGATTGATAGTGGTAATTTCAGAAAATGTTTGACCTTTTATATATGAAAGCATTCTCCACCAAGATTTACTATCTCTGACAAATAGACCACCCTCTTTACTCTTAATTACTTTTTGAGTTAAGATACCCTTTGAGCTCAAATGATTCGTTACAGCTTCTATATCTTCCATCATAGATACGTCAAACATATCTTTCATCTCTTGCAAGATATACTCTTCAATACTAGAATCTTTTATTATTTTCAAATAATAGGTAGTATTTATTGACCCATTATTAATTCTCTTAATAGAGATATCTTTAGTTTCAGAAAAGTATTTAGATATTACTTCTTCTACATCCATAGATTTAATAAATAATTTCTTCAAGTGAAGAACATTGTTTATGATTAAATTTTGTTTTGGCTTCTGCTATCATTCGTGATTCCAAATACTTAATACGGATATTTTCATCATCTCCAAAATACATAGCATCATTTGGGACACGATTTATATGATAAGTAGTTACGTATGGCAATTCACTTATTACCATATCTAGATTGCTTCCCTTGTTGTCGACAAATATAACTTCATTCGGACCAAGTGCATACTCACGAATAGAATCAGCTTTTGATTTATTCTCATCTGCAGTTACATACTCTACTTTATCTACGAATTTATCTATCCCTGAACCAAAAACTTTCTTATTCTGCCAATCAATCTGACCAAAAGAAAGAATCATAATTCTATAGCCCATATCTTTAACTTTTTTTAAAACAGTAATTACTTCAGGATATAGATATTTACTAAAATTAATATTTTTATCTAATTCTTGTATATCACTAAGTGAACAAGGTGAAGAGCTAGCAATTTTGATAATTTCTTCTCTATGTTGTTCAAGCGAGTAACCTATATTTGCAGCATTTCTATAAGATTTTTCCCAAATATCTACAGGTATTTTAAAATTATTTAGCATTGGTTGCCTGATCTCAGCAAAAAGAAAATCATCGGTATCATAACAAGTGTGATCAAAATCAAGAATTAAAACTTTATCTTTCAAATTATCAATTGTATTCATATATTATATTGTATTATATCGTAAATTAAAGGAAAACTAACAATTATTTTTAATGCCTAAGTATATCATCCTTAATATCGAAATACAATTTCGTAATATAATATGCAAATTGCTCCGAACTTGGAAAGATATTCGAATGGCTATTGTGGACTCAACATAATAATCTTTCTTTTCCCCACCTTAAAACTTTTTACTTTATTAAAACCCTCATATATAACTTTTTGCTGTTTATTTGACACAATAACTACAACTGAGTTCTTTTTTAACCTATCTTTTATTTTATTCAAAAATTGTTGAGTTGGATTAATTTCCCTATCCACCCCCTCCCAGTTTGTTAATTTTCCATAAGGTAAATCAGTTATAATCATATCAATTTTATTCACAAATTTTGGTAATTGAATATCACTAAGTATATTATATTGAAATTCTTTAATTTCGGTTGTGAGTTCATTGCTTATTATTTTTAACTTCTCTGCACTAATTAAAGCCTCCTCGTGAGAATTTTTATTATAATCTTGAATGAATCTTTTTAATTCTTTAATACGAATATCAATTCCCTTTTTAGTTAAAAGAGATAGATTTTTATGTGCAAATTCAAGCATTGTTTTATCTACATCTGAAGCTATTATTTTTTTTATATTTTCCCCATTAAAAAACCCTAATACTGTTAGAGAGTAAGCAACTCCACAAAATGGGTCATAAATAACATATGGGCCAGAATTTCCATTCTTTATTAATTGTTCAGAACATTTTCTATATATATCAAGTGTTAATCCGACAGGAAAGTTTGTTGCCATAGGAGCACCATACAAAACTCTGCCACTTGAATAATCTTCGTAATTATCTTTTGTTTTCATTAAGTAAATTAAGAAGCATTTCTTTACTTCCTTCTTTGGTTAAGTTGGTATTATTAATGACTTTATATTTTCTTGATAATGACTCATTTCTAAGATATTTAGCCCAATTTATCATTTGATCATTTGCTAGTTCTGCGTGACCTCTGTCTATTAATCTTTGTTTCCTAATCTCGTCTGAACAATCAAATAAAACAACTTCATAATTATCAATACTGTTCTCTTTACATGCTTCTTCAATAAAAGAAGGACTAATCTGTCCGTCTAATATAGCTGACTTAGTGTCTAGACTTTCATTTATAATTTTTTCAACCCAGTACTTTGTGGTTTCTTTTTGCCAATTTTCCCCACTGCCAAATTTTTTAATCATTTCTTCATTTGAAGGAACACCTACACTGTCAAAGTAACAATAGTGAAAATCCTCAGGATTTGTCTTTTCTAAATTTTTTAATGTAGTGGTTTTACCAGCACCCAAAGCTCCTATAACAAAAAATATCTTATTCATAATATTATTATACACCAAAATTATCTAGGTTCGAACTTTTACTAACCTCCAAACAACAACCATTATAAAATATGGCTTAAAATTTTGCTCGCTTGGAGAGATAACTTACGAACTATTAGGTGGGATGAGGTGTTCCCTAATCCTAGTGTTACATTAAATGAGATTAGACAGTTGTTAATTTAAATTTAATTTTATTAAATCTTTTAAAAATTAATAATCTTATACTTACATTTTTATAACACCACCTTTTTGTAGGTAATTTAATGATTCCCATTTACCATATAAAATATTATCAACTGTTATTGTTAGAATGAAAAGTATTAAAAATATAATAAATATTTTTAATACTGAATGTATATTCCATTTATTTAATAATTTCCCAAAAATAATAATTACAATTAAAACTAATATCAAAGAAAAAACCCAGTTAATGGAGAGAACAAATAAAGAAAATGGACCTAATGGAACAAACAAACCGATAGCTGCAGCAATAATACCACCCCCACTAAAAACCATTGATGAATAAATAAAAGTAAGTATAATCCACCAAAAAAATAAAGACAGGTACTTTTTTGAATGAATTATAGTAGTGTTTGTATTATTTGTTTCTTTTTTGTTCAATTTATAAACTTCATTTTCTCTACTATTTATTAATTTTAAATATATAATCGGAATAATTAAAACGAGCAAGGCAAACATATAATAAAACAACTCATTTCTTGTAAAAATTCCCAATATTAAAATTAACATTAATAATACTACAATAATAAATTTCAAATATTTTTTGCTTTTAGATGTTTGTTTTATTAAATTTGATTTAATATTTCCATCTTCAATTTTCACTTGTTCATTTCCCATCTCAACATTATATCACAGTTCGTAATACCATCTAGCATACAAAAAATAACCTATATAAATTAGGGTTCAAATTTTGCTCCGAACTTGGGACGATGTTCGAATGAGTATTATAAAGGATTTATAATTATTTATATTTTGTGATAAAATATAAAAATGAATAAAGATAAAAATAATCTAGCTTTTATAGATGGTCAAAATCTATATCTTGGAACTAAACAAGATGGATGGAATATTAATTTATCTAAATTAAAAATATATTTACAAGATAAATATAATATTAAAGAGGCATATCATTTTATAGGATACTTGCAAGAAGAAAATAATGATCTATATAAAGAAATTCAGAAAGCTGGATTTATTATAATATTTAAAGAGCATAATGAATATGCCATTACGAAAAAGAAAGGAAATGTAGATACTGATATCGTTTTTGAAATAATGAAAAATCTAATTGAAAATAGTGATTTTAATAAAATAATATTAATTTCTGGTGATGGAGACTATAAAAAGGTTGTTGATTATTTAATTCATAAAGAAAGATTTGAGAAAATACTTTTTCCAAATAGAAAATTTGCTTCATCTTTATATAAGAAGATAACTATAAGATATTACGATTATCTAGATAATAAAGATATTAAGAAAAAAATAGAATATACTCATAAATGAAAAAGGAACCTTAGGGACTAGCCCGTTCGGTGCCTTTTTCGTATTTATATAAGTATTATAGCAACCAGACTGTTAAAGTCAATAGGTTCGAATTTATACTAATCAAATATATTTGACCTTAAATTATAAGGTTATTTTTTATTATCCGAACTTAAAAGAATAAATATTTGAAAAAAATATTAAACAATCTCATCTAAAAGCTCTGAGAACTCTTCTGTCACCATATGTTTTAATATATAATGCCCTCTTCCTTTTAATTCAATAATTTTACCTCCTAGAGCATCCCTATACATTTCTAAGCTTTTCTTACCGTCTTTTGCTTCATTGTCAGAAGTAAACATGATTATCTCCCCCACCCTAGACTTAATAGTCTCATCAATTGGAAATGTATAAAACTTTTCTTTATTTAAATCATCTTCTTTGGAAATTTTCCATGGTGCAACAAGAATTAACTCTTTTATAATCTTCTTTGACTCACCTAGCCAGCGGACAAGAAAAGCACATCCGCAACTATGCCCAATTAAGATAGTATTTTCAGTAACTAAATATTTTTCAAATTCTTTTTTATAAGCATCATAATCTGGATCCCAAGGAGTTGGCATCATTGGAGTTTCAGTATCAATCCCTTTTAATATCAAATTCTTCTTTATATACGGAATCCAATGCTTATCATATGTCCTCCTATTTGGATCTATTGCCTCTTCTTTGTTTGAAGGACATCCGTGAATTATTATACAATTTGTTTTATTATTCATTTATATATTATACACCAAAATTATTCAAGTTAGAGCTTCTTCAAACTCCAACCCTATATACCGTATTCCCCTACTTTAGTACGTACGATTTTTAGGGCTAATGCGGGTATACCTAGCTTCTTTCCTAATTCATTTGCTATGCTTCTGACGTATACCCCACTTCCACAAATAATTTTTAACTTCACTACCAAGAATTCTATCTGTTCTTTACTCTGTAAACTATTTTGCCAATCCATATGTATTTCTTCTTGTCTGAAATCTCCACTGACTTTTGAAATCTTCTCTTTTATGTCACCAAGTAAAATCTGACCACAAATTGTAGTCTGTCCAATAATTTCAATATTCTCCACATAAACATCATGACTAGGAATTTCTATCTCATCTATCTTTCCTTCTCTTGCCCATTCGAATAAGGGTTTACCTTTCACTGTTCTTGAAGAATATGGTGGATATAATTGCTTTATGCGACCTATAAATTCTGGAAGAACTTTTTGTATTTTGGAAATGAAGTCAGAAGATAAATTATTTGAAATAGTCTGGCTCAAGCTCCCTTCTACCGCACCTGAAGACTTTTCAAATAATTTCCCTGATGAATCTTCTTCTAATATTTTCCCCATTACGTCATACGTATCAGTTTTAAAACCAAAAAGTACATCTAGTTCGTATTCTTTTGTTAAAGATAGATATTCATCTTTTTTATGACACATATCCCCAGTAAGTACTATAAGTACCCCTTCTGCTAAGGGATCAAGCCTTCCTGCATAAGTCATCGGTACGAATCGCAACTCTTGATCAACCTTTTTTATATTATTTATACAATCAAGCGGTGTTTCTCCTGTCTTTTTATACACATTTATAATCCGATCTTTCATCTTGCCATAATAACACAGATATGCTAGTATTTTAAACAGGTAGGTAATCTATTTTTTCACGACAGACAAAGATTATACAGTAAGTATCCTTATTTGTAATATCTAAGTTAAGTCGGGCTAAAAGTTTCACACCTTTTACTTCTATCGGAAAACAAAATTGAGAGAAAGAATAAACAATCAAATAAGAGTCTCTGAGGTTCGTGTAATCTCAAACGAAGGTGTTAACCTTGGCATTTTGAGTTTTAAAGATGCATTTGCAATGGCAAATGAACAAGGATTTGATCTTATCGAAATTTCTCCCAATACGAATCCTCCAATAGTAAAAATTGCGAATTTTGGTAAATATCAATATGAGCAAAATAAAAAGTTAAAAAAAGCCAAAGCAGGTGCTAAAACTACAGAAACTAAATCGGTTCAGATAAAGATTGGTACTGGAGAGAATGACCTCGCTTTAAAAGCTAGAAAAGCTTCAGAATGGCTTAAAGAAGGTCACCGTATCAAAGTAGAACTTTTCCTTTCAGGACGTTCCAAATATATGGCAGATGCATTCTTAAGAGAAAGACTAGATCGAGTGCTTCACCTTATAACAGAGAATTATAAAGTAGCAGAAGATTATAGAAAGGGTCCTAAAGGTCCAACCATTACAATAGAAAAAGATAAATAATATATATGATAAAAACAAATAAATCATTAACAAAACGTTTAAAGGTTACAAAGAATGGAAAGATATTGTCTCGTGCACCTGGATTTAACCACTTTAATGCAAAGCAATCTCGTACCAAGCAACTAGCAGGAAAGAAAACAAACAATTTCCAAATTTCAAATAAAAACAAGAGAACATATTTACCAAACGCATAAATATTAATAATTACTAATAAATTATATGACAAGAGTTAAAAGAGGAACAATTAAAAACAAACACAGAAAGAATATCCTTGCTCAGACTAAAGGATTCCGTTTTGGACGAAGTACAAAGAAAGCTCAAGCTAAAGATGCACTAAGACATGCAGGTGCTTACTCTTTCGCACACAGGAAAGATAAGAAAGCAGATGCAAGAAGTCTCTGGACTACTCGTATCAATGCTGCAATCAGACCACTTGAGTTATCATACAGTAGATTCATCGATGGATTAAAGAAGAAGAATATCATAATCGACCGTAAAATTCTTTCTGATATTGCTCAAAACAACCCAGAAACATTCGCAAGAATAGCTAAAAGCATATAAATACAAATATAATACTCACATTAAAACACCGCGACTAAGGTCGCGGTGTTTTAATGTGAGTATCTAGTTTAACAATCTAGTATAACTTCATCTCCTGCAGTTGGGGCATAAGCATCTACATCAAGATTATCTTTTAATTTTTGAGCTAAGAACATTGAAGACTTTGGTTCACCCATAAGTAAATATACTTTCTTTAAAGAATTTGCTGTATCGGCTACAAATTCAACTAAGTGATCTGAATCTTTATGCCCTGAATAACCACTTATCATTTCTAAATGTGCTTTTATGTGCACATCCTCACCCATTATACGAATCTTTTTAACTCCATTCTCTATAGACCTACCAAGAGTACCTACAGACTGGTAACCGATAAGAAGAATAGTATTGTTCTCATACGGCAGATAATTCTTCTCATGATGCAATATTCTCCCTCCATTACTCATACCACTTCCAGCCATTATAATCTTTGGGCTTGGAACATTTAGTATTGCTTTAGAGTCTTCGGTATCGGGCGTCATACGTAATCCAATAAAATTAAAAATATCATCTCCCCCCTTAATAATTTTTATAGCTTGAGGATTAAAATACTTTTCATACTTACGATAAATAGCAGTAAGTTTGATAGCAAGTGGTGAATCTAAGAATATAGGCATCTGAGGTATAAGCTTATTCTCAACTAGAGTATCTATTTCATAAAGTAATTCTTGAGTTCTTTCTAAAGAAAATGTAGGAATCATCAAAACACCCTTTCTTTGATAATTTTGATTAATAATTTCTTTTAACCTATCTTTACGTATATCACGATCTTCGTGATTCCTGTCTCCATAACACGATTCCATAAAAAGATAATCTACTCCTGTAATCTTTTCAGTATCTCGAAGAAGAGGTGAAGGAGAATTCCCTAAATCTCCAGTAAATACAATTTTCTTATTATTATAAATAATCTCAAGCATTCCTGAACCTAAAATATGACCAGAATCTTTATAAGAAAATTGAAAACCATGATCAACATTATACTTCTGTCCATATTCTAAGGTTTCCCATATATCAATAGCTTTCTTTATATTCTCTGCAGTATATATATCAGCTAAATTGTGCTCTGTATCTTTCGCAAGTAAGTGTGCAGTATCAGCAAGCATAACTTCTGTAATCTCCTTAGTAGGAATAGTTGAAATTATTTTTCCATTAAATCCCTCTGCTATAAGCTTTGGAATTCTTCCAATATGATCTATATGACCATGAGTGATAAAAAGGATATCTATACTAGAAACCTCATAAGGGAACTTCTCCCAATTCATATCATCAGCAAGTTTTTCACCTTGTATAAGCCCACAATCTACCAAAAATTTCTTACCATTCCCTTCTATTAAAAAATTAGCTCCGGTAACAGTACCAGCACCAGAACAAAATGTAACCTTTAATTTTTTATCATTATCCATATTTTTATTATACATTATAAATTAAAAATTTGAAATTATTTTTATAAAAAGGGCGTGCGCAAGCCTGTCGAGGCGAGCAATGAAGAAATTTCTAGCAAGAAATTATCTGGACCTTTTTATAAGAATAATTTCAAATTATTAATTTAGTTCTTACCACCTCGCCTTTCAAGCACTCCTCCTCAATAAGGAGGAGAAAACAAAAAATCCTTTCAAAAATATGAAAGAATTACTTGTTAGGACTATCCGAATGGTATTACCGTAGCATAACGCTAGGTGGGACTAAGGATGAAGCAGATTTGTTAACATAATTTGTATACAGCACTGTTCCAAAACTATTTAATCCCCTAAAAAATTGTTCTAGGTAATAAAATTCAAATAACCCTACATAAATTATACTCTGAAGATGAATCAATGCAAGCAAAATTTTTAATAAAGCACATTTTTGACATCATTTCAACAAAGATTTTTAATTAAATTTCAATACTTTTTACTTTTTCTAAATATTTTTCCATTGAATTATCATTAATATCTTCCGGTACAATTTTTGAATGAGAAAAAATTTGTTTTTCAATTTCAAATAAATTTTTCATAAAAAGTATCCTATTCTCTTCACTAAAAGCATGGGGGTGATTCTTATACCTCTCTTTTGCATTTAAGCTATGTTCTTCTGCTGATACTACCCCATACGGAGTCACACGATTATCTACATATGCACATATTTTCTTCTCAAAATTATTCTCATTTACTATTCTTTCTGCAACCGAAGAATCTATACAATCTATAAGATTATAAATAATAGATGTTACCTTAAGCTCTTTTGCTATTAACAAACTTGCTTTATGTTCATCATTCCCGTATTTAAGAACGTAATCATTCTTTACACCTTCCCAATATTCTAATCCTTGCGGTTCATTCCACTCTGGGAAATAATTTAAATTAAATTTAATAATATTACCTATATCATGAAGAAGACAAGCTTTTACAATACTTTCTTTGTCTACTTCTAAGTCTAGAGATTCGCATATCATAAGTGCGACAGCAGCAACTCGTAACTGATGCATAGCTAAATTTGGCATTATTCTGTATTCACTATATATATCTAAAATTTTCATATATTATTATTCATCTAATCCACATTTCTCATAAAGCATAATATCATACTTACTACCTAGCATATGATCATCAACCGGAATACCTATTTCAAAAAGGAATTTTAGTAAATCTTCTTGAACTTTTTGCCTAAGTATTGAGTCTTTTTCATCTATAATCCTTTCTACCTCGATAAACTCACCTAGATTTTCTACAGAATCTAATACTATTTCTATATCTTTGTAATTTGTTTTAATTCTCTTTTTATTTACAATCGGAACTTTTCTATAATTCATAAGACTCATTATCTCTAGCATCTTATCACCATCTGATATTTCTAATTCGTGCTCTATGCAGTCCTGTCTGTTAGATTGTGATATTTTAAGAGTTAACAAATGTTTATCATCTTGCTTTCTAATTCTTAATACTGGAGTATCAAATGGTGGAGGGAAAGGTATACCATTCGGTATAAAAATGTGATCAATCTGATGTAATTCATTACTAAAAATACAACCCATATCCATAAGTTTCTTCATCACACCTTTTCTGTCATTTAATTTTGCTTTTACTTCTACTTCATACATATATAATTAATATAACATAAATCCCCTTAAAAGGGGATTTATGTTATATTAATTATTCATCAACTCCAAACCTTTTATATTCATGTATAACACTTTCTCCAAACCAATGTTTTATTTCATGTTCTGCTTCTTCTGGTGTTTCAGAACAGTGAACTATATTCATAACGGCTCTCTTCTCTTTATTCGCAAGGACTGGACTATCTATTGAAAAATCTCCACGAATTGTTCCAACTGCAGCTTGAAATGGAAGAGTATCACCTGCTAATTTACGAACTATATCAACTGCATGCAAACCTTGAACTACCATTTTCACTATTGGCGCGCTCATCATAAAACTTATTAACCATTTACGAACTTCTGGACCAATATTTGCTGGATCAGTAGTACCGAAATCAAGCATTGCATCATAACCATATTTCTCATATGTCTTCATCGTTTTTACTCCAAGACGAGTAATCCATTCTTCATTCTTTGGATAATGATTATCCATTTGTTCAAGTAATGGTGAAGACATCTCTATTGCCACAATTTTTAAATCTCTTTGTTCTATGCGTCTAATAACTTCACCAATTAAACCTTTTCTAACTCCATCTGGTTTAATCATCACATATGTTCTTTCTTCTTTTGGATGCTTCATAATAAATAAAAAAATTAAAGCTATATTAAATTATAGCAAAATATAATAATATGCTTATATTAACATATTTTTACATATATCCAAAATACTAATTTATGCTTATGTTATAATACTTGTCTTATCATGACCCAACTCTACGGCTTTCGATACTGCTTTACCCATAAGATATATCCAATGATCGAAATCCTTATTCTTATTATGAAGATTCCAATGGTTAACTATTTCATCTTTTGTAACCCACACTAGCTCAAACTTCTCATGTTCTTCAAGTTTAGCATCTTGTCTATTCTTACTATTTAAAATTACCAAAAAACAAGTTGCATATGCAACCCTATTCACATCTTTATTGCTATTATAATAATGTGTAAAAACTTTACCAACTCGTTCAATATGAAGAAAATCAATAAGACCACTTTCTTCAACAAGCTCCCTTAATACACCTGTCTTTTCATCTTCACCTTCATCAAATCCACCTCCAAACAAACCCATTTTATTATTCCTTAAATTTAGATAGGCTCCATATCTTTGTGTCTCTGGGTCAAATACAACAGAACAACCTCCATCACGACGTTCTTCATTTTCTCTTTTTATTCCAAATTCCAGAATTTCTTCATTTTCATCCATAATATATTTTATATTCTACTGTCTATACTTCTCCATTATTTCTTCTTCTACTTCTTCACGTAAACGGCCATACTTTAGATATGAAAGTTCTTTTATTTTATCTACAATCTCTGCATTCCCTTTTGGAGTTAAACTCCAGTGAGAAGTCATACTGAATGGCTTTACAGGTACACCACCTACAAGCATTTTGACATATGAGTTAAAGTTATCGAGCTTCATAATATCACTTGCATTAAATGTAGGCTTGAACTTTGGTTCGACGTAGTTTGCATCCTCAGAACTAATACGATATATAGCCATCGATCCTACGTTGCCGAAAACTGCATCTCTTATCTTCTCTTCTAGCTGAGAAATGTACTGATGGGCAACAGTTAAAGATAAACGATATTTACGTGCTTCAGAAAGAATAGAAGCGATCGAGTCTGTAGTCACGTTCTGGAACTCGTCGATATAAAGATAAAAGTCATTCATCTTTTTACCATACATATCTACACGTGAAAGTGCTGCCATCTGTATCTTTCCTACAAGAAGAAGACCTATGAGATTCGCATTTATATCTCCAAGTCTTCCTTTGGAAAGATTCACTAAGAGTATCTTCTTATTATCCATAATCTCACGGAAATTAAATACGGACTTCTCTTGAAGAACAACTGGCCGCATAATATCATTTGATATGAAATTATCGAATTTTGAAGAAATATACGGTACAAAGTTTGCAAGTGACTGATCTCCTGTCGTTTTCTCAGCTCCTACCCAGAATTCTCGAATAATCGGATTCTTACATTTTGCTAATTTCATATCACGAAATGCTTTGTCTCCTAGTACACGAGTAATCTCAAGTAAGGTACACCCTGACTCTGGGTCCTCCATCACCAAAAATGCACTATTCCTAAAATACTGTTCAAACATAGCACCACCCCCAGCCTTCATATCAAAAAGTTTATTGAAAATACTCATAAGCTCGTTCACTACGAAAGTCTTTTGCTCTGGATATTTTGGATCATACTCGAGCATATTTAGACCCATCGGACGAGCAGTATATGCAGGATCAAAGTAAATAACATCATCAATACGCTCTTTAGGGACATAACTTAGGATATCTTGTATATCACTTCCGTGTGGATCAATAAAACAACAACCATCCCCATTCTTTATATCCTGAGCTATCATATTCTTAAGAATCGTCGTTTTACCTGTTCCTGTCTGACCTATCACATACATATGACGCATTCTATCTTCACGACTCATCCTTATCTCCGTTTCTTTTCCTCTATAAGTATTTATTCCAAGAAGAATTCCTTCACCACCCATTTCCATAGGAGCTGGAGAATCACCTGCCTTAAGTTGTTTAAGTTGTGGAGAAACAATTCCATTCGGAAAGTGAAATATAGTTGCAAGCTCTTTTAAATTTAACGGCATTGAATAATCATCTGAAAATGTTCTATAAGAAAAATCATGAATGAAATGGTTGAGATCTGAGCCTTTTGGATGATTAAAGTTAAAACCATTCCTATCTGCCTCTGTGAATTGATTAAAAGAAGATTCTATCTCAGATAATATTTGTTTTGATCTATCTTCTGATTCTGCAGAAGATATAATTCTAATATTTGTAGCCATAACTGTACTTTTCAATTTCTCACCAATATACTCGACGGCTTTGTCATTCACTTTCTTTTCTTCTTTCTTTTTAGAAGAACCAAAAAATAATTCAGATGCAATGTTTTTAAATTCTTTTGTAATTTGACGAGTCATGCTTGAAGCGGTACGAACAGACATACCATCTTTCACATCTGCATGAATAATATGAAACTTTCTCATAATATCTTCATCCTCTGGACAGATAGAATACTGTATAGAAGCTCCTTCTCCATGCTTCTTCATTTTAGTAAGAACGTTTAAGATAATATTCAAAGGATCATGATCAATATTATCATAAAGCTTTATAGGGTAAACTTCGTGGTGTGCAAGACTTGCATATGAACCAGATATATAACTATTTTCAGAAAAAATATTATAATCATCTGGTACTTCTATTAATTTCGCATTCAAGTGAACACCAAGTAACTGCTTTTCAAAGAGCTCAGACTTTTTACTAGGTACAGATGCATAAAAAACAAAACTATCAGATCCTTCAGATAAAGCGATCTCAAGGGTAAAGTGATTCCTATTATAATTTTCTCTTCCTTCTCCTATTGAATGCATTCCAGCATAGAATTGCTCCATTGCAGAGAGTAGTTCTTTCAATCCTTTTTTATTTTTTTCTTCATCATCTGAATCAGGAAGTGTAACTTCATAAAGTATCATATCTAAAGACTTAAATAGTGGAGTACCTTCCTTAAGTCCAGGAATTTTATGCGTCGTGTACAAATATTGAACTAAAAATCTATGAAAATCATCATCAAGATGAGGATTATTCATACTAGCTACTACCGATAGAGCATTAGAAATTCCTTTATCTAAAAGTAATGCTAATAATTCTTCCATTTTAGCATCATGAGCCTCAGGCTTTAATCGAAGTACAAGACTTTCTTTTTCTTTTACATCCATCACTGCACTTTTATGCATCACATCTTCTGGTTGATATTTGCGATATTCAGAAATTACACCATGAGCAATATTCTCTTTGTTAACTTCTATTCCATTTCTATTTAATTCTTTCTCTTTTTCAGCTAAATGCGCACGTAAATATGCGAGTTCTTCTTCTGCACTTTTAAATTTAGGGACATCATTAAAATTAAATTTTTCCATAAAAATATTATACTACAATAAGTACAAACGGAGAAGAAATAATTAAATTTTAGTTAAAATTTCAGCTTCACCTTCAGTGATGAGGATAGTATGCTCGAAGTGTGCGGAGCGTTTGCCATCGGTAGTTTTAATAGTCCAATCATCAGAGGCACTTACGATACCTGCTTTACCTATGTTTAGCATTGGCTCTATAGCCACGATCATTCCCGGTATGAGCTTCTGTCCTTTCCCCGCTTTTCCATAGTTCGGTATATAAGGGTCTTCGTGAATCTTCACTCCAACTCCGTGTCCGGCTAGCTCTCTGACTATCCCATACCTTTTATCTACAAATGATTCTATCGCATGACCGATATCTCCGACTGTAGCACCTCCACAAGCTGCCATTATGCCTATTTCTAGGGCTTTTTTTGTATCATTTAAGAGTTGCTGGTCTTTCTTTGAAATAGTTCCTACGGGGACTGTGACAGCATGATCCGTAAAAAGTCCTTTATACTTAATACCAAGATCCAAAGAAACTATATCCCCTTCTTTAAGAATACGAGTTTTAAGAGGGATACCGTGTACTATCTCATTGTTCACTGATATACAGATAGAGGCAGGGAAAGCTTTCGGTGCTCCTTCTGGTCGATAATTTAAGAATGCAGGTGTCGCTTCTTCTTCTTTTATAATATCAAAAGTATATTTGTCTAAATCATGAGTAGAAATACCAGGAGCCACTTTCTTTGCAACCTTATCTAAAACCTTTGCTAGTATCTTCCCTCCCTCTCTTATTATTTTAATTTGTTCTGGTGTTTTAATTATAACTGACATATATATAATACTAGCCCATAATCCTAATATAATCAAACTAAATTTCCTATCACACAGATGTTATCTAAATTTATTAGCACACTTCTTGCTGATAACATTTCTCACAATATACTATCTCAGGTCTATCTGGAGAATATGAAGTTTCAAATTCATTCTGGCATTTACTTTTTCCATGAAAATGTTCTACATCATTTGTGTACTTACCGTTTGATGAACATAATCCGTCACAGCAACACTGCCTCTTGTAAAGTTTACTTTTATTTCTTTGAGAAATACGCAAATCGTGACGACAATTTATACAATAATGTGGAATTGGTAAATTATTCTGTTTTAGAAATTGTAATTCTTCTGGTATTATTTTATAAGCTCGGTTACATTTCTCACAGGATATAATCTCTTTCAAGATACTCTCTGATACGTCATTGATATCATCAGAGATATCGATAGATTTCATAGTTGTTTCATATTCACTTTTAGGAACTTCATACCAATTTGCACCATAATTTATTATTTCTTCTTTTGAAAGAGGAAAGTGCTCTTGAGCTATCGTATCATTATATGCATAAGGAGAGAATTCAGGTGGAAAGAATTCACCGTATTTATATACTCTTCCTTTTTTATCTATAAAAGGTATTTCATCCATATGTTTACGAATCTCATCCCGAAGTTTGTAAAATTCTTCTTTCGAATATTTCTTATTTAAAATTACATATTCACCACTTCTTATACTAACACTGCCAAAAACATGATTTGCCCTTTTGCCACAAAACATACTATATTCAAAATCAATACCACCATCCCAACACTCCCAACAGAAACGAATCTGAGATGAATTCCATCCACAAGTTGTTGATTCATATATAAGCTCGCTATTATCACCCCCGACAATGACATCCATAGAATCTTTAAAAGGAGGAATTTGACCATAGTAAACATATGTTAAATCTTCGCCTCCTCTTACTAAATAACTATGACGAACATTCTTCGAATTACTTATATATTCTCCACTACAAGATTGATTCTTTAATCCTTGAAAATATTTTACAGGATAATCTACCCAGAAATTATTTGCCTCGTTTCGCATATCTTCTACAGATGACCATTTAAAAAGATTTAGTGAATTGATTTTTAATAAATACTCATCTCGTGATAATTGTTTATTGAAAAAATAATATGATTTATTTCTTAAATTTACACAACCAAAACAGTTTGTGCACCCTTGGCAATTCTTAGAAAACCATACTGACACACATTCCTCACATTGAGATGAAAAATGCGTATCATAACATTTTGTAAGCCAAAATGACTCATAGCATTTTTCAGAAGAATTAAGATGAGAATTATCAAAACAATTCTTACTATAATCTACTGCATTTCCATACGCACAATTTTCAGAAAAAGCTGAGTTAAAAATAAGATAACAATCTTTCAAATCAGCTGCATTCGCTGAATACTCACTATTTATCATATTTATAACACTAGAGCGAGCACGGGGTACTTTTAGATTCAACTCATAAAGTTGAGAAAGAAAAGGTCTTGATTTATCAAAATCTACACCATAAGAAAATGGATCCCAGTTATCACTTGCCCAATAACTATCATCATATATTGGAAACTTAGCTTCAGGTGGGAACAATGACAGTATAGACTTACCTGTAACCATATCAATGTTTCTAAACAATTTCCTTTCATTACGAATAAGACACCTTCTTTGAAATCTACACTCTGGACACCATGTAGGAGAAGGAACTTTAATCTTCTCATAAAAAGAAAAATCGTCGGGTTCTATTACGAAGTTTCCTTTACAATTCTGACATATTTTATTTTGGGGATGGTATTCCATATTTATTCAGAATTGTCTTACCTATTCTTAAGAAGAATTATACTACTTCCTGCTGATAACATTTCTCACAATACACAATTTCTTCTCTTTCTGGAGAATATGAAGTTTCAAATTCATTATTACATCCTTCTTTCATACAAGACCTATGCCAAAGCTTCATAGGATTTCTCTGTGCTAAGCGTTCATAATGTCTACAATTCGGACATAATCGTGGAATAGGTAAATTCATGCGCTTATAGAAAGCTAATTCTTCAGAAATGATTTTATATGCTTCTGTACATTGATGATTACAACTTCCAGTATGTGAGCACTCTATAACTTTCCCTAAAATATCATCATTTACATTAAGAATATCTTCTGGTAAATCTTTATTTTTAATATCAACTACATAGTTACGATTTTCTTTATCGTGCCATTTATATCCATTTTTTAAGGCTTCTTCTTTACTCAAAGGGAAAAATTCTTGAGCTGTCGTATCATTGTAACTAAAAGGACTTCCTTCTATAGGGAAAAATTCACCATACTTGTAAATATTCCCTACTTCATCTACATAAGGCATTTCATTCATATGTTTAATTATTTTTTCTCTTAAAATAAAATATTCTTCTTTGGTGTATTGTTTATTCAAAATACAATACTGATGTTTCTTCAAGCCTACACAGCCAAATAAATCCTGCGAATTCTCACAGAATAAACAATATTCTAAATTACTACAATTTGTTATAGCCCACTGACACATACGGTTATTGGTAGACTGATTTCCTCCTTGTAAAACTTCATACATAAGAGATGAACTTTCACCAAAATTTACAAAGTCATAAGTATCTGTCATCTTTCCAGTAACAAAGCTACAGAACTTAGAATCTTCAATATTAAAACCAATGAAACACCTCTTGGCATTCTTCGTATCATTCAGATAATCTCCATATGAATCAACATTACGCCAGCCATGCATATACTTCTGTGGAGATTTTAATAACAATTCTCTACTTAATCCATTTATTATATTTATGTTTTCTTTATTTAATGGCAAATATTCTTTAATTTTATTCTCATATTCTTCTTTAGAATATGGTTGATTAAAAATATAATAACTTTTATTTCTCAAATTTATACAACCGAAACAATTATTGCATCCAGTACAATTTCTTGAGAACCAGATATCACTACAACTTTCACAATCAATAGAATAAAAAGCTTTGTAACACTTACTACAATTTATAGTTTCATAACACAATTCAATCTCTTTGCACATTAGATTATCAACACTATCCCGACTGTGATTCACAAAACTTCCGTAAATTAAATTCTCTCCATAATCACTATAAGTTACCATATAACAATTCTTCAACCATGAAACCATATTCGTAAAGTCTGAATTAACCATCGTTGTATATAAAGTGAATAAATTCATCATTGGAACTTGGTGAAACAAATCATTTAATTGTTTTAGGAAAATTATAGATGAATCAAAATCTACTCCATACGAAGTCCCATCCCATGAATCACTAGTCCAGCATGGAGAGCAATAAACATGTATTTTTGATTCTTCAGAAAATACAGAGATAACTTTCTTATTACATTTTTCACAAATTCTGTGGTAAAAAACTCTTTCATTCCTTCTAGCCAATCTTCTAATCAATCTACACTCCGGACAAAAGGTCGGAGCTGGAACTTTCATCTTTTCATAAAAAGAAAAATCATCAAGTTCTATCATGAAATCCTTTTTACAATTCTGACATACTATTATTTTAATATTCATATATTAATTATATATCAAATATAAATTAAACGAAACAAAACCCGAAAATTCGGGTTTTGTAGAAAAGATAAAATATTAACTAATTTTTTATTGTCGTACCGATAAAAGGTTTACCTTCCAAATAATTCTCTAGACTTAGAAGATCCTTTCCTGATATAAAAGCAACCTCTATACCTTCTTCTTCGGCCTTTTTAGACGCGATAGGATCGAAAGGAGTACTAAGCCCAGGCTTCCACTCACTAGTTATATATGTTCGATATTTATCCCAAGTTATATTCTCAAACTTAACTGCATTTGGGTTTAATTTAGGATCGCTATCATACACATAGTCAACATTTGAAATATTTATAACCTTTTTAGCTTTTAATTGGTCAGCAATAAGAACAGCTCCCATATCTGTAGAAAACCCCGGCTTATAACCACCACCGATAATAATGTTATCGTTAAAAGAATTTATAAGCATTGGATCAGTTATTACTTCGCTAGAAGCTTTTCCATTAAAAGATAGTCGGACTAACTGAGCATTCAATCGAGTAGAATAAATACCCATCCAATCCAAATCATCATCACTTGGATCAATAACTTTCTTTAATGCTTCATTATATCTTCGACAAGTTTTCCCACCACCGACAATAATTACAAACTTTTTACCTTTTTCTACCCAATTTAAAATGATATTTTTAAAAGCTAAAATAAATTCAGGATTTGGCATATCAGGAACTACCATTGCTCCTCCCAGAGATATGACTATGATTTCTTTTTCTTGCATACTATATTAAATATGGTTTTAATTTACTAATAATTTCTTGATGAACTTCTTGTATTGTCTGATTACCATTTATCGTATATATACTATAACCTTCTTTATCTTTAAAATAATTCATAGAAGGTATCACATTATTTATATACTCATCAAAACGATTAGCTATACCCTCATCAGTATCATCAGACCTACCACGAAGCTTCATCCTCTTAATAGCTTCTTCTTTGCCAAGTTCTATGTATATTATCTTAACATCAGTACGACCATAAAACTTCATCATGCTATCAAAAGCTTCAGATTGAGGAATAGTCCTAGGGTAACCATCCGTAATTAAAGTACTATTTTCTTTTAATCCAGAAATTAATATATTTGAAAATAGACTTATTGTTAAGAAATTTGGCTGGAGAAAACCTTTCTCAATAATTGTCTTAACTTTTGAAGCAGTAAAACTACCTGTCTCTATTAATTTCCTAAATTCATGACCAGTAGAAGTAAACAAAATATCATCTGATATATTATTATCTTTTAAATATTTTTCTAATAATTCTACTTGTGTTCCCTTACCAGAACCAACTATTCCAAAAAATATATATGTTTGTGGTTTATTTTTCATAAATCTATTATATACTAAATTATTAAATTATAAAAAAAGACCCATTTGATTAGGTCTTTTAATATTCTCTCATCGACAGTTGTGCTTCAATCTTTTTAATCAAATCCAAAACAACAGAAACAACAATCAACAAAGCAGTTCCTCCGATAGCAAAAGCAGTGATACCTGTGATTGCTTTCATAATGAGAGGAAGGACTGCAATAGCGCCCAAGAATACTGCTCCGATAGTAGTAATGCGTGTTAGAATCTTTTCTATATACTCACGAGTAGCTACACCTGGACGTATACCTGGTATAAATGCTCCATTCTTTTGTAAATTCTCTGCAAGCTGATTTGGATCGAAAGTAACAGCAGTATAAAAATATGTAAATAGAAATACAAAAATGAAATAAAATAGTGAATATAACCATGTGTTTGCAACAAACCATAATAAACCTTTGGATATGGATAATAATATATGATTACTCATACCTGAAAGTGCATTACCGATAAGCTGAGGGAACATAAGTATAGATAAAGCAAAAATGATAGGTATAACTCCGGCTTGATTCACTCGGAGAGGTAAATAAGTCTGAGTTCCCCCTGCGATATGATCACCGCGCACTTGCTTAGCATATGTGACAGGTATTGGTCTTTCTGCTTCTGTCATTATAACTACTCCAGCAATGATAAGAACACCAACAGCAAGAAATACTATGTATAAAGGTAAGTCAGCTACATTATAAGTAAAAATGAATTGTGAAATTTCTTTTGGAATTCTAGCAACTATACCAGCAAAAATAATAAGGGAGATACCGTTACCAATACCGAATTCTGACATTAACTCACCTATCCACATAATAAGCATTGAACCAGCAACTATGACTGAAAGGTTTACGAGCATACTAAACATACTCATATCAAGTAATATTCCTTGCTTCTTTAACAAAAGAAGAAGAGCAAATCCTTGAACTATAGCAAGAGGAACTGTAATCATCCGACTAAACTGAGTAAACTTTTTACGTCCTATCTCACCATCTTCTTGATACATGGCTTTCAAGCGTGGAGACATAATAGTCAAAAGTTGCATTATGATAGATGCAGTAATATAAGGACCAACTCCAAGCATCATCAATGAAAGAGTAGAAAGTCCACCACCTGAAAACATATTCAGTACTCCTAAGAATTGATTATTATTGATAAACATTTGAAGTCTTGTAGCATCAATACCTGGAATTGGAATCGTAGACAGAAGTCTAAATACAATAAGTGAACCAAGCACGAATAAGACACGAGATCGTAGTGCCTTATCAGTGAATATCATTCTTATTTTGTTAAAAACAGTTTCCATTTTATTATTTTATAGTTCCACCAATTTTCTCTATTTTTTCTTTAGCAGTATTTGAAAGGATACAATCCTCAACTTTAACTTTCGTAGTAATTTCTCCAGTTCCTAAAATCTTAACAACTGGTAACTTACCTGCAACCTTGCGAACAAGATTACTTGCAAATAGAGTCTCAGGGCTAACAATAGAACCAGCTGCAAATACATTCAAAGCTCCTACGTTTATAGGTGAAGGTTTTGTATCAAAAGATGCAAAACGGTAACCACGAAGCTTCGGAATCTTCTTTATAATATCACGCATTTGTGGACGACGCTTATTACCTGCACGAGCTGTCTGACCCTTTCCTCCACGTCCTGAAGTTTTACCACGAGTACCTCCACGGCCTACAAGTCTTGATTTTTTATTTGGGTGTTCTCTTTTTAATGTGTGTAGTTCCATATAATTTTATTATTTAACTTCCACGCCTTCTAGGCGGGTCACCGATGAGGCGACTTCTAATATCTCACTCTTAACCTCTAATTCACTCTCTGCTATAAATGCAGCAACTTTAAGAAGAGAAGCATTCGCCTTAAGCATATACAAAGTCTTGTATGCTACTCTTGCATTATTTAGCTTATTCTTACTTCCAGAATGAAGCTTTGCTGTAATGTTCTTTAGTCCAGCCAGTATAAGCATATCACGAACTGTACTTCCTGCTACTAGACCTTTTCCACGATTTGGCATCATAGTAAGCTTTGAACTTGAAAACTTAGATGAAACTTCATGAGTTATAGAATTATCTTTGGTCATAGCAATTTTGAACATATTCTTTTTTGCCTGACGAAGAGCTTTTGCTATAGCCATAGCTGTATCTCCACCTTTTCCTGTGCCTAGTCCTATTGATCCTTTCTTGTCTCCAATAGCAAGTGCAACTGCGAATGTCATACGACGTCCTCCAGCTACAACACGAGTAACTCTTCTGATAGAAACCATTTTCTGATCAAATTCTGGTTTTGGTTTTTCAAAGAATGTTCTTGGCTTACGGTCACCTCCTTCACGCTTATTATTGTTGTTATTTCCACGATATCCACCTGTATTCCCTCTAGGAGCTCCACTATTCGGTGTATTTTGTTTTGGTTTTGTTGTATCCATATATTTTAATTAAAACTTTAGTCCAGCTGCACGTGCACTGTCTGCAAGTGCCTTAACACGACCTGTATATTTAAATCCATTACGATCAAAAACACAAGATTTAATACCTTTAGTAATTGTCATTTTGGCTATACTCGTACCGATAGCTATTGAACGCTCAGTCTTTGTGCCAGTCTTTACATCCATATCTGAAGAAGATGCGATAGTCATACCCTTAGAATCATCGATCATCTGAGCATAAATATAATTATTGGAACGGAAAACAGAAAGACGAGGACACTCGGAAGTACCAAATATCTTTGTACGAATCTTTTTCTTTAATCTTAATCTTTTTTCTAATTTTTTATTCATATATTATTTTTATATTATATTCTCCCGCCTTTCCGGCAGGAATCGCTGATAAGGCGATTAAGCAGCTTTCTTACCTTGCTTACGACGAATAACTTCATCATTATAACGAAATCCTTTACCTTTATAAGGTTCTGGCTTTTTCATTGCTCTGACTGATGCTGTGAATGAACCCACAAGCTCTTTATCGATACCTGTAATACTTACGTTATTCTTTTCTGCTGTAACTGTAAGACCTTCTGGAATTGTAACTTTGACAGGGTGAGAGAAACCAAGAGCTAGATTAAGCATTTTACCTACTACTTCTGATTTAAATCCAACTCCTTCAAGTATAAGCTTTTTTGTATAACCTTCTGTCACACCGATAACCATATTCTTCACATGTGAAGCATATGTACCCCATAGTGCATTGACTGTCCTATCACCTAATTTATTGGGAGTGAAAGTTATCTCACTACCGTTTATAACTATAGTGACTAACCCAGGGAAATTCCTTACTAGTGTACCTTTTGGTCCTTTAACAGTAAGAGTAGTTCCAGCTAAGCTTGCTTCTGTACCTTTTGGAACTATAACTGTTTGTTTTCCTATTCTACTCATATAATTTAATTTGTTATTATTATTTTATTATCATTGAATCTACTTTTCGGCAGACCGCCGATGAGGCGGTTACCAAATTTTAAATAGTACTTCACCTCCGACCATCTCTTTGCGAGCTTGTTTGTCTGTCAAAATACCTTTAGGTGTTGAATAAACGGTAAGAACTGAACCACCTTTTGTATAACGAATATCTTTAACTCCTTTATATACACGGCATGATGACTTTGATACACGCTCTGCCCCTGTAATTTTTGGAGATCCATTCACATAAACTATGCCTATTTCAAGAACAGGAAAACCTTTCTTTGTCTTTTTAGACACAGAAGAGATATAACCTTCCTTTAATAAACAATCTGCTATTGCTTGTTTGATTTTAGAATATGAAACAGTAATAGTCTCGTGCTCTGCACGTCCACCATTCTTTATCATATTCATCATGTTTGCTATTTGATCCATATATTGTTTAGTTATAAGTTTTAAAGTTGAAGGTTTTTAAAGTTGATTTAACTCTAACTTTATAACTTGATGAACTTTATAACTTGATTATTCATACTTACCAACTTGATTTACGAACCCCAGGAAGCATACCTTCGTTTGCAAGCTCACGGAAACATATACGACAAAGACCGAAATCTCTCATATATGCATGTCCACGTGAACAGCGAAAACAACGATTTGTTTCTCGTGTGCTAAATTTTGACTTTTTTAAATGTCTTACTGTTACTGATGTTTTTGCCATATATTATTAATTATGAGCCAGCATATAAAGCTAGCTAATGCAAGCTGATATCACGTTTATTTTCTTAAATATTTCGGTCGACCGAACTACTCAAGGAGACAAACGGATCTAAACTCACGTAGACCTATACTAGCAAATGAAACACTTTGTGTCAAATTTGTGTAACCATAAATATTATTCCCTATATAGATATATACATAAAACAGAAAGCAACGGTGTGGCTATTGCTTCCCGTTGCTCATTTATTTTTAGATTCAATCCATTCATAGTATTCTTTTAAAAATATACTTGTTTCTCTGTATAAATAATTAATATCCATAGTTTTATAGAAGCTTAAATTTAAATAACTTCTTTTTAATTCTATTTTTTTACTATCATCCACAAAAGACAGAGAACTTATTTTAATTGCTATTTTTATTAGCATATTATAAGATCTATGAAACTTAATATAATTTATAATTATATAATTATATTTTGGGATATTCATTCCAAAAAACTTAATTTTTAAAAACCTTAGAAATAATTCATTTCCTTGAATAATTTCATTTTTTGATAATTCATCTGAGCTCATCAGATAATTTACACCTACAAACCTTTTAGTTTTCATATTTATTTATTTTTAAAGATCTAATACCAATTATTATTTTGTATTACCACACGTAAAAACAAAACCAGCTCATTTGGTGAAGAGCTGGCTTGTATGTATCTATTTTATTAATTCGTTAGTTTGTTAGATATACACAAGTAAAACCTCCACCATTTTTAAGGGTATTGAGGAGGGCCAACAAGTTTTTACTATATCTACTCATATTTGGAGTATATATTTTTAAGTTGTAAGTGTCAAGGAAATGAAATACTGTAATATTTTACCCTATATTTATTGATAAAAATATTTAAAGTAGATATAATAAATACATGATTAAGATTAAAAGAATAAGTAATAGATTAGATAAAGATAAAATTATAATATTTATCGATGGATGGTTATCAAATGAACTTATATATTTACTAGATAGAGAATCAATACCTGAAAATTTTGGATATATCCAATATGATTATTCAGATGATTTACTTTGCTCTAACCCTATAAAAACAAAAAAGAATTTTCTAGCCTTGATAAATAAAATAGAGAATGATTTAGCAAAACTACAAGACAAAAAGCCAAGGAATTTCTATATGTATGGGCAAAGTTTAGGTACATTATTCTGTATGATTGTCGCAGATAAAGTATATATTAAAGAAATAAAGTTATTAGTCCCTGGATATAACTTAGCTGAAGCATTCTGGTTTGGAAAAAGTACTCAAAAATTAAAAAATGAAATGGTAATAAAACACAATATGAATTTAGTTAAATTAAAAAATTACTGGAAAGAAATATCTCCTGATAATTATTTTAAAAAGAAAAGTATCAAAACAAAATTTAATGTTACAATTTCTACTAATGACTCTGTAATACCAACAGAAAATGGTAAAAAGCTAATAAAATTAATCAAATCAAAAAATATTCCTATTCGTATATCAAAAACTATCTTACCTCATACAATAGAGATAATTAAAGAAGGATTGTTTGTTAGTAATTTTAATGAATGGGTAAATGGATTAAAATAGTTATATATGCCAAAAGAAAATACACATTTAAGTTTTGCTAAAAAAATATTAAATAATCCTAAAAAAGCGTCTGAAATTATTAACAAAAATATTGAGTATTATTATTTTGGTAGTATTTTCCCAGATACTTTCTATTATTCAAAAAATATAAAAGTAGAAGAACTTTCAGATTATCTTCATCATGGAGAAAACAATATAACAAATGAAGTAATAATAAAACTAATCAAAGCTGCAAAGGATAATAAGGATGAAGAATTACTAACATTTAGTATGGGTTATATCACACACTGCTGTCTAGATATATCATTTCATCCTATGATTTTCTATCTAACTGGTAACTTCTATGATAATAATATAAGTAAAAGAGAGGAAGCTCGCTACAAACATCGCCGTATGGAAGTAATACTAGATAAATATATTAACAAAGGATTCTATTATTACAAATTAATTAATTTACAATTATTAGAGAATAATAATTTTTTAAAAAGTCTATCAAATATATTCAATACTGCTGACAAACAAATCATCTTAGCATCAAAAAAACAGCAGAAATTAAATAAATTATTTCAAAATAAATATTTTGCTGAAATATTATATTTCTTTTACAAAATAAAGATATTTAAACAAAAAAGCAAAATAGCCCTTTTCTATAGAAAATTTTGTGATGATGAAAAGCTTGAGTTAAATGGAGAAATAGTTTACAAAGATTTATTCACAGGAATTGAAATAAGAACAAATATAGATGAACTATTTAATAATGCGCTAACAAAGTCTAGTTTTGCAATTGAATCTATATATAAATACTATCTTAATGAAGTGACTGAAGAAGAAATGAGACTAAATATACCAAAAGAGAATCTAGATACAGGAAGCAAAATATTTGGATTAGATGAAGCTAAATTTTTCACATAATAAATATCTATGTTAAACTAAAAATAATGAAAAATTATAAACATTATCATAAATTATTTGGAGTTCTACTTATCCTAGCTGGGATCATACTATATCCTACTCCGATCCCAGGAACCACAACTCTAATACTGTTAGGGTTTGTCTGGTTTATGGGCAAAAAGAAAACAATACAATCTTTTAAGAATGTCTTAAGTCACAAAATGTTTAACTTTTTTAAAATTAATAAAATCGTTTCAAAACTTTAATATATTAATATAATACAAATAATAATCGGTTTTATTTTAGTAGGTATAACACTAGAAGTCTTTTGGACTTCAATTATTAATCTAGTAAAAAACAAAGACAGAAAGTTAACAGGTAAAACATACTTGTGGATGTTCCCTATTTACGCGGTAGTTCCATTCATCTATATACTAGGGATGAAATATATGATAGATATAAATATATTCATAAAAGCAATTATATATATGTTTGCATTTTATTTACTAGAATTTTCTTCTGGATATATAATCAGAATGATTACGGGAGTCTCTCCTTGGAACTATAGAGGGTACAATATTAAAATTATTCATAGTTAATTTAAAGCAAATTATAAAGGACTTATATGTCTAGAATACGCTCCTATCTGGTATATATATGGGATTCTGGGAGAATATTTCATTAAATTCTTGATGGGTTTGCATTAGAATTATATACAATCTATTGTCAAACATTATAAAAACCCTTATCTCTAAGGGTTTTTATAATTTAATATTTAAATTATTTCTTGAATGGTATACCGATAAGTTCGAAGAAATCAGTTGCTTCTGCTTTATTCTTGGCTGTTGTTACTAGAGTAATTCCAAGACCGAAAACATCTTTCAACTCTTCATCACCTGTCTCAGGGAAAATAGTGTGTTCTTTGATACTCATAGTTAGATTTCCGATATTGTCTACTATCTTTCTCTCTATACCACGGAAGTCTTTCGTACGAGGGATAGCTACATTTATAAGCTTATCTAAGAATCCATACATACGAGCACCTCTTAGAGTAACCATAACTCCTACTGGATCACCGATACGAATTTTGAAACTTGCGATTGACTTCTTAGCACTCTTTGTAGCTGGCTTCTGACCTGTAATTTTAGCTAAACGTTCCATCACAAGCTTATTGTGATCTTTGTTTCTTTTTAATCCTGAACCAGTTCCTGAAGCTATTACTACTTTTACAAGACGAGGCGCAGCCATAACATTCTTATATCCATACTTGGCTTTAAGAGTACTATATGATTTCTTTTCTTTTTGTTTTGTTGTTTCCATTTTTTTAATTTTATTACTAATTACCGATTATTAATCTAATTTAGCAACATTTGATACGTGTATAGGCATAGCAATCTCAAGTATCTGACTTTTATCTCCTTTGTTCTTTGCCTTATGTGCTTTCTTTCTCATATTCACACCTTCAACTACAACTTTACTTAGGGAAGGGAGAGATTTTACAACCTTTCCTTTCTTTCCTTTATTACTTCCAGCAATAACTATTACATTGTCTCCTTTTTTGATTTTCATAAATTAATTTTTGTGCCATAGGCCTTGCCTTTGATAATCCCAAGGCAAGGCCTATGGTTCCTGCTTATTTAAACAACTTCTTGTGCTAATGAAATAATTTTCTGAAATCCCTTTTCTGCAAGTTCACGTGGAATAGGACCGAAAACACGACCTCCTTTTGGATCAAGCTTATCTTTTTCTAAAATCACAACAGCATTATCATCAAAACGAATATATGATCCATCCTTTCTTCTGTAAGATTTTACAGTACGTACTACAACTGCTTGGTGAACATCCTTTTTCTTTACAGCTTTACGAGGGTCTGCAATTTTAACAGAAATAATAACTTTTTCTCCTATAGCAGCATAACGCTTCTTTGAAGAACCAAGCACCTTGAAAACCTTTCCGACTTTACCGCCGGCATTATCTGTTATAACTACTACTGTTCCATCTTGAATCATAAAATTTAATTAAATTACTTTAAAATGCTTATCTTTAGAGATCGGCTTTGTCTCTTCTATTTCGACTTTATCGCCTATTTTCTTTACATTACCTTCATCATGAGCTTTGTACTTCTTTGTCATCTTTATGCGTTTGCCATATTTCTTATGTTCTACAAAGCGGGTAACTTCTACTACAACAGTCTTGTCCATCTTATCTGAGACAACTACTCCTTTCAATACTTTATTTGTTTTTTTAATTTTTGTTTCCATATAATATTTAAATTATCTTGCTACTACACGAGTCGATACTGGTAGCTTGGTTCCAGCTTTGCGAAGAGCTTCTTTGGCTATCGCTGGAGTTGTACCATCCACTTCAAATAATACTCGGCCTGGTCGAACATCAAGACAGTAACCTTGTGGATCACCCTTTCCCTTTCCCATTCCTACTTCTGCAGGTTTAGCTGTAAAAGGTCTATCAGGAAATACACGAATCCACATACGTCCAGTTTTACCAATTGCTCTATGTGCTGCTTTTCTAGCTGACTCTAATTGATTTGAACGAATACGTCCTCCAGAAATAGCCTTAAGACCAAAAGAACCAAAAGATATAGATATACCTCTTGTGTCTGGTGTGACTTTCGTCATATCAGTTCTACTTGTCTGCCATTTTCTATATTTTACTTTTTTTGGTGTTAACATAAAATTAAATTATTTATTATTTCTATTTGTTGGAGCAGAATTATCTGTTGAAAAGACTTCTCCACGATATATCCAGACCTTGATACCGATATCTCCATAACTCATATGGGCTTTCTCACGAGCAAAGTCAACATCTGCACGAAAAGTCTGAAGAGGAATAGAACCGCGTTTGATCTGCTCACTGCGGGCGATTTCTGCACCACCTAGACGTCCTCCAAGATATATACGAGCTCCTTTGACTCCACGAGCTGTCATAACTTTCTCTATTGTTTGCTTCATAACACGACGGAAAGGTAAACGCTTCTCAAGTCCTTCTGCTATCATACATCCGACGATGGCTGCATCTGCATCTGGGTTTGTAACTTCTACTATATCAAATTTAAAATCTTCAGGTATAATAACATTCTTTCTTTTCATCATAGCTACCATATCTGCTTTAAGCTTAGTAGCACCTTCACCAGAACGGCCGATAATCATACCAGGACGTGAAGTGAAAACCATAACCTTTGTTGCTTTAGCACTTCTATCTATCTCAATTCTTGAAACGTAGAAACCACGCAACTTTTTCATTAAAAATTCACGAATAACAACATCACTTTTTAGAAGATCTTTATATTTCTTATCAGCAAACCAGCGTGACTTCCAATCACGGAGTGTAACTAATCTATGAGCATATGGATGGACAACTTTTGACATATATAATTAAGCTTTATCTTCTACTTTTTTTGTTGTTTTCGACTTTGTAACTGCTTTTTTCTCTTTCTTTTCTGTTTTTTCAACTTTCTCTTTTACTACCTTTTCTTTCTTAACTTCTTTTTTTACTTTTGTATCTGCGCCTTTATCTACAAGAGTAAGCATTATATGACTTGTTCTCTTGTTTATACGGGAAGCACTACCACGTGCGCGAGGCATAGAACGCTTCATAACAATACCTTCATTCACAGTGACATTCTCTACATACAAGTCTGTCTCATTTACTCCAGCTTGTTTTGCATTTGATACTGCAGAAGCTAAAAGCTTCTCTATTGGTAAAGATGCTCTTTTAGGTAAATTTTTCAATTGAGTAAAAGCCTCAGAAATCCTTTTTCCTTTAATTAAGTCTGCGACAAGGCGAACCTTACGGGGAGACTGTCTATAGTTTTTTAAAAATGCTTTCATTGTTTTGTTTAATCATGCCTTATCGGCAGATGTATTATTTCTTTTTAGTATCTGTTGCCGCTTTGGCTGATTTGGATGCTGTAATCTCGGCCTCTTTCTTCTTCGCTTCTAATTCTTTCTGCATTTTACCTCCGTGTCTGACAAACTTACGAGTCAATGAGAATTCTCCAAGCCTATGTCCTACCATATCTTCACTTACAAGTACTTCTACATGAACCTTTCCATTATGAACTCCAAATACGAAACCTACCATTTCTGGTGAGATAACGCATGCACGAGACCAAGTCTTAATAACACCAGTCTCAAGTGGCTTTTTTCCGGCAATCTTTTTCAAAAGCCTTTCATCTACATATGGTCCTTTTTTTAGTGATCTTGTCATATTTTTTATACTACAATATAAATAAGCTCTACTGAGCCTGTTTGCCTATACTATCAAATATAAAATAAATGTCAAATAAATTATGATAGTGACTAAAGGACTTTTCTTACAATCCAAAAATATACAAGAATAAAGCCATTCTAACATAAAGGCCATTCTGAGCTTGCGCAAAATAATACGCTCTTTTATCATTATCAATCACTGGATCAATCTCATTTACTCTTGGTAATGGGTGAAGTATCATCGATTTCATTTTAAGTAAATCTAAATGCTCTCCCTTTAGTAAAAATGAATCTTTCACTTTTTCATAATCTTCAATATTGTCAAATCTTTCTTTTTGCACACGCGTCATATAAAGCACATCTACTTTAGGCAATACTTCTTCCATATTTTGTGTCTCAATAAATTTGATATTTTTATCTTCCAACTCTTGTCGTAATTCTTCAGATATTGCAAGTTCTTTTGGTGAAACAAAATAAAATGTATTATTTGGATAAAATAAAAAGATTGGCATTAAAGAGTGAAGTGGTCGACTATTTTTTAAATCACCAACAAACGCTATAGAAAGATTATCGAGATGCCCGTATTCTTTCTTTATAGTATAAACATCAAGTAATGCTTGTGATGGATGTTGATTAGCACCATCACCAGCATTTATTATAGAAGAAGTTGCGACACTTGAAGCTATGTCTGCTGACCCAGATTTGTGATGACGGATAACAATAGCATCGGCATAACAAGAAAGCATTCGAGCAGTATCTTCTATTGTCTCACCCTTAAAAGAAGATGAACTAGCCAAAGCATTTTCAACAGAAATAATATTGGCTCCAAGACGAATCGCTGCAGTCTCAAATGATAAACGAGTCCGGGTAGAGGGTTCAAAAAATATACAGGCGATAACCTTATCAGCAAGTACTTTTTTTACTGTTCCATTTTTTATATCTTTTTCTATTGTTACAGCACGTGAAAGAATAGATTCTATATCTTCTTTTGTAAATTGTTTTGTGGAAAGTATGTTTTTCATAATTTAAAAAAATTATTATTTAATATTAATATATTCTTTATATGATTTGATTTCTAAATCAAAAATAGAATATCGTGATAATGCTTTAATAAAAGCACGCGCAAGATTTAAATCAGTAAAAAGTGGAATCTGATTATCAACAGTAACTCGACGAATTTTAAACCCATCAGTCTTTAAACGCTTTATTTTGCTTTTATTTAACTCTTTCTTTCTTTGACTTAAGTTTATCACGAAGGCTACTTTTCTTCCATTAATAATATCAAGTGCATTCGGAGAATGTTCAAATGCTTTACGAACTATACTACAAGGGATTCCATTATCTTTCAAAAAAGATGCTGTAGTATCAGTCGCAAAAATAGTATACCCAAGTTGATGTATAACTTCTGCACTTTCTAAAAATTTAGCTTTATTTACAAAACCACCAAGAGATAATAAAACTGATTTTTTATTAAAATCAAATTTATTTGCACTTAATATCGATTTTAATAATGCTTCATCATAATCCTTACCAAAACAGGCAACTTCACCAGTCGATGACATTTCAACGCGAAGGACAGGATCAGCTCCAAGCAAACGAGAGAAAGAAAACTGTGATGATTTTACAATTACACTCTTTGGATATACAAATGTATACGGTAATGCTCTACCAAAAAAACTATCTACTGCAAGTTCTGGAAAATTCACATCCATAGCTTTTGAGATAAATGGTAGTGTACGACTAGCTCTTAAATTAACTTCAATAACATAAGGAATATTATCTTTAACAAGGAATTGAATGTTAAATGGTCCAGTGATGTTAAGCTCTTGAGCTATTTTTTTAGAAATAATTTTTAATTGAAATTCAGTAGAAGCGTATACCCGCTGTGTCGGATATACAATGGTCGCATCACCAGAATGAACTCCTGCATTTTCTATATGTTCTGAAATACCATAAACCATTACAACTCCCTTTTGTGCAACAGCATCAAATTCAAGTTCTTTAGCATTTTCTATAAATTTAGAAAGAGTAACTGGATATTCTGGTGAAAGCTTAGCTGCTTTGCCAACAAAATCATACAATTCTCTTGAAGTATAACAAACTCTCATAGCAGAACCTGACAACACATAAGATGGACGGACTAACACTGGAAAACCTTCGGCTTCTACAAATTTCTTGGCTTCTTTTATATTAGAGAAACTTTGCCATTTTGGTTGAAGAATATCTAATTTATCAAGAAGAGCTGAGAATAAATTGCGATCTTCGGCTCGATCAATATCTTCAGCTTTTGTTCCTAAAATATTAAATCTTTCTTTGGAGAGTTTCTTGGCAAGATTGTTAGGACGTTGACCACCAACAGAGATAATAATTCCATATGCTTTTTCAAATTCATAAATATCAGAAACTGTTTCAAATGAAATATTTTCAAAATAAAGACGATCAGACATATCATAATCAGTTGAAACTGTTTCGGGATTACAATTTATGATAATAGATTGCTTTTTATGTTTCTTGAGTGACATTGCAGTATACACACATGACCAATCAAATTCTACACTGGAACCAATATGGTACGGGCCACTACCAAGAACCATAACTGATTTCTCACCAAGAGGTAAGACATCATTATGATTACCATGATATGTAAGATATAAATAATTAGTTTTTGCTGGAACTTCTCCGGCCAATGTATCAATTTGAAAAACAGAAGGAAAAATACCAAAATCTTTTCTTATTTTACGAATATCAAATTCAGTTGTGAGAGATAATTGTCCAATTTTCTTATCAGAAAAACCCATTTGCTTTAATGAGAGTAAAATTTCCTTAGTAAATTTCTTGTTTTTTGCAAAATTCTTTTCGGCTAAAACAATAGCAAGAATCCTATACAAGAACCATTTATCAATACCAGTTATCATGTGAATATAATCGACAGAAAGACCATTCTTCATAGATAAAGCTATTGCAAATAATCGCTTTGGTGTTGGGGTATTTAAAAAGATTTTCAATTCTTTTTCATTAAGAAAATTATTATCCGTTACACTTTCAATTTGACCCGATTGCATACGTACTGCTTTTTGTAATGCTTCTTCAAAGCTTCTTCCGATAGCCATGACCTCCCCTACTGATTTCATAGCGCTACCAATACAATCATCTGCACCTTTAAATTTCTCTAAATCCCAACGAGGCATTTTAACTACAACATAATCGAGTGCTGGTTCAAAGAAACTTTGTGTTACTTCCGTTATTTTATTTTTTATATCAAGCAAACTTTTACCCAGTGCTAGTTTCGCAGCTACATAAGCAAGTGGGTAACCAGTAGCTTTAGAAGCAAGTGCACTTGAACGAGAAAGCCTAGCATTAACTTCAATGACGTAATAGTCAATTTTACCATCTTTTGGATTTGGATTAAGTGCATACTGAACATTACATTCGCCGACAATATTTAAACTTTCTACAATTTTAATACTTACTTCTCTTAAGCAATGATATTCTTCATTCGAAAGAGTTTGACTAGGTGCAACGACAATTGAATCACCGGTATGAATACCTAATGGATCAAAATTTTCCATGTTACAAACAGTAACAATATTATTAAATTTATCTCTAACAACTTCATATTCTATTTCTTTAAAATGATGTAAATACTTTTCTATTAATACTTGTGAAGAAATAGCCAGAGCTCCTTCTACAATACTCTTTAGTTCATCTATATTCCTAGCTATTCCTGACTTTTGTCCACCAAGAGCAAAAGCTGCACGCACCATTAATGGAAAGCCGATTTTCTTTGCAATTATTATTGCTTCTTTTACTGACTGAGCTGACCCACTAGGTGGAACTGGAATGTGAAGTTTCCGTAAATGTTCTGCGAAAAATTGACGATCTTCAGTAAGAATAATTGATTGAACAGGAGAACCTAATACCTGCACATTATATTTTTTTAAAACACCTCTTTTTTCTAATGCTAAGCCACAGTTAAGAGCTGTTTGACCACCAAAAGAAAGAAGAATCCCATCTGGTCGCTCTTTCTCAATAATACGTTCAACAAAATAATCATCAACTGGTAAAAAATATACTTCATCAGCAAGATACTTAGAAGTCTGAAAGGTGGCAATATTTGGATTAACAAGAATAACTTTTATTTTTTCTTCTTTGAGTGCCTTGATAGCCTGACTACCACTATAATCAAACTCTCCTGCTTCACCAATTTTTAACGCACCAGAACCAAGAATTAAAATTTTTTTATATGTAGTTATTTTCATAAATTATTTTCTAATGATTATTTTGCTTTTCTTTAAAAAGAAATCAAATACCCAATCAGTATCAACTGGTCCAGGAGAACTCTCGGGATGAAACTGAACCGACATAAATGGTAAAGTCTTATGAATAATTCCTTCATTTGTATTATCATTTGCATTGAAAAACCATTCTTTAAAATCGTTTGGTATCTTTTTAACTGCAAAACCATGATTTTGTGTTGTTAAATAACATTGTTTTGTCCCAGATAATATGACAGGTTGATTCTGGCTTCTGTGACCGAACTTAAGTTTATAAGTAGTACCTCCACATGCAAGAGCAAGTATCTGATTACCAAGACAAATTCCCAATATTGGTATTTTCTTCTTAATAATTTTTTTAACATTCAAAATAGTTTGTTTTACTTTTTTGGGATCACCAGGACCATTAGAAATAATTACAGCAGAAAAGGGAAATATTAGTTTGGTAACATCCATATTCCAGGGAACAACTACTACTTTTAATCCTCGGACCGTAAGCCTTCTAATTATATTTAACTTAAAACCACAATCAATAAGAACAATCGTTTTCTTACCATCGCCAATCTCCCATATCTTTTTTGTTGAAACTTCGGAAACTAAATTCCTGTTATTTGGATCTAAAAAAGATACCTTGTTCTTGCCACACTGCATAAGACCAAGCATAACACCTTCTGTCCTTAATTTTTTTGTTAATTCTCTTGTATCTTTTATCTCAAGTGCCGGAATACCTTCTTCTTTCAACCATTCTGATAAAGTTTTTATTGATTCATGATGAGATGGTGTATCTATATAGTTACAAACTATTAAACCAGAAATTTGAATTTTATTTGATTCCCATTTTTCCTTTGTAGGGACACCATAATTACCAATTAATGGAAAAGTTAAAACCAATATTTGACCACAAAATGATGGATCAGTTAAACTTTCCGGATAACCAACCATCCCAGTTGCAAAAACGACTTCCCCTGAAACAGACTTTATTGCGCCAAAGCTTTTTCCTTCTATTTCACTACCATCTTGTAGAATTAATTTATTTTGCATAAATTTTTTTAAAATAAAAACCCTATTATATAAGGTTTTTATTGGAAACAGAAAAAATGTAATAATTATAATAAATTACTTTTTTGATTATATTAATCTTAGGATACATAATAGGAATGATTATAGCATAGATTTATTTTTTTAAAAAAGATTGACAAATAATATTTATATTGTAGTAACAAACAACTTAATTTTGTTTTTTCTATTACAAATTAGTAATTAAAACAATTTGTAATTTTTTATGAACAATAGTAGAATATTTATACTATGTCACTTCAAAAAATTCCTGGATTAATTGATATCCATGTTCACCTGCGAGAACCAGGAGCTACATATAAAGAAGATTTTTATACTGGAAGCCGAGCAGCTATTGCTGGTGGATTCACTTTTATCATTGATATGCCCAATAATCCTACCCCTACTATCTCTAATATTAGCTTAGAAGAAAAAGTTAATTTAACAAAACAGAAAGCATTATGTAATATTGGATTTCATTTTGGAACTAATGGAAAAAATATTGAAGAATTTAAATACGCGATCAAATCACCAAATGTTTTTGGTCTAAAAGTTTATTGTAACCACACTACTGGTGAAATGCTCATTGAAGATCCAAAATTACTTGAGGATGTTTTTTCTAATTGGAATTCTAAAAAACCAATACTAGTTCATGCTGAAGGTGAACAACTTTCTACTGCTATATATTTAGGCAACAAATATAAAAGAAATCTCCATGTCTGCCACATTTCTCAAAAGTGTGAGGTTGAAATGGTAAGAGAAGCAAAGAAAAAAGGACAACTTATAACTGCGGGAGTTACTCCACATCATTTATATCTTACTAAAGAAGCATTAATAAGTTTAAAAGGTTATGCAATGATGAAGCCTCCTCTTGGTGAAGATTCTGACAGAGAAGCATTGTGGGCGGGATTAAAAGATTCTACTATTGATATGGTTGAATCAGACCACGCTCCACACACAAAAGAAGAAAAACAAACAGGTCCTGACAATAAAGCTCCTGCATTTGGAGTCCCCGGGCTAGAAACGACACTTGGACTTATGTATAAAGCTGTAAAAGATGGGCGTATCATAGAAGAAGATGTGATAAAATTCTTATATACTAATCCTAAAAAAATCTTCAATATTCCTGATCAAAAAGACACTTATGTTGAACTTGATCCTAGTATACCGTATATTGTAGGTGAGAATAAATATGAAAGTAAATGTGATTGGTCTCCATTTGAAGGAATGACTCTTTATGGAAAGCCCCAAACAGTAGTAATAAATGGTAAAAAAATTTTAGAAAATGGTATGATAATAAATAATAAATAAATTTATGCTTCAAAAACCTTTTTATGACCCAGAAAAAACTTATGTCGACAATCTAAAAAATGGGCCATTTGGAGATTTTGCTAATAAAAAAGTAGTAAAACAAAAAGGTGAACCAAAGTATAATTTCTTTGGTCATAAAGTATATTCTCCTTTTGGTATTCCAGCCGGACCTCTCATAAATGGAAAATTTGTAGAAGGAGCTTTAAAAAAAGGTTTTGATATTGTTACTTATAAAACTGTTCGTAGTGAGAAATTCCCTTGTCATAAATGGCCTAATATCTTATCTGTTGATACTAAGGGTGACTTAACAATTAAAAAAGCTAGTGGTTATCTTATAGCAGATCATAATTTTCATAAACCACTTTCAATTACAAATTCATTTGGAGTTCCATCTTCTTCACCTAAATTTTGGAAAAAAGATATTTCCAAAATAATAAAAAATACCAAAAAAGGACAAATCGTCATAGGAGCATTCCAAGGAACTAAAAATGAAGATGGTCGTGTAGAATCTTATATAGAGGATTTTCGTAAAACTGCTAAACTTCTTAAAGAAGCTGGTGTAAAAGTTTTTGAAGTAAATTTAAGTTGTCCAAATGAAGGAACCGCAAATCTTTTATGTTTTGATATAGAGCGAAGTGTTCTTGTTGCTAAAATAATTAAAAAAGAAATAGGTAAATTACCTCTAATTGTAAAAATTGCTTATTTTGAAAAAGATGCTCTTTTAAAAGATTTTGTTAAACAAGTCGGCAAAATTGTAGATGGTATATCAGCGATTAATACAATACCATCTAGTATAATAGACCCAAATGGTAAACAGGCACTCCCTGGAGAAAACAGACTGCGATGTGGAGTGTGTGGCTACTCTATCAAATGGGCAGGACTAGATATGGTAAAAAGATTAAAAAAGATTCGCCAAGAATTAAATTATAAATATACTATTATCGGAGTTGGTGGAGTTACTAAAAAAGAAGATTTCAAAGAATATCGTAAAATTGGAGCAGACATCGTAATGTCGGCAACCGGTGCGATGTGGAATCCACACCTTGCAGAAGAGATTAAAAACTTATAATATAAACTTAATGGAAAAAGAAATTGCTCAAGCACTCATAAAGATAAAAGCTGTCGGTTTCACTATTGATAACCCGATAACTTTTAAGTCTGGTATAAAATCACCAATATATGTAGACAACAGAAAACTTCCATTTCACCCCAAAGAATGGAAAATAGTTCTAAATGGTTTCAAAGAAATTATAGAGAAAAATAAAATTGATTTTGATATTATCGCAGGCGTTGAATCTGGAGGAATACCTCATAGTGCAGCGTTAGGATTCTTACTAAATAAACCTTCTATTTTCGTAAGGAAAAAAGCTAAAGAACATGGAACAAAAAGTATGATTGAAGGAGGAAGCGTCTTGGGTAAAAAAGTTCTGCTCATCGAGGATTTAGTTTCTACTGGTGGAAGTAGCTTAACAGGAATTGAATCTATAAGAAATGAAGGAGGAATAGTAAATGAATGCTTAGTAATTGTAAGTTATGATTTCAATGAAGCTAAAGAAGCTTTTAAAAAAGCGGAGGTAAAACTTTATCCTACAACATCTTTCCCTATTATTTTTGATAATGCAATTTCTTCCGGAGAAATTGAAAGCATAGATGGTGTAAAAATAAAAGAATGGTATGATAATCCACACAATTGGGCAAAGAAATATGGTTTTGAATAAATAATGAATCCAGTAGAAAAATACAACAAAAGAGCTAAAAAAATAAATTCATTATTATGTGTTGGGCTTGATGCTGACTATGATAAATTAAAAGACCAATACAAAAAGCTCGGTGGAAGTGAAGCACAATTTCAATTTAATAAATATATCATCGATGAAACTCATGAATATGCATCAGCTTTTAAACCCAATGTGGCTTTCTATGAAGCTCGGGGAACAGAGGGTATGGAAGCTCTTAAAAAAACAATGGATTATATTCATTTAAGATATCCAGATATTTTCACAATTCTCGATGCTAAAAGAGCTGACATTGGAAATACAAATAATGGTTATGTCACTTCTATTTTTGATTGGCTTGGTTTTGATGCAATGACGATAAATCCATATTTAGGAAATGAAGCACTTAACCCCTTTTTGGAAAGAAAAGACAAATGTTCAATAATTCTTGCTAAAACTTCGAATACTGGAGCAGAAGAATTTCAAGATTGTATTTTAGAAAATAAAGAAATTCTCTGGCAACATGTTGCTAAAAAAATTAGTCAAAAATGGAATACCAATAATAATTTAATGATTGTAATAGGAGGAACTCGACCAGAAGATATCATCTCAGCTCGTAAAATTACAGGAGAAATGACTTTTCTAGTTCCTGGAATAGGAGCTCAGGGAGGCGAAGTAAAGAATATTATAACCGAAGGAGTTAATAAAGAAGGCCTTGGATTAATAATAAATTCTTCAAGAGGAATAATATTTAGCGATAATCCAAAAAAAGAATCAGAAAAACTTCGTGATGAAATAAATAAATATAGATAAATATTAAATTAATAAATGGCTCGATTCGCAAGAATTGAGCCATTTATAATTTAATTATTATATATTACTATCACAATTTTTTAAAAACAACAAATCATAACAAAGAGTATTTAATCACTTTTAATTAAATTTTTACTATAAAAAATTTCTAAAAGTAGTTTGAGTAAAAGAGTTACTATCTTTAATCATTTTTATCAAATAATCTCTTATTTTTTTGAATTCTTCTGATAATAAATTCATCAAATTATTGTTATTTTTTATATATTTTCCATTGTGTACTATTTCGGCATCTAATTCAATCTTTTTAGTTATAAAATATTTGATTTCTTTATATAATTTAATATTATTATTCGAATTAATTCTACTAACTAATTTAACTCCTATTGAATTTATTACCATTTGATTTACAAAATTTAATAAATTTTTCCTCTGTTTACTTTTATCAGATGATTTATTAATAACATTTTTTATTATATTTTTATTAAAAAAATCTTTGAAATCTATATTGACGATATCCTCAATTCTAATTATTTCAATTTTATTTTTCTCATCATCATTCCTTACAAATTGTGTCCTAAAATCTTTATGAAAATACCATAGGTTAATTATTCTTTGTTTTGATATTTCATCGAGTGAACTATCTTCATTAAAAGTAAGAGTCTCGCCATGTTCAATATCTTTTTTTATAGGAAAATTTTTATTATACTTCTTTATATTTTTATTTCTTTTATTCTCTGGAACTGTTTCATTTTTACCGATATTATTACTTACTTCTAGATTATTTTCTGTATGAAAATTCATATATTAAAAAATTATATTAAGCACTTTTGGTAAAATAATTATTATTCCAATAATTCCTGCGACCGTTACTGCTAATCCAACTGCTCCAGCAGCTACATCCTTTGTGTCTCTTGCATATGGATGGTAATTTGGACTTGTTAGATCTATATCTATCTCTATTGCAGTATTAAATGCTTCTACTATGACAACCAAACCAAAAGCAAGAACCAGTATAGCCCACTCAATACTTGATAAAGATAATAAAAATCCCAAGTATACACCTAAAATTATAAAAAATATTTCAACCCACAAATGGTGAGTCGTCTTAATAAAAACACCTAAACCACGAAGGGCATGGTTTGCACTATTCAACCTAGCTATTAATGAAAACCTTTTTTTCTCAGATATTTTCTCCATTTGTTTATTATAACTCAAAAATACAAAACAAAAAATACCCTTACCCTAAATAATATTATTATTGTTATCGGGGAACCGGGTATTTTTTGTGATAGAGAATTTTGATTTCTATTTTGAACTCTTAGCCTTACCAACTCTTCTACGTGATACTATCCACATATTTGAATATTTCTTTGGTGTACGAGTCTTCTGGCCCTTTCCTGATGGCTTACCCCACATAGTCTTAGCACGGCGTAGTCCTCTTCCTTGGCGTCCTTCACCTCCACCGTGTGGATGGTCTACTGGGTTCATGGCTGTACCACGAACTGTAGGACGAATTCCAAGCCAACGAGAACGTCCAGCTTTTCCTATATTTTGTAAATGATATTCAGAATTTGAAACTTCACCGATAGAAGCCCAAGCATTTTCAGAAACTTTACGGATTTCAGTAGAAGGCATTTTGATATTGGTATAACCCAAGTCATTTGCTACTACTTGTCCGAATGTGCCAGCACTACGTGCAAGCTTTCCTCCATTACCTGGTTTAATTTCTACACAGTAAACGAAAGTTCCAACTGGTATTATCTTAAGTGGTAAACGATTCCCGACTGTCATCGGAGCTTTCTCAGAAACGATAAACTTATCTCCAACTTTTATTGATTTTGGTACTACTACGTATCTCTTCTCTCCGTCTGCATAAACTGCAAGACCGATGAAAGCATTACGATTTGGATCATACTCGATAGAAGTTATCTTTGCAGGTATATCGTGTTTGTTGTACATAAAGTCGATCTCACGATATAGACGCTTATGTCCTCCACCTTTATGACGCATAGTGATGCGACCCTGATTGTTACGTCCGACAGATCTCTTGAAACCATGAGTCAAAGCTTTAAGTGGCCCTGCTGTTTTGGTCAAAACATTACGGTAAGTAACAGTAGTTTGGTGGCGTTTTGATGGTGTTGTAGGTTTATATGTTTTCATATTATGCAATGGTTATCTTATCACCTTTTTTCAAAAATACGACCGCTTTTTTACCTCCCTTTTTTGTACCTTTTATTCCACGACGAACTACATTCTTCTCTCTGATTTGTATCATAGATACTCTCTCTGGCATTACTCCGTATATCAATTTGATAGCTTTCTTTATCTCATTCTTATTTGCATTATCAGTTACGTTAAAAGTATATCTACCTTTCTCAGCACCGATAGCAGCTTTCTCAGTGATACGTGCACCCTTTATCATAGGATGAGTCTTTGCCTTTTTTGTATCTTCTACTACCTCCTCTTTTTTATTTCCGCCTTTTTGGCGGGTCACCGATGAGGCGACTTTTTTACTTGTAGTTTTCATATTATTTTTTCTCTATCTTACCTCCCAAGAAAGCAATACTCTCTGTAGGCTGTGAGATAATAATATATCGGAAAGCAAGCAAATCCACAGGATTCATATTGCGAACTTCATCGACTTCGACTGTTTTTATATTTGCAAAACTTTTCTTGATTATATCTCCTTTTGCTGGGACTGATATATATGTGTTTGGATTTTTACCTCCAGTCATTTTCTCAAATCCTTTCAAAGTACTCAAACTATCGATAACAGAAACTGCATCTTTAGTTTTAATATTTTTAAGATTTAATTCTTCAAGGAAAATAATTTGCCCTTTCTTAAACTTCTCAGATAAGACAGTATAAAGAGCTTTCACTTTCATCTTCTTATTTATCTTTTGTTCATAACTTTTTTCATTGCGTGGTCCGTGTGTAACTCCACCTCCTATCCAGATAGGAGAACGTGATGATCCATGACGAGCCCTTCCTGTACCTTTCTGTTTCCATGGCTTTCTACCTCCTCCACGAACGTCTGATCGGTCTTTGGTATGAGCGACTGGTGTACGAGCATTTGCTTGCATAGCAGTCACTACTTGGTGAACTAAGTCACCATTCCAAGGCACACCGAAAATTGATTCTGGGAGTTGTAATGTGCCAACTGATTTACCTTTTTGGTTGTATATTTGTGTTTCCATATTATCCGATTATTTCTACGAGCGTTCCGCGTCTTCCTGGAATCGCACCCTTAATAAGTAATTGGTTATTTTCGACATCAACACCAACGATTTCCAAATTCCTAACTGTGATACGATCACTACCTGTACGTCCTCCCATGCGCATTCCTTTTGGAACTTTGTTTCGAAGACCTCCACCGATAGATCCAGGTTCACGTTCGGAATGTTTCTGTCCGTGAGAACGTGGTCCACCATGGAATCCATGACGCTTCACAACGCCTTGGAAACCTTTTCCTTTTGATATGCCAGTAACTGTAATAATGTCTCCTTTTGCAAAAGCAGAAACTGTTATTTTATCACCAACTACCATTTCTTCTATATCTCTAAATTCACGAAGGTGCTTATATGCTCCACTAAACGCTTCAGTAGAAGCGTCGGGCGTTCCAGTTTCACTGGAACTAGCCTTCTTAATGTGTCCAAGATGTGCTTTTGTCGCACGACTCTCTTTTTGTTCTTCGAAAGCTACCTGCACTGCAGTATAGCCATCTTTATCAGGGCTTTTCATTTGAGTAACGATAAGTGGACCTGCAGAGATAACTGTAGTAGGTACCGCTTTGCCATCATCTTGAAAGCACTGCATCATATGCTGTTTTTTACCAAGGATAAATTTCATAAATAATATCTATTACATCATTTTCACATCTATATCAACACCGGATGGTAGTGATAAGCTTGTGAGTGCTTCAATAGTTTTAGGGTTTGGGTTTAAAATATCAATAACTCTTTTATGTATTCTGATCTCAAACTGTTCACGCGCATTCTTGAAAACGAATGATGCTCTGTTTACAGTGTATTTCTTGATTTCAGTAGGAAGTGGAATTGGTCCGACAATCTTTGCATCATAGCGAAGAGCTGTATCAATAATCTGCTTGACGGAAGCGTCAAGAATTTTATTCTCATATGCTCTTACTCTTATGCGAAGTTGTACGACCGCATCATCTTTCCCTTTTTTTGCTTTTATTCCACCTATTGGTGGTTGAATCTTTGTTGTCATAAGGGTAAAGTTTTAAGTCATAGCTTCCTAGTCTCCAGTCAGATACCAGAACCTAGTCACTATTACTTACAACTAGTTTTATTTAATGATTTTTGTTACGACACCAGCACCAACTGTTTTACCTCCTTCACGGATAGCAAAGTGCATAGCTTCTTCAAGGGCAACTGGAGTTACAAGCTTTACAGTAAGTTTAACTGTGTCACCTGGCATAACCATTTCTACTCCTGCTGGTAATGTAGACTCACCTGTAACGTCTGTTGTACGGATATAGAATTGAGGTTTGTAACCTGTGAAGAATGGTGTGTGACGACCTCCTTCTTCCTTCTTTAATACGTAAACTTCACATTCAAATTCTGAGTGAGGAGTAACTGTACCTGGCTTTACTAATACTTGTCCACGAGTAACATCTTCTTTCTTGATACCACGGATAAGGATTCCAGCATTGTCTCCAGCCATACCTTCTTTCAAGTTCTTGTTGAACATTTCAATACCAGTGACTGTAGTCTTTGCAGTATCTTTAATACCAACAATTTCTACATCTTCACCAACTTTGATTATTCCACGTTCGATTTTACCTGTTACAACTGTTCCACGTCCTTCGATTGAGAATATATCCTCAATAGGCATTAGGAAAGGTTTTGTAATATCACGTTCTGGAACTGGGATGTATGTATCAAGAGCAGTTACTAATTCCATGATTTTCTTTGCCCAATCATCATTATTATCTGCTGATTCAAGAGCTTTCAAAGCTGAACCACGGATAACTGGTGAAGCTGCGCCATCAAATCCTTGTTTTGTAAGAAGTTCACGAACTTCTTCTTCCACTAGGTCAAGCATATCAGGATCATCTACCATGTCGCATTTGTTTAAGAAAACAACGATTTTAGGAACGTTAACTTGTTTTGCAAGCAAGATGTGTTCACGTGTCTGAGGCATAACTCCGTCTGTAGCAGCAACAACGATAACTGCACCGTCCATCTGAGCGGCACCTGTAATCATGTTCTTAATATAGTCGGCGTGTCCTGGAGCATCGATGTGAGCATAGTGACGTGTTGGTGTCCAGTATTCATTATGTGACAAAGCGATAGTAATACCACGAGCTTTTTCTTCTGGAGCTGAGTCTATTTGATCAACACCTTTAATTTTAGCACCATATTCACCTCCTTGGCGTGCTAATACCGCCAAAATAGCCGCGGTTAATGTAGTTTTCCCGTGGTCAACGTGACCAATAGTACCTACGTTTACGTGAGGCTTATCTCTTTTAAATTCTTCTGCCATATGTTTTTATTGGTTGATATACGTAACGAATATGGACAAACCATATCATTCAATAGACCAACATAAAATTATTAATAAATACCGTCCCCCAGTGGAGGTCTCCCAAAGGGAGAATAATTACGATGACTTTCATAGTAGCAAATATATACAAAAAGTCAAATTTTGTATTCTTATTCAAGAATTTATTTAATCTAAAATTACATTAGATCTCAAGATATGATGGTTTAATTTTACCAACATTTATTATGATACTACTACTCGAGTTACCTCCTTCCCCATCGCAATTTAAAATATAACTAGCTGTTTTTGTAGGTGTATATTTAACAGATCCTGATGCTGAAAGACTATTTTTATTTGCAGAAGGTAATATTGATGAACTAATACGGCATGATTGTGATTTTATATTTGTAGCATTCCAAGATAAAGTTACTGTGTCGCCAAAGTTAATAGTGATTGATCCTGAACCTGCGCTACTTTTTAATGCAGTTGACGCAATTAAATTTGCAGTAGATGCAGGTGGCAAAACTATTGTTTTAAATGTACCAGTTGATGAATAACCTGTCCCTGCTGCATTGGTTGCATATCCACGATAATTGTATGTTGTCAATGGAGTTAATAAATCATTTACATACAAAGTAAATACGCCAGTATTCAAACCACTTGCTATACCACATATCGCTCCATTGCCATTATCCTCAATACTAGGATTTGCTATTGAACTACTATAACAAACTCCTCGTGCAGAAATACTTGCTGGATAACCTAAAGTATCTAACGTAGCTCCTAATGTAGCACTTTTAGCAATAATATCTGAACTTAATGGAGTACTTAATGTAGGGAGAGTAGCACAAATTTTTAACGTATTATTCCATGTACCACTCGCACATGATGCAGTAACAGTAACGGTATTCAACAAAACACTATTATGATATAAGTAATAATTACTACTACCATAATTTATGGTATCTGAAACATTACTTCCAGAAGTATTCGATGATACAGTTGTATTATCAGGATTGTTTCTAGTTACAGAAGTATCTTTACCTGCAACTAGATTTGAAGTAGTCCAATTTACAGTTGAAACACAAGTTCCGTTCCCGAGAGTAATGGTACAATTTGAGGCAGAAAGAGTTCCTGTAGGAGGAATAAGTGTAAAACTCGCAGTCACTGTACAAGCACCAGTAATTACTCCTGTTGTATAAGTAGAACCTACTAATGATCCACTACAACCTGTGACGGTATTGATGCTA
>Ga0209083_1000125_pt1 | contig 116128 bp, 131 predicted proteins | sample AM7aDNAmetaG_FD_184132 | JGI IMG/M metagenome (GOLD analysis project Ga0209083, IMG submission 184132) | Freshwater microbial communities from Finland to study Microbial Dark Matter (Phase II) - AM7a DNA metaG (SPAdes) (version 3) | ecosystem: Environmental > Aquatic > Freshwater > Lake ...
CAAAGAATTTAGAACTGTTTGAGCTGCATGTTTTCCTTTGCTGCTCAGGGCAGTAAGTTCCTGTCTTTCTTCTTGTGTCAAAGTGATTTTGTACTTCTTCATGTTCAATCTTTTTTGTTGTTGACTATGAAGAGTAACTTACAATTATTAAACGACGTTAGACAATTGACTATACACTAGCCTCAATGCATCGGTTTTAAATTTGCTGTAGCTTATGATTACCAAATGGAAATTGGCCAATTTCAAGTCAATCCAGAATGAAACTCAGCTTGACTTTGCTCCCCTGACTATTTTTGCCGGTACTAACAGTAGTGGCAAAAGTACTCTTCTTCAGTCTATCCTGCTTATTTCACAGACACTTTTAGACAAAGACCCTACTAGTCAGGTGGTATTGAATGGTGAGTTTATCGAATTGGGTGAATTCAGCGATATAAAAAGTACTGATGGTGTTTCAGATCAGATCATCATCGGTTGGGAGCTTAAGCCACTGAAAGACAACATTTCTGATGGGCGGTTTGATGTTGAGCAGGTTTCGTCAATATCCTGCGAAATAGCATTTGGTATGGATGATTCAAAGCCAAGCCAAATGTTATCTTCGATAGCACTTTCAGTGCAAAAAAATATTACTGATAATAAGGCATATGAATGTTCGTTGGTAACAGCACGAGCCACAGAAGAGACTAAGGATTATAAACGAAAGTTAATAGCTAATCCATATAGTGAAGATGTTCTGAGCACCTTGGATTATGATGTAAAACTTGGTCGGGCCAGTTGCCAGTGTAGTGGTGATTTTGGAGATATTATTGATCGGGAAACGTTGTATAGATTATGTGTCTTAGAACTTGCCGATTATGTCCGGTTGGCGGAATCTTCGGGTTTATCTCTTACTGATTATCCTGATCACACTTACGGTAAAATATATCAAAAAGAGGTTTTGTATAGATCAGAGACGATTGGGTGTTCTTTCTGGCATTTCTTACCCGTATTGATAACATCGTTAGTTGAAACTGAAATAGAAAAAATTGAGGCGATCAGAAATATGATCTCTCCAGAAATATATCCCTTTGAATTTTTGCATGGTGCGCTTTCTCCAAAGATAAAGTCATGTATCCAGGATATTGTAATTGGTATAGATGAGATTATTTACTTTTACGATACTGCAAATACAGTAATTCCACCCTCACTTGATGTTCTTAAGGATTACCTCTTAAGCTTCTTGGATTCTGAAAATGTAAGCTTGTGGCTCTTATTGGATGATTTATCTGACGTTTCCGTCTACCCAAGTTGGTTCCGGGAGGAGGTTATGAAAAAGCTTTATGATAGCCAAAAATTTCAGTCACTTCTTGACGAGATGATTCAGGACGTAAGACGGAATGGAGATGTAGGGTTGAAGCTCTTGCAGATTAAGAGCAGCGAAGATAACGACTACCTTAAGTTTTTCTTCACCAATTCTGTTCGATATATAGGTCCATTAAGAATTGATCCTGAGTCATCATATCCGATTTCTCCGACATCGTTTCTTGAAGATGTCGGCTTGGCAGGGGAAAATACGGCCGCTGTGTTTGAGAGTCAAAAAATGCGCGAAATTCAATATTTACCAACCGAATGTTTTTCCAACTCAGCAAATATTCCCGTTCCGGTCACGTGTTCACTCAAGGATGCTGTTGTTGACTGGTTGGGCTACCTTGGCATGGCTCAAAATATTGAAAGCAAAGCTTCTGATCAACTTGGCCATGAGCTTCAGGTTTGCATGAGCAGCAGGAATAAAAGTCATGACTTGACTCAAGTTGGTGTAGGTGTCAGTCAGGTACTTCCCATTATTGTGGCTGGTTTGCTTGCAAAACCTGATACAACGTTAATTATTGAGCAACCGGAATTGCATCTCCATCCGAAAGTTCAGTCTCTTTTAGCTGATTTTTTCCTTTCTCTCACGCAGCTCGGCAAACAGTGCCTTGTTGAAACACATAGTGAGCACATTATTAACCGTATACGTCTCCGGATTGCAAAAGGTACCAAAAGCTCACCTTGGCAAAAGGCCACAAAAGTCTATTTCGTAGAAAAAAAAGAGAGTGGTTCATCATTCCGGGAAGTAAGCATCAATGAATATGGAGCTATTCAGGATTGGCCTGTGGGCTTTTTTGAGGAGGGCCTTTTAGAAACTGAAAAAAGAATACGGGCGATGGCTCTGAAACAACATGTTAAGGGTCGTTATAATTGACACCGTAAGCAGCACCAATAACGGGGCTTCGCAAGCGGGATTTATATTCGTTGATCAATCAGCATATCGAGTGTTGTACAACTAGAACAGATATGATTACAAAATGGAAATTGGGTAATTTTAGGTCTATACGTGATAATACAGAGCTTGATTTTGCCCCCTTGACTCTTTTTGCTGGGGCAAACAGTAGCGGGAAGAGTACTATTCTGAAGTCTATACTGCTCATTGCTCAGACGCTGTCACATAAGGACCGTTCTCGTCCATTAGTATTAAATGGGGATCTCATTAAGCTGAAAAATTTCAATGACAACATAAGTGATAACAGTAGGTCGAAGGCCTTGGTAATCGGCTTCGATTGCGTGCCTTTCAGTGATACCTTGCTTCCGTTCGATGAGATTTTGAAGAAGAAAATACATTGCGAAATAACCGTTGCACCAAGTGATTCTGAAACTAATTTGCTATTAGGGAACAGCGGCGGTATAGATTTATGCCGCTCCCATTTTGGTATAGGAGAGCACTACTCTTTGAACGTAACTCGCTCTGACATTCAAACGATTAGTTCGAAAGAGCGAGGGTTACCAGCAGATATGGACAAGGATATTTGTAATGGTTTAAGCTATGATGTTGAAGATGGGGAATCCCATGTTTCTCCCGAATTCAGTTACAATATTTCTCTCCCGGTAACGAAAGAGCGTAAATTCACCGCAATTGGTTGTGTGTTTAGTAATTTCTTGCCTGATCAGTTAGTTATTGATGTTCAATGGACAGAAAAGGACGATCAGAATTATTTTAAATATGAGAGATGCCCACTAGAGCAAGGAGCCAAAGCAGCGACAGAATATATCAGGGATTTCTTTTCGAATTCATTACACTATCTTGGGCCTTTGCGAGCCTCCCCCAAGTCTCTGCATCCTCGTTTTTCGAAATCAGACAAAAACTTTATCAATCTTAAAGGCGAAAACACGGCTGAGGTCCTTGCCCGGCACAAGGGTAAAATCATTCGATACATTCCTTCTTCATCTTTTGTGACATCAGGTAATATTCCAGCGCCGATTGAATGTTCGCTGGTGGGTGCTGTTGTTGACTGGCTTGGATATCTTGGTATTGCAGAAACAATTGAAACCGTCGTCAAGGGCAAGTATCTTGAACTTGGGGTCAAAATTGGCAATAGTAAAAAAATTAATGACTTAACTCAAGTTGGCGTCGGTGTTAGTCAGGTTTTACCTATTCTTGTTTCTGGCTTACTGGCTGAGTCGGACACTACATTGATATTTGAACAACCGGAATTGCATCTTCATCCAAGAGTACAGTCTCGTTTGGCTGACTTTTTCCTTTCTATGACGCCGCTCGGCAAGCAGTGCTTGGTTGAAACGCACAGTGAGCATATTATTAATCGTATTCGACTCCGGATTGCCGAAGGTTCTGAGGGTTCTCCCTGGCATGATGCGGCAAAGGTGTATTTCGTCGAAAACAAAAATGATGGCTCTACATTTCGCGAAATTAAGATTGACGAATGTGGCAGCATTCTCGTTTGGCCTGAAGGCTTTTTTGATGAAAGACAACAAGAAACAGAAAGAATCCTGAGGGCGGCATCTCAAAAAGACGTTAAAAACCATAAGGATAACTGATTTCATTTTTTTCCAATGAAAGAAACTTCTATAGCAAAAGAAAAAAATGTTCTTGTCAATGTAACCATAGATGCAAGCGTATTGGCTATTCCAGCTGTGCCAACAAAATCCAGTATTGAACATTATGTAGAGAGGCTTCTCGATTGGAAAGAACTCCAAAGAGAATCATGGGTAGATATCAATACAAGCATATTCGCAGACAAAATGCTGTATGAAGATAATCTTTACCCTGATTATGGAACAATGAAGCTGATGTTCTCAAGAAATGGGGTTGCAAAATATAACTGGCAGGATGTCACAGTACTGGTAGAGGCTTTAATATACCAAACATCCAACTTCGAGGATTGTATAGAACAAAAAGGAATCAAAGTCGATGAGTTCTCTGCTGAACAGATTATAACGGAACCCGATGTTTTCAAGAACTGTCAAGGCGATCAAATTCGGAACGATTTAAAGCGGTGCGTAGTACTTTTGGCTGCATCACAGGTAGTCAGCAAAAAGCAAAAACCTTATCATGTATTAGCACTTCATGAGACAAAAACCAAAAGTATCAAAGTTTCTGCGTTGGTTTCGGGGATTACAAGCTATGATGAAAAGGGAGCTATCCAATCAAAATCGGCAAAACACCTTATTGAAAATGTCCTTGTAGCTGAAGATATTCGAGGTATTATCGAGTGTGTAGATGAAGTTGAAATACTCTTAAAGGCAACGAGCGATAGTGAGCTTCAAGAGGCTGTTAAGATTGCTTGTTGCAAAAATAAATCTGCCAATTGTTTATTACCCAAATATAACATCGGTACTGAGTTTATCTCAAGCATTGTTGAACGACTCACCTTCAAGCCAGAATTAGCAAAGTCTTTACTCCGAGCAATTGTTGAGACACTGGAGGGAATCAATATGAACGCTACCCACAGATTGAGAACAGGGAAAAGCGGAGGCTCTCCTAACCGAAAAAGAGGAAAAGATGATGCCGAGGCTTGGCGGAGAGACATAGATCGTGACCACCATCTGCATTACTGGAAAGGCAATAACTGCCTCGAATTAGCATGTGTAAGTTACCCCCATGATAATTTCGACATACCAGAAAACTAATTGATGATTTTGCTGGATTATCAAACATGGCGCTATGTCCATCAGTCTGAATTTTCTTTAAGTTGAATAACTCAAGTGGATTCAGTTCAAGGAATTCCCGCCAGGGGATACCGGAGTTGCCGACAAGAAGAACTTTGTAGGGATTACATTCCTTGCAAAAAGCAGCCAAACCTGATGCTTGTTGTGATCGACCGCTTTTGATTTCAAGACCGATTATTATTCCTCTGTGCTCAAGGACAAAATCAACGTCATGATTTCCCTGCCGCCAGTAAAAGAGCTTGAGTGCATCAGTACGGGTATGATTAATGAGATGAGCACTAACTGAGGATTTTATTCATCGGTGATATAAAGGATGTAATTGGGAATTTGCGGAGAGGGGAAATGTTCTGACTTCATCAGTGTAAATCAACAGAAAATTTCTATACTTGATTCAAACACCTGAACCTTCTTTATCCAGAACAAGAACAGATACCCTGCAGAGCATTGAAGACCCATCACACTATAATTCAAGGTGATCGCCGACAGATGAGCCTTCTGGCTGACAGGTCGGTACATCTTGTCATCACTTCACCGCCTTACTGGCAGCTCAAGGACTACGGGACGGAGAACCAGATTGGCTTTCACGAGAGTTACGAAAGCTACATAAACAACCTGAACCTTGTCTGGAATGAATGCGAGAGGGTGCTGCATCCCGGCTGCCGCCTCTGCATCAACATTGGCGACCAGTTTGCCCGATCGGTCTACTATGGCAGGTATAAGGTCATTCCCATCCGGACGGAGATTATCAAGTTCTGCGAGACAATCGGGTTCGATTATATGGGTGCAGTGATCTGGCAGAAGGTTACGACAACAAATACTACTGGTGGTGCTTCGATTATGGGGAGCTTTCCCTATCCTCGTAACGGCATCCTCAAGCTTGATTATGAGTTCATTCTTATCTTCAAAAAACAGGGAAACGCTCCAAAACCCACCAAAGAGCAGAAAGAAAGCTCAGCCATGACCACCGAGGAGTGGAATACCTACTTTGCAGGTCACTGGAACTTTGCCGGTGCAAAACAGGATGGGCATCTTGCAATGTTTCCTGAAGAGCTTCCGCAACGGCTTATCAAAATGTTTGCTTTCCGGGGTGATACTGTGCTCGATCCCTTTATGGGTAGCGGGACAACGTCACTTGCTGCAAAGAATCTTGGCCGAAACTCGGTCGGGTACGAAATCAATCCGGAGTTTATAGAGATTGCTAAGCAGAAGCTGAATACCAGGCAGCCCGATTTTATGGGGACAGAATACGAGTTTCTGTATGACACGGTCAAGGGTGATTTTGCCGCAGCCATTGAGCAGTTACCCTATCAGTTCAAAGATCCCCACAAACTCGATAAAAAAACCGATCCCCGAAAACTCACCTTTGGCTCCAGGATTGAAAAGGAGAGTGAGGCACAACGCGAAGAGTATTTTACCGTCAAGGAGGTGCTCAGCCCCGAAAAAGTTAGGTTATCCAATGGGTTAACGATAAAACTGATCGGCATCAAGGGCGAGGCGTTCACGCACGACAAGGCGGTCGGGTATCTGACGGAAAAGATAAAGGGTAAGCGTATCTTCCTGAAGTATGACAAGCTGAAACATGACGAAGAAAACGACCTGCTCTGTTACCTCTATCTTGAGAACAAGACATTTGTCAATGCGCATCTGATAAAAAGCGGGCTGGTTGGGATTGATAGCAGCTATGATTATAAGCAGAAGGAAAAGTTTCTCACCTTATCCGAAAAAGTCAATGGCTAAAGAGTGGATTCTTCACTTGTTGTGATCAACCGCTTTTGATTTCAAGACCGAATATTTTCCCTTTGTGCTCGAAAACAAAATCAACTTCATGATTTCCTTGATGCTGGATATACTACGGGCATAAGTCTGTCGAAGAGATTTTTTTGTCATGACGATGTCTGGCGTTTCTTGTATATTATCGGAGAAGCAGAACCAAGACTCCTTTACCTATGGCAACAACAACCAGAACCGAAAAACTTGACCTTCGTCTCTCCAAGCAGGCGAAGCAGGTGCTTCGAAGTGCGGCTGCTGCAGCACAACGCTCCGTCAGTGAGTTTGTGCTTGAGAGCGCCCTTTCCCGAGCTGAGGAAACCTTGGCAGACCGTCGTTCATTTCAACTTGATGGGCCGCAATGGAGCTTATTTATGGAGGCACTGGATGCCTCGCCGCGTGAATTGCCCAGACTCAAGAAGCTTTTTCAGGAAAAAAGTATTTTTGAGAACGATTAACCATTGATGACCACGCACTTCTCCATAGAAAAGCTTGGCAGCGGTCACAATCTTGATGATTTTGATTGCGGTAGCCAGGCGCTCAATAGATTTCTTATCCGTTTTGCCCTTACAAGCCAGCAGGCCTCTTCATCGCAAACCTACTTAGGTATGGCAGATCGAGCCATTGCTGGATTCTATACCCTGGCTGTAGGTCAGGTAAATTTCGAGGACTCCCCGCAACGTCTCACAAAAGGGCTGGCCAGGCACCCTGTTCCCATAATGTTGCTGGCGCGTTTGGCTGTGAGTATTGACTGGCAAAATAGAGGAATAGGTGCTGGTCTATTAAAAGATGCTATGCGACGAACTATGCAGGCTGCAGATATTGCAGGGATACGAGCCATTGCAGCCCATGCAAAAGATGATGCGGCGCGGCAGTTTTACACGCATTTTAATTTTATTCCCTCCCCGACAGACCCATACCATTTATTTCTTCTGCTCAAAGATCTTCGCCGAACGGATCCTTAAGGGTCCGGGACGTTATTCATAACTCAAGCGGATTGAGTTCAAGGAATTCCTGCCAGGGGATACCGGAGTTGCCGACAAGAAGAACTTTGTAGGGATTACATTCTTTACAAAATGCAGCCATGCCTGATGCATGTTGTGATCGACCGCTTTTGATTTCCAGACCGATTATTTTCCCTTTGTGCTCGAGGACAAAATCAACTTCATGATTTCCCTGACGCCAGTAATAGAGCTTGAGTGCATCAGTACGGGTATGATTAATGAGATGAGCGCCAACTGATGATTCAACCCATCGGCCCCACAGTTCTGGATTTTCTGAGATATCGTGAAAAGTGTGCTGCTGCTGTGCGCTTATCAGTGCGGTGTTATGTACCTGAAACTTCGGGCTTGATGCCCTTGATCGTAAATTCCCGGGATGATACTTTTCGAGCCCCCCTAATAATCCGGCGGTATCAAGCAGATGAAGATAGTGCGCCAGTGTTGTTGTATTTCCAGCATCCTGCAGTTGACCAAGAATTTTTGTATAGGAAAGAATCTGTCCTGAATAGCCGCATCCAAGTTCAAACAGCCGTTTCATGAGTGAGGGTTTGTCGACTCGGGTAAGCATCAGAATATCTTTTGAGATGCTTGTTTCGATGAGAGAATCGACAATGTATCTTGCCCATCGCTCTTCATCGTCTATCAATGTTGCTGCACCAGGATATCCGCCAAACCAGACGTATTGCTCAGGGGTAAAGTTAAAAGCATGTTTCATTTCCCCGTATGACCAGTGGCCCAGGTAGATTGTTTCAAATCTGCCTGCAAGTGATTCTGTAAGTCCTTGCTGGATTAACAATCGGGATGAACCCAAAAGAATAACCTTGAGGTTTTTTTGATTGACTGAGTCAGCATCCCACTCTTTTTTAACTGTTTCACTCCAGTTGCTGATTTTTTGAATCTCGTCAATGATAAGCACGCTCTCCTGCTGTTCAGACTTCAGGAGTTTAATCCGGGCAGCTTCCCATTGCTGACTTATCCAACTGGATTGTCCGGCGCCAACGAGGTCAGCCGAGGCGAAATGGGTCGGAAGGGAAGTCGCTTGCATAAACTGCTGCGCAACTGTGGTTTTGCCTACTTGACGGGGGCCGTAAAGAACCTGAATGAATTGCCGAGGTTCAGATTCGATTCGCTTTGTCAGGAGCGATTTTTGTGCTCTTTCTATCAGCATGACAAATATGCTCAGTGTATTGAGTAATTTTACTCAATGTAAAAAACTCCATGTCTAAATGACAATAACAGCGCTGAGATGCTTGAGGCGGATACCAGTAAAGCACCCTTGCGCCGAGTATGGAAGGGTGCTTTAATCAGGGAAGCTGGTGTTTACTTTTTCGGGGTGATGGCTGATGTGATGCCGGTTAGAACACCCTGGATGAGCTGAATGCCTGCGTTTGCAGTGCTGCTTAAGATTGTTGTATAGAGATTAATGCCGGATCCGAGAATCGAACCAGCTGAATCAATGCCGTTACACACGGTATCAGCTACATTCTGTACCGGAGTGCCGACCGCATTGAAGAGATCGGAAAAGACACCATTGTTGTTTGCCATAGGATAATATGTTTTTATTTATGGGATAAGAAGCTGTGTTAAAATTTAAGGTAACCATGTACGGCATCAAGAACAACAAGTAATGGAGATGGTGAACGGAAAAGTTAAGTTCTCCCTTATGCAGGCATTAATTTTCGCAATTCAGTGGCATCAAAAACCAGGCGGATTGCAGCAATCTTTTGGTCAGACACGGTAAAAAACTCGGCTGTGCGAATGATACCAGCCGGACTTGCAGAATCGCAGTCGTAGAGCAGAGCGGCACCGTGGCTATCATAGAAGCTGTTCAGTATGGTTACGCTGGTTAACATCTGCTTGAAGTGTGTCAGAGCTGCAATGAAATCGTCTGCCTTCGAAAAGGTATCAATACTGCCACGGAAATCAAGGTTATCAGCAAGACAGGCGCGCGCTGTAACAAAATCGCCGTTTGTCCAGGCATGGTGATATTTCTCAATCAATTGTCGGGTATCCATTGTTCTGCCTCCTCTGTTTATTGAAGTTGGTGTTGTTCTGTTCACCTGTCCGGCCATGCACATACCAGATTTTTCGATATCTATGTTTATATTCTAAAAATAATATGGATAATAATCAACAGGTATTGACAGTGAACCATGCAGCGAGATCAAGCACTCAGCATTCTGAGTAGTCATAAAATAGATCTTGAACAACGTTATCGTTTGCAAAAAGTCGGTATCTTTGGATCCGTTGCCAGAAATTCTGCCAAAGATGACAGCGATATTGATATTGTTGTTGAAATGGAGCCGAATATCTTGCTAAAGGTTCAATTTAAGGAAGAACTGGAGCAATTGCTTGGCAGCAAAGTTGACCTGATCAGGTATTGGAAAAGAATGAACCCTTACCTCAAGGCATGCATTGATCGTGAGGCTCGTTATGTATGACAAAGCATCTCTCTTGGAAAAACTTGTGCAGATAGATGCCGCCATCGTAAAAACAAATGATGCGAACTCTTACGCAGTAAACTGCTTCAACATCCGCAAATCATTTTCGAACAGCAGCCTGATATCGTCAATCTTGTATCGCAGCAGTACCGTACGGTCAACTCCCATACCGAAGGCGTAGCCAGACCAGGTTTCGGGGTCTATCCCGCAGTTGCGCATGACGTTGGGGTGTACCATGCCGCAGCCCATGATTTCGAGCCAGCCTGATTTTTTACAGACACGGCATCCCTTGCCGCCGCAGAGGTAGCAGGTGACATCGACTTCAGCTGAAGGTTCGGTAAAAGGGAAAAAGCTTGGTCGGAACCGGAGTTTGACGTCGGTGCCGAACATCTGTCGGGCAAATGAATAGATGGTAGCCTTCAGGTCGGCAAATGAAACATTTTTATCGATATAGAGTCCTTCAAGCTGGTGAAACACGCAGTAACTTCGGGCGCTGATTGCTTCGTTCCGATAGACCTTCCCGGGACAGATGACCCGTATGGGAGGTTTCTGGTCGAGCATGACCCTGACCTGCACCGGTGATGTATGCGTTCTGAGGAGCACATCCGACTCGGTGTTTCCATTGGTAATGAAAAAGGTGTCCTGCATGTCGCGGGCAGGATGGTCGGGTGGAAAGTTGAGCATGTCGAAGTTGAAGTGGTCGAGTTCAACTTCCGGACCGGTAGCAATACCGAAGCCCATGTCCGAAAAAATCTTCTTCATCTCGCCAAGTACTTTCTGCACAGGGTGCTCACTGCCGGTAAAATAACGACGTCCCGGCAGTGTCAGGTCAATCCCTTTGCTGCTCTCACTTGCAGTCGCGGCAAGCTTTTCTTCTGCTTCGCTGATTCTGGTGTCAGCCGATTGCTTGAGTTCGTTGAGCAGCTGGCCGATCCGCGGTTTTTCAGCAGGTTCAACTGACTTGAGCTGGCCGAACAGGGCGGCTATGAGCCCTTTTCTAACCGTATACCGAAGGCGGAAGGTTTCAAGATCTTCCGGAGTGTTAATCTCAAAATCAATGATCTCCTGCTGTAAACTGCGAATGGTGTTTTCCATTGATACAGGTGTAATTCTTATTCGATGACGGCTTTGACGATCTGGGTAAATGCTGCAGGATCCTTCACAGCTATTTCAGCAAGAGCCTTGCGATCTATTTCGAGATTCTTCTTCAGCATGGCATTGATAAGCTTGGAGTAGGTGGTGTCGTTCAGGCGCGCAGCAGCATTGATACGCATGATCCAGAGTGCCCGGAAGGTACGTTTTTTAACCCTGCGGTCACGGTAGGCGTACTGCTCTGCTTTATCGACGGCGTGCTTTACGACGGTCAGAATATTACCACGAGATCCCCAGAATCCCTTGGCCTTTTTTAAAATCCTTTTTCTCCGTGCTTTTGAGGCTACGGCATTATTTGATTTAGGCATCGTTGTGTAGAGTTAATGTTAAAAATTTATGCCAGGATCATCCGCTTGATCTGCTTTGCTTTTTTACCTTCAAGCAGTGTTGCCTGATGCAGACGGCGTGTGCGTTTTCTGTTTTTGTGCTCGAGGTTGTGTGATCCGTTCATTCGTTCACGCTTGATTTTTCCGGAGGCAGTGGTTTTGAACCGTTTGCATGCTCCGCGGTGGGATTTCATTTTAGGCATGATCGTCCTTGATTGTTTTATATAAAAATGTTCAAATATTCTTGCTTACTCAGCCGGTTCTGCCTGCTCAGTCGGTTTCGACGGTTTACTTGGTTCAGACGACAGCGGAGTGCTTGTTTTTGCTTTAATACGCTCGTAGGCATCTATTTTTTTCTTGTCGGGCTCGAAATAGACAAACAGTTTCTTTCCCTCAAATTTCGGATCACCATCACGATTGCTGACAATGCTGAGGCGCTCGGTCAAGCGTTCGGCAAGCTCAAGTCCTTTATCCTTATAGATGATTGAGCGGCCCAGGAAGACAATCGTTGCGCGAACCCTGTTTCCCTTGCGTAGAAACTCTTCAAGATGAGCACTCTTGAAATCAAAATCATGCTTGTCGGTATTCGGATGAAACCGCAGCTCCTTAAGGGTGGTTGTTTTCTGCTTTTTCTTGAGATCCTTGTCCCTTTTGTCCATTTTATAGAGCAGCCTGCCGAGGTTGTCAAATTTACAAACCGGTGGTTCGGCGTTTGGCTGTACTTCGATAAGGTCTTGATTCCGCTCTTCGGCTACACGCTTTGCATCAATGGTTTTCATCACCTCCTGTGTTCCGTCCGGAAAGATAATTCGTACTTCCGGAACACGGATCTGTTCATTGACCCGATAGGTAAGTTTTGGCTTTTGAGTCGTAACCTTCTGTTTCTTCATGCGTTCAGGTTTGTTTTAGATAATCAGGTTCTTCCGGTAATCTCTTTCAGGAGCTTTTCGATAAGTCCGCTTACGCTGAAGCGCCCTTCATCACCAATGCGATGACGGCGCAGCGAAACCTCGCCGCTTTCCTGCTCTTTCTGGCCGATAACGATCATACAGGGTACCTTGCCTATTTCGGCATCGCGTATTTTCTTTCCGATTTTTTCACTTCTGGTGTCAAGTTCGCATCGGATTCCTGCCGCATGGAGGGCCTGGTGTACAGTTTTTGCATAGTCATGAACATCTTCGGCAATCGGCAGGACAACAGCCTGAAGCGGTGCAAGCCATAGCGGGAAATTACCGGCAGTATGCTCAATGAGTACCCCGATAAATCGCTCCATGGAACCGAAAGGTGCCCGGTGAATGACAACAGGGCGATGTTTTTGTCCGTCGCTTCCGATATAGGTGAGATCAAAGCGCTCAGGCATGACATAATCAACCTGAACGGTACCGAGCTGCCATTTTCTGCCCAAAGCGTCACGCACGATAAAGTCTATTTTCGGGCCGTAGAAGCTTGCTTCGCCGACGCCGATATAATATTCAATACCCATACGGTCAGCGGCCTCTTTGACATCCTTTTCCGCCTGTTCCCATACCTCTTCTGTCCCGCCGTATTTGGCCTGATTGGCAGGATCATGCATGGAGAGGCGTGTGTGTACATCAGAAAAGCCAAGTGTGCCAAAAACAAACTGAGTCAGGTCGATAGCGCTACAGATCTCATCGACAAGCTGGTCTGGACGGCAGTAAATGTGCGAGTCATCCTGGGTAAAGCCACGGGCACGCACAAGGCCGTTGAGTTCTCCTGACTGCTCGTGCCTGTAGACCGTTCCAAACTCAGTCAGTCGGATCGGCAGATCGCGGTAACTGCGCATTTTGGAGCTGTAGATGAGGTGATGGTGCGGGCAGTTCATCGGCTTAAGAAGATACTGCTCCTGCTTGCCATCCTCATCATGATAGGTCAGAGGCGGAAACTGGGAATCACTGTAATACGGATAGTGGCCTGAACGCTTGTAAAGTTCAATATTGCCGATATGTGGAGTATAGACTGGCAGGTAGCCACGCTTGCGCTGTTCCTCTTTTAAAAAGGATTCAAGTTCATTGCGGATAATGGCGCCGTTTGGCAGCCAGATCGGAAGACCGCTTCCAACCTCCGGAGTGAGCATAAAGAGTTCTAACTCAGCTCCGAGCTTCCGGTGATCTCTGCGTTTGGCCTCTTCAAGACGTGCGACATACTCTTTCAGCAGCTTGTCAGAAGGAAAGGTAATGCCATAGATGCGCTGCATGTTCTCCCGTGATGAATCGCCGCGCCAGTAGGACGAGGAGATATTGGTCAGGAGAACTGCCTTGAGTTTCGATGTGGACGGCAGATGCGGACCGATGCACAGGTCGGTAAAACCGTTCTGATGATAGAGAGAAACAGTGTCGACGTTTTTCAAGGTATCTTCAAGAATTTCAACCTTATAAGGATCGTTTCTCCTCTGCTTGAAAAAGTCGATGGCTGCTGTACGGGCCAGTTCTTCCCGTTGAATGAGTATATCGCGCTTGCTGATCTCCAGCATTTTTGCTTCAATCGTGCGGAGATCCTCTTCCCTGAACCGGTGGTCGGAGGCAACATCATAATAGAACCCCTGCTCTATTGATGGGCCGGCACCGAATTTGCTGCCTGGAAAAAGTTCTTCAATTGCCTGGGCCATAATATGGCTTGAGCTGTGCCAGAAAATGTCTTTACCCTCAGTGGAATCAAAGGTAATGATTTCAATCGCAGCATCAGCGGTCAGTGGCGTGGTGAGATCAACAAGTGTTCCGTTAATCTTCAGTGCCAGCGAATCCTGGGCAAGTTTGCGTCCAATAGAAAGTGCAATATCCAGACCGGTACTGCCTGATGGGAATGATTTAACTCTCCCGTCCGGCAGGGTAAGGGCTACAAAAGCCAGTTGTTCCTGATTTTCAGACATTCTGTTTCTTGTCGTTTCACTCAATGCAAAGCGTGATGCGATTGCAGCATCTTCGCAGGAAAAATCTTATACAGCCTCTTTACGTTAGCAATGCCGGGCCGGGAGGGCTGAGCATATAATACAATGCTATCCCCGGTTCCGGAAAGTGGACTTGGACTATACATAAAAAATTGAACTATTCCAAATCAATTGATCATTCGTATGATATCAGGGGATACGGTATCCTTACCCTGTTTTAAGGTCAACTGTTCGGCTTTTCTTTTCAGTTCGCGTCCAAAAGAGATCTGGCTGATAAATGGTGCTTTTTTAACTATTTCGTTCAAAAGGGCATTGGCTTCAGTACTCCAGGAAACTTTACCAGCGGTGTCTTCTCCGGACAGGCCGCGACGGTTGAGAGGCAGAAAGTTGAACAGCATGTCGTAGAGTGCATTGACAATTTCCTGGAGGAGATAGACTGCGCCGCTATGACCCATGAAGGGCGTACCGAGAGCTCTGCGGACGATCGGGCCGGGAAACCCTGCCGGGATAAATCGTGTTTTGGAATCAATTTCGGCCAGATAGATTTTATCGACAATTCTGCCAAAGAGGAACTGCGGTTGTTTCTGCTGAATCTCATCACGGATCAGGGTGTTGTCGGCCTCTGCCGAGTCGTGGCTGAACATGCAGAGCATTCCCATCTCCCCGGCAAGAAAGGTGTTCAATCCGAGGGCATAGGTTTTTGCGGCGGTTACTCCGAATCGTATTGTTGGAAACCATTCAGCCTGGGGCCCCCGCCAGAGATCCCATATTGGTTTGAGTGTGGTGCGTTTTTCTTCTTTAAGAAATGCCTCCGCCGCTTCATATTTGTTCAGCAGTCGCCCAAGCTCCAGAATAAAATTCTTTGTTTCATCCATGCCGAAAGGAGCTTGCAGCACCGGTCTCTTCAGTAATCCGGCCAGGGTACTGCCGAATTCATGGTACATGACGACAATGACCTCGGAGTTTTTAAGGTCGGCGATATCATGCAGTGAGCTTTCATAGGGATAGACATGACGGAGGTTCCCGCCAACCCCTGCAATCAGGCGCTTGAGTTCGGCCAGATCTGAGGGAGTGTTGAAGCAGCCGTAAGTAGGGCCGATAATGCTTACAGAACAGGGCTCTACGGCAGCAGGTTTATGATCATCGAATTGTTGATACAGCCACTGCAGCGCGCGGTCTCGCCCTTGCCATTCATTTTCACCGAGTGAGTTCGATGGAAAAAATCTGATGTCAGGGTATTTCATGTTCAGCATTCGCTCATGGTCGCTCCCTATCATCTCACTCTCGGCACTTGATACCAGAATCAGCTGCCGTCCCGGTGCCTGAAGTTTTTCAATGGTCTCTCGGACAATTTCAGAACTGCCTGAAGAGGCGATCTCCTTTTCGGTCAGGCTTGTCGGCGTAAAGTTTTCAAGGTAGGGAACTGCATCGGTATAGTCTATGACGGCAACACCTACAAGATTGTAGCAGCCGACAGGAGCATCAGCAATGACGTGCACGTCCTTCAGTGAACAAAAGGTATTGACAGCGGCCCAGTAGGCGCTTGCGGTGGATTCGTCCCTAACGGTTTTTCCCATAATCCAAAACTGATAAAGGGTTGTTGGTCAAGTAGTTCTGTTCAGCGGGAATTCCCCTGCAGCGAAACAGGGAGGATACCGCGGGGTTTAAGTTTTCCTTTCAGCGCTTTTACAACAGACTCTTCACTTGCTTCTTTAGATGAATAGGTGCAGAGATAGGTCGTTATTTCCGGAAAATAGTTGATCAGATAAGGGGTTCCGAGCGAAATAAAGATCAGTGGCTTTTCTTTCGGCATCATCCTGGCCAAAGTGTGGATGAACTCCTGCTGCTTTTCGGTAAGCTTCAGGGTTCCTGAACCGGAGAGCGCCTGAACATAAGAGGTGACAAGAACGGCCGGAGCTTTCAATGCCATCTCCACAGCTTGAGCATAACGAAGAGAGTCAGCTGCAGGATCAATCCGGATATGGTCGGCTGAATAGAAGTTGTTGATGTTTTTGATATAGCCATTGCCGACTTCAAGATCTGTTTTATCCTGCAGGATAATATTAAGCAGGTTGCCTGACGATACTCGTTTCAGGGGCATGTAGTGGTTTTCATCCTTCACCAGCGTGATTGAGGCTTCAGCAATTTTTTTTGCAAGATCTCTGTGTGATTCAGGACTGGCGTCATCCTTGCCCCTGTTCAGATTGACCAGCTTACGGTGTTCTATGTCGAGCCATTGTTTTGCCAGAAGGATTCTTCGGACGGAGTCATTGATCTGCTCTATCGGGATCACTCCTTTTTCAACGGCATGGACAATCGAACGGTGCGCAAGTTCGGGGTCGGGGGAAAAGAGCAACAGATCGTTTCCTGCTTGAATGGCTTTAACGGAAATGTCAGGTACATTCTGACCGTTGTAGAGTGCTTTCATATTCATGGCGTCGGTAATGATCAGACCCTGAAATCCGAGTTCCTTGCGAAGCAGGTCGGTGACGATGACTTTTGAAATTGAGGCAGGTTCCATGGTGCCGGTTAATTTCGGAACGGCAAGATGCCCGATCATAACGCTGATGACTCCTTGTTCTATAGCAGCCTTAAAAGGCTTCAGTTCGTACTCATCTAATTGCTGACGGTCTGCTTTGAGCACAGGAAGCGAAATATGACTGTCAACACTCACGTCACCGTGCCCGGGAAAGTGCTTTGCGGTTGCAATAATGCCGTTTGACTGGAGTCCCTCAATAACTGCATGGGATAATGCAATGGTTAAAGGGAGATTATCACCGAAAGAACGGGTGTTGATGATTGGGTTCAAGGGGTTGATGTTCAAGTCGAGGGTAGGCCCGTAGCTCTGTTGAAGTCCCACGGCTTTTGCCTCCTGAGCAATGGCTTGTGCCATTGTAGCAGCCATTTTAGAGTCCTGTGTTGCAGCAACGGCCATGTTTGGCGGAAATTCGGTAGCTCCGGTGAGTCTCATGGCCAGTCCTCGTTCCATATCGGCGCTCATCAGAAGAGGTCGTGGTGCCAGAGCCTGAAAATGGTTTGACAGCATGGCAGCGCTGAAGGCATCGCCTTTGAGAAACATGATGCCACCGACTTTACCTTGTATGACCAGTCGGTCAAGATTCCTGTAGGCGGTGTCATCATAGCTGTTGTAATGGCCATCGGATTCTGCAATGATCATCTCTCCGACCTTTTCCGAAAGAGTCAGGTTTTTCAGGGCCTTTTCGATACCGGAATCAGTAACATTGAAAATTTTCTGGGCAGTCCATGTTTCTGTACCTGGTTTTGCTGGAGCAGACCCGATCAATGCTACCGGAATGAAGAGCAGAAGGCTGAATAATCCGGGAAAAAAGAGAGAATATTTTTTATTCATTCGGTTGTTAATTGTTTCGCTATTCCTGCAATTGTTGAAAAGCCTTCGGTTTTTGACTGTGAAGTAAAATAATATCTTTCTCAGAAAGGAGAATTCTGCAGTTTGTAAGAGGCTGAAGTTTTTCAGCTCATATAAAGATAAGGTTTCCATTCGTCGGAAACTGCTGCCGTCAGTTGCTGCATGAACATCAGGTTATTTGGTCTGATCGGTTCTTTTAAAGGGTGCATTCCAGCTTCGCGAGGTGTTCTGTTTCCTTTTTTTGAATTACAGCGCGGGCATGCTGTTATCAGGTTTTCCCAGGAGTATTCCCCGCCTCTGGAGCGTGGCACTATGTGATCAATGGTTAAGGGGTGATCGGTTTTCCCGCAATACTGACACTGGAAACTGTCTCTGATGAGAATGTTCTTCCGGTTCAGTATAATTCTTTTGTAGGGTACCCTTACAAAAAAGGTCAATCGAACAATACTCGGCAGGGGGTAGCTGCGGGAAACCGTGCAGATGACTCGTTCTGGATGGTGGGCGACCGGCACGGCTTTGCCTCCAAAGAGCAGAAGAATGGCTTTTTGAGCGTCACAAATACTTAAAGGTTCATAGCTGCTGTTGAGTACAAGTACTTTCGTGCGATGTAAAAGCATATCCTCGAGTTTCTTTATAGTATAACAGCATGAATTTGTCTTGCACAATGAGCTTAGGTAAAATTTCAGTTAAATGTTTTACAGACTCTTACAAAGAGCAGCAAATGTTCAGTTGCCTTGAAGCAAGAGCTTCGTCAAGTCGTTTGACCGGTGTTGTTACAGGAGCTGAAAGTACAAGTGCAGGGTTTGATTCAGCTTCGTCCGCGATACTGAGCAGGGCTTCGGCAAAAACATCGAGCGTCTCTTTTGATTCAGTTTCTGTAGGCTCTATCATTATTGCTTCGCTGACAATGAGCGGGAAATAAATGGTTGGAGCATGAAAGCCGTAGTCAAGCAGCCTTTTTGCGATATCAAGCGTTCTGACGCCGTGCGCTTTTTTCTGACGGTCACCCGAAAGGCAGAATTCGTGCATGACCGGTTTAGGATAAGGCAGATCATAGCGTTCCAGCAGGCGGCTTAACAGGTAGTTTGCATTGATGATGGCATTTTCAGAAACCCTGCGCAGTCCTTCAGGGCCCAGCATTCGGATATAGGTATATGCCCTGACCAGTACAGCAAAGTTTCCGTAAAAATTCATCATCCTGCCGATGCTGTCAGGACGGTTGTAACAGAGTGAATAAGTTGTTCCTTCAGTGCTCTTGTTTTTTTCAATGACCGGTACAGGGAGAAAAGGGATCAGTTTCTCGCTGACGCCGACCGGGCCACTGCCAGGGCCACCGCCGCCATGCGGAGTTGCAAACGTTTTGTGCAGGTTGTAATGAACCACATCGAAACCCATATCTCCAGGACGGGTAATGCCGAGCAGTGCATTCATATTGGCACCGTCCATATAGAGCAGGCTGCCGTTATCATGCACCATTGTTGCGAGTTGCAGGATCTCTTTTTCAAAAAGGCCGATGGTATTCGGATTGGTAAGCATCAGTGCGGCAACATCGCTGTCAAGCTTTGACCGGAGGTCATCAAGATCGGTGCGGCCGTCACTGTTGCCTGCGACCGAAATAATTTGGTATCCGGCAAGAGCAGCTGAAGCAGGGTTGGTGCCATGTGCCGAGTCAACGACAAGAAGCTTTGTGCGCTTTGATCCAATTGATTGATGGTACTTTTTTATAAGGAGGATGCCGGTTAGTTCTCCGTGGGCACCAGCTGCAGGTTGCAGGGTTACTGCTGCCATGCCCGCAATTTCTCGAAGCATTTCAGCAAGTTCATACATGAGTTGCAGTGCACCCTGTGTTGTTTCAGAGGGCTGCAGGGGATGCAGTGCGCTGAATCCCGGCAGGTCACAGGTATAATCATTTATTTTGGGATTATATTTCATGGTGCAGCTTCCCAGAGGGTACATGTTTTTATCAACATGGTAGTTCATGGTCGAGAGACGCACAAAATGACGGACAACTTCACTTTCGGAAACCTCAGGAAGTTCAGCGGGTTTTGAGCGAAGAAACTTTGAGGGCAGAATAGTTTCCATAGGAATTTCCGGCAGATCATGACCGGAGAGGGTGTACCCTTTACGTCCGCCTCTTGATAAATCAAAAATAAGTTTTTCTCTCATGGTGTTTACTGCTTCAGGAGTGGGCTTTTACGTGATAATAAACCTGTACGTCAATATAGAGGAAGGCTGAGACAAGCTCAAAACAATCAGAAAAAAAGAAGCTGTTACTTCAACTCCATTCAATATCTTCCGTGGCGAGACGTTCCATGGCCTCTTTTGCAGCAAGTTGTTCTGCATCTTTTTTTCTCTGTGCAGTGCCCTTGCCAAGAAAATAATCAGTGCATGTTACCCCTATTGTAAAGGTTTTCTCATGCTCGGCCCCTGCTTCGGTCATTACTGAGTAGACTGGCGGTGGGAGGTGGTTCGACTGTGTGTACTCGATGAGACGGCTTTTATAGTTATGTTCCGCGCTTACAATCGTCGTGAAATCAACATGCTCTATGATATGGCGGCTGATAAAGTCGGAAGCTTCCTGGATTCCTTTGTCAAGATAAATTGCTCCAATCAGTGATTCAAAAGCGTCTGCAAGTGCTGACTCACTGCTTCTGATTTTGAGTTCATCAGCCGAATCGCCAATAAGAAGATGTTCGCCCAAGTCAATGCTTCGGGCAAATCCGGCAAGGGATTTGCGATTGACTATTTTAGCCCGATTGCTTGAAAGCTCACCTTCTGCGTTTTCAGGAAAACGTTTGAAAAGATATTCGGAAATCAACAGGTCAAGCACTGAGTCTCCCAGAAATTCAAGCCGCTGGTTTGATTCGATAAGAGCTGGTGTGGCAGGGTCATGAACGACAGAGCGATGCGTCAGCGCGGTAAGATAGAGAGGCAGGTTGATACCGGGTACTCTGACAAGTTTTTGCAGGTAGTCGATGGTTTTTTCAGACAGTCCGGCCGTTATCAAAGGATGATTGTCCTCGATTTTGTAAGGTATAGAGTTATCCTCTGATCGGGGAAATGCAAAGGATGTGACTTTTTGCCAGAATTGCTCCATTGGCCGGAAAGGTTTTATCAGAGCGATGAACCGTTCCTGAAAATCAATGATGCATTATGGCCGCCAAACCCGAAGCCATTGTTGAGAACGTACTCTATAGAGCGTTTTTTCGGTGTGTTTGGTGTTACATCGACATCAATCTGAGGGTCAAGATTATCGCAGTTGATTGTCGGTGGAACAGTCTGGTTCTCCAACGCAAGCAGACAGCTTATTGATTCAACCACACCTGCAGCACCAAGAAGATGTCCTGTCATTGATTTGGTGGAACTGATATTCAGTTTGTAAGCATGATCACCAAAGACGGTTTTAATGGCTTTAATTTCAGCGATATCACCCAGCGGCGTCGATGTACCGTGGGTATTGATATAATCAATTTTATCAGGAGTAAGTCCTGCTAAGGCGAGTGCATTTCTCATGGCATTGACCGCACCTATGCCTTCAGGGTGGGGTGCTGTCAAGTGATAAGCGTCGGCAGTTGCTCCGACTCCGACAATTTCACCGTAAATTTTTGCTCCGCGTGCTTTAGCTGAATCAAGTGATTCAAGGATCAACGATCCGCCTCCTTCACCCATCACAAAACCGTCTCGGTCTCGGTCGTACGGGCGTGATGCCTGTTGCGGACGGTCATTTGCAGTAGAGAGTGCCTTGGCGGCATTGAAACCACCGACACTCAACTGGGTGATTGGTGCTTCTGACCCGCCGGCAACCATATAGTCTGCCATTCCTGTCTGGATAAGCATATAGGAGTCGATGATGGCATGCAGCGAAGTTGCACAGGCAGAAGCTGTAGCATAGTTCGGACCCATAAGTCCGTTTCGGATTGAAATCTGGCCGGCAGCAATATCCGGAATAAGCATGGGAATAAAGAAGGGGCTGATCCGTCTCGGTCCACGTTCAAGATAGTTCCTGAACTGTTTATCGTAGGTGGTCATGCCTCCAATTCCCGAGCCATGAACAACTCCGATTCTGAGCGGATCGATCTCCTTCAGGTCCAGTCCTGAATCTTTCAGTGCCTGATCTGCAGCTATGACTGCATACTGACAATAAGGATCCATTCGGTCTGCAGATTTTCTGTCAATAAAGTTTTCAGCCGAAAATCCTTTCAATTCACAGGCAAAAGTTGTGGCAAAATCAGTTGTATCAAAATAGGTTATAGGAGCAGCACCGCTCTTTCCTTGATAAAGAGCGGCCCAGAGTTCTTCTTTATTAAGACCTATAGGGGATAACACACCTATTCCGGTAACAACTATTCTTTTGAGCGCCTGACCCATCTGTTTTGATTTAAACGTTTGCCTGCGTATAAGTGATATATAATTTACTTCTTAAGGATATAATCGATGGCCTGCTGAACGGTGCCGATCTTTTCAGCATCTTCATCAGGTATCTGCACTCCAAACTCGTTTTCGAGTTCCATAATCAGTTCAACAGTATCAAGTGAATCTGCACCGAGATCATCGGAAAATTTCGATTCCGGTTTGATCTGATCTTTGTTGACACCCATTTTGCTGACGATAATATCGTAAACTTTGTCCTTGATTTGTGATTCAGTCATTGTTTTGTTCTCCAGATTAATAGTTGGTTGCTGATAAAAAAAGTTGAAAAAGTCAGTCAATATACAAAGAAAATAAGCTTGCCCAAATCACATGACCATGCCACCGCTGATGTTGATGACAACGCCTGTAATATAGGCTGACTGGTCACTGGCAAGGAATGATACTACATTTGCTACATCGTCAGGCTGGCCGAAGCGGGCAAGGGGAATAACATCAAGCATTTTCTGTTTCACCTCTTCAGAGAGTGCATCAGTCATTTTAGAAGCGATGAATCCCGGTGCTACGGCATTTACTCTGATGTTGCGGGATGCAAGCTCTTTGGCGATCGATTTTGTGAAGGCGATGACTCCGCCTTTTGACGCGGCATAGTTGGCCTGTCCGGCGTTTCCCATGATGCCGATAACAGAAGCGATATTAACGATAGCGCCCGAACGCTGTTTCATCATGATACGGCTGACTGCTTTGGTGCAGGCAAATGTTCCTTTCAGATTGACCGTAAGAACGGCATCCCAGTCCTCTTCGCTCATTCTCATCAGGAGGCCATCGCGAGTTATGCCAGCATTGTTGATGAGAATATCAATTCTGCCGGTTTCCGCAGCAATGGCGGCGAAAACTCTTTGTACAGCTTCTGTATTGGTGACGTCAAGTTCATAGCAGAAGACTTTTCTGCCGAGCTTTTTAACCCCTTCTGCGGTTTCTTCAAGCCATTCAGCCTTGATGTCACAAAGGACAACATCTGCACCCTGAGATGCCAGATTAAAAGCGATAGCTTGCCCGATTCCTCTGGCAGCTCCGGTTACAACTGCAATTTTTCCTTCAAACATAGTTTCTTTCGGTTGATGTTAATGAGCTCATAGAGCGACTCTCAAATATGCGGTTGAATGTCCCGTGCCGTGTCGAAGCCTCGGGTCGTGACTGTTTTATCGATCCGTTTAATCAGGCCCTGTAAAACTTTTTGAGGCCCGATTTCAATAAATTCTGAAATACCGCTTTGCACCATTACTTCTATGGACTGGGCCCAGAGAACAGAACTGGTAAGCTGCAGAATAAGGTTTTTTCGTATTTCAGCAGCGCTGGTGACGGGTTGGGCTGTGGCGTTCATGCAAACAGGTATTGCCGCCGGCTGTATGTCAATGTGATCAAGAGCTGCTGAAAGTTCCTGCTCTGCGGGCTTCATGAGCGGCGAATGGAATGCACCGGAAACAACCAGCTCTTTTGCCATGCGGGAGCCTTTGGAAGGCGCAAGTTCAACAGCCTTTTTTACAGCCGCGATATCACCGGAAAGAACAACCTGACCGGGAGAGTTGAAATTAGCCGCCTGAATGATACCTTCCTGACCTGCTTCGGCAAGGAGGCTTTCAAGCGCACTATCAGGCATACCGATAATGGCAGCCATGGTTCCGGGGTTCTGTGTGCCGGCATTCTGCATGAGATCGCCACGCTTGGCTACAATACGCAATGCATCATCAAATCCAATGGAACCGGCAAAGCAAAGCGCGGTGTATTCACCGAGGCTGTGGCCGGCCGTCATGGCGATATCCTTGCTGCCGAGCAGAGTGGCTATAGCTATACTGTGCAGAAAGATGGCTGGCTGGGTATATTTTGTCTGGCGCAACTCCTCTTCATTGCCCGAAAACATAATATCGGTTATCGAATAACCGAGGAGTTCGTTTGCATGCTCCATCATGGCACGGGCAGCGGGGAAATTTTCGAAAATATCCCTGCCCATGCCGCAATACTGTGAGCCCTGTCCTGGAAATACAAATGCTTTCATGAATGCGATCGTTCTGATAAAGGGTGAAACGATATTATTGCCATTTAAGGTAGATGCCGCCCCAGGTATATCCTGCACCAAAACTGACCAGCACAAGGTTTGAGCCGGAGTGCAGTTTCTGCTGTTCGTCAAGTTCAGCAAGGCAGATCGGTATGGTTCCCGCCGTTGTGTTGCCATAGCGGGCTACGTTAGAGTAGACCTTTGTCTCATCAATACCCATTCGTTCGGCTGTGGCGTTGATGATTCTCTGATTGGCCTGGTGCGGGACAAGGAAGTCGATAGTATCAGCCGTGAGGTTGTTGCGGCTCATGATTTCAGCGGATACCTCGGCCATAGAAATGACGGCCGACTTGAAAACCTGACGACCGTCCTGATAGATGTAATGCATTCGTTTATCAACGGTTTCATGGGATGCCGGATGAAGGCTCCCGCCGCCAGTCATAAGAAGGTGATGCTTGCCGTTCTCTCCATCGGAATACATGCGCGTATCAAGAATGCCGAATCCCTCCTCCTTTGCAGGTTCAAGAATGACACCACCAGCGCCGTCTCCGAAAAGAATGGCTGTTGAGCGATCGGTATAATCAATAACCGATGACATCTTGTCTGCGCCGATAACCATGACTTTCTTATGGGCTCCGCACTCTATAAAGCGTGCAGCTGCGTTCAGTGCAAAGATAAAACCGGAGCAGGCGGCATTAAGATCGAATGCCCATGCTTTTGTGGCGCCGATGATGCTCTGTACAAGACATGCTGTGGACGGAAAGAGCATATCAGGAGTCATGGTGGCAACAATGATCAAGTCAATCTCATCGGCTCCAATCTGCCTTTTTTCAAGAAGCTGGCGAGCAACTTCTCCACACATGTATGATGTTGCTTTGTCCGGATCCTTGAGTATCCTTCGTTCACTGATACCTGTTCTCGATCGAATCCACTCATCGTTGGTTTCGAGCATGAGTTCCAGATCTTGATTGCTCAGAATAGTGTCAGGTAAATATTTGGCTGTAGTTGTAATTGCAGCTTTCATGCGTTGTTGGCCGTTATTTCATGCAGGATAAGAAAAAAAATGCCCCGCAGCTTTGTTGTAATAACTCAGTTGCAGAGTGGTGCAGAGAGAACGATATTACTTTTCGGAAAGAACATCCGCGATATGTTCGTTGACTCGTCTTTCGATCATATGTTCTGCCATATAGATCATGTTTTTAATCGCCCTGGAAGAAGATCTGCCATGGCCGACAATAGAGATGCCGTCAACTCCAAGAAAAGGAACACCGCCGAATTTTTCGACATCAAATGGTTCCAGCATCCCCTTGAACATATTGGTTGTTAGCGTTGCGGTCGATTGGTCCATCTGAGCTGAGGCAATAAATTTATCGAGTGACTGTTTGAACAGGGTTCCAAGAAACTCAGGGATGCTTTCACCGAATTTCAGGATGGTATTGCCGACAAGACCGTCGCAAACGACTATGCTTGCCCGTCCTTTCAGAATGTCATGCCCCTCAATGTTTCCAATGAAGGTTATTTTTCCTTTGCTGTCCGCCTCTTTCAGAAGCCTGAATGCCTGTTTGAGCATTTCAGACCCTTTCCCCTCTTCCTCTCCGATATTGAGCAGTCCCGTAAGCGGTTTGTCTATTCCTGCGCCATAGCGCTGATAGATAGTCAGCATTTCTGCAAACTGGACAAGGTTTTCCGGTTTGCAGTCAACATTTGCCCCTACATCGACAATATTGGTCAGCCCTTCCCCTAACCTTGGGAAATAAGCATAAATGGTCGGGCGCAGGACACCGGGAATGCGACCGAGGACAAAGAGGGAGGCAGCCATCTGTGCACCGGTATTGCCTGCGCTGACGAAGGCCTGTGCCTGTTTCGACTTGCAGAGTTGCAACCCTTTGACAAGCGATGAGTTTTGTTTCGTTTTGACCGCAGTGGCTGGAATGTCCTCCATTGTCACAACTTCAGGGGCGTGCAGAAACTTAAGATTGAGCATACCGATATCATGCGCGGCAAGCAGTGGTGCAACTTTTTCCGATTGGCCGATAAGCACGATCTCAAACCTGTTACTGCTTTCCTGCAGAGCTTGAATCGTTCCCTCTATCACACAGGCAGGAGCGTTATCTCCGCCCATGGCGTCAACAACAATGGTCAACATGATGGGGTTTTAGTCTTGTTAGGGTTATCAGCTCTTTGCTAATTTATTGACAACACATCTGCCGCGGTAGTGTCCGCAATGGCGACAGGCACGGTGCGGAAGGGTTGGTTCACCGCAGTTAGGGCAGTTGACAGTGGTCGCCGGCTTGGTACGGGCAATGAACTGGGCTCGTCTTTTATCCCGTCTGGATTTAGACATTTTGGCTTTAGGATTGGCCATAGCGGTACTCTTTATTTATAGTCGGTTAACGATACTTGTATTTCAGCTGTTTAAGAGACTCCTGCCAGGAACTTATCTCATCGGCATGAAACCCTTCATTTTTTTCATTACGTCCAAAAAGCTTGCAATCCGCATTATCAGTACAGGCTACCTTCAATGGTAGCGAGAGCAGCAGTGTTTCGCAAACATCGCCAGTAAGATCTATGGATTCGTCCTTATTGCCGAGGAAACGGTACTCTTCATCCCAGTCTTGAGCCTCTTCAACAGGTACACCTGATAAATAATGGAGCTTGAGCGATCCGGAAAGAGTCCTTGCTATCGGCGCAAGGCAAATATCACAGGCGAAATCTGCCACAGTGCATGTTTTAATCGTGACAGTGAGTTCTTTTTCACTTTTATCAACAATGACACTGATCGTTATATCCCGGGTAAAACCAGCCTCATGTAACTGCCAGCCTTCAAAATCCGAGGCATTGCAGGTAAAATCAAACTCATGGATTCCCTGCATAAGATCCGCAATCCGGATCGCTATGTGCGATTTTTCTTTATGCATATACCCTCTTTTCAGTAAAAGAACACCAATGTACAAAAATTATTATGGAAAATGAAAATGGTTGAAGCTACAACTCTTAACATAAATCAAAAAAAAGCAAAAGAGGGTTTGTATTTAAAAAAAACCGTTTTATATTATCAGCCCATCAGCAGAAATAATGCTGATAGCATATTCCGCGGTAGCTCAATGGTAGAGCATGCGACTGTTAATCGCAGGGTTGTAGGTTCGAGTCCTTCCCGCGGAGCCAGAAAAAGGAACTCACTGATAAGGTGAGCTTCCTTTTTTTTGTTTTATACAGATCCTACCCTTGTTATTTCTTCTTTTTTTTTGCTGTACAGCAGAATCTCTATGTTCAAGGTATTCCTTTTGTGATCTTACCGGTCAAGGTATAACTAAGGGATAATGGGTTTTGTCGCAGATAAATATTCAAGCTTGTCTTGCAAGCGTTCGCATTTTTTGTATTTTTACTACAGCATTATTTATCAGATATGCTGAATTATTTTTTTATGACCATGCGTGCAACGAACCTTAACAACCTTCTGCTTACCCAGGGCCTGCTGCTTCGGAGTGTGATGGCTCTAAGGGGAGGTGCTTTTTAGTTCGTTGTTGTCGATAGAAAGAACGTTGTTAAAGCCGCCAGCCTCTTAGGGTTGGTGGCTTTTTTCATGTAATAGGAACAAAAGGAGAGTGACGTACCATGAAAAAAATGAATTATCAAAAATATACAGCATACCCTGCGGTTGCTATTACCGCAAGAAGCTGGCCGGACAACACTATCACGAAAGCGCCGATATGGTGCAGTGTGGATCTTCGTGACGGAAATCAGGCGCTTCCAGTTCCAATGAGTGTGGAGGAAAAGGTTTCCATGTTTCAGCTTCTGGTTTCGGTGGGGTTCAAGGAGATCGAGGTTGGTTTTCCATCAGCATCCGCCACAGAGTATGCGTTTGTCCGGCGGTTGATCAAGGATAATCTGATACCGGATGATGTCACCATCCAGGTGCTCACTCAGGCGCGCGAACACCTAATACGAAAAACATTTGATGCCATCAGCGGAGCGAAGCATGCCATTGTTCACCTCTACAATTCGACGTCACGGTTACAGCGCGATGTCGTGTTTCGTAAAGACAAGGAGGAGATCAAGGCTATTGCGGTCGAGGGTACAGCGCTTGTTCGCCGATTGAAGGAGACGAGTGGCAATGCTGGTATTCGTTTCGAGTACAGCCCTGAAAGTTTTACCGGTACAGAGCTTGATTATGCGCTTGATGTCTGTCACGCTGTCATGGATACCTGGGGAGCATCTGTAAATGAAAAAATTATTCTCAATCTGCCCTCAACGGTTGAAATGTCGCGGCCAAATATTTATGCCGATCGGATTGAATGGTTCTCCAGAAACATCAAGAATCGGGATGCTGTTCTGATCAGCGTTCATGCCCATAATGACCGAGGTACGGCAGTAGCTACTGCTGAATTAGCCTTGTTGGCTGGGGCTGACCGTATTGAGGGGGCATTGTTTGGGAATGGTGAGCGGTGCGGTAACATGGATATTGTGATCATGGCCTTGAACCTGTTCAGTCAGGGTGTCGATCCGGAACTTGACTTTTCAGATCTGCCACGGGTGCGCGAGGTTTATCGCCGGTGCACCCGCATGGATATTCATCCTCGCCATCCTTATGCGGGCGATCTTGTCTATACAGCTTTTTCAGGTTCTCACCAGGACGCTATCAGTAAAGGGATGAAAGCCCAGCCTCTTTCCCCTGATGGCTTGTGGGCTGTTCCATATCTGCCGATTGATCCGCAGGATGTCGGTTGTACCTATGAGGCGATTGTGCGTATCAACAGTCAGTCCGGCAAGGGCGGAATGGCCTACGTGCTTGAAAAGGATTTTGGTCTTCAGATTCCAAAATGGATGCAGCCCGATTTTGCTGAAGCTGTTCAGGCAGTTGCCGATACTACGGGCGAAGAGCTTTCCTCGGAGCAGATTCATGAACTGTTTCATTCTGAGTATGTGAAACTCAAGGAACCGGTTACCCTCAAAAAGTGCCATTTCAGCTGGGATGATGAGGATCCGCTTCGTTGTGATGAAGAAACGACGTCGATCAGTTGCATCGTGCAGATGAAGGAGAGAGAGTTTAGCTTTGAGGCAAGAGGAAACGGTCCGCTGGATGCATTTGTCAAAGGTTTTATCAAGGAGAGTGATCTTGAATTCAGTGTTGACGAGTATGTCGAACATGCTATCGGACACAGCGCACGAGCCCTTGCCATAGCGTATATAAAGATCGGTTGCGCTGATGGACGGGTTTCTTATGGTGCAGGAATTGATTCAAATATCAGTCTTGCTTCAATCAAAGCCACGGTCAGTGCATTGAACCGGCTTCCTTGATTGTATTTTTCCAGCGGTAACTGATTATTTCGATCTGTTGCCGCTGGTCAGTGCTTTATTGAAGGCACAATGACAACAGGGCAGGTTGCGCGACGGATTACCCCCTCTGAGACACTCCCGATGATAAGATGAAAGAGTGCACCGTGTCCCTGGGTTCCCAGCATGATCATATCGACACCATTTTTGTTACTTTCGTCGATAATAGCGGTAATCTCATCATTTTGTGCAACAATGACAGCTGTATCAATGTCGCTCTCCTGCAGCAGCTGGGCAATCTTAAGAAGTTTTTCGGTCTCTTTTTTAAACACTTTTTCTGGCGGAACCACTGCTTCCACGTCAGGAGGAACGTCAATAATCGGTGAAGGTGGCGGTACTACATGAAGCAAAAAAACTTTCGCCCGAAGGGCTTTTGCAAGTTTTTCCGCTTCAGCAATAATCCTTTCAGCACGTTCCGAAAAATCAAGTGCAACGAGAAGCTTCATAGCATGATTCTCTTGGTGCAATGGGGCTGTGGTCTAAAAAAACCGCTTTATGTTCAGCAAAAGAGTGTCAGGCTTTTGCTCCGCATTTGCATTGTTCCTGATATATCAGGAAAAGAGCAAAAACAACACCAGGCAACCAGCCGAGCAGGGTAAGAAGTCCGGTGAGCATGATGGTTCCCGCTTCCTTGTTCATGACTGCGGAAGGTGGAAGAATAACAGCAAAAATCAATCTGCGAATATCCATAACAAACTCCTTTTTTATGAAATAACTAAAATTTAATACTTAAACTGACAACAAGCAACGCAAAAACATAATCCCGAATTTCTTAATTATTTGATTCTTGTATTGCTTGTATTTTTATGTGATTTTCGTAAATTAAACTCCCTTCAGAAAAATCGTGAGTAAATAATGCTCTTGATTTGTTCAACATAAATTGAAATAACTTGCCAAAGAAAGTTCATCCTGAAGTGGTTTTGGATGATGGAGATGAGTTCATTGAAGAACCAAATTTTAATAACTTCAATACCTCGCCAGAGCCGCCAAGCCCTTACGCCGACCTTGAAAAAAAGTATCGCAAAAACCGGTTTAACAAAAGCAGAAGCAAAAACGCTTCCGATTTTTTCAGTGTGAGTGGAACTGGGACTCGGTCAGCTTCGAAAAGCGCTGACGGCAATAAGCTGCAGCAGAAAAGAAAACCGAAAAAAAAGACATCCTCTAAGGTATATCGTCCCACTTCCGGCAAACGTAGCGCATAAGCAGATCTGCTGAGAAAACGTCAGAAAATCTTTGGCCTCAACCTTTCCTGAGATGGGGTTTTTCGATACTATTTCATTTTTTGAACCCTTCGAAGAAGATTCATGGCATTCATGGATTTTGAAATACAGGCACATCGAGGTGCAAGATTGTTCTTCCCTGAAAATACCCTTCAGGCGTTTTTCAAGGCAGCCGATCTTGGAGTCAGGGTAGTCGAGCTTGATCTTGTTGTTTCGAAAGATAACAAGATCGTGGTATCACACGATCCTTGGCTTTCCGGCCCATGCACTGAAGGTCGCCTGCGATCCCTTATTTTTGATATGGCATATAGCGATATTGCTTCATGCAAACCTCTTCTTTCTACCATCTTTACAAAAGTTGATGCCTATATGGTATCGGAAGGGATGAACGGGCAGATGGTCTATAATCTTGAAATAAAGTCATGGCCTGATAAAGATAGAATTTTTCATCCAGCGCCAGACCTGTATGCCGACCTTGTTCTTCAACTGATTGCGGATGCGGGTGTAATGGATCGTGTCAGGATACAGTCGTTCGATTATCGGGTGATTCGGGAGGCTTGGAAGCTTAACTCTCAGCTCAGTTATGGATTGTTGATCGAAGAAGCCAAAAACATGGAACCGTTTCTGCATGCACTTGGCTTTGTTCCTCAGTATGTCAATCCCCATTTTTCTCTTGTTGATCGTGAGATGACTGATTATCTCCACGCAAAGCAGATCAGGATGATTCCCTGGACGGTGAACAGAACTGAAGATATGAAGGCTATGAAGCAATTAGGTGCCGAAGGTATTATCACCGATGATCCAGAGCAAGCTCTCTCCCTTTTCGGATTGCAGGAAGAGGTTTCAGATTAAATCAGGAAACGGCCTTGGCTTCCAATGTTTGCAGAAGAGTGCTGACCTTCGAAATAATGGAGTCAGGCGTTCTGCCTTCTTTTTTTTCGGTCGGACTGTAAAGAATTCTGTCCAGAGAGTCAAGAACTGCAGGGAGAGCCGATTGAGCCTCATCGGAGAGTCCGATGTTCTGGAGAGCATTTTTCAGCTCCATTCTGGTCAGGCCTCCGGGACTTTTTATTCCTGCTTTTTCCAGAGAGACAAACAGTTGCTGTTTAAGGTTTGCTGCAGAGGTGTCGCTATCAGCCGGAACCTTAATAGTGCTCGTCTCTCTTTTTTTTGCCAGGAGGATTGCTGCTCGTATCACCAGAAAGAGAACGGCGATAGTGACTACGATGAGCAGCAGAGAGATGGTTGTGTTTTTTTCAGGAACTGTGCTGAGAGGCGATACTCTGGCTGTTGTCGTTGTTTTTTGTGCAGCTGGAGCTACTGTTATGGAGAGCGGTTTTGATAAAAGGGTAGTGAATTGTCTGTTATCGGGATTGAAGGCGACCATGCGCAGTTCAGGAATCTGATAGTTACCTCCTGATTGCGGCCAGGCAGTAATTTTTGCTGTTATGGATCCTGTCGTGGGCACAGAGTTTGTTGTTATCGCGGTAGTGACTTCGGGAGGATTCTGGCGGAAGTTGTCGGGAAGGTGAAGATCCGGAAGTTTCAGGGTAAGCAGACTTCCTGTTCCCGAGAGTACAAGCGTCAGAGATAAAGGTTCGCCGGTCTTGAGATTCTGTTTGTCAGCCGAGAGTTCCAGCTGAAAGGTGCCGACAGCGCCTGAAAATCCTTCAGGAACCGGTTCTGGGAGGGCACGGGCGGAAAAAACTTCGTCATGGGCTGTAATCCTAACCCGGGTATCAGTTGTCGCCTGTTCGCCATGAGCTCCCTGTTGCTGTGGCAGGTTACATAAAATGCTGTATCCTGAAACAGTGATTTTTCCATTTTGGAGAGGTACCAGCCGGAATTGCTTGACAACTGCGCATCGAAACGGTTCACCTTGAATCGAAGTCTGTTTGCTTTGAATGTAACGCTCAGGAGCGGTTTCTTTTGCCCAGACACCCTTGAGCATCGGAGCAGTTTCATTGGATATTTTCGGTGCGACCTCTTTGAAGTAGAGTGTATAAGTGAGGAGTATTTCCTGACCTACATAAGGCTGACTGTTGTTTATCGATGAGGCAAGAAAGATGTTATCTCCTCGATTTACTTGTGCTCTGACCATTGCCGGAGCACTGGTAAATACTATCGCGAGCATGAACAGGGCTCGGTACAGGGTATGAACGACACCTCTCGTCATAGTGCTTATTTCATCAGTTCCACGGATCGTGCCGTTGCGGCGGCTACGGTTTCAACCAGAATCTGCCGTATATTATGGTCATCAAGAACCTTCAGGCCTGCTTCTGTGGTTCCTCCCGGTGTTGTGACTTCCCGTTTAAGTGTTTCGGGGCTTTTTTCTCCCGTCAGTACCATTTTTGCTGCACCAAGCATCGTTTGTGCGCATAAAAGGAGGGCTTCTTCTTTTGTCAAACCGCACTGAACTCCACCTTCAGCAAGGGAGTCAAGAATCTGGAACATATAGGCTGGACCGCTGCCGGAAAGTGCCGTTGCCGCGTCCATCTGCGATTCATTGAGAATCGCTACGCGACCGATCGAGCTGAACAGGTCACAGGCAAGGGCTACATCATCGTCTGACGCCATTTTTCCTTTGCTGACAGCGGTCATTCCTTCGCCAACAAATGCAGGAGTGTTGGGCATTACCCGTATAACTCTCAGGGTCTCTATTGCATTATGTAAAATAAACTCAGATGAAATTCCCGCTGCAACGCTGATTATCAGGTGATCAGCAGTGAGAAAGGGTTTCAGCTGTTCAAGCACCTCGACGATCTGGTAGGGTTTTACGGCAAGGATGATGACCTGTGCCTTCAGGGCAATCTCTTCAATTGAAAGACAGGGTTGAACGGGGTATTCGGCAGCTATGGAAGCGAGAGCGGCCGGCTCGTTGTCAAATCCTGAAATGATACTGTTTTTTTTCTCACTGAGTCCTGCAATAAGTGCTCGGGCAATTCTTCCTGTTCCTATAAAACCGATATGAAGATAAGTCATTGAATGCCGTATTGATTAAAATGAAGAGGTTGTATAGATATGTACGCTTTTTCCGCTGATTTCCCATCCATAGGACAAGTTTTCGTTCTCTATTTATAGCGTACTTTGTAGTAAAGAATGATGATAAGCAGTACCAGGGTGATGCTGTTGGCTGCAACGATAGGAAGATCGTTTTTTACAATACCGTAAAAAAGCCAGAGCACAATTCCGAGATTCATGGCAAAAGCCCAAAGCAGACTGATGTCGCGGGTTTGCCTCGTTCTGAACATTCTTACTGCCTGGGGCAGAAACGCCAGGGTAGTAAGAATTCCTGCAGCATAGCCAAGATATTCTGTTTGATGCATCATGATCGGATAGCAGGTGATTAACGGCAGAAAACCAGAAAGGCGGGAGATTGTCCCGCCTTTGAGCTTTACATGCTGAAGAACTTACTTGCTCTGCTGAACCATATAGGCTACAGCGTCGCCAACCTGTGCATCAGTGAGATTCGGATGACCACCTTTTGCCATCATCATCCCTACTTTACCTTTGAATCCTACAATTGAATTTTTGTTCAAGACAGCAATACCCTGTTTGATACGCGGAGCCCATGCAGGCTTGTCACCTAATTTCGGCGCACCCATAACGCCATCTTTGTGGCAGGCTGCGCAGTTGGTATCATAAATAGCTTTACCAGCTTTAGCATCAACGGCAGCCTTGGCATCGGCAGAAGTCATTGAACAGACAAAGAGTGCACAAAGTGCAGCGGACAGAAAACGAGACATGAAAAATCCTCCCTGATAATGGTTGTGGGTTTGTGAGAACGTGTGTTGTGTGTCGGTAAATGTCAAAGTTCTGTTCCAGTTATTTCGACTTGTCGACCATGAAGGCAACAGCGTTGTTTATCGCTTCGTCTGTCAGAGAGGCGTTTCCTCCTTTTGGCGGCATGGCGCCTACCTTACCCTGGAAACCTGCAATTGATTTTTTAGCCATTGTCTCTACCCCTTGAGGGATACGTGCACTCCATGCAGCCTTGTCACCTGGTTTAGGGGCTCCCATCATGCTTGCCTCGTGACAGGCAGCACAGTTTGTGTCATATACTGCTTTTCCTGCAGCGAGTTTAGGGTCTGCCGGAGCTTTTTCAGCCACTGGTGCAGCTGCAGGCGCTGCAGCTTCTTTTTTTTCTTCAGGGAATTTAAGAGTGGCAGGAGGTTTTTCAAGACCGCATGCCCCGAGAAAAACAAGGCCCAAGGTCAAACAAGGCAAGAAAGGTTTCATGTTCATATGCTTAATACTGGTTTAATTGTTGAGCCGGGTGTGGTATGGAAATTTATAACCAACAGTTTAAAAATTATTCAGCGTATGGCAAAATGGTTTTTTCCATGGGCTTCTTTTTTCAGCTGTTGCTTCAAGTCTTGACGGGAGAGAGAATAGAGGTGGGTGTAAAAAAGATTAAACAGCAGAACGGCAGCTTTGGCTCTGGGAGCATCCAAACCTCTTCCTATTGAGTTTTTTATGGAGAATATCTCTCTCGTAAGAACTGAGTAACTTTCGATAAAGGCATCGAGCGGAATATTTTTAGGAGTGTAGAGCATTTCCTGACCGAAGGTGTAACGGTATGCTGTAATGTCGAGGGGATCAAAAAGCAGCCGTCCCTCTTCCCTGAGTCGCTCGAAAACCCTTGTTCCGGGAATAGGTCGAAGGATGTTGATTCCGGGAACATCAAGTCGAGTATCGCTTATGAAGTCAAGGATTGCAGCGGGAGTTTCGAGCGTATCACCGTCAAGTCCATAGATAAAACTTCCGTAAAGGCTTATACCAGCACTTCGGATGGTTTTAATGGCAAGAGAGAGCTCACTGGCTTTGTTCTGGTTCTTTTTGTGAGCATTTCGACTGATGGTTTCAATACTTTCTATCCCGACAAGCAAGGCCTGGCATCCAGAACGGGCAAAAGTTTCAAGCAGTTCATGCTGTTGGCCGAGGGTTGTGGTGGCCTGGCCGAACCATCGAATGTTCAGGGGAGTGAGTTGCCGGAACAGTGCAAGGGCGTAGATCGGATCAGCGTTGATAGAGTCGTCGACAAAAAAGAATATTCTGCGATCATCCTTTTGGAAGCGGGTGACTTCATTGACAATGTCGGAGATTGCCCGTCTGCGCAGGGTATGACCGTTGAGCACATGCACATTACAGAAGTCGCAGCTATGCTGACAACCTCTTCCTGTCTGAATAAGATTGGTGGTAAAGTAGCGGTTTTTGATCAGCGAAGTTTTCATAACTGGTCTTGGACGTTCCAGATCAGGAAAACACTCCGCTTGATAGAACGGCTTGAGAGACTCTGTTGTAAGGTCGATAAGGAGCTCTTTCCAAAGGTCGTCAGCCTCTCCAAGGACCAGTACATCAGCATGAGGTCTGCACGATTCGGCAAACAGCGTTACATGTGCCCCTCCGAGGACTACAGAGATTCCGCGTGAACGGAGTGAATCGGCGAGTGCAAAGGCTTTTTTTGCCATACCGGTCTGCACGCTGATACCCACCAGATCCCAGGATTCACTCAAGGGAAATTCTTCGAACCGCATGTCGCAGATCGATTGCTCAACACCCTCTACCTCGATAGAACTGAGGATCATGAGTGAGAGAGGAGGAATAGCGAACTGGCTTTGCTTGATGATGGTTCTCAGCGAACGGTTGAACCAGGAGAATATGTTGTTCTGATCCCTTTCGCTGTACAGTGAGCGTGCCCCGTCCACACCGCTTTCAGAAGGCAGAAAAACCAGCAGGACCTTTTTTATTGCTTGCATTCTTTACCAGTCTCTGTTATTACTGCCGCTTTTTGCCGCTGTTGATCTGTTCCGGGGAAGTTGTTTCATCAGTGAGGATTCATCCTGTTGTACATGTTCAAGCAAACGTTTTGCTAAAGCTTGACTGATGCCGGAGTTCGGCTGGGGGTTGTTTTTTTTTTCGGAGCTTGATGAAGAGGCGCGTTGAGGTGTCTCAAGCTCATAGAGGTAACGTCTGACAATTTCGTAATTGATTTTTGCATCGCCGTCATTAGGGGTGTTCAACAGCACTGATTTGAAGCGCTCGAGAGAGTATCGGAACAGCGCTGTTTTACTGGATTTCACCGTCATTCCAATGGCACTCATGGCCAGTGAGTTGCCTTCGTTGAAAAGGGATTTCAATGTTATCTCATGAAGTTCATTTGCCTTTTTGGGTTTGTGTGCAAACATAGCCGTAGCATCAGCATATTTGCCTTGCATGTAAAGGGTACAGGCAAGATTGAAGGTCGCTGCTGTCGTTTTTTCCCCTTCAGGAAGGCTGCTCAAAAGTTGTCGTAACGTACTTTCTGCGAGGCTGTATTCGTGCTTTTCATAAAGGGTATTGGCTCGCAGTTGCAGACGGTAATCTCGCAGCATCTCCTGCATGGAAGCTACTAAGGTGATAATAAGCAGAAGTGCAGGTAGTTTGATCATAACACAAGTACTTTTTTGAAAGATAGGAACATGAACTCAAAGTCAGAAGGAGAAAAAATGCTGTACACAAGAGAGTTCGTGGTGCATAAAAAAACCGCCCCGAAGGGCGGTAGGTTCAATATGCAGGCGTTTTCCCGATTCAGTTGCCGAGAAATGCTTTCTGTACGGCGCTGACGCCAACTCCAATTTCAAAATCAAAGTTGATCTCTTTCAAAGCCCGTTCCAGCCCTCCGATTACCGTCAGCATGTCAAGTTCATCGTAAAAACCGAGATGAGCAATACGGAAAATCTTGTCTTTATACTCATCCTGACCCGCGGCGACGGTGATGCCGTTGTTGATTTTCAATGCTTTATTGAATGCTGACCATTTGACACCTTCGGGAAGCCAGACCGGAGTAACCGCAAATGAAGGGGAGTTGCTGAACAGCTTCATACCAAGAGCGTTACACCCTTGGCGGCAGGCACTTGCCAGGCTTTCATGTCGTTTCCAGATATTTTCAATACCTTCCTCCTTTATCATTTGCAGGGCTTCATCAAGGCCGATAACCAGTGAAACAGCTGGTGTGAAGGGTGTATCATCACCGGCATGGGCTTTCAGAGCTTTTTTAAGACTCAGGTAGTACTGAGTTTTGCCGCTCTGGCCATTAATGACATCCTGAGCTCTTTCTGAAATGGCAACCAGAGCAAGTCCCGGAGGCATCATCAATCCTTTCTGAGAACCGGTAATACAGATATCGACACCCCAGTCATCGAAATGGAACTCGTGAGCTCCAACAGCAGTAATACCGTCAACAAGCACAAGAGCCTCGGAGTGTTCACGAATCAGGGCACTGAGTGTCTGTATATCGGCAGCAGTGCCGGTTGATGTTTCCGAATGGGTCAGGCAGACTCCCTTGGCGTCCGGATGCTCTTTGAGCAGTTCTATCAACCGCTCGGGTTGAATCGCACTTCCCCATGCTACTTTTTCCTCGATGCAGTTACCGGTAAAGAGTCTTGCAAGTTCTCCCCAACGTTCACCGAACTTGCCGGCGTTGATGGTTATGATCTTGTCGCCCTGTTTGAAAATGCTTGAAATTGATGCTTCCATACCGCCGGTTCCCGAACAACTGAGGACAACAACCGGTTGTGTGGTTCTGAAGAGATACTTAAGATCCTCATGAACCCGTGTCAAAATTTCCATGAACTCGGGGTTCCTGTGGTGGATAATCGGAGCTGCCATGCGAAGCATGACATTTTCGGGCACAGGTGTTGGTCCTGGGGTGAATAATCTTTTTTTCATCTCTTCAGAAAGTGGTTTGAATAGATTAAAGAGATACTATGAAATTAGTTTTTCGCCTGATCCATAAGCGCGGTGAACTGTTCAAACAAATAGTGCGAGTCGTGCGGTCCCGGCGCGGCTTCCGGGTGGTACTGTACTGAAAAACAAGGCAGCTCCTTGTGTTTGATACCTTCAACGGTATTATCGTAGAGGTTAAGATGAGTCATTTCAAGACAGTCTGGCAGTGTCTCCATAGTAACCGCAAAGCCGTGGTTCTGGGATGTTATTTCAATCTGCTTGCTTGTAAGGTTTTTTACCGGATGGTTGCTTCCGTGGTGGCCGAATTTCAGTTTGTAGGTTTCAGCACCGAAAGCCAGTGAGAGCAACTGGTGCCCAAGGCAGATACCGAAAATCGGGAGTTGTCTGTCCGTACGGTTATACTCTACAAGTTTTCTGATGGTCTCGATTGCATAACCTACAGCTGAAGGGTCGCCCGGCCCATTTGACAGAAATACACCGTCAGGATTGAGCTTAATGACCTCTTCTGCGGTTGTGTCTGCCTTCAGCACGGTAACCTGACAACCTGATTCCTGCAGCATCCTCAAAATATTGGTTTTGATGCCGTAATCAAACGCTGCGACATGGAAACGGGCATCGGCTTTCTCAAGGGTATAGTTTTCACTGACGGTAACGGTTTTAACCAGATCACTGCCACTCATCTCAGGTATCTGAAGAGCTTTCGTTTCCAGGCTTTCATCGTTTGCGTCAAGTGCGGAAATGATGCCTCTCATGGCACCTTTTTCGCGGATCTCTCGAACAAGTTTGCGGGTATCAATTCCGGCCAGTCCCATGACTCCGGCCTCGTTTAGGCAAGCGTCAAGCGTCTGGTTAGCTTCGTAGTTGCTGTAGATTCGCGATACTTCACGGACTATAAATGCCGAAGCCCATATCTTTTTTGATTCATTATCGGCAGGATTGATACCGTAGTTTCCTATCAGCGGATAGGTCATCAACACCATCTGACCGGCATACGACGGGTCGGTAAGAATTTCCTGATAACCGGTGAGCGAAGTATTGAAAACAACTTCACCGGTTGCTTCCCCAATATGGCCGAACGCTGTCCCATTATAGACGGATCCGTTTTCTAATACCAATTTTGCTGATCTTGGCTGCATTATACTGGTCACTCCTTGGTCGTGAGTTTATCGCCCGATTCCTGTTTATCGATATTTGCAATAGCGGTGCGGTCGAATTTGATTTTTGTGGTATCAGAGACCTGAACAAGAACAGTCTTTTTGTCTGGATCGATTCCAGCAACAGTGCCGTGTACACCACCTATGGTGATGACCTTGTCACCTCTTTTTAAGCTGTCGAGAACTTTCTCTCTATCTTTTTGTTTTTTCTGCTGCGGGCGGATCATAAAGAAGTAAAAGACAACGAAGATAAGGACAAGCGGTACAAGCTGAATGAATTGGTTCGGTGTCTGGCCTCCTGCAGAAGGTGAGAAAAGGAACAGAGAGAGTATATGGTTATGCATGGTAGCCTGGTGATATTTATAAAAAAAATCGAAAAGCTTTTTTTGATGATCAACAATGTAATGTATTTATAGAACTATTTCAATCATGCCTTCCTTGCACCTGCAGCAAAGCTTGCGTAAGGTGCTATGTTATATAAACGTTCAGCTTTCATGCCTCGCGACAGTTTTACCCCTGCAAGCGTGGCGATCATGGCGGCATTGTCGGTAGAGTAAACGGTGCCTGGGATATGCAGGGTGACACCATTGTTGTCGCATTCCTCTTTCATAGCTTTTCTAAGTGCTGAGTTGGCACTGACTCCCCCCGCTATTGAAACGCTTTTAATACCACGGCTTCTGGCGGCCAACATGGTTTTTTCAACCAGCACGCTGACGATGGCCCATTGGATTGATGCGGCAATATCGGAAAGATGGAGTTCTATGAACTCTGGTGTTTGCTTTTGCAGCCAGGTGAGCACTGAGGTTTTCAGGCCGGAAAAGCTGAAATCAAAATTGTCTATGTAGCTTTTGCTTGTCTGGGATTGTGAGGTAAGCGCACGGGGAAACTTGTGGAAAGCAGGATCTCCTTTTTCTGCAAGCTTATCGATGACCGGGCCTGCCGGATAGGGAAGACCAAGCATCTTTCCTGTTTTGTCAAAAGCCTCTCCCGCGGCATCATCAAGTGTCCGGCCAATGACTTCGTAGGAAAGATCCTGATCCACTACACTCAGCAGGGTATGTCCTCCGGAAACCGTCAGAGAGACAAATGATCCCTCAGGGGCGTGATGAGAGTCACCCTCATTGATAAAGGGTGAAAATATATGCGCCTCAATATGATTGACCGGTACAAAAGGTATTTCAAGCGCATACGCCATGCCTTGGGCGAAACAAAGACCCACCATGACGGCACCGATAAGACCGGGCCCTGCAGTAGCCGCTATGACATCAAGTTCAATTTTTGTTATATTGGCTTCAGTTACGGCAGAATCCGTAATGGAGACAATAAGTCGTTCGTGTTCTCTTGAAGCCAGTTCCGGTACAACACCACCAAAGGCGGAATGACAACGCTGTGAACTGACGATATTCGATCGCACCCTGCCGTCGTGCAGTACAGCTGCCGATGTTTCGTCACAGCTGGTTTCTATGCCTAAAATATTCATGGTCTAATTTATTGTAAAGAAGCTATGGGCAAAGCTAACAAACCGGTCAATAATAGCAAACCGAAGGTCAAGGTAAGCGTATTTCATGTTCTTGTGATACTGCTTGGCGCCGACTTGATTCTTCTTCTTGCCCCCGATTTTGGTATTCTTAACAGTATTCTTGTTTTCCCCGATCTCTATGCATGGTCGGCGGTGATAGGTGGTCTTATCATGCTCGTTTATGGCTTTAATGGTCTGTACAAAAAGCTGTAAAGATTGTGCTGCAAGAGGATACAAGGAAAGGCGTTACTTAACAAGCATTATATCAGGAGGCGCAATGCAGCATGCAGTCGAACTTGAAGAACTTGGAATGCGGATAACGGAGGCATCTCATTTTCTTGAAAAGGCGGAGGAACAGCTGTCGCGTCGGGTTATTGGCCAGCATGACGTGATCAGGAGGATCTTTATTGCTATGCTGGTAAACGGTCATGTATTGCTTGAGGGTGTTCCGGGACTTGCCAAAACACTGATCATCAGGACATTTGCTGCAGCGATGAACCTGAAATTTCAACGGATACAGTTTACTCCCGATATGCTTCCTGCAGATCTTATCGGTACGATGATTTATAATCCAAAAGACCTGGAGTTCTACCCCCGTAAAGGGCCGGTTTTTGCCAATGTTATCCTTGCGGATGAAATCAACCGTTCGCCTGCCAAGGTGCAGTCCGCATTGCTTGAAGCTATGCAGGAACGTCAGGTAACAATCGGTACACAGACTTTTCCCCTGCAGGAGCCCTTTCTTGTGCTGGCAACCCAGAATCCTATTGAGCATGAAGGAACCTATGTTTTGCCGGAAGCCCAGGTCGACCGGTTTATGATGAAGGTTCTGGTTGATTATCCATCGTACGACGAAGAGCTTGAGATCATGCTGCAGTCTGCCACTAATGCCAAGCCGGCACCAATTGTTCCGGTTGTGCAGTCTGACGATATTGCCAGGGCAAGAGCTTTGATTGATCTCATTTATGTAGATCCGAGAGTGCAGCGTTACATCGTTGATCTCGTTGTTGCCAGCAGAAAACCTGCACAGTACGGTATTCCCTCTCTTGAAGCAATGATTGAGTATGGAGCCTCTCCAAGGGCTTCAATTTTTCTTCTCCTTGCATCCAAGGCTCATGCCTTTCTGCAGCACCGGGCATACATAACACCTGAGGATGTAAAGGCAATCGCCTACGATACGCTTCGGCACCGTATCAGACCGGGATATGAAGCAGAAGCTGACAATATTAAGCCTGATGATATAATCCGCCAGATTCTTCAGCACGTGCAGGTTCCCTGACAACCTTATTTTGGTGCGGTGTCGGAAACCTCTGCATAAGCTGTTAAAGGCAGAACAATGAGTGGAGTTGGTAATGGAAAGGAATGAAGATCATCTGAAAGAGCTTCAGAAAATCATAAGGCGGGTTGAAATTCGATCGAAGCGAATGGCCAGTGAGCAGTTCAGTGGCGAATACCACTCTTCGTTCAAAGGAAAAGGGATCGAGTTCAGCAATGTCAGGGAGTATCAGTACGGCGATGATGTCCGTGCGATTGACTGGAATACTTCTGCCCGCAAGTATGAATTGTATGTCAAGCTTTTTACCGAAGAGCGTGAAAGAACTCTGCTGCTTGTCGTTGATGGATCGGCTTCGATGCTTTTCGGCAGCCGGCAGCGCCGCAAAAAGGAGCTTGCACTTGAAGTAAGCGCAGTACTCGCCTTCAGTGCCATCCAGAACAATGACAAGGTGGGGCTGCTTGTATTTACTGATCAGGTTGAAACCTTTATTGCGCCCCGAAAAGGGAGGGATCATGTGCTGGTCATTCTTGAAGAGCTTTTCCGCTTTAAGCCGCAAAGCCGAAAAACCGATATCAATCCGGCTCTCTCCTTTATCCGCTATACTCTCAGAAGGCAATCCATTATTTTTCTCATAACTGATCTGGTGGCCAGTGATTATGAAAAAGGTATGAAGCAGCTTAATTCCCGTCACGATTTTATTCTTGTGCACATCAGTGATCCGCTCGATAAAGCACTTCCCCTGAGTGCCCTGCTTGATCTTGAGGAACCCGAAACGGGATTACGGATAACAGTGGATGCAGGCAGCCGCCATGAAGTTGCCCGTTATCGGCAGGAACAGACCAGGCAGCATGAAGAACTTCGGCAGCGACTCCGGCGCATGCGCATTGATACCGTTTTTCTCGATACCGACCGATCCTTTATCGGTGATCTGAACTCCTTTTTCCGGTATCGTGAACGCAAGGTTTGACAGAGTTGCATCCGGATTGCTCAAGCGGCTTCTTTTTTTGCTGTTTACGGCGTTTCCGATGGTGACAGTGTCCGCATATCCTGATGCGGCCGAGGGTGCTGTTTCTGCTATAACCGTGGCGGTTACTCCAGACACTGTTCTTGTCGGCGACCGTATCCATTGCACCATTGCTGTGCGCCACTCGGCAGACGTTGTTGTCGCACTTGAAGGCATTGACAGCCTCTCCGTGCAGCCGTTTGAACTGATCAATCGCAAACAAGTTTCTGCCCTTGTATTTCCGGGTACTCGTCAAGAGCGTTTTGATTTTGAGCTGGCAGTCTTCGGCAGAGGCCGGCAGTCTATTCCCCCCTTTACCGTGGTGCTGCGCAACAGCGAAGGCAAGGTCATAAACAGGGAGGCCTGCAAGCCGTCGAGAGCTGTCTTTGTAAGAGCGCTTACCGATTCTACAATGAGGGAACTCAGGCCGATCAAACCACCCTTGAAACCAATGATTCCCCTTCTGTTACTCTTACCCGTTGTTCTTGGGGTGTTTGGTATTGCAGGATTTGTGCTGCTTCTCCTTTTTCTTTTGAAACGCTCCGTACGCACAAGCGCTGAAAAGGTAGATCCCGGTCAGGTTGCTCAGCGAAAGCTTCGCAAGCTCGGTTCCAGGCTTTCAGCCGGAATGCCGCCGCCAGAATGTTACGAAGAACTTAGCAACATTATGCGCACCTTTCTTGAAAAGCATTACCGTATCAGGGCACTTGAGGCGGTGACGCAGGAGATTGAGCGTGATCTGAAAAAGCTTGGTGTTGCAGGCTTTGAAAGTATTATGAATCTTCTTGCTCAAGCCGATCTTGTGAAATTTGCCGATAGTCGTCCGGATGCTGAAGAGTCCCGCCAGTCACTGCGCAAAGCCGAAGAGCTCATCCGTTCGGCACGCATTCCACACTCCCCGGAAGAATAAAATTATCAATACATTTCCCGTTTTTATGCTCAACAATTTTCCGGTATGCAGGAACAATTTTATCACGAAGCTGATTATCGGGATGTTATTTTTGCAGTTACTCTCCTGCAGTTCTTTGAAGAACCCTGTCACGCACTATCCATACTCGACAGTCCCGGGCGACTCTCTCCATACAAGAATCTATTCCCTCAAGAATGGACTGACGGTTTACATGAGTCCGTATAAAGACAAGCCGAGAATCTATACTTCAATTGCTGTTCGCGCTGGCAGCAAAAATGATCCGGCAGAGACAACCGGACTTGCGCACTATCTGGAGCACATGCTTTTCAAGGGTACCGATGCCTTAGGATCTCTTGACTATGAAAAGGAACGCGTCGAACTCGATAAGATTACAGCACTCTATGAGAACTACCGGTTGACCTCTGACATCCGCAAAAGAGCTGCTATCTACAAGAATATTGATAGCATTTCCAATAGTGCTGCACGCTTTACTGTGCCAAATGAGTATGACAAGCTTCTGAACTCGATCGGAGCCCAGGGAACGAATGCATACACATGGACGGAGCAGACTGTCTTTTTAAATGATATTCCGTCCAACAAACTCAATCAATGGCTGACCATTGAGGCGGAACGTTTCCGCAATCCGGTCATGAGGCTTTTTCATACCGAGCTCGAAACTGTCTATGAAGAGAAAAACAGAAACATGGACAGTGACCAGAATAAAATATGGGAAAACCTCTTTGCCGGACTTTTCAAAAAACACACCTATGGCACCCAGACAACGATCGGTAAGGCGGAGCATCTGAAAAACCCATCTATAAAAAATGTTATAGACTACTACCACACCTGGTATGTCCCGAACAACATGGCACTCTGCCTTGCCGGTGACTTCAATCCGGATGTCACGATACAACTGATCGATGAAAAATTTTCACGTCTCAAGCCAAATATCATTCCTGTGTTCACTCCTGCAGAGGAAGATCCTATCACAACGCCATCGATTATCCATATTACAGGTCCTGAAGCGGAAGAACTTGTTATCGGATATCGCTTTAACGGCATCAACAGCCCGGATGCCGATTACTTGATGCTTATCGACAAGCTTTTATACAATAAAACAGCAGGGCTGATTGATCTCAATCTGAATCAGCAGCAGAAGGTGCTTGATGGCACCTCAAGTCTGGCATTGATGAAAGACTACTCCGTTCATATTCTCTCCGCCAAACCGAGGAAAGGACAAACTCTTGACCAGGTCAGATCCCTGCTGCTCGAACAGCTTGAACTTCTCCAAGAAGGAAATTTCCCGGATTGGCTGATGGAAGCGGCCATCAATGATATGAAAATCGAGCAGCAGAAACTCTACGAAGGGAGCCATGGACGAGTCGATGCGTATGTTAATGCATATATCTCGGGTATGGATTGGTCGCAGCACGTCAGGCAGTTTGAACGGCTTCAGAAAATCACAAAAAATGAACTGGTGGCTTTTGCCCGGAAACATTATGGCTCAACTTATGTCGCCGTCTACAAAGCAAATGGAAAGGCCGTGAGTGAAGCAAAAATTCAAAAGCCTCCGATTACACCACTGAAGGTTAATAGAGACACCTCATCCCTCTTTGCTGAAAAAGTACTGGCCCAGAAATCAAACAAACTCGAGCCTGCTTTTGTTGACTACAAGAAGGACATAACCTTTCTTGAGGTCAATCCATCGATAAAGCTGCACTACCTCCAAAATCGGGAAGACGAGCTTTTCTCGCTCTCTTATGTGTTTGATATAGGTAGTAACAACAGTAGGAAACTCGATCTTGCGCTGCGTTATCTTTCCTATCTTGGCACATCAAAACTTACCCATGAAGAGTTCAGCAAGGAACTCTATAAAATTGGTGTAAGCTTTTCAGTCTCTTCCTCTGAACGTAATGTTTCCATAATTCTTTCAGGACTTGGAAAAAACGCTCCTGCAGCTCTACGGATGCTTGAAAATCTTCTTGTCGATGCCAGGCCTGATGAAGAAACTCTTGTAAAGCTCAAGGCCGGTGTCATAAAAGAGAGAACCGATGACAAACTGTCAAAAAACAAGATCCTGTTCGAGGGTTTGATCAATTACGGCAAATTTGGCCCGATCTCTCCATTCACCAACGTGCTTGGCAATGAAGAGCTTGAACAATTGACTTCTCAGGAACTGCTTGAAGAAGTTCACAGCCTCCTGCAATATCGTCATAGAGTACTCTACTACGGCCCAGCCTCCTCTTCAGAAGTGCTTCGTGAGTTGCGTTCAGTACGTCATTACCCCCAGTCGTTCAAAAATCCGCCGACTTCCGACCCTTTTCAGGAATTGGAACAGCCTGATAATTTTGTCTATGTTGTCGATTACGATATGACACAGGCAGAGGTTATCATGCTGACAAGGGATGAGATCTACGACCCTTCCATGGTGCCGATGGTAACTCTTTTCAATGAGTATTATGGAGGAGGTATGTCTTCGGTTGTGTTTCAGGAACTGAGAGAAGCAAAAGCTCTTGCGTATTCAGTTTTTTCCGGTTACAAAGCTCCCAAGCAGAAAGGGAAGCCAAACTTTATTCTCAGTTATATCGGCACCCAGGCAGACAAGCTCCCCGAGGCACTGGAAGGAATGAAAAAGTTAACAACCAATCTGCCGAAATCGACGAAACTGTTCGCTTCAGCCAAAAAAGGCATTATGCAGGATAAATCAACGAATCGCCTGACAAGAACAGAAATCTTGTTCAATTATGAAGAAGCACTCAGGATGGGACATCGAGATGACATTAGAAAACACATCTATATCGAAGTACCTGCTATGAGTCTGGACGATATCGCAGACTTTCATAAAAAACATTTCTGCGACAAAAAACAAGTCATGCTTGTCCTGGGCAAAAAAAGCAATCTTGATATGGAAACCCTGAAACAATATGGAACGGTCAGGGAATTGACGCTTAAAGAGGTTTTTGGGTATTAACAATGGCGCGTTAGCTTTTTTTCTTACAGAGGCTTCAACTCGCCCATAATGCAGCACTCATCTGTTTTTGACTCATTTTTTTCGGCTGCAGGGGTATCAGCTTTTGCTTCGGTTGTAACTGCTGTTTTTGTATCGGCAGCCTGATTGTCTTCAGCAAATGAGACGCTTCCGAAAAGGCCTGTTATTGCAAGAGTCACGATAAAACCGGCAATAAAATTCTTTTTCATACTATACATTTGTTTGATTGGTGGATGTATACCCCTTATTCCTTATTGGTTTTTTTTACCTCAGGAGCATCGACAACATTCTTGATTTCGCTTTCGAATTCACTCTGTGCTTTTTTAAACTCACTCAATCCTTTTCCAAGTCCTTTCATCAGGTCAGGGATTTTTTTTGGCCCGAACAATAACAGGGCAACCCCTCCAATCAGTATCAAATCCATTTGTCCAAACATCGCATCTCTCCGTTCAAATGATAAGGTTATAATGTCTGCAATTTTAAGAAAATTTTTGCTTGATTCAAGCTCCTTTTTACAAATCAGACACAACGCCGGCAGCCTCGTTGAGCAGGACATCCTTGGTTACATCTTTCGTTCCATCCGGTTCCTGAATCCACTGTTTCTCAATCTGCTTTATTGTTTCAATCTCAGCCTTGAAAGCTCTCTCCTGAAGCGATACCGCTTTATTGTTACGGATCTGGTCAAGAGTGTTTCGATCATGCAGATAGTTTTGATACAAGGTGCTGTTCGATGAACGCTCTATCTCTTTTTGACGGAGTATGCTGATCTTTTCAGGACTTATTTCTCCAGTTGGCTTATACAATGCCTGCGTAATCCTGCTCCATGGCAGACTGCTCGTATAGGTATCCTCTCCAATTGTGGCGGTATCAATCATGGATGGCATGGTAATATCTGGCTCAACCCCTTTATGCTGGGTACTCTCTCCGGTTATCCGGTAAAACTTTGCTATAGTCAGCTTTATCTCTCCAAGATCAGGCGACTTTTCAAAAAAAGTAATGGGCCTTGCGAGCTTTGTGATACTTTGCACCGTGCCCTTCCCAAACGTTCTCTCACCAATGATAACACCTCGGCCGTAATCCTGAATTGCCGCTGCAAATATTTCAGAAGCAGAAGCGCTGTAACGGTTGACAAGCACAGCAAGCGGTCCGCGATACTGCTGGCGAGTGTCGTCGTCATTGAGGACTGTATTTCCACCCTTTGCATCGCTAATCTGTACAACAGGGCCGTTTGGAATAAACAGGCCGGTAACACTTACGGCCTCTTCAAGAGAGCCCCCGCCGTTGTTGCGAACGTCAATAACGATGCCATCAACATGCTCAGCATTCAATTCGTTCAGAATACGGTTAACATCACGACTCGTGCTGGCGTAATTGCTTGTGTTTTTTTGCTCACCTTCAAAATCAAGGTAAAATGATGGTATGGTAATCACACCTATTTTCTTTCCACCTGCGGGAATAATGCTTTTCTTTGCCGCCTGTTCCACCAGATCAACCTTGTCTCGTAAAAGTTGAACTATTTTTGCAGGGCCCCTTCCAGCCTGGCTTGCAGGAAGGATTTTCAGACGAACGATCGTACCTTTTTTTCCACGGATAAGTTTTACGACATCATTGATTCTCCAGCCGACAACATCAGCAATTTCTGTGGTTTTTCCCTGACCGACCCCCACAATCTTATCCCCTTTTTTCAAGAGATTACTGGTAAATGCAGGCCCTCCTGGAATAACCTCATTGATAACCGTATACTCACTTTCTGTCTGCAGTTTTGCGCCGATTCCCTCCAGTGATCGGCTCATGTCTATCTGGAAATTTTCGTACTCATCAGGAGAAAAATAGCTCGTATGAGGATCGAATGATGTTGTCACAGCATAGGTGTAAGCCTGAAAAGCATCACTTGGCTTCTGGTGGTTCAGCAAGTTCAGTCTGCTGGTAAAGCTTTTGGCAAGGGCACTGCGAACGTTCTTGTTCTTTTCTCCCGAGTAGGTAAGGTTGAGCCACTGGTACTTCAGCTCTTTTTTCCAAAGATCTGTGAGCTGTTTTCTGTCGGCAGGCCATGGATCAGCTTTTCGTTCAAGGTCAAGGGTTTCGGGTGTTGAGAAGTTTAAGTGCACACTATCTGCAGCTGCTCTCATGAACAGCATTTTTTCTTTTGCCCGCCGCAGAAAAAGGTTATAAATGGCAAATCCGGCATCTGCCTTACCCTCACGAAGCTCAGCAGCAATCCTGGTTCCATAACTCTTTCTCAGGCTTTCAATATCGCTTGCCAGAAAATAGTTTTTGTTGTGGTCAAGATTGTCGAGATATCGATTAAAAATCTGCTGTGAAAGGGAATCGTTGGGTGATACCTTTCTAAAATGTTTCTGCAGAAGATGTTGACTGATATAGACGCAAGCCTCCTCTTCAGCCGAAGTAGGCTTGAGGGTAATCACTGTGTTAACATGTGCAGCTGTTTTCGAATAGACAGTAACCACAGGGATAGCGCATCCCAATACTAAAAGGAGAAGAAAAAAGCTTTTTTTAAGCATGAACTACAGGATTGATATGAGGTTTGGTCGCGGTCTTGCGTTCAACGTATTTGAAAATTATTGTTAACTCAGGAACCTGTCTCAAGATTCCAATACTTTCAGGGCCGAAAATGAACAGCTTGACTCTACGGTTAGTGACGTTTTTTATCATCGATTCTGGTAGTCTTAATTTTCCATGCACGTTCATGCATATTTCAATCCCTCGTGTATTATGATACCTGCGATTTCTGTAAAAGAAAGACAACTGATTTCGGGGTGCTGTTCTGCGGCTCAGCGGGCAAACTTCAAGTACATCGGTTTACCGATTCTTACAGTGGCAATACGCACTATTATTATAATAAGATATGAAGTTTAGTTGTCAAAATTTTCAGTGCATTGCCAACCGCTTATTTGTTGGCAGCATGAGGTAATGCAAAAGAGTGCTGAAGGGGGATTTTAGCCAGAGATTTTGCATCTTTGAAATAAAATATTTTGCTTATGCAGGAGTGGTTTTCGCATATACCAGGCCTTGAGCTTGCGGAACCTTGGTGGCTTCTTCTGTTGCCCGTGCTCTTCGTGGCGGCGTGGTTCAGGGAGAGGCGTGAGCGATTGGGCAAACGTCCTGCAATACTTTTCCCTGGTATTGAGCAGTTGCGTGACTCTGGCTTTGCGGCAGGCCGCCTGTTGCGCTTACTTCCTCAATGGCTGCGATGGAGCGCTCTTTTTCTTTCGGTTATTGCACTTTCGGGGCCTCACCTCCTTTTCCGTCAGACTGAAGCCGAAGCGATGGGCATCGATATCATGCTGGTGCTTGATATCTCGGAATCAATGCTGCAGAAGGATTTTGCCGGCGAAAGCCGTCTTGATGCAGCCAAGGAGGTTGCCCGCAACTTTGTGCTTCATCGCTCAAACGACCGGATAGGGCTGGTGGTGTTTCGCGGTAAAGGATATACGCAGTGCCCGCTGACGCTCGATCATGATGTGCTTGCCATGTTGATCGACCGACTCACGCCAAGGGTTATACAGGACGAAGGCACTGCCATTGGTACCGCGATTCTGATTGCGGTCAACAGGCTCAAGGCATCGGAGTCCTCGCACAAGGCTGTCATTCTTATTACCGACGGGGAGAATAATACAGGAGAGGTCGGTCCCGCAACTGCGGCTGGGTTTGCCGTCCAGAGCGGTATCAGGATATATGCGATTAATGCCGGCGCTGTCAGCTCAGGTCATAGGCTTGATGTATCAGGGGAAAAAGTCAATAATACCGTGATGGATGAAGAGTCTCTTCGTGGCATTGCCCGAATCAGCGGTGGCAGATATTTCGAAGTGAATGATCCGCAAGCATTTGATGATACCATGAGAGCTATCGACCGGCTGGAGAAAAAACGGATTTCAGGGACGATTATGGAACGACGTTCAGCTCTTTTTACCCAGTTACTGTTGACGGTGCTCGCATTGCTTATTCTTGAAATGCTTCTGTCAAATACCCGATTTCTTAGGATACCGTAGCATCTTGAAATCTCTTTATCGTTTTGAAATCTGCGTAACCGAAATGCCAACTGGAAAGGGGTAAACGTATGAGTTTTGCATGGCCTGAAAATATTGGCTACCTGTTACTTTTGATTCCTCTCGCCGTGATTCTCGGCTATGGGGTTGTCAGGCAGCTTCAGGCTCGAGAAGCAGTTGCCAGCCAGCTTATGGCTGATACCATGATGCCCGGGTCACGGATGTGGGTTCTTATATTGAAAAAAGCTATGCTGTTTTGCGGGATTGGTCTGATGCTCTTCTCTTTGACTGGTCCCAGGCTTTGCAGCGGAGGGCGTCCGGTATTGCGCAAAGGTGCTGATCTGGTTTTTGTGCTCGATATCTCCCGCAGTATGAGAGCTAGGGATGTGCTGCCAGATCGTCTCGGTCAGGCCAAACAGGAAATTATCAGCATCAGTCGGGCTGTTAAGGGAGGTAGACGCTCTATTCTTCTTTTTGCGGCCGCCCCACTTGTGCAGTGTCCTCTCACGACCGATCAGGAAGCATTTGAGGCTTTGCTTGGTATGGCCTCACCTGATTTGATCGAGGAGCAGGGGACAGTGTTTCGTTCCGCACTTGAGCTTTCCGAAAAACTGCTGAAAGCGGAAACGGAAAACATTCCTGAAACAGGGATAAAAGGAGAGAAGATCGTTGTGCTTTTAAGCGATGGCGAGGATCATGACGGTGATTTTCTCGCTGAGGCGAAAAGGATGAAAACGGAGGGGATCCATCTGTTTGTAGTTGGAGTTGGCATGAGTTCGCCTGTTGTTGTTCCTTTGGTTGGGGCAGGAATCAAAATGGATGAACGCGGCAAAGCGGTGATGACGAGTTTCAGGGGCGAAACTCTGCAGAAACTCGCTCATGAAGCGGGTGGATTATATTTTCGCAGTAAAGGGGATCATAGTGTCAACAGTGAAATATCCGACCGGATTAACCGCATGGCAGCGGCTTCGCGTTGGGTGATGCAACCTGTTGAGCGGGTTCCTCTCGCTCAATATTTTCTCGCCGCCGCTCTTTTTTTTCTCCTTGCAGAAGCTATGACAAAAAGAGGAGGAACAAAGCTGCAGTAAAGGCTATCCCGTGCGGCTTCCATACGGTTTGAGCTGTTAATAGTTGTTGAAAAAGAATGTTAAATTTCCGTTATTATCAAAATGAGGAAGTGCTTTTTTTCATAGAAGAAAAATGGAATTGTTATGGAGCAGCAAAACACTGGTCTGAAAGTTCTTGACTCTCTTGAGAGAGCAAAGCTTGGTTTCAGGGTTTTCAACATGCCTTTTAATGAAGCTGAGGAAGTTATTGATGCCTACGTCAGTCAGGGGAATTATGATCCCGCAAGTGTTGAGCTTTTCAAAGATCAACTTGATACGCAGCGACACATTCAAGAGAAAAGTGCTGAACTTCTTTCTACCAGTGCGCAGATTCTTCGCCACGTTGTCAGTTCTGTCATAAAGAATTGGCCGGTACCGCCAGAGGACAATTCCTCTCATTCTTGAGAATGGAAGGGTAAGACCGAGGATAGGGAAAACCGATTTTAACAGTATTATATAAAGGTTACGGCAGTCAAGCATGTCGCAACCTTTTTTTCTTTCCGGTATGGTGCGCAGTCTGGTTGAATGTGTTAACTTTCTTTGCATTTACATTGTTATACAGTAAGTAGCTTCTATGGCTTGAGGTATGTTTCTGTGCGGAATGTACCTCGATGTTAAGAACTGAAAACCAAAACAATTAGAATCATGCAGTTTGATCCGAACAAATTTACGGTAAAAGCCCAGGAGGCATTGCAGGCAGCATCAACGCTTGCCGGCAGCCGGCAGCATCAGCAGATAGAGCCGGAACATTTACTTTCGGCGATGCTTGCCGATAAAAGCAGTATTGCCGTGCAGATAGCACAGAAGCTCGAAGCTCCAGCAGAAACACTGCTTGCGGCGCTTGATCGTGAAATAGAGAGAATTCCGAGGGTCACTGGTGCGTCGGCAACGGGACAGTATCTGTCACAAAATCTTGGCAAGGTTTTTGACGTAGCCTTGAAAGAAGCTGAAAAACTGAAAGACGACTATATCAGCTCAGAGCACCTTCTTATCGCCATGAGTGAAGCAGGGCTTAATGTTTCTCGTATGCTGAAAGATGCAGGCATTAATCGCGAAGCTATTCTCAAGGTGCTTGCCACCATACGAGGGACGCAGCGTGTGACCAGTCAGAGCGCAGAAGAGACCTATAATTCGCTGAAAAAATATTCGCGAAACCTTAATGACCAGGCCCGCAAGGGTAAACTCGATCCAGTGATCGGACGTGATGAGGAAATTCGCAGGGTGTTGCAGATTCTCAGCAGACGCACCAAGAATAACCCTGTGTTGATTGGTGAGCCGGGGGTCGGTAAGACCGCTCTTGTCGAGGGAATCGCACAACGCATTGTAGCTGGTGATGTGCCAGAAAACCTGAAGAGTAAGCAGATTGCAGCTCTTGACATCGCTCAGCTTGTTGCGGGCGCAAAATTTCGCGGGGAGTTTGAGGAACGCCTGAAGGCGGTTGTACGAGAGGTTCAGGCGTCGGATGGCGAAATTATTCTCTTTATTGATGAAATTCATCTGCTTGTTGGAGCAGGTTCAGCCGAAGGGTCAATGGATGCTGCCAATATCCTCAAGCCAGCACTTGCCCGCGGCGAGCTTCGCTGTATCGGTGCGACAACGCTTGACGAGTATCGCAAGCACATTGAAAAAGATGCAGCTCTTGAGCGCCGTTTTCAGACCGTCGTGGTCGATCAGCCAAGCGTGGATGACACCGTCTCAATTCTGCGCGGCCTCAAGGAAAAATACGAGATACATCATGGTGTGCGCATCAAGGACGCAGCTATTGTTGCAGCTGCCGAACTGTCGAACCGCTATATTGCTGACCGTTTTCTGCCCGACAAGGCCATCGATCTGATTGACGAAGCCTCTTCACGTCTCAGACTGGAGATAGACAGCAGTCCCGAAGAACTCGACAGGATCAACCGTGAGATACGCCGTCTCGAAATCGAACGCGAAGCTCTCAAACGCGAACTTGAAGCCGGAGGATAACTATTCTGTTGTCATCTCGACCAGAAGGAGGTGTCTATGATTTATTGCAGTGAAAACTGTACATTACTCGTTGCATATCATTGTAATGGTTTCTATACCGGGATTTTATTAAACAAGTAACTACGCGTCAATGATGAAAATGATGAAAATTGGTATCCTTGCATTCATGCTTGCGGGAATGGTTTTCTCTACTGCTCATGCAGGGTGGGATCCCGCTGAACAGGATCATGCGAGGGTGGCCGTGGAATATTTCAGGAAGAACGCACCGGCGCTTGATCGCTTTTTTGAAAAAGCCTATGGTTATGTTGTTTTTCCTGATGTTTTCAAAGGTGGATTCATGATCCTCGGTGGAGGACATGGTAATGGTTATGTCTATGAACGTAATAATCTTGTAGGGCTTTCAACGATCACGCAGATCAATGTTGGTCCTCAACTTGGTGGCCAGTCTTTTTCAGAAATTATATTTTTTAAGGACAAGGATGAGCTTGATAATTTCAAACAAGGGAATTATGAGCTTAATGCTCAGGTAGAGGGAATCCTGGCTAATACGGGGGCAGCCACCACTATTGATTTTTCACATGGTGTAGCGGTTTTTGTGCTTCCCAAAGCAGGGGTTATGGCTGAAGCAACGGTAGGTGGGCAGAAGTTTTCCTATCGATCATACTGAGAATTTTTTTTATAAGCAGGAGAGGCATCAGTGTAAATCTGCAGGTGTTTTTCAAAAACGTTAATTTTTGCAATGAAGTATGAATTAGTAGTGGGCCTTGAGGTCCATTGTCAGCTTAATACAGCGAGCAAGGCATTCTGTGGTTGTTCTGCGCTGTTTGGAAAACCTGCCAACAGTAATGTTTGTCCGGTATGTCTTGCTCTTCCAGGAGCTCTTCCTGTTCTTAACCGACGTGTTGTGGAAGATGCGGTCAAGCTTGGGCTTGCAATGGGCTGTACTATTGCATCCAGTTCGGTTCTTGCCCGGAAAAACTATTTTTATCCTGATCTGCCGAAAGGATATCAGATTTCGCAGTTTGAAGAGCCTATCTGTAGTGAAGGAGTGCTTCACATTGATGCAGGCGAAGGTGAAAAGATTATCAGACTGATCAGAATTCATATTGAGGAGGATGCCGGTAAGTCGATTCATGATATCGGTGAGGATACCTATATCGATCTCAACAGAAGCGGTGTGCCGTTACTTGAAATCGTCAGTTATCCTGACATGCGTACTCCCAGGGAGGCTTCGGCATACCTTCAGAAAGTTCGGCAGATTGTTAAATATCTTGGTATTTCGGATGGAAACATGGAGGAGGGAAGCTTGCGCTGTGATGCCAACGTTTCTCTTCGTCCTGTCGGGGCGACGGAATATGGCACCCGTACCGAAATCAAGAACATGAACTCGTTCAAGAATGTTGAAAAAGCAATTGAATATGAGGCCTGGCGCCATCAGGAAATTCTTGAAAGCGGCGGAGTCATTGTTCAGGAGACCCGGCTTTGGGATGCTGACAAGGGAGAGACCCGTTCGATGAGGGGTAAGGAGTTTGCACACGATTATCGATATTTCCCTGATCCTGACCTGATTCCTGTACTTGTTGACCAGGAGATGCTTGATCGTATGTTGAGTGAACTTCCTGAGTTTCCTGAAGTTCGTGCAAGCCGTTTTGTAGCGGAGTATGCCATTCCAGCCTATGATGCTGCGGTTCTTACCGTTGAGCGGGAGATTGCCGATTATTTTGAGGAGACCGTCATTGTTTCGGGAGATACAAAAGCTTCCTCGAACTGGGTGATGGGTGAGGTGATGCGCACGCTTAAAGAAAAGTATCTTGATATTGCAGAGTTCTCGATTGAGCCTATACGACTTGGGGGGTTGGTGCGCCTCATCGGTGATGGGATGATTAGTAATACCATTGCCAAACAGGTGTTCGAACTGATGCAGGAGAATGGAGACTCCGCGTTGGATATTGTTGAAAGAGAAGGACTTGCTCAGGTTTCAGATAGTCGAGCGATTGAGAGCGTTGTCGATGAAATTCTTGCGGCCAATCCTGGTCAACTTGCTGCGTATCGCAACGGAAAGACCCAGTTGTTGGGCTTTTTTGTGGGACAGTGCATGAGTCGCATGAAAGGCAAGGCTAATCCTAAGATGGTCAATGAGGCTCTTCTCAAGAGACTTGAGGTGTGACCGGTTTCAGGATTCGCTGTCGAAGAGGTCTTTGATGCGAGGAGTATCGGGCCAGGTTTTTGCAAGTTCCGGATTGATAACCTCTATTTTTTTTCGTGCTTCGAAGAGTCGTTTTTTACAGTTGTCTGCGATGGTAAGTCCCTCTTCATAGAGTGCGATAGATTTTTCAAGGCCGGTTTCTGGATTTTCAATGTTCCTGGTTATCTCCTCAAGCCTCGATATAAGTTCTTCGATAGCGGGTTTTCCGGAATGGGTTGATGTCATGTGGTGTAAGAGGTTAGATGTTGTGTATGAAAATAGTTAAAGAGAAAGATTATTCAAAAGGCAGGTGTGTGAGTGAAGTTTGTTGATAGTGCGTCCATTTTTGTTCAGGCTGGAGACGGCGGAAAGGGTTGTGTGAGTTTTCGTAGGGAAAAGTTTGTCCCCAAGGGGGGGCCCGACGGCGGCGATGGCGGTCGTGGAGGCCATGTTTGGCTTAGAACCAACCGGCAGCTGACAACTCTTTTGGATTTCAAGTATAAAAAGAAGTATGTCGCAGTGCGCGGCGTTCATGGACAGGGGGCCCGAAAAACGGGAAAAGATGGTGGTGATGTTGTTATAGATGTACCTTGTGGTACCATTGTCCGGAATGCTGAAACCCATGAGATCATTGCTGATCTCACTGGTGTGGATCAGGAAATTCTCATTGCCAGGGGAGGAAAAGGCGGCCGTGGAAATCAGCATTTTGCTACCCCTGTTCGTCAGGCGCCCCGGTATGCTGAACCAGGTCAGAAAGGTGAAGAGTTGACACTCGAAATGGAGCTGAAGCTGATGGCCGATGTCGGTCTGGTTGGGTTTCCGAATGCTGGAAAGTCGACGCTTATCTCGGTGATCAGCGCGGCGAAACCAAAAATTGCCGATTATCCGTTTACCACTCTGGTGCCGAATCTCGGTATTGTGCGGTATGAGGAGTACAAGTCGTTTGTTATGGCCGATATTCCTGGAATCATTGAGGGCGCGGCAGAGGGAAAGGGGCTGGGTTTGCAGTTTCTCCGTCATATCGAGCGCACAAAGATTCTTGCTGTTTTGGTTTCTGCTGATGCTCCTGACATTGCCGAAGAATACCGGACGCTTCTCGGAGAGCTTGAGAAATTTAACAAGGGGCTTCTTGACAAGCCTCGGATAGTGGTTGTTACAAAAATGGACATAGCGACCGAGGATCTTGAGATTCCCGTGTTGGAAGAAGGAGTCAAGGTGCTTGCGATATCAAGTGTATCCGGACAGGGATTGAAGGAACTCAAAGATGAACTCTGGAAAGAGGTATCGGCTCGCATCCGGGTTGACGAACTGTTGGAAGAAGGTATCGAGTAAATTATGCAGCACACTGAACTCTATGTCAGATATGCACGTCTTGCTGATGCTGCGGCAATTTCCGCCATAACGGCGGAGTATGCCCGTCAGGGAATTATGCTGGAGCGTTCCGGTGACAACATTGTTGAAAATATTCGTAATTTTTTTGTTGCCGAATATAATGGCGAAGTGATAGGGTGTTGCGCTATTGCATTTTATACATTAAAGCTGGCTGAAATCCGTTCCCTTGCAGTTTTTAACCGTTATAAAATGAAGGGAATCGGACGATTGCTGGTTGAAAAGGCAGAGTCGGTTTTACGTGAGGAAGGAGTGAGTGAAGTTTTTGTCCTGACGCTGAACAGTGAGTTTTTCAGGCATCTCGGGTACCTTGATATTCAAAAAGAGTATTTTCCGCAGAAAATATGGAGGGATTGCACTCATTGTCCTAAACTTATGGCGTGCGATGAAATTGCCATGGTGAAAACTCTTTAAGTATCATGTAACCTTTCGAGGCAGTGGGTTAATCAACCAAACAGGTCAAGCATATTCGTGATCGTAAAGGAAGTTATTGTTAAAAACAAGGCCGGTCTCCATACCAGACCCGCAGCATCAGTTGTCAAGCTTGCATCTCGTTTTAAATCAGATTTTTATATCGAAATGCAGGGTGTTCAGATTAATGCAAAGTCAATTATCGGTGTCATGAGCCTTGCTGCGCCAAAAGGAACCCGGTTGATACTCAAGCTTGATGGTGAGGATGCTGTTGAGGCCGCCCGTCAGTTGGTTGAGTTTTTTGAACAAGGGTTTGGAGAACTTTAGTTTGAAATCTGTCCAAGAGCGTAATTGAAACCGTTGCGGATTGCATTCGTCACTCCCTTTTTTCCCCTGAAAGGCGGTATAGCCCGATTCAGCGGACTTTTGAGAGATGCCCTTCTTGACAGAGGCTATGACGTGGTTCCAGTAGCTTTCAAAGCACTCTATCCTGATTTTTTATCACAGGGTGCCGTTGATGCCGATCCTGCTTCCGATCCTGTTTTTCCCGATGAGGTTCGACTGGTGCTCTATAACCCCTTTTCCTGGTTTGGAACTATCCGGTCCATAAGGTCATTACACCCGGATATTCTGCTTGTGGCCTACTGGACAGGAGTGCTGGCGCCATTCTATTATGTACTTCGACGTTTGACTGGCGTCAAGATGGTGGTATTGCTCCATAATCTTTCAGCTCATGAATCATTTTTTTTTGATCCTTTCATGAGTCGACTGCTTTCGGCTTTCGCAGATGGGTTTGTGACCCTCTCAAAAAGTGTTTTTCAGGAGGTGAGTGCCGCCATGCCGGAAATTCCAGTGCTTCCGCTTTTTCACCCGATCTATGAACCGGAAAGGGACATTCCTTCAAGGCATGATGCCCGCAGTGCTCTGCATCTTGGAGGAGAAGCGCCGGTGCTGCTTTTTTTTGGGTATGTACGCTTTTATAAAGGGCTTGATCTTCTGCTTCGTGCCATGCCGGAGATTCTTCAGAGAGATCCAGCACTCAGGCTTATTGTTGCTGGACAGTTTTTTGATCCTCTGGAGAAGTACAAACGATTGATTGAGCAGCTTGGTATTGATGGCAGTGTTGATCTTTATCCTGGTTATGTTTCCAGAAAGCGTACGGCAATTTTTTATGCTGCGGCTGATGCTGTCGTGCTTCCTTATCGCAGTGCAACGCAGTCTGGAGTGCTGCAGCTTGCTTACGGTTATGGAGTGCCGGTTATTGTTACTCCGGCAGGCTCACTTCCCGAGATGGTGCGTCATGGCGAAACGGGTTGGGTTGCCAGCGATTGTTCGCCAGAAGGGGTTGCTGATGCAGTTGGAAAGTTTCTTGACCTCAGGAAAGATCCGCTGCCTCTGCGTTCAGCAATAGAAACGTTTCGACAGGATTTTTCCTGGGAGGCTTTTGCTTCGGCGGCAGGCAATTTCCTTGAAGCTGAAGTTTTCCTGAGGTGATGCCATGTATCCTGTGACATGGATCGTGGTTTTGAATTGGAACGGTGCAGAAGATACTCTCGCCTGTCTCAACTCTCTTGCAGGGGAAAGGCCACCTTTATGCAGGGTGCTGGTTGTTGATAACGGATCGACCGATGGCTCTGCAGAGCTGATCCGAGATGCTTTTGCGGATGCAGAGTTGCTTGTTTTACCTGCTAATCGTGGTTATGCGGCAGGCAACAATGCAGGGTTCAGAAGGGTTATGGAGCTGCAAGGAGAGTATGTTGTTTTTTTGAACAACGATACTATTGTAGAAGCCGGTTTTTGGGTACCGCTTGTTGAAACCCTTCAGAGGAACTCCTTGGCAGGCATTGCTGTGCCGAAAATATTCTATTCTGACAGTCCCGATACACTCTGGTATGGCGGCGGAATTGTCAGGCTTTCGACCGGTCTCATCAGCCATGTCGGGCTCAGAAAAAAAGATTCCCCGCAGTTCAGTCGTCCCGTTACTACAGGGTATGCAACAGGATGCTGCCTTGCCATGCGATGCAAAGATTTTCAGGCACTCGGCGGTTTTGACGAAACGTTTGCAATGTATGCCGAAGATGTTGATCTCTCTTTGCGGATTGCCTCTTTAGGAATGAGTATTGAATATGTGCCCTCTTCACGGGTGTGGCATAAAGTATCGGCATCGCTTCATGGAAATCCGTTATCGAAGCTGGTTAAAAAAAGTTTCGGAGTGCTTCGTCTTCTGAGAAAGTACCGGGCATGGAACGGAATGGCATGGTATCTTATCCTTTTTCCACTGCGCCTTGCCGGCAGTTTTCCGGAAATGATGAGAATCAAACATGGAGTGATGCACAAAACAGGGAGAGTGCCGGATGCAGAGCACATTCAGAACCGTCATTGATGCTCACTATCTCAGTGATCCGGCCCATAGCGTCCGATGGCGGAATACCATCGACTTTATTCGGCGTTCTACGCATTCAGGTACTCCATATTCCAAAGGCCTTGATCTGGGTGACCGTACTCCGTTTACAGCATCGCTTGAAGAACTTTTCGGGTGCCAGTTCGAGAATACCACAGCTGATCTTGATCTTGAACCGCTTGAAGGATCGTTTGGGGTTGTTACTGCTTTTGAGGTGCTTGAGCATCTCTACAATCCGCTTCATGCGCTTGTTGAGGTCAAACGGCTCTTGAAGGGCGAAAGTGCCCGGCTTTATGTGTCGATGCCACTCAGGAAGCCGGCATTTCTTGCAAGTCCCGATCATTTTCATGAGATGAGTCGTCAATCGGCCCTCTCTCTTTTTAACCGAGCCGGGTTCAGGGTTGTCAGAAGCGAGGAGTTTCGTATCCGCCCCTTGTTGTTTTATCTTAAAGGACTGAAGCCGCTTTTGCGGGCATTGTTTGAAAAAGTGCAGATCTATGAACTTATCACTCAATAAGGGAATGCCAGACACTCTATTTCGGCTTATCTGGTTTTCTGAGATACAGTGGGACTTTCTTTCGACTCGTAAGCAGCGTATTCTGGGGCGTTTTCCTGAAAACTGGAGGATTCTTTTTATTGAGCCCTATGCTCTGGGTCGTCGCCATCACTGGTTCCCAGTCAAAAGAGGGCGGGTGTGGGTCGTCAGTGTGCCCTTTTTAAAGAGTGTCCCCTACAGGATCGGGCGATTGCTTGATATTTCGCTGTTTCGATTGCTTGTTTCCCTGCCCGGAATTGTGCTGATGCTGTTCTGGGTTACACTCCTCGGTTTTGCTTCCAGTGAAAGAATCATTGGGTTGAGCAATATCTATTGGGGCAGGGTTGCCGCTCTATTACCCTGTCGTCTCCGATTTTATGATGCCAATGATGATCATCTTGCTTTTCCCGGGAGTCCGGTGTGGTTGAAGGGGTACCTCGACACCTGTCTTTCGAGTGTGCAGTTGCTTTTCAGTGTGAGCCCGGAGCTTACCGCCCGACTTCAAGTTCCCGCCGGTTTACGCTGTATTGAACTTGGCAACGGTGTTGAGTTCAGTCATTTTGCTACTCCGACTCATCAGGCACCGTCAGGACTTTTCAAACTGAAGGGGCCGATTCTCGGCTATGCCGGCGCAATGGACTGGCTTGATACAGCTCTTGTTGCGGCTACGGCAAAGGCATGGCCAGACTACTCGATTCTCCTTATCGGTCCGGCTTATGAAAGGGAGTGGTGGAAAAAACAACATGCTCTTGATTCGATACCCAATGTGCACTATGTTGGAAAAATAGACTACGCTGAACTGCCTGCCTGGATTCAGCGCTTTGACCTTGCATTGATGCCGCTGCTCAATAATGAACTGAAAGGAGTTTCTCATCCGAACAAACTCTATGAATATTGTGCTTCGGGTATACCAGTGCTTTCGATGAACTACTGCAGTGCGGTTGATCGTGCACGGGAGGTAGTGCATATTGCTTCTTCGCATGAAGCATTTATCCGCATGATTCCGGAAGCACTTGCCGATAATCGCCGGGAAGCACGTCAGGTATTCGCCCGACAACATAGCTGGGATACGCTGGCCGCTGCCATGGTGCAGGAATTGCAGAACGCTTATCAGGAGCAATCCCCATGAATCGCAATAGAGTCATAGCTGGTCAGGCAGGCTTTTCCTTTGCCGGATTTCTTTTCGGACAGGCCTCGCGGTTTGCTTTTACCCTGCTTGCGGCCAGAGTACTTGATGCCGCAGCTCTTGGTACTTATGCTCTTGCTGTTGCTGTTATCCAGATTGCCGAAGTGCTTGCTGTTGCAGGGCTTGATTCGGGGTTACTGCGCTTTGTGAGCATGAACAGCAGCGAGCCTCTCCGTCAGAAAGCAGTTATTGGTTCAGCGCTTAAAACGAGCTTCTTTCTTTCACTCATTGTGGGGCTGCTTCTGCTTTTTTTTTCTGGGTACATTGCTTCGATGCTGCATGGAAGCCATCTTCTGCGGCTTACACTGTGCTGTTATGCTGCGGCCATCCCCTTCAATGTTGCAACCATGCTGTATGGACATGCGATGCAGGGATTCAGGAAGCTTCAGCCGAAAATTATTGCAACTCAGGTCGTGAGTCCACTGTTGCTGCTCCTTTTGACACTTCTCTTCCGCTATACCGCTGGACAGGAAGCCGCTCTTTTTTTCCCTTTTGGTGTATCGGCCGCAATAGCATTTTTCTGGATTCGCCCCAATTTGTCGAAAATCAGCGGCGTAGTTCCAATGGATATTGTTCGTGCTTCTCCCGACAGGAGCATGATGCTCTATGCATTGCCGTTCATGGTGGTTTCGCTGTTGAGTATGATGACATACTGGCTTGATGTTGTCATGCTCGGGATGCTTACTGATACGGCAACTGTTGGACTTTATCATCCTGCAGCCAGAACGGCAGGCATTATCCGTGCGGTGCTTTTTGCTTTTGCCGGTATTGCTGCGCCGATGATGGCTGCACTGCATACGGAGAGCGAAAAAGCAGAGATAGGCAGGATCTATAAAATGCTGACTCGCTGGATTCTCGGACTTGTTGTTCCTCCTGTTATCCTGTTCATGATTCTTCCCGAACCAGTGCTCGGGATATTCGGTACACGGTTTACCCCAGGGAGGAACGCCCTGGTTCTGTTGACGGCCGCTTCTTTCCTCCATGTCTCGTTCGGGCTCTCTTCGACACTGTTGGCCATGACTGGTTATGCGCGTCTCTGTCTGTACAACGCTTTTGGTGCCCTTGGGTTGCAGGTCACTCTGAATTTTCTTCTGATACCGCGGATGGGCATAAACGGAGCAGCTCTTGCGACACTGCTTGTCTTTGTTCTGCTTTCATCGGTCAGGCTTTCTGAGATATTCATTCTTTTAAAGATTCATCCTTTCGCCAAAGCACTGTGGAAGCCTCTTGCTGCAGGTCTGTTTGCTGCGCTACTCCTCGTGGCTGCACGTCCATGGCTGCTGGGACTTCCGGTATTTGCTGGATTTATGACGGGAGCTCTGCTCTCGGTGTTCAGTTATATCACCTTGATGCTGCTCCTGAAGTTGGAACAGGAGGAACGAGAGATTATTTTCAGGTTCATACCCTTTATTAACAAGGAAACAAAGTGATACCGTTGTGAAGAAAACCATCCTGCTGTTTCTCATTGTTTTTGCCGGCTATACTGTTCTGGCATTGCTTCTCTATTACCCCCTTGTTTTTCAGTCGAAAATTCTGCTTGCACCCGATACACTTGTTCCGCTGGCTTCAACGATTGCCCTTGACCGGGTTCATGAGGCAACAGGGAACTATCCGCTCTGGCAGCCCTGGATTTTTTCAGGTATGCCGACTGTAGAAGCATTCAGCTATCTCAGCGCTCTCTATTTTCCGAACCTGTTTTTTAACCTGTTCCATCCCGATGGTATTGTCCTGCAACTGCTTCACCTGGCATTTGCAGGTTTCGGAGTATTTCTGTTTCTGCGGAGTTATCGGCTGACAACACTTGCAGCGGTTTTCGGCGGAGCGGTTTTCATGCTCAACCCCTATATGACGGCCATGCTTGTCCATGGTCATGGAAGTCAGCTCATGACGACGGCATATATACCGTGGATGCTCTGGGCGGCAATGCGGCTTGTTGAGCGTGGCGGCTTGACTGATGCGGGGATTCTGGCTCTTGTTGCAGGCTTTCAGCTGCAGCGTGCTCATGTGCAGATTGCATACTACTCCTGGATGCTTACACTGCTGCTTGTTCTTTTCCTGCTTATTGCCCGGAGGGATTCCCTTCTTAAAAACTTTCGACTCACGTTACTCCTTCTGCTGGCTCTTGCCTGTGGTCTTGGTATGGCAGCATCGATATATATCCCCGCATCACAGTATGCCGCCTATTCGGTGAGAGGAATGGCTGCCGGTGGGGGAGGTGCATCATGGGAGTATGCTACCCTGTGGTCTATGCACCCCCTGGAGCTGCTGACCTTTCTTGTTCCGGGCTGCTTTGGGTTTGGCGGGGTTACCTATTGGGGCTTTATGCCGTTTACTGACTTTCCCAATTATGCAGGTATTGTTGTGCTCCTGCTTGCCATTGGTGGGTTGTTACTGCGCAGAAAAGAGCCGTTGACCTGGTTTTTTGGTGCAGGATTGTTGCTTTTCCTGCTGTTGTCGTTCGGGAGTTTTTTCAGCCCGGTGTTTAACCTTTTCTATTATGCCGCGCCATTGTTCAGCAAGTTCCGGGTTCCTTCGATGGCGCTGATCATGGTCTATCTTATTCTGGCTTTTTTTGCTTCCGCCGGAGTTCACGAATTGCTTCACTGCCAATCGGATCGACTGAAAAAGCCTTTTTATAAAGGGCTTTTTGCTCTTGTTGGGATCCTGCTTCTTTTTCTTGTGTTCGAGCAAAGCATTGAAGGTTTTTTCCGTTCTCTTTTTCCTGATCCATCGGTCGAAAGCTTTAATCTGGCCTTTATGGTCAATAAAATGCGGTGGGAGAATCTGAAAGAAAGTTTCTTTGTCATTATCCTGTTAGTAATGCTATCTGCAGGGGTGCTCTGGCTTCTGATAAAAAACATGCTCTCAAGGAAATTGACGGTTGCGCTGCTTCTTCTGATAGCTCTTGGTGATATTATCTTGCTTGACCTGCAGATTATTAATCCATCAGCTGCATCCCTGCGTAACCCTGTGTCTACTCATAGCAGGGTGGTGGAACGCGCATTCCGCCACGATGATATTACCAGCTTTCTGGCTTCCAGAAAAGGGTTGTTCAGAATCTATCCTGCAGGGCTGCTTTTTACGGAGAACAAGTTTGCTCTTTTCGGTATCGAGTCGACAGGGGGCTACCATCCTGCAAAGCTGAAGCTCTATGAAGAGTTTCTTGCCAAAACAGAAAACCTTGCAAGTCTGAATATTCTTAGAATGCTTAATGTCGCCTATCTCATCACTCCTGAACCAGTTGTGCATCCGTCACTTGAACTGGTCAAGACGGGTTCGCTTCAGCTGGTAAACGGTCCGCTTCCCGTCTATGTCTATACGATTCAGGGCACGAATCCGAGGGCATGGTTCGCAAGACGTGTTACAGGATTGAAAAGCGATGAGGCCTTGTTTGCCAGGCTTCTTGAAGACCCGGCGGCACCAGGTGAGGCGTATGTCGATGGATCTCTCTGGACAGGAAGCCGAACCTATGCTGCCGCAACAGTTACAGCGCTTGACGCGCAGCCAGAATCAATGATCCTGAAGGTTTCAGCTCCAGGCGAGGCATTCCTTGTTGTCAGTGAACTCTATTATCCCTTGCGCTGGAAAGTTACAGTTGATGGGCGGACAGCATCAATGATAAAGGTGAACGGATTACTTCGTGGTGTCGTAGTCCCTGCGGGGAGCAGGGAAGTTAGCTTTAATTACGACCGAAGCGGTTTTGAAACAGGGCAAAGGATATCTCTCGGCGCATTCGTGCTGGCGCTGCTCCTCGTTATAGTCGGTGTGCTGGCGGTTCATTTCCGGAAACAGCACGGGATATAATACAAGAGAAAAGAGGGTTACAAGTATGCTGACAACACCGATCATGCTGTTACGATTTGTTCATCAAGGAGTTAGTTTTAATATTGCTTTAGGTTCAATTGGAGAAATTGGAAAGCCAGTATTTGTAGGCATTGTGGCCTCTCTATGCTGAGCTAAAAAAAGAGAGTAAAGATTTTTTCTCAAGAGAACAAAAATGATGATTTAGGTTTTGTTTTTTTTTATAATTCTCTTACATTGGTTGTCCTTATGGATTTTTAGGATTGCGTCTTTTGTAATCAGAGGTTTTTAAATAGAAAGAGAGTTTCAGTATGCCGACGATTCAGCAGCTCATCAGGCTCGGAAGAAGTGTAAAAGTAACAAAAACAGCGTCACCGGCGCTTGATAAGTGTCCGCAAAAGCGCGGCGTTTGTACACGTGTTTACACGACTACACCAAAAAAACCTAACTCAGCGCTACGGAAAGTTGCACGTGTAAGGTTGTCTAACAAGATTGAAGTTACGGCATATATCCCCGGAGAGGGTCATAACCTGCAGGAGCACTCTATTGTTTTGATCAGAGGCGGCAGGGTAAAGGATCTTCCTGGTGTCCGTTATCACATTGTGCGCGGCTCGCTGGATACCTCCGGTGTTGCTGATCGTAAGCAGAGTCGTTCGAAGTATGGGGCCAAGCAGCCGAAAGCCGGTGTAGCTGCTCCTGTCAAGGGTAAAGGCAGATAGGTCCAATCATAAATTTATAGAAGAATATGCCGAAAAAAGGTGGCTATAAAAGAATAGGTGTTGATTTTCGTTACGGGGATGAAAGTGTTGCCCGTTTTATCAATGCTGTAATGCTTGATGGTAAGAAAGCAGTTGCAACGAAGATTGTTTATGATGCTTTCGCTATTATTGCCGAAAAAATGACAGGGGAAGATCCTTTGGAGGTGTATCGCAAGGCTATGTCGCATATTGCGCCGGTCGTTGAGGTTCGTAGTAAGAGGGTTGGTGGTGCGACCTATCAGATTCCTATGGAAGTTAAGGCTTCAAGAAGAGGTGCGCTTGCGTTCCGCTGGCTGAAGATGTATGCAGCAAAGCGTGGAGGCAAATCCATGGCGGAAAAACTTGCTTCTGAGTTGATGGATGCTGCCAATGAGCAGGGTGCATCAGTGAAAAAGCGCGATGAGGTGCACAGAATGGCCGATGCGAATAAGGCGTTTGCCCATTTCAGGTTCTAAGTAGTTGTTTAAAGTGTGGATAAAAGGTCAAAAATATTTTTATGGCAAGGCTGGTTGATTTAGATAAAGTACGCAACATCGGTATCATGGCTCACATTGATGCCGGAAAGACGACGACGACAGAGAGGATATTGTATTACACGGGCCGGTTGCACCGGATGGGTGAGGTGCATGAGGGCGGTGCGACAATGGACTGGATGGATCAGGAGAAAGAGCGTGGTATTACAATCACCTCAGCCGCTACAACTTGTTTTTGGATGCCGAAGTTTGGTAATTATATCGGTATTAATCACAGGATCAATATTATTGACACACCTGGACACGTAGATTTTACTGTTGAGGTAGAGCGTTCCCTTCGCGTGCTTGATGGTGCTGTTGCGCTTTTTTGCGCGGTTGGCGGTGTTGAGCCTCAGTCTGAAACGGTGTGGCGTCAGGCAAATAAGTATGGCGTTCCGAGAATTGCCTATGTCAACAAGATGGACAGAACCGGCGCTAACTTTTTTGAAACTGTTAAGGCTATAAGAGAGAGATTGGGAGCGAATCCTGTACCTCTTCAGATACCGATTGGTGAAGGTGAGATTTTTGCCGGATTCGTTGATCTTATCAGAATGAAGGGTATCATTTATGATAGAGAAGACGGCAGCACCTACGAAGAGGTAGATATTCCTCATGACCTGCAGAACGAAGCCAGGACATGGCGGATTAATATGCTTGAAGCTGTTTCCGAACATGACGACACGCTTCTTGAGAAATATTTGAACGGTGAGGATATCACTGAAAAAGAGGTAAGAGATGTGTTGCGTCAGGCAACACTTAAGGTTACTATTATTCCGGTACTTTGCGGTTCATCCTTTAAGAATAAGGGTGTTCAGTTTATGCTTGATGCGGTTGTCGAGTATCTTGCTTCTCCGGTTGATGTCGGTGCTGTTCAGGGTCACCATCCGCGTACAGAAGAGTCGATATCACGTGAGCCGAAAGATGAGGAGCCATTTGCTGCTCTCGCTTTTAAGATTGCTACCGACCCGTTTGTCGGCAAGCTTACATTTTTCAGGGTTTATTCCGGTATTCTCAAGGCTGGCAGTTATGTATTGAATACAATGACCGGCAAAAAAGAGCGTATTGGTCGTGTGCTTCAGATGCACTCCAACAAGAGAGAGGATATAGATTGTGTTTATTGCGGAGATATCGCAGCAGCTGTAGGTTTGAAGGATGTAAGAACCGGTGATACCCTCTGTGATGAAAATAATCCGGTGGTTCTCGAAAAAATGGTTTTTCCTGAACCGGTTATTGAAATCGCTATTGAGCCGAAAACCAAGGCCGATTCTGATAAGCTCGGTATGTCGCTTGCAAAGCTTGCCGAGGAGGATCCTACATTTAAAGTAAAGACTGATGATGAAACCGGCCAGACTCTGATTGCTGGTATGGGTGAGCTGCATCTCGAAATTCTGGTTGATAGGCTTCGCCGTGAGTTCAAGGTTGAGGCTAATGTTGGACAGCCTCAGGTTGCCTACCGCGAGACTATCAGAAAGAAGGTTGACTTTGAGGGCAAGTTTGTTCGTCAGTCGGGTGGTAAAGGTCAGTTTGGACTGGTAAATATTACTGTTGAGCCGCTTGAGGAAGGAAAAGGATATGAATTTGTTGACGCTGTCAAAGGCGGTGTTATCCCGAGAGAGTATATCCCTGCAGTGAATGCCGGTGTGCAGCAGGCCATGAAGAGTGGTGTGGTTGCAGGATTTCCGATGCAGGATATCAAGGTGACACTGTATGATGGTAAGTACCATGAGGTTGACTCATCAGAAATGGCGTTCAAGATTGCTGGTTCAATAGGGTTCAAAGGAGCTGCTAAAAAAGCCGATCCAGTTCTCCTTGAGCCGATCATGAAAGTTGAAGTTGTGACACCCGACGAGTATCTTGGTGATGTTATGGGTGACCTTTCAAGCCGTCGTGGTCATATTGAAGGTATGGGGCAGAGAGCAGGAGCTCAGTTTGTCAATGCCAAGGTACCTCTTTCAGCGATGTTTGGATATTCAACCGATCTTCGTTCTATGAGTCAGGGAAGGGCAAATTATTCTATGGAGTTTGATTGTTATCGCGAAGTTCCTCGCAATATTGCGGAGGCTTTGCAGGAGAAGAGAGTAAGCAAGGATTCGGACTAAGCGAGAAACAGGGAATATCAGTTTTAACTACTACAATCAATAAAAGATAACCGTCACGGAGATAAGTTATGGCAAAAGAGTCCTACAAAAGGGATAAACCCCATGTAAATATAGGAACCATTGGTCACGTAGATCATGGTAAGACAACTTTGACTGCTGCAATTACTTCGGTTCTTGCAAAGCAGGGTCTTGCACTGCAGCGCGATTTCGGCAGTATCGATAAAGCTCCTGAAGAGAGAGAACGCGGTATTACCATTTCAACTGCACACGTTGAGTACCAGACCAAAAAACGTCATTACGCACACATTGACTGTCCAGGTCACGCTGACTACATTAAAAACATGATTACCGGTGCTGCCCAGATGGATGGCGCTATTCTTGTTGTAGCCGGTACCGATGGTCCTATGCCTCAGACCCGCGAGCACATTCTGCTTGCCCGTCAGGTGAATGTTCCTGCACTTGTTGTATTTCTTAATAAAGTTGACATTGCTGATCCGGAACTCATCGAACTTGTAGAGCTTGAACTCAGAGAGCTGTTGTCACAGTACGATTTCCCTGGTGATGATATCCCGATTATCAAAGGTTCAGCACTGAAGGCACTTGAAGGCGATCCAGAGGGCGAAAAAGCTATTATGGAGCTTATGGATGCTGTTGATGAATTTATTCCTGAGCCGGTTCGTGACGTTGACAAGCCTTTCCTTATGCCGGTTGAAGATGTATTTTCTATCTCAGGTCGTGGTACCGTTGGTACTGGAAGAATCGAAAGAGGTCTAATCAAGATCAACGAAGAGGTGGAAATTGTCGGTATCAGACCTACTCGCAAGTCTGTGGTGACCGGAATTGAAATGTTCCAGAAGCTTCTTGATCAAGGTCAGGCAGGCGATAACGCCGGTCTTCTTCTCAGAGGTGTAGACAAGACTGAACTTGAGCGTGGTATGGTTATCGCAAAACCAGGCACAATCAAGCCGCACACCAAGTTTACCGCTGAGGTTTATATCCTTAAAAAGGAAGAGGGTGGACGTCACACACCATTCTTTAACGGTTACCGCCCTCAGTTCTATTTCCGTACAACAGATGTTACTGGTTCAGTCACATTGCCCGAAGGAGTTGAGATGGTTATGCCTGGCGATAATCTTCAGGTTAATGTTGAATTGCTTGCTCCTATTGCGATGGATGAGGCCCTTCGTTTCGCTATCCGTGAGGGCGGTCGTACCGTCGGTGCGGGTTCCGTAACCAAGATTATCGAATAATAGATTGTATGGCGTCTCGGGACGGGGCCGAAAATCCCGTCCTTTTTTTATTGATAACACGAAACAGGGTTGACAAGTGGCTGTACAGCAAAAGATCAGGATAAAGCTCAAGTCTTACGACCATAGTCTGGTTGATAAGTGGGCGTTAAGGATTATTGATGTAGTCAAGCAGACTGATGCTATCATCTTTGGTCCAATACCGCTGCCTACGAAATCTCATGTGTATACTGTAAACCGGTCTCCGCATGTTGACAAGAAGTCTCGTGAGCAATTTTCATTCTCCTCACACAAGAGGTTGATTGAAATAATAAACCCGACATCCAGAACCATTGATATGCTGATGAAGCTCGAGCTTCCAAGTGGTGTTGATGTTGAAATTAAGTCTTAAAGAATTAGAATAGTTAATTCAATATGGGTGCGATTCTTGGAAAGAAAATCGGCATGACCCGTTTATTCAATGATAAACGCGAAGCAGTATCCTGCACGATTATCCAGGCAGGTCCATGCTTTGTGACACAGGTTAAACGTGTTGATACAGACGGATACGATGCTTATCAGGTTGGTATCGGTGAAAGAAAAGAAAAAAAAGTAAGCAAACCGTTACAGGGTCATTACAGAAAGGCAGGAGTAGCTCCAGGCTTTAAGCTGGCTGAGTTTGACTTTTCAGAGCTTAATCAGGAACTTCAGCTTGGTAGTTCCGTGAGCGTTGAATCATTCAAGGAAGGCGAAAAAATTAATGTTCTTGGTGTTTCGAAAGGAAAAGGTTTTGCTGGTGTTATGAAACGTCATAATTTCAGTGGCGGACAGAGAACACATGGTCAGTCGGACAGGCAGAGAGCACCAGGATCTGTAGGTGGCTCATCCGATCCGTCAAGGGTTTTCAAAGGAACCAGAATGGCTGGACGTATGGGATCCGACAATATTACTGTCAGGAATCTTGAAATCTTCAAGATCATTCCTGAATCTAATCTTATTGTTATAAAGGGATCTGTGCCGGGACCTAAAAATTCCTATGTCAAGATTGTTTCTACAAAAAAGTAAATGCTGAATGCACGAAGCTATGGAACTTAAAGTCTTAAATACCGGCGGCACTGAAACCGGGGAAGTGGTAACGCTCCGTGATGATATATTCGGCGCTGAAATATCTGAACATGCGATGTATCTCGATGTAAAGTCGATTCTCGCACACAAGAGGCAGGGAACACATAAATCCAAAACACGTGGTGAAGTAAGAGGTGGAGGCAGAAAGCCTTTACGTCAGAAAGGCACCGGTAATGCACGTCAGGGTTCTACCCGTTCACCGCTTAATATTGGTGGCGGAACTATATTCGGACCCACACCTCATGCTTACGACCAGAAAGTTAACAAGAAGGTGAAACTTCTTGCAAGACGCTCTGCGCTAAGCTCAAAGGTTAAAGAAGGTAAAATTCTTGTTGTTGAAGATTTCAGGTTTGAAGAGATAAAGACAAAACCTTTTGCCGATATTCTGAAAAATCTTGGTCTTTCAGCGAAAAAAACCTTGATGCTGACGCCTGAATACGATATGATCATGGCAAGGTCAGGTAGAAATATTGAGGTACTTAACTTGATGACTGCTGATAAAGCATCAACGTACGATATTCTCCAGAGTCATACGGTACTTGTTCAGAAGACCGCGTTGAAGACAATTGAAGATACATTAGGGTAATTGCAGTTTTCCAGAAAAAGGAGTTAAAGAGATGAAAAACCCGTTGTTGCGTCCTTTGTTGACTGAAAAAAGTACAGGGCTGACAGAGAAGAAAGGACAGTATGTCTTTATCGTTAAACCCGATGCAGACAAGACTGATATAAAAATAGCAGTCGAAAAGAAATTTGGTGTAGAAGTAAAGTCGGTTCGCACGGTTAACTATCTTGGGAAATCCCGCAGCCAGAATACCAGAAAAGGGTTGATAACCGGTAAAAAGAGTGACTGGAAAAAAGCTATTATCACTCTTAAAAAGGACCAGTCTATAGATTACTACGCAGGTTCAACCCAGAAGAGCGAAGGATAGAAATTATAAAAAGGATAGATCATACATTCAAATGGCTATAAGGAAATTAAGGCCGGTAACGCCAGGGTCAAGGTTCATGTCATACCCTGCATTCGATGAAATAACAAAAAGTACACCTGAGAAAGGTTTGCTTGTTTCACTCAAGAAGTCGGGTGGTCGCAATGCTGCAGGAAGAAAAACTTCAAGGCATAGAGGCGGAGGACACAAAAGGCATTACAGGATTATCGATTTTAAGCGCAACAAGGATGGCGTGCCTGCAACAGTTGCTGCTATTGAGTATGATCCGAATCGTTCATCAAGAATTGCATTATTGCATTACAATGATGGAGAAAAACGTTATATTCTCGCCCCGAAAGGTTTAAATGTTGGTGACAAGGTCGAAAGTGGTGACAAGGTCGAAATCAAGGCCGGCAACACCATGCCACTTAAAAATATTCCTCTCGGTACTGATATTCATAATGTTGAAATGAAGGCCGGAAAGGGTGGTCAGATTGTCAGGTCAGCAGGTGGGTTTGCTGTACTTGCAGCCCGTGAAGGAGACTATGTTACTCTTAAATTGCCTTCCGGTGAAATCCGAAAGCTCAGGGTTGAGTGTCGAGCGACAATTGGTGTGGTAGGTAACAGTGATCATGAAAATGTTGTATTAGGAAAGGCTGGCAGAAGTCGTTGGCTTGGTATCCGTCCACAAACAAGAGGTATGGCGATGAATCCTGTCGATCACCCGATGGGTGGTGGTGAAGGTAAGTCGAAATCCGGTGGAGGTAGAAAACATCCTATGTCACCATGGGGTCAGCTTGCAAAGGGTTTGAAGACCAGAAACAAGAAAAAGGCTTCACAGAAATTGATTGTACGCGGCAGAAACGCCAAATAACTATAGTGGTTAACAACAACAAGCAGAGAAACTATGCCAAGATCACTTAAAAAGGGACCGTTCATTGATATAAAGCTGGAAAAACGGATCCTTGATATGAATGCAAAAGGTGAAAAAAAGGTTATCAAGACCTGGTCCAGAAGTTCAATGATTTCACCTGATTTTGTCGGTCATACGGTTGCTGTCCATAATGGCAAAAGTCATGTCCCTGTCTATGTAGGTGATAATATGGTAGGTCACAAGCTTGGAGAGTTTGCCCCGACGAGATCGTTTCGCGGCCATGCTGGTGGTGGAAAGGCCGAAAAAGGCGGCGCAGCACCAAGGAAAAAATAAATTGAAAAACGCGAAAGGGTAAAGATATCATGCAAGCTAAAGCAATTTTACGGGATACGCCAACATCGCCAAGGAAAATGCGTCTTGTGGCAGGCCTCGTTCGTGGGAAACAGGTTGATCTGGCAAAAGCTATTCTGCTTAATTCAACCAAAGCAGCTTCGCGTAATGTTATGCAGACGCTTAAGTCAGCAGTAGCAAATTACGCACAGTTGAATCCGGATGAAAGGGTAAGCGATCAGGAGCTTTTCGTCAAGACTATTTTCGTCGATGAGGGTACCACACTGAAAAGAACACTCCCAGCTCCTATGGGTCGGGCGTTCAGGATTCGTAAAAGGTCGAATCACCTGACAATAGTTATTGATAAGGTTAAAAATCCAGTAACATAATAAAACAAGGAGAGCGCATTGGGTCAGAAAGTTAATCCTACTGGATTCAGGCTCGGAATTATCAGGGACTGGTCTTCACGTTGGTACGATGATAGTCCGGTTATTTCGGAGAAAATTAAGCAGGATCACGTTATACGCACTTACGTACTTGCTCGGTTGAAAAAAGAAAGAGCTGGAATAGCACGTATAATTATTGAAAGAACGACAAAACATGTCAAGATCAATATTTATGCCGCACGTCCTGGTGCCGTAGTCGGAAGAAAGGGAGAGGAAATCAATAATCTTTCTCAGGAGCTGAGCCGTATTACCGGAAAAGAGGTTAAAATAGATGTTGTTGAGGTCGTGAAGCCAGAAATTGAGGCACAGCTGATCGGTGACAATATTGCATACCAGCTTGAAAATCGTGTATCATTCAGAAGAGCTATGAAGCAGGCTATTCAGCAGGCTATGCGTTCTGGAGCTGAAGGTGTCAGAATCAAGTGTGGAGGTCGGCTTGGTGGAGCTGAAATAGCACGCTCCGAACAGTATAAGGAAGGCAAGATTCCGCTTCATACTATTCGAGCCAATGTTGATTATGCAAGCTGCACAGCCCATACTATTGCCGGCACCATAGGAATCAAGGTCTGGGTATACAAGGGTGAGGTGCTCGTACAGCGTATAGACGCCATTGAAGAAGACGAGCTGAAGAGAATTAAGGAGAGACGCAGTGACTCAGGTCCAAGAGGTCGCGATAATCGTGATCCGCGTTCAAAGCGTCGCCAACGTACAAAGCGATCGTAATATCAAGTACCATACAATAAGAAAACGAATGGAGTTGCCTGTATGTTAATGCCAAAGAGAGTTAAATATAGAAAGACACAAAGAGGCCGCATGAAGGGCAATGCTGGACGTGGTACTGATGTTTCTTTTGGTTCTTTCGGTTTGAAAGCAATTGAAGGTGCATGGATTACAGCTCGTCAGATTGAGGCAGCCCGTGTTGCAATGACCAGATTCATGAAAAGAGATGGTAAAATCTGGATCAGGATATTTCCGGATAAACCGGTAACGAAAAAACCAGCAGAAACTCGAATGGGTTCTGGAAAAGGTTCTCCGGAGTTTTGGGTTGCGGTTGTTAAGCCTGGAAGAGTTATGTTCGAGGCGGACGGCGTGCCACAAAGTGTTGCTACTGAGGCTTTCCGCCTTGCAGCACAGAAGCTGCCGATCAAGACCAAATTCATTGTCCGTCCTGATTACGAAGGTTAAACGAGCAAATAATTCGACAAGAGGGTTACTTATTATGAAAAAGTATGAAATTGCGGCATTGAACAAACAGGAATTGATCGACAGGCTCAAGGAGCTTGAAGACAGACTTGCCGATATCAATTTTTTTAAAGTTATTGAGCAGCCGCAGAATCCTATGGTTTTTCGCAATTCGAAACGGGATATTGCGCGCATGAAAAACCGGCTCCATCAAATTGCCACTGCTGAAACAAGCCAGGCTTGAGAGCAGGTAAACCAACAAACCGTTTATTGACAAATGGAAGAACAGAACATGGACAGTGTAGCTCAGGAACAGAATGTTCCGGTAAGAGGCAGAAAAAAAAGCTGGTTAGGTAAGGTTGTCAGTGATAAGATGGATAAGGCCTGCGTTGTAGCTGTAGAGCGCAGGGTTCAGCACCCGGTGTATAAGAAATATTTCAAGAAAACGACCAAGCTTATGGCTCATGACGAAAAGAATGAAGCCGGAATTGGCGATCTTGTCAAGGTTGTTGAATGCCGTCCGCTGAGCAAAAGAAAGAGTTGTCGTTTGGTTGAGATTATTGAAAAAGCCAGATAAGAGAGGATTTTTTTACATCTAATAAAGTTTGAAACAGGATGATCCAGAAAGAAACTAATCTGGTTGTTGCCGATAACAGTGGAGCAAAAAAAGTTCGTTGCATTCATGTTTTTGGTGGAACCGGCAGGCGCTATGCCTCATTGGGTGATCAGATTATTGTATCGGTCAAAGCAGCTGTACCTGGTGGTATTGTAAAAAAGAAAGATGTCTGCAGAGCTGTTGTTGTGCGCTGCGTCAAGGAATCGCGCAGAAAGGACGGCTCATATATACGATTTGACGAGAATGCCGTCGTTCTTCTTAACGCACAGGGTGAACCGAGAGGAACTCGTATCTTCGGTCCGGTTGCAAGAGAGTTGCGTGACAGAAAATTTATGAAGATTGTGTCGTTAGCGCCCGAAGTTTTGTAAGGTGCTTCAGGCGGGAGTAACTCAGTTGGTAGAGTCACAGCCTTCCAAGCTGTTGGTCGCGAGTTCGAGTCTCGTCTCCCGCTCAGGATTTTATGAATAATATCATATCGTGAAAAATGAAAACTGGGATTAAAAAGGTTAAGCTGCACGTCAAGAAGAATGACTCAGTCGTGGTTATAAGCGGCAATGATAAAGGAAAGGCGGGCAAAATACTTAAGGTATTTCCTTTAAAAAGCCGGGTTATAGTTGAAGGGGTTAATATAAGGAAGCGACACATGCGTCCTACGCAGGGTCAGCCTCAGGGCTCTATTATAGAAAGAGAGTTCCCTATTCATGCTTCAAACGTGAAGAAAAGTTAATTGTTTCCACTAAATGTCGGGATGACAAAGACCATCCTGATTAACTGATAAAGAATAAGATGGCCAAAAACAAAGAGCAAAACACAGAAGTACCTGCTGTAAATCCTACAGAGGCAAGGCTGCAGACTTTCTTTAAGGAAAAAGTCACACCGAAGCTTGTTGAGAGATTTCAGTACCAGAATATCATGAAAGTTCCCAGACTTCAGAAGATATCGATAAATATAGGTATTGGAGCTGCAGCAGCAGAGCCGAAACTGCTCGAAATTGCTTTGCAGGAACTCGCTCAGATTACAGGCCAGAAACCACAGATCCGTAAATCAAAAAAAGCGATATCAAACTTCAAGCTACGTGAAGGTCAGGCCGTAGGATGCCGAGTAACGCTTCGTCGCAAAGCCATGTATGAGTTTTTTGATCGTTTCGTCAGTCTTGCCGTTCCAAGAATACGTGATTTCCGCGGGCTCAACGATACCAGTTTTGATGGTCGCGGCAACTACACTGTTGGAGTGAAGGAACAGATTATTTTTCCGGAAATCGATATTGATAAGGTACCGAGAATATCTGGGATGGATATCAGTTTTGTAACTTCAGCTTCAACAGACGAAGAGGCTTATGTGCTTCTATCGGAACTTGGAATGCCATTCAAAAAGAAGATTAACTAAATAATTCAGAAAACAGATGGCAAAGAAAAGCGTTATAGCAAGAAACGAGAAGAGGATAAAGCTTGTAGAAAAATATGCAGTTATCCGTGCGGAACTTCTTAAGGCAGGCGACTATGAAGCACTTCGCAAATTGCCGAGAGACAGTTCAGCAACAAGAGTTCGTAATCGTTGTGTTTTGACTGGTCGAGGAAGAGGTGTTTATGCGAAGTATGGATTGTGCAGGCACATGTTTCGCAAGTTTGCCCTTGAAGGAAAGTTGCCTGGTGTTAAAAAAGCAAGCTGGTAAAGCAGTTTGCAAAAGTTAAAGAGAGATATTTGTATCATTTTCGAAAGTAACCAACGTTTGCTATGCCTGTAACGGATTCAATTGCAGATTATATCACCCGTATCAGAAATGCGGGAAGAGCGAAAAATAAAACAACCGATATCCCATATTCGAAGCTCAGGGAGAATCTCTCGCAATTGCTTGTGGATAAAGGTTACATTAAAAGCTTTACGGTCATTACCACCGAAAAATTTCCTTTTATACGGGTTGATCTGAAATATACAGCTCATGGAGATCCGGCCATAAAGGAGATTACAAGGGTAAGTAAGCCAGGTCGGCGTGTTTATGACGGAAAGGATATTAAAAAGTATCTTGGCGGCCTGGGTTTGTACATCCTTTCATCGTCGAAAGGTGTTATAACCGACAAAGAGGCAAGGGCACAGGGAGTTGGCGGTGAAATCCTGTTCCGTATCTATTAATCCATAAGCCAAAGAGCATTAGAATACCATGTCAAGAATAGGAAAAATGCCCATACCCCTGAGTAATCAGGCGAAGATAGAGATCGAAGACTTGAACATCAGGGTATCAGGTCCTAAAGGCACTCTTGAGCAGAGGCTTACGGATCAGGTAAACGTTACGGAAGAAGCCGGTATCATTACTGTCAAGAGGGTTGATGACAGCAAGAAAGCTAAAGCCCAGCATGGTCTTTACCGTATGCTGATCAGCAATATGGTTGAAGGGGTGACAAAGGGATTTACGAGAAGACTCGAAATTGCTGGTGTTGGATATCGTGCAGAGCTGAAAAATGATCTTCTTGCTCTGACCCTTGGTTATTCACACATGATTTATTTCAAGGCTCCTGATGAGATAAAAATTGAAGTTCCTGATCAGGTTACCGTTCTTATAAGCGGTATTGACAAGGCTCTTGTAGGACAGGTTGCCGCCAAGATCCGTTCATTCAGGAAACCTGAACCTTACCGTGGAAAGGGTATCAAATATGCAGGTGAAGTTATCCGTCGCAAGGAAGGTAAGGCTGCAGGCAAGTAAGTAACGAATGAATGCAGAACTCAAGTAGTCAGGTAATAACATTATACAACGCTTCAAGAGAATGAGTCAAATAGATAAAGCCTCCCGGAGGCAGAAAATCAAGGACAGAAGCAGAGCCAATGTCCAGGGAACACAGGCAAAGCCGAGACTTTGTGTTTACAGAAGTCTTTCGCAGATATACGCGCAGCTTATTGATGATGTGAACAGCAAAACCATTATTGCTGCATCAACGATGTCAAAAGATAACAAGGCTCTCAAGGGTACAAAATCTGAAGTATGTCGTATCATCGGCAAGCAGATTGGAGAAAAAGCCCTTGCCGAGGGTATAACAAATATAGTATTTGACAGAAATGGATTTCGTTATCATGGCAGAGTCAAGGCATTGGCTGATGGTGCGAGAGAAGCAGGACTGATCTTTTAACAACTTTTCAAAGACAAAGTAAATGGCGAAAACATCTGCAAAGATTATCAGGCCCGGAGAATTAAATCTGAAAGAGAAGCTGGTTCATATCAACAGGACTGCGAAGGTTGTAAAAGGCGGTAAGCGTTTTGGATTCAACGCAATAGTTGTTGTTGGTGATAAAGAAGGTCATGTCGGATACGGGCTCGGCAAAGCAAATGAAGTACAGGATGCTATTGCAAAGGGCATTGAAGATGGAAAGAAAAATGTGATTAAGGTGCATATTGTAAAAGGTACCATACCGCATCAGATTGTTGCAAGGTATGGAGCTGCAAAGGTCATGATGAAGCCTGCAACACCAGGTACCGGTCTTATTGCCGGTGGTGCTGTAAGAGCTGTTCTTGAAATGGCCGGTATACACGATATTCTGACGAAATCACTTGGATCATCCAATCCGCATAATGTGGTTAAAGCGGCTATAAAGGGATTGCAGAGTATCTCTGATGCCTATGATGTCGGTGAAAGACGGTCAAAGAGCCTTCAAGAAGTTTTCGAAAGCTAAAATTTGAAAATGCGATCATGAGTGAGAAAACACTGAAAATTACCCAGGTGCGGAGCATCATTGGTGGAACGAAAAAACAGAAAGCCACCATCAAGGCGCTTGGACTCGGCAGACCAAACTACCACGTTGACAGGCAGGATAATCCTTGCACCAGAGGGCAGATAAGGGTTGTACAGCACCTTGTAAAGGTTGAAGAAGTCTAATTTTTTTACTAATAGAAAGTCGGGAATTGAAACCATGGATTTAAGTTCACTTCGTCCAGCTAAAGGCGCAGTAAAAAATAAAAAGCGGGTTGGCCGCGGTCAGGGTTCTGGCAATGGAACGACAGCCGGAAAGGGCAATAAAGGTCAGCAGGCGCGAAGCGGCTACAAGAGACCTATCAATGAAGGTGGACAGATTCCGGTTTACCGGAGGTTGCCTAAATTCGGTTTTACACCTCTTGACAGTACGCCGGTCAATACAGTCAATCTTACCCAGATTGACAAATGGATAAAGGATGGACTTGTCGAGAATGAAATTTCTGTTCTTGATCTCAAGTCGCTCCTTCATGCAAGTAATGCAGACTATTTCAAGATTCTTGGTAACGGTGAACTTTCGAGTGCGATTACCATCATAGCTCACGCCTTCAGTAAGAGTGCTGAGGAAAAAATTATCGCAGCAGGCGGTAAAGTTATTAAGGCTTTCCGTACGCTTGAAGAAGCTTCAAAAGTCAGGGATATACCGTTTGAAGAGGCGCTCTTGAAACCAAAGGCCACTTTGGTAAAAAGAGTAAAAAAATCTCCTAAGCCCTGAATCCGTTAAAAGGACACTATGAAGCTTAATGAAAGTATAAGGAACATTAATAAAATCCCTGAACTCCGCCAGAGGATTCTTTATACGCTTCTTCTTTTATTTGTTTACCGACTTGGTTCGCATATTACCATCCCGGGTGTTGATGCGGCTGCAGTAGCAGGCGCATCACAGTCCCACTCCAACGATCTCTTCGGACTTTTCGATCTCTTTGTAGGCGGAGCTTTCGCCAGGGCTTCGATATTTTCGCTTGGCATCATGCCCTACATCTCTGCTTCTATCATAATTCAGCTTCTTGGAGCGGTAACTCCATACTTCCAGAAACTGCAGAAAGAGGGCGAGGACGGTCGACAGAAAATCAGTCAGATGACACGGTATGGAACAGTTGTGATAGCAGCACTTCAGGCATGGGGTGTCAGTGTCAATCTGTCAAGTCCAGCATCATTTGGCAAAATAGTTGTACCAGATCCAGGCATATTTTTCTCAGTTACGGTAGTTATTCTGTTGACAGCTGCAACTGTTTTTGTTATGTGGCTTGGCGAAAAGATTACAGACCGTGGTATAGGAAACGGCATATCGCTCATTATTATGATCGGTATTCTTGCACGATTTCCCCAGGCGCTTGTAGCTGAGTTCCGCTCAGTCTCTCTTGGAAGCAAGAACTGGATTATCGAGATCATCATTCTGGCCGTCATGGCTGCAATTGTAGCTTTTGTCGTTGTACTTACCGTCGGAACCCGACGTATCCCTGTTCAGCATGCCAAACGTGTTGTCGGACGGAAGGTTTATGGAGGCAGCACCCAGTATATTCCCATGAGGATTAATACTGCAGGTGTTATGCCGATTATTTTTGCTCAATCCATGATGTTTCTTCCAGGCACCTTTCTCTCTTTTTTCCCGGAGAATGAAGTGATGCAGGGCATCGCCGGTGTTTTGTCCTACGATTCATGGTGGTACGCCCTGATGTTCGGTACCATGATTGTTTTCTTTACCTATTTTTATACAGCGATAGCTTTTAATCCCAAAGAGGTTGCTGATACCATGCGGCGTCAGGGTGGTTTTATCCCTGGTGTGCGACCCGGAAAAAGCACGGCTGACTTTATTGACAATATTTTGACACGCATTACACTCCCTGGTGCAATATCGCTTGCAATCATAGCCATTCTTCCAACATTTTTGACAAAATTTGTCAATGTAACTCCAGGGTTTGCACAGTTTTTCGGAGGGACAAGTCTTCTGATTATTGTCGGCGTCGGACTTGATACATTGCAGCAGGTTGAAAGCCATTTGATGATGCGTCACTATGATGGTTTCATGAAGTCAGGAAAGACACGCAGTCGACAGTCCAGGTAAAAAATCCGAAATGATTACGATAAAAAGCGAACGGGAGATTGAACTGATGAAAGTGTCTGGCGCCCTTGTGGCACAGACACTTGATCTGCTGGAACAGGAAATCAAGCCTGGCATGACGACGAAAGAACTCGACAGAATGGCTGAAGTTTTTATTAGAGATCATCATGCCGTCCCAAGTTTTCTGAACTATGTACCGAAAAGTGATCCGGATGTTACCCCATATCCTGCTACTCTCTGTGTTTCTATCAATGAAGAGGTGGTTCATGGAGTGCCGAATATCAAGAGAGTGGTGAAGGAAGGAGATATCGTTTCAATAGATTGTGGCGTTTACAAGGGTGGATATCACGGGGATGCGGCTAGGACATTTGTTCTTGGTATCATTGATGAAAAGGTGCAGCAGCTTGTTGATGTTACCAATGAATGCCTTGAGAGAGGCATTGCCATGGCTGTTGAAGGAAACCGTCTGCATGACATCTCTTCTGCTATTGAAGAATATGCCCGATCGTTCAGGTTCAGCGTTATAGAAAACATGGTTGGGCACGGCATCGGGAGTGATTTGCATGAGGACCCTGCTGTACCGAATTATGGAAGGAAGCATACTGGGGTAAAGCTGGTAGAGGGTATGACCCTTGCTATTGAACCTATGATCGCTCTTGGAAGATCTCGCAGGGCTGTCAGCAGGAGAAACGAATGGGTGGCGGTGACAGAGGATGGAAAGGCATCAGCACATTTTGAACATACGATAGTTGTAAGACCAGGCAAAGCCGAGGTACTGACCCGTACTTTTCTTACGAAATAGGCACCGTTGAAACGTTTACAAGCACAATCGAACAAAGGAGCAAATAATTTGGCCAAAGAAGAATCAATAGAGATAGAAGGCGTGATTCTGGAAGCACTTCCGAATGCGCAATTCAAGGTAAAACTTGAAAACAGCCTTGAGGTGCTCGCCCATGTTTCCGGTAAAATCAGGATGCACTATATCAGAATTCTGCCTGGTGACAAGGTTAAAGTGCAGATTTCACCTTACGATATTTCCAAAGGACGGATTACATACCGGTATAAATAAGTGACGAAATAACTCTTCATGGCTTTGATTTATTGATCTATATTTATTACATTACAAGCCTTTTCAGATTTCGGATTTAGTTGGATTAATTATTGCATCTCGGGGTTATTATGAAAATATATTCTTCTATCAAAAAACGTTGTGAGCACTGCCGAATTGTAAAACGTAAAGGCAAAAGATTTGTGATTTGCAAAGTAAATCCAAGCCATAAGCAGCGCCAGGGTTGATCTTCAGAAAAAACAATAGAACTTTAAAGAGCATATGAGGATAGCTGGGGTAAATTTGCCGTTAAACAAACATGCCGTTATTGCTTTGACGCATGTTTATGGTATTGGGAGAGCATCAGCCGAGAGTATTCTGCAGAGAGCAGGTATTGCGCCTGATAGAAAGATCTCGGATCTAAACGATGCTGAAGCACATGCCATCAGAGAAATAATTGCTGAAGAATACAAAGTGGAAGGGCAGGCACGCGGTGAACAGCAGACTGCTATTAAACGTTTGATGGATATTGGTTGCTACAGAGGGCTTCGTCATAGGCGTTCACTGCCTGTGCGCGGTCAGCGAACACGAACTAACGCCAGGACCCGGAAAGGTAAACGTAAGACTGTTGCTGGTAAGAAGAAGGCGGCTAAGAAGTAGTAGTGTATAGGCAATAACATCTTTGATTACTAAAGAGTATAAGTTCATGGCTACAATAAGCAGGAAAAAAAAGAAAATAAAGGTTACCCCTGAAGGTGCAGTACATATAAAGGCATCCTTCAATAATATTATGGTAACCATTACAGACGTTCAGGGCAATACGGTTTCATGGTCAAGTGCCGGCAAAAACGGGTTCAAAGGTTCCAAAAAGAACACTCCCTATGCTTCTCAGGTGACTTCTGAAGCCGCTGCAAAAGAAGCTTACGATCTTGGAATGAGGCATGTGGATGTCTTTATCAAAGGTCCCGGTGCAGGACGAGACGCTGCTATAAGAGCATTGCAGGGCGCAGGCCTTGATGTGCGGACTATAAAGGATATTACACCTCTTCCGCATAATGGCTGCAGGCCTCCAAAGCGCAGAAGGGTCTGATTTTATATATTCATAGAATTTCAATGAAGCAATTGATATGGCACGATTTAGAGGCTCAATAACAAAAGTATCCCGCAGGTTAGGTATTGCGCTTGCACCTAAAGCTGAAAAATATCTTGAAAGACGTCCCTTCCCTCCAGGTCAGCATGGCCAGGGCAGGAAAGGAAAAGTTTCGGAATATGCTCTTCAGCTCAGAGAGAAGCAGAAAATGAAATATCTTTATGGTATTCTTGAGAAGCAGTTCAGGAATTATTTCAGAAAAGCGGCTTCACAAAGAGGTGTTACCGGTGATAACCTTGTTAGGCTTCTTGAAAGGCGTTTTGATAATGTTGTTTTTCGTGCTGGTTTTGCACCATCAAGGTCAGCTGCACGTCAGCTTGTAACTCATGGGCATCTTCTCATCAATGGTCAGAAGGTCGATATTCCTTCATACCTTGTCTCTCCATCCGAATTGATTGAGTTCCGCCAGAGAAGTAAAAATATGGGAGCGGTCACCGACTCTCTCAACAAAACTCCGGAATCCCGCATACCGGCATGGATTCAGGTTGATAAAGCAAACCAGAAAGCTGTTTTTCTTGCTGTTCCTGAAAGAGTCGATATTCAGGAACCATATAATGAACAGTTGGTTGTTGAGTTATACTCCAAGTGATTTTAATGAAATCTAAGGTTTCAATACTATGATATACCAGATGCAGATGCCTGCAAAAATAGAAGTTGACGAAACTACGCGTACTGATCGTTTCGGCAGGTTCATTGCGCAGCCGCTTGAGCGTGGTTACGGTGTGACCCTTGGAAATGTTATGAGAAGGGTTCTGCTTGCATCACTTCCGGGTACTGCAATAACAGGGATAAAAATAGACGGTGTTTTTCATGAGTTCGCTGCGATAGATGGCGTCCGTGAGGATGTTCCTGAAATTGTCTTGAATCTCAAAAAGGTCCGCTTTAAGTCCACATGCAAAAGAAATTGTAAGACCTCTCTTACTCTTGTCGGTCCGATGGAGTTTACGTCAGGGGATATAGTTGCGCAGGAAGGTGAGTTCGATGTGCTCAACAAGGATATGCATATTGCCACGATTAATGCCAATACAACAGTAAAAATTGATCTTTTTATTGGAAGAGGACGTGGCTACATACCTGCAGAGGAGAACAGGCCAGAAGGCATGCCGCTCGGTTATATAGCCATCGATGCCATCTATACTCCGATCAGGAACGTAAAGTTCACCGTTGAGAATACCCGTGTCGGCCAGAGAACTGATTACGAGAAAATGATTCTGGATGTCGAAACAGATGGTTCCGTAACTCCAGATGACTCCATCAGCCTTGCTGGAAAGATTATTACCGAGCATGTTACCTACTTCGCCAATTTCTCACCAACCGAGGAAGAGTTCACCGAAGAGGAGTTCAAGCAGCAGGACGATGAGTTTGAAACCATGCGCCGACTGTTGCATACCAAAATTGAAGATCTTGATCTGTCCGTGCGTTCGCATAACTGCCTGAGACTGGCCGAAATTGATACTATCGGTGACCTTGTTTCTCGCAAAGAGGACGAACTGCTTAACTACAAGAATTTCGGCAAAAAATCTTTGACAGAGCTTAAGGAACAGCTTGAAAAGTTTGAACTGAAATTTGGTATGGACATTACCAAGTATCAGGTGAAATAAGAAAATAGTAACCGTTTTTTTTGAAATATTGAGATCAGGATACCGTTATGCGTAAAGTTAAACCGGCAAGAAAACTCGGAAGAACCGCAGCCCATAGAAAGGCGACACTTAGCAATTTGTCAACTCAGCTGCTCGTATACAAGCGCATAGAGACGACAGAAGCAAAAGCAAAAGAGACCCGTAGGGTTGTTGAGAAGATTATTACGAAAGCAAGGAAAGGAACCGTCCATGCCCAGCGCGAAATCTTCAAGGATATCAGAGATAAGCAAGCAATCAGAACACTCTTTGAAGAGATTGTAGCCAAAGTAGGTACACGAAACGGTGGATATACCAGAGTTATAAAACTTGCACCGCGTTTCGGTGATGCTGCAAAAATGGCAGTTATTGAACTTGTTGATTATACGGAAGCACCGGCAAAACATCAGAAAACCGGAAAGCAGGATCGTGCAAAACGAGTTAGAGGGTCAAAGAAGACCACTGAATCTCAGGCTGGGGCATAACACCAGCTGCTGTATAAGGTTGAAGATCGTTGTTGTTAGTCATTGTCAGCAGGATAAGAGTTATCAGCGGGCAATGACTATTTGTTTTTCCTCAAAAAATGTACTGATATTGCTGATGGGATGCAGTTCTACGTTTGAGGGAAAACCGTTATGATCTTTCCGTGATTCAATTGCTTTTGTTATCTCTTTTTCCAGATTCCCTCCCTTCAGGCAAATAAGTATACCGCCCGGTTTCAAAAGCCTTCCTGCATAGCCGCAGAGTTGATCAAGAGGTGCAACCTGCCTTGAAAGTACCGTATCAAACTCTACACCCTTGAGCTCTTCTACCCTTGTATGCAGAGCAATGGCGTTTTTAATGCCAAGTTCCTTGATCATTGCTTGGCAGGCCGAAATCTTTTTTCCGGTTGCATCAACAAGAAGGAATTGAGTTTCGGGAAAAGAGATTGAGAGCGGAATGCCAGGAAGTCCTCCCCCTGTACCGAGGTCGAGAACTTTTTCATCTTTAAAGAAGGGATGATAAAGGGCGATAAGGAGCGAATGAAAGATGTGTTTGACGATAACGGGGGCGTCTTCTTTACGGCTTATAAGGTTTATTTTATGGTTCCACACCTCAAGCAGGTGTCCATAGTGTACTAATTTTTTCAGTGTTAGGGGATCGAGTTCTATAGCCTGCTCATCACATAAACTCTTTAGTGTAGCCAAATCCTTCTTCAATCGTTCCATTCGAGCAATCCTTCTGTTCAGTTGTTTACTGAAAAAACGACATTTTAAGATCAATGACAAATTGGCTTTGATATTTGCGTAAATTAAAAACAAAAGGGTTTGTCAATGGTATACTGTTTCAAAAAATGCATACAATAAATACATCGTTATGAGTAATGGCGTGAGCAACCATGTTTATGCGCTTATTATGGCAGGTGGTATCGGTAAGCAGTTATGGCCTGTTTCAAGAAAAAAAATGCCGAAACAGTTTGTTGATCTGTTTGATGAAGGCACCATGATAGCTAAAACTGTACAGCGAATCAGTGGGACGGTTATTGAGGAAAATATATTTATTATCACAAACGAACAGGGACGCAAGCTGATTTCGGCTTCCCTCACTGGTTTCAGACCTGAGAATATTATTGTCGAACCTTCCAGTCGTAATACAGCTCCATGCATTGCATTAGGAACTGCGCATATAAAAAAAAGGGATCCCGATGCAGTCACCATTGTCCTTCCTTCCGACCATCTTGTGCTTGATGATCAAGCCTTTATTCAAATTGTTGAAGCGGGTATTGAGATTGCGTCTGACAAAAAAGGCTTGGTAGCTATCGGTATCAAAGCTGACAGGCCGGAAACCGAATACGGCTATATACAGGTTGACGAACAGCTTTCAATACCGATGGCATTTTCAGCCGGTTGTAATTTCATGCTTTTCAGAGTAAAAGCATTTGCAGAAAAACCAGATTTTACAACAGCACTGGAGTTTCTTGAAAGCAAAGATTTTTATTGGAACAGCGGTGTTTTTATTTGGCATGTTGAAGCGATATCCAGAGAGTTTGAACGATCAATGCCAGATTTATACAAGGATTTGCTCAATATCTATGACTGCCTGGGGAGCAAGAACGAAAAAAAGGTTATCGAAGATGTTTATTCATGGATTCACCCGATTTCTATTGATTACGGTATTATGGAAAAGGCTGACCTTGTGTATGTCTTGACCGGAGAGTTCGGCTGGACTGACCTTGGATCGTGGGATGAAGTCCTGAAAGTTGCCGGACGACGGAGTCTTATTGCTGATGAGCAGCCTGACAATCGGTTGGTGCAGATTGATTGCGAAAATGTCTTTGTCCGAAAGCCGGAGGGCAAGGTTGTCTGTACCATAGGGATAAGTGATGTGATCATTATCGAGACCGATGACGCACTGCTTATCTGCAAAAAAGAGTACTCACACAGAGTGGGTGATGTTGTTGATACCCTGAGACGGGACGGGCTGGAGAAATACCTTTAAGTTCCTTGCTCTTTCGACCAGCTTGCTCCATCTTTGGTATCTTTTATTTCAATTCCTACGGCAAGAAGCCGCTCCCTGATTGTATCACTGAGCGCAAAATTCTTGTTTTTCCTCGCTTCAGCCCGAAGCTCGAGCAGAATATCCATAATTCCATCAATTGTTTTACCGCTCTCTCTGTTGTTCCTCCCCATGGATTGCTCAGTATGAGTCAGAATGCCAAGAATGTCTGCTCCTGCTGTATGCAGAAAAGCGTCTGTCTTTTGTATGGACTCTTCTGCGATGCCTTCGTTACCATCAAGGGCGGAATTAATGGCTTTTGACAAATCAAAAAGCACAGCAATAGCCACTGGTGTATTGAAATCATCATCCATCGCCTCATTAAAGCGCTTGAGAAATGGTTCAACCTCAAAAAGCCCAGTTCCATTTTTTTGTTCCCGCAACCGCCTCTGGGTTTCGAGAAGTTTTTCAAGTCCAGTCGATGAGGCTTTTATGGCCACTTCGGAAAAGTCGAGGGGTGAACGGTAATGCGACTGAAGAATAAAAAACCTGATGACAATCGGATCAAAAATGTTGAACAGATCCTTGAGATTGACAAAGTTCTTCAGGGATTTACCCATTTTGATACCATTGACCGTCACCATATTGTTGTGCATCCAGAACCTGACATAGGGCTTGCCTGTTACAGCTTCGGACTGGGCGATTTCACAGTCATGGTGCGGAAACTTGTTTTCCAGCCCTCCACCGTGAATATCAAGGGTCTCTCCAAGGTATTTCATTGACATCGCTGAACACTCCAGATGCCATCCGGGATATCCGATGCTCCATGGCGAATTCCATTGCATGAGATGCCCTTCTTCAGCTTTTTTCCACAGTGCAAAATCTGAAGGATGGCGTTTATCAGAGCGCACTCCCACCCTGATACCAGATTGTAAAGCCTCCTGATCGGTACGTCCGGAAAGTTTTCCATACCCTGGAAATGATTCAACAGAGAAGTAGACATTACCGTTGACCTCATAAGCGTGCCCGGTAGTAATCAACCTCTCTATGAGTGCAATCTGTTCGGGAATATGGGCGGTGGCAGCAGGAGCGATATTAGGCCGTAAAACATCGAGCTTATCCATATCTTCATAAAAACTTCGCGTATAGAATTGCGAAATTTCCATAGGATCTGTCTTTTCCAGGCGGGCCTGTTTTGATATCTTGTCCTCACCTTCATCAGCGTCATCGGTCAGGTGGCCAACATCGGTAATATTCTGTACGTACTTTACATGGTATCCCTTATGACGCAGCCAGCGGACAACCACGTCAAACGAAACATAGCTTTTTGCATGGCCGAGATGAGCATGTCCGTAAACCGTAGGACCACACACGTAGATGCTCACTATCCCCGGATGCAGCGGTTCGAACTGTTCTTTGGCTCTGCCGAGGGAATTGTATATGAATAGTGACATCTTCTGCTGTTCTTCCTTTTTGTAAGTGTAATGCATAAAAAGCCGGATGAAAGTTAAACATTTGGGTTTTTAACGCAAGGTTTTTAGCTTTCTTTTTTTGCAGCTCTTTTTTGTCCGACCGCTTTTTATGTGTATGAAGATTACTTCCGCTGCTTTTTACATCAGTGCCTCCTCTCTTTCCGGCCTTCCGGAAGGATCAACACCAGAAATAGTTTTTTCAGGAAGATCCAATGTCGGCAAATCAACCTTGCTTAATTCACTGACTGAGCTGAAAGGTCTTGCCAAAACAAGTTCAACTCCCGGAAAAACAAGACTGATCAACTATTTTTTAATTAATAAGCAGTTTTATTTTGTAGATCTCCCAGGTTACGGATATGCCGCTGTCGGCCAGGAGCAGAAGGCTGCATGGGGCAAGCTTCTCTCCTCATATATTGAACACCGGCATAGCATTTCGCTGATGGTGCTGCTTCTCGATTCCCGTCATCCGGCCATGCAGTCCGACAGGGCAATGATAGAGTTTCTGGAGTTTCACGAAAAGCCCTATGGTATCGTGCTGACCAAGTACGACAAGCTCACCCAGAAGGAGAAAGTTCAGACTCGCCGTATCATGGAAAGTTGCGCGGCAAAAGCCAAATTTATTGTAAATTATTCATCTTTTTCCGGCAAGGGAAAGAGTGAGCTTCTGGCTCATTTTGATCATTATATCTGTTAAAAAAACAATCGTCGTGGAATCAAAAAAATTCAGGACACCATCGCAGTCTGCAACTGTCATTGTTGGTACTCAGTTCGGTGATGAAGGCAAAGGAAAACTCGTTGATTACCTTTCGGACAAGTACGATATTGTTGTCCGTTATCAAGGAGGGGCAAATGCCGGTCATACTATCTGTTTTGATAATAAAACCGTTGTTCTGCACCTTATTCCTTCTGGAATATTTCATAAAGGATGTGTTTGCGTGATCGGCAATGGTGTTGTTATTGATCCTGCAGCTTTGCTTGATGAAATCAAAAAGGTGGAGGAACTTGGTTTCGAAGTGACGGGGAGGCTGTTTATCAGCCACAATGCCCATCTCATCATGCCGTACCATAAAAGGCTTGATTCATTGCATGAAACCGCACAGGGCGACCAGAAAATCGGTACAACCGGTCGTGGAATCGGCCCGAGCTATGAAGACAAGTTTGCCCGTAAAGGTATAAGGGTTGTCGATCTTCTCAGCCTTGAAGTACTGCAGGAAAAGCTCAGGGAGAACCTTGCGGCCAAGAACAAGCTGTTTAAAAATATTTATGACAAGGAAGAGATTGATGTTGAGACTATGGTGCGCGAGTACGAAGAGTTCGACAAGATTATCGATCCCTATGTGACCAACACTCAGTTATATCTCAACAAGCAGCTCCAGGAAGGAAAGACGGTGCTTCTTGAAGGCGCTCAGGGATGTTTGCTTGATGTCGATCATGGTACCTATCCCTATGTGACTTCGTCTAACCCTACTTCAGGAGGCGCATGCACTGGTTCCGGTATAGCTCCAAATTATATCGGCAAGGTTATCGGTGTCTGCAAGGCCTATATGACAAGAGTCGGCAACGGTGCTTTTCCCTCGGAACTTCTTGATGAGACAGGAGAGCTTCTCGGCAGGATCGGTCACGAGTTCGGCGCAACGACAGGAAGAAAGCGCAGATGTGGCTGGATTGACCTTGTAGCCCTTCGCTATTCGCTTACAGTCAATGGGGTTACAGAAATTGCGCTTACCAAGCTTGATGTGCTTGACACGTTTGAAGAGATCAAGGTGTGTTCATCATATATGCTGGATGGTAAAGAGATTCATGATTTTCCGACCGATCATCAGACACTGTCGAGGGTGACGCCGGTTTACACCACGCTGAAAGGCTGGAAGGCATCAAATGCACAGTCAAGGAGCTTCTCCGATATGCAGCCGGAAGCACAGAACTATGTGACCTTCCTGGAGGATGAGCTGCAGATTCCGGTTACCTTTATTTCAGTTGGTCCTGGACGGGAAGAGACAGTTTTCAGATAACCTTCGAGTTTTTTTATCATGGCTTTGATGGATATCGCTGTTATTCCTCTCGACAGTAAAGAGGGGAGCCTGAGTGGGTTTGTGGCCGGATTGCAGGAGCTTCTGGCTGCGAGCGGCTGCAGTTACAGGCTTCATGATATGGGCACGACGGTTGAAGGCCCTGCGCATCTGCTTTTTGAGCTCGCTCAGAAACTTCACGAATTCTCGTTCAGTAAAGGCGGCAAAAGAGTCTATACGGTTATGAAAATTGATGATCGACGGGATCGAACGGTCCGTCTTGGAGAAAAGACGGCATCTGTCAAAGCGAAAATAGCCCCCTCTGCAGAGTAGGGGGATTGGTGAAAATATTTTATCTTCACATTCTTTAAGTTTGGCTGTTGTAACGCTTTTGCACCCCATCAACGATGGAGTTGTTGCGGGCAGTAACTATCAGGAGAAACACTTCATGATGCAGGTTTCCGGAGATGTTCAGATAATAAAGGAAGATAATGTTACGCACAGTTTTTGTGGTCTAGCCTGTGTGGGCTGGATGTATCAGAAGATTAAGGACAGCTTTTTTCTTATTCTTGGAACGCATACATGCGCTCATTTTTTGCAGAATGCTCTTGGCATGATGATCTTCGCCAAGCCGCGATTCGGCATCGCTCTTATGGAAGAAGGTGATCTTTCCAAAAACGAGCCTACTCTTGAAGAGATTATCCGTGAAATCAAGGCTGATCATAATCCATCGGTGATTTTTCTTCTCTCTTCATGTACACCTGAAGTCATGAAGGTTGATTTCAAGGGTCTTGCCCATCATCTCAGCACACCGGATGTTCCAGTGCTTTTTGTACCGGCAAGTGGTCTGGTCTATAATTTCACCCAGGCAGAGGACTCTGTGCTGCACGCTCTTGTACCATTCTGTCCACAAGCCCCTGCTGGCAAGAAAAGTGTGGTATTTCTCGGTTCAGTGAATGATGCAACGGCTGATGATCTTCGAGCGGAGGCCGAAGAGCTTGGCATTCATGTTGCCGGATTTCTGCCGGAATCCCGTTTTGATAAAATGCCCGCCATCGGTCCCGATACCGTCCTTGCTCCGATCCAGCCCTATCTTTCGAGGGTTGCTGTCAAGCTGGAACGTGAACGGGGAGCGCGTGTTCTTCACTCTCTTTTTCCTTTCGGTCCCGATGGATCAAGAGTTTTCTGGGAGGATCTTGCCCGTGAATTTGGTATCACCATTGATCTTCGCGACCGCGAAAAAGCCGCATGGGAGAAAATTCGCAGTCAGACCGACCTCCTTAAAGGAAAAAAGGTTTTTCTGACCGCTGATACCATGATGGAGTTGCCTCTGGGACGCTTTCTTAAAAGTGCCGGTGCTGATGTTATTGAATGCAGCAGCGCCTATATCAACAAAAAATTTCACGCCCGTGAACTTGAGGCTCTTGCCGGTGTCCGCGTTGTCGAGCAGCCGAACTTTCATCGTCAGCTCGAGGATGTCAAGCGTCTTCAGCCAGACCTGATTGTGACGTCGCTGATGACTGCTAATCCATTTGCCGGACATGGATTTGTTGTCAAGTGGAGTATGGAATTCATGCTTATGCCTATTCATAGCTGGTCGGGAGTCATCCCACTGGCTAATTTGTTTGTTTCTCCGCTCCATCGCCGCAGCAAACTTCCCGCGTTTGACAAGGAGGTATGGCTTGAAGGTGTCATGCCGAGCGCTGAATAATTTTACGGAAAGAAATGCAATAACAAACGTTACAGAGTATGCGCTTAGCTTTCTGGCTCTATGAGGGAACTGCCCTCCATGGTATCAGCCGAGTCACCAATAGTATGAAAGGGGTTCACACCGTTTATCATGCGCCCCAGGGCGACGATTACATTACGGCTACTTACAGCATGCTTGAACGAACCCCTGATTTTCCAGGGTTGTCGATCAGCGTGGTTCGGGGAAGAGACCTTGCACAGGGAGTTTCCCGACTTCCCAGCACACTGCAGCAGGTTGATCACCACTACCATCCCGACCTTACCGTCATCGCTCCAAGCTGCAGTACAGCGCTTCTCCAGGAAGATCTCCACCAGCTTGCAGCCCACTCTGGTCTGCCGCCGGAAAAAATACTGGTTTATGCACTTAATCCCTTCAGGGTATCGGAAAATGAGGCAGCCGACGGCCTTTTTACCGAACTGGTGAAACGATACGCTGCTCCTCATGAAAAAACAGCACTGCCATCAGTAAACCTGCTGGGCTTTACCTCGCTTGGTTTTCATTTGCGTGCCAATCTGACAAGTCTGCGACGCATGCTGCAGACGCTTGGCATTACAGTTAATGTTGTTGCTCCCTGGGGAGCAGGAATAGAAGATCTCAGGAAACTGCCGGCAGCCTGGCTCAATATCGCTCCTTATCGGGAAATAGGTTTAACGGCGGCAGAGTATCTTGCAGAAACCTTTGCCATGCCGGCAATCTATGAAGCGCCGATTGGGGTTGAACCGACTCTGGCATGGCTTCGTTCTGTCATAGAAAACCTTAATCGAACAGGTGCAGAAAGGGGAGTCCCTCCAATAACTCTTCCGAAGCTCAGTGCATTCTCGCTGGATGGCCTGAGTGCTCCAAGTGGAGTTCCCTGGTTTGCAAGGACTGCTGATATGGAAAGTTTCAGCAACAAACGGGCTTTTGTGTTCGGTGATGCGACGCATACGGTTGCGATTGTGAAGTTCTTGCGCGATGAACTCGGTATGAAGATTATTGGTGCCGGCACCTATATGGAGCGTCACGCAGACTGGGTACGTAAAGAGCTGGAAGGCTACCTACCTGGTGCCCTTGTTGTAACCGACCGGTTTCAGGATGTTGCAAAAATTATCGACGATGAAATGCCTGATCTGGTATGCGGCACGCAGATGGAACGCCACAGCTGCCGCAAGCTTGATGTTCCCTGCATGGTTATCTGTCCCCCGACACATATCGAGAACCATCTGCTCGGCTATTACCCGTTTTTTGGTTTTGACGGCTCTGATGTTATTGCAGACAGAGTCTACCTTTCATGCAAACTCGGTCTTGAAAAGCACCTGATCGACTTTTTCGGTGATGCCGGTCTGGAATATGAAGAGAACGGGGTTGCTGCATCGCCTGAGCCTGAGTCCTTCACCGGTAACGGACATATCGAACCAGCGGTTGAAGTTGAGAAAGAGGCTGTTGCTCTTACTGAAGATGGAGAGATGAAGTGGTCCGATGATGCCGAAACAATGCTTAAGAAAGTTCCGTTTTTTGTTCGCAAAAAGGTCAGGAAGAATACTGACACCTTTGCTCGAAGTATCGGCGAATCCATTGTTACTGTAGAAGTTTTCCGAAAAGCAAAAGAGTCCCTCGGCGGGTAAGGTTTTTCTATCAATCATATTCTCTGTAATCATTATGAGTTTAGTATTAGCCGTATATGGAAAGGGCGGCATAGGAAAAAGCACAACAAGTGCCAATATTTCAGCAGCACTTGCCCTTAAAGGCGCCAAGGTACTGCAGATTGGCTGTGATCCCAAGCATGACAGCACCTTTCCTATTACCGGGAAACTGCAGAAAACCGTTATTGAGGCTCTTGAAGAGGTTGATTTTCATCATGAAGAGCTGAGTGCCGAGGATATTATCGAAACCGGATTTGCAGGTATCGACTGCCTTGAAGCTGGTGGGCCCCCTGCCGGAAGCGGATGCGGCGGCTATGTTGTCGGCGAATCAGTCACCCTGCTCCAGGAACTCGGCCTGTACGATAAATATGATGTTATCCTTTTCGATGTCCTTGGTGATGTGGTATGCGGCGGCTTCAGTGCTCCGCTGAACTATGCCGATTATGCCATCATTATAGCTACCAACGATTTCGACAGTATCTTCGCTGCCAACCGCCTCTGCATGGCTATCCAGCAGAAAAGCGTGCGCTACAAGGTGAAACTTGCCGGTATTGTAGCCAACCGTGTGGACTACACCACCGGTGGAGGCACAAACATGCTCGACCAGTTTGCCGAAAAAGTAGGCACCCGACTGCTCGCCAAAGTGCCCTATCACGAACTGATCCGCAAGAGCCGCTTTGCAGGAAAAACCATGTTTGCCATGGAAGATACTCCGGAAAAGGAAGAGTGCCTTGTGCCCTACAATGAAATTGCCGATTTCCTCATCCAGGAAAATCCAGTAGCCGCAGTTCCAGTCCCTATCGGCGACCGCGAAATCTTCGCTATGGTTGGCGGCTGGCAGTAAAGCAGAGTAATATCTTTACCTTCAGAATTCATGTTATAAAAAAGCAGCTTTAGTGCTGCTTTTTTGTTTTTTGATTTAGGATGCAATTTTGATGGCTATTAAAGTATTTCAGACTTTGCGCTAATTATACCCGAAATTCTCGTTTTCATATCTACAACTTATAAGTCCTATCGGCCCCATAAGACTCATAAGACCTATGAACAATCCTGCCAACAGCCTTTTAAGCCAAATTTTTTTTGTCAACTCCAAAGATACGTCTGTAGTATCTTTTTATTTCTAATTAAATACGCTATATTACTGTTGCAACACTTGTGTTTGTGTCGAAAATATTGGCTTGCAAACTAACAAATAAATCAATGATTGAATCTATCAGAATAGCAGGTGTGGCAAGTTATAGCCAGACTCCTGAGTTTTTGACTGGATTATCCAAATATAATTTTCTCTATGGCTCTAATGGATCAGGGAAAACAACGATTTCCCGACTGATTGCGGATGATGGAGACTTTCCGACCTGCAGCATTACGTGGACTGGTACGAAATTGCAGACGATGGTCTACAATCAGGATTTTATCAAAAAGCACTTCAGCCAATCTTCTGAACTCAAGGGTATTTTCACGCTCGGTGCAAAGAATATTGATATCCTGAAAGAGATTGCGGCTTCAAAAGCGGAACTTGATGCCATCACAAACAAAATCGAGCACATGCATTTTGTGTTGCATGGTCAAGACGGCACTGGCGGCAAGATGGGTGAGTTGGCGACCCTCGATGAAAAATTCAGACTGAAGTGCTGGTCTTCTTACACAAGGCACAAAGCAAAGCTTGGGATTGCTTTTGAAGGATTTCGATCAAGCAGAGAGAAATTCAAAGATAAGATTCTAAAGGAGCGGGCATGCAATTCCTCACCACTAAAGTCGTTAGCTGTTCTCGAAAAAATAGCAGAGACACTTTTTTGTATCGCGCCGACTTTGGCACCAACGATCCCCTCCATAGATGCCGCAAAAATTATTACCCATGAATCAGCTGCCATTCTCAAGAAGAAAGTGATTGGCAAGGAAGACGTTGATATCGCAGCAATGATCAAGAAATTGGGAAACAGTGACTGGGTCAGAGAAGGTCACGCATTTTATGATAAAAACGAGATGGCGTGTCCATTTTGCCAACAGAACACAACTGATGCATTCGCACAAAGCTTGAACCAGTATTATGATGAGGCTTTCAAAGAAGACAGCAGGTCTGTTGACGATCTCTGCATAAACTACAAGGACGATTCTGCTCGACTTCAGCGAGAGATAGCTTCAGTCATATCCACTCCCTCCAAGTTTCTTGATGTCGAAAAGCTGAAAAAAGAAAAGGAACTTCTTGATGTGAGAATCACCATGAATCTTCAGCGACTGACCTTAAAAAAGAAGGAGCCGAGCCAGGTCGTTGAGTTGCAATCCACCAGTGATGTGCTGTCTACAATAGGAACTCTTGTCGATGACGCAAATGCTCTGAACACTGAGCACAACAAGATGGTTGAAAATCTTGCGCATGAGCGAAGCCATTTGACCGCGCAGGTCTGGAAGTTTATTCTCGAAGAAGAACTCAACAAAGATTTGTTGAATTACGACACAATGAGGAATGGTTTGCATAAAGCGATTGCCGATGTGAAAGTCCAAATTCAATGGGCGTTAACATCCCAGCAAGCTAAGGTCTCAGAAATCAAGGCTCTTGAGAGGAGTACGACAAGTATCCAGCCTACGATTGATGCCATAAACGCACTCTTGATATCGGTCGGTTTTGACTCTTTCTCGCTTGCAACAGCTAACAATAAAACAGGTTATAAGTTAATAAGGATGGATGGCTCAGACGCGAAAGAAACATTGAGTGAAGGCGAATCGTCATTTCTTTCTCTCCTCTACTTTTTTCATCTCTTGAAGGGGAGTAACACGGAGTCAGGTATGACCACGGATCGCGTTGCTGTCTTTGATGACCCCGTATCCAGTCTTGACAATAACATTCTGCTCATCGTCGGAGCTCTCATAAAAGAGTTGTACCATGAGATACAGGCAGGAAAGAACAACATCAAGCAGATATTTATCTTGACGCACAATATTGCTTTTTATAAAGAGGTCACCTTCAACCCTGACAACCTCCATTTCAAAAGAAACGAATCAACATTTTGGACAGTGAAAAAAAACGGCCTTGAATCAAAAATACAGAAGCTCAGTTCAAACCATCTGTGATCGATATACGTCCATAAATTCATTCAAATCTCGCACCGATATTTGCAGAGTATAATCTTCTTTTCCTGTCGGATATCAGTCTTGATCTTTGTTTTCGGGTTGACCAGTTCCTGCAGAAGGGCCGTGAACGTCCCCAGGTAAAAATTTCCTACAACCGGATGGGTCGGGTAGGTCACTTTGACGGTTATTTCAGGAGGTCGATTCATGATGTAGCTGAATTCTCCACTGCCGGCAAAAGTCCATGCATTTTTGCTGATGGCAAAAAGAAAAAGCTTGAATGCCGGTCGGCTTGGCAGGAGCTTTACCAGTTTCTGGAAGATGCCGGGGATGCGGACTTTAAGAAGGTACCGGGCAGTGCGTTCTCCGGACTCTTTCAGGATGCCGGCGGTAACTTTATCACCAATCTCTTTCTGGAGCGCAGTGACCATCGCATGAAATTTTGATTCTTCAATCATTTCTGACGGAAGGTTGCCGATATAGTGACCCTGGCCAATTTTTTTCAGCAAAACTTCAGCTTCTTTTTTTCCGAATTTGGCTTCAAGAGCTGCGACGGTCTGAATAATGGAATTAGGTCCAATTTTTGAAGGTGTACTCATCGTGTGAAAAAATCTGTTTTATTTATCGGGATGTTATGATCTGAATATCAATGCGCTCGGTTGTCCATCCAGCCCTGACCTTAACGGCTTCAGCATAAAAACCGAATGGTTCGGCGGGTTTATAAGGTTCTATTGATCCTGGATTCCATTGCTGGTAGGGAGCTGGCGGGCTATTGCCGGAAGGAAGAAATGCACTGACCGTATAGCTGCCAGGCGGAAGTTCCGGGAATGCATAGCGAAATGTTCCGTTCTTGTCGCAACGTGCTGACGTACTGTATGTTGCTGTTGAGCCTGACAATTTTGCCTCGATGATCACATACTTTCCTGAAGCGTGGCCTGTTCCGGAAATACTTCCGCTCTCTTTTTTCTCAGCTGTCCTGAATTGCGAAACGATCGGTTTTGCCTTATCCGCACTGTCGGTTAGCGCAGGATCAACGCTGACGATGTAAGTCCGGCCCGCTTGAAATCCACCGGTTGGTTTCAAGGCAAACGTGCGCGGATCAATTGATACCAATGAAAAATGAATTGGCTTCTTTGTACCGGAACCTGCTTCTGAAAGGGTGGTTGCCTGGCTGAGTGCTGATGCGGGGAGTGGAGCCGATACCTTGATCACGACTACTTTGCCTACTGACGGCCATGCCATATCAAGGTATGCAGGTTCACTGTTGTTCTCAGGTGAAAGGGTTATCGAAATGTGACGATTTCCTGGAGGCCGCGACGAGCCGTAAAATGGAATTGTTCTGATTGTTCCTTTTCCGTCATGAGCGCGGTAACTGATCAGATAAGGCTGGTTCGGCTGGATCTTGTCGGTCACAATAAGAAATTCCCTCTCATACAATAACCGGTTTTTACTGAACCAGCTGACAACGGGAATCAGGGTATGCGACTCCGCATGACGGAGCTCAAGCTTGTCCGGGTTGAATGAGGTGGTGCAGATCGGACGGGCGAATGTTATTGCCAGCAGTTGCTGTGCAAGAGGCGAGCAGGATACCAGCCCATCGGTATCACTATGGACACCGTCAATTCTCAACATCAGGTTTGAAGAGCCTTCACGAACAACGGAAGCACTGCTTAACCCAACCTCTTCACTCTTACTATAGCGCAGTTCATTGTTTCTGTTGTTGACAGCAAGAATTCGATACGACCCGGAACCGATGTTATCAAAAGAGAAGGTTCCAGAGGCATTTGCCTGTATAAGGTAGTCAGGCTTTCTTGTCAGCAGGGTTTCCGTCGCAGAGGCTTCAGGTTGTTCGGTAAAAGCCAGCATAAGGGCATTTGTGGCTGGTGTAAAGTCAGCATTGATGACGTTACCGCTGATTACCCCTGTATCGATCAACGGTCCGGTTGAAAAAGCAAAAGAATACGGGCCAGGAAAGGTGCATCCGCGATAGTCCCTGAGATTTTTATCAATGGTGACGACATAGGTGCAATTTTTTTTCAGGGGTTTGTACACCGTTATATCAACCTCTTTTCCTTTAACCGCAATATCGTAGTCACCGATGGAGGGCGAAAAGAAAAGAGCATTAAGCAATTGCCTTCCGGAAATATAATGGCTGAAAGAAAGATGGATTCTGTTTGTGGAAACATTGACGGACGAGGGCGCAGGATTGGAAAATACCACATGCAGTGGTGTGTTGTCGACCGGGCCTCCTGTAGGCGGACGATCGGAAGCGCACCCTCCGGCAAGCCACAACATGATGAAGAAAAAGAAGCGAAAGATGCCTGGGGTACTTTGCATGAAAATCCCGTCAGCTCTCTGGTAAGAGAGGCTTGATTGTATGTGTCTGTGAAAATTCGTAAATTAAAAACTAAAGTAGTTCTATGAAAGTTTTTCGTGAAAAATTATAGATTGATTGTGATATAGATGGCCAGACGAAATATTAAAGTTCTTTATGTCTCCGGTGAAGTTTCTCCTTTTGTAAGAATCAGCGCACTTGCTGATTTCATGGCCTCCTTCCCCCAAGCTATTGAGGAAGAAGGGTTCGAGGCACGCATCATGATGCCTAAATACGGTACGATCAATGACCGGAAGTTCCGGTTGCATGACGTGTTGCGTCTGTCCGATATTGAGGTTCATCTGAAGGAGAAAATAGATTTACTGAACGTCAAGGTGACCGCATTGCCCTCAAGTAAGATTCAGACATATTTTTTGTACAACGAGAAATATTTTAAACGTAATGGTCTTTTTACCGATCTCTATAGCGGAAAAGATCTGAAGGGAAGTGCAGACAAAGTTGTTTTTTTCAATATCGGCGTTCTTGAGACACTGCAGCGGCTGGGCTGGAAGCCCGACATTATTCATTGCCATGACTGGTATGCCTGTCTTATTCCACTGTTATTGAAAACAGTCTATGCTTCGAATGAGTTTTTCAAGGATATAAAAACAGTTCTTACCATCCATAATATTTACCGCCAGGGTATTGTTCCTTACAAGTCATTCCAGAAGCTTCTCCCCGACGAGGTTTGCGCTGGTCTGCATTGTACCAATGATGAGGTGAATATGCTCTATACCGGTATTGAACATGTCGGCCTTTTTACGACAACATCAAAACGTTATGCTGAGGAGATTGTGCATGATGGCCCTCAGACCTTTGGTATGAGCCCGGTGCTCGAAGAGTATCAGGAGAAGTTTTACGGTATTCTTAACGGTATTGATGTCAGGCAGTGGAATCCTTCGACAGACAAGCTCATCAAGAAGCGCTACGGCATTGACAATATGGATGGCAAGCTTGATAACAAAAAAACTCTTCTTGAGGAAGCAGGGCTGCCCTACCATGAAGGTGTGCCTCTGGTGGGGGTTATCGCCAATTTTGACGAGTTTCAGGGAGCGGAGCTTCTTCTGCAAAGTCTTGAACAACTGGCAGGCCTTGAGATTCAGCTTGTGATCAGCGGTTCCGGCGACAAGAAATACGAAAAGTTGTTTCAGGATTTTGCCGATGCGCATCCCGAGCAGGTCAGTCTGCAGGCCGAATATTCCGACTCTTTCTTTCACCTTGCCATAGCAGGTCTGGATATTCTGCTTATGCCCGGAATGATCGAGTCGTGCGGAATGATCCAGATGTTTGCCATGAACTATGGAACCATACCCGTAGCTTATGCCGGAGGCGGGATTGTGGAAACCATAGACGATGTTGCTGAAGAGAGAGGTTCTGGATTTATTTTTCATGACTATACCGTTGATTCACTGCTTGGCAAGCTCAATGAGGCTATTGAATGTTTTCTTGTAGAGGCGAGCTGGGAGCAGATTGTTACGTCAGCCATGACCAGGGACTTTACCTGGAAAAATTCCGCTGAAGAGTATGGTAACTTGTACCATCAACTTCTTGAAAAATAGGGGAGTATAGTGCAGACCATAAAGGTTCTTTTTCTTGACAGGGATGGTACAATCAATCAGGATACCGGTTCTTATATTTTCACCAGAGAGCAGCTCATTCTGATTGATCGCGCCGATGAGGCAATCGCACTTGCCAAGAGTGCCGGTTTTCGGATTGTTATTGTGACCAATCAGGCTGGTATTGCCAGGGGCATCGCAACGGTCGAGCAGATAGAAGAGGTGAACCGCTATCTTAATGAACTGCTGGTGCCTCGAAATGCAGGATATGACCGTTGCTATTATTGTCCGTACCATCCCGAATATCCCCATCCAGTTTACGATCGTTTCATGGATTTTCGGAAACCGGCAACGGGTATGGTTGAGCGTGCTATTGATGAATTTCTTGCCGAAGGGCTTGTCGTGGATAGAAGTGCTTCGTTTTTTGTCGGGGATAAAACACTGGATGTTGAGTGCGGTCTGCGGGCTGGACTGAGGCCTGTGCTGGTTAGAACCGGACACAATGAGGAAGCGCTCTGTCTGCAGCGCAACATTATTCCTGAATTTGTGGCTGACGATCTCTATAAAGCAGTGACGGAGTATATTCTTGCCTCTGCCTGACGATGATCTGATTTCCCGTGCCAGCTTCTTCAGAGTATGCTGAGTCTTTATGTCCATATACCATTCTGCAAATCGCGCTGCAGCTACTGTGATTTTTATCTTGTTACTCGTCCTGATCATATTGGTGAATTTTTCAAGGCACTCTCCCTTGAGACCGTTGCCCGCTCATCCCGTCTGAAAGGCAGAACGATTGGTGCCATTCATTTCGGAGGCGGAACTCCCTCAATGGTTCCCGTGCACTATCTTGCCGGATGGATTGAGGAGATTGCCGCTCTCTGCACACTTTCGCCAGATGTCGAGATTGCACTGGAGGCCAATCCCGAAGATCTTGATGATCAAACGATGAACGAGCTTCGTGCAGCAGGGATTACAAGGCTGAGTCTCGGGGTTCAGTCCTTCACAGCTGAAAAATTGAAGGCGCTTGGAAGGGCGCATACGGCGCAGGAATCACGAGAGGCAACGTTGGGCGCGCTCCGGAAGTTTGAATCGGTCAGTGTTGACCTTATCTGCGGGGTTCCCGGAGAGCAGCTTATGCTCTGGGAGGCCGATCTTAATATGGCTCTCTCACTGAGGCCACAGCATATTTCAGTCTATATGCTTTCGCTCGAACCGAAGACACGGCTTTACCGTGATGTTGTCCGTGGAGAAATAACCGTCCCTGATGATGAAGTACAGGCGTCCCTCTATGAATATGCGCTCAGTGAACTGGTGCAGCAAGGGTACTCTCATTATGAGGTATCGAACTTCTCTCTGCCGGACCATCATTCCCGATATAATCTTGCAAGCTGGAAGCGGGAGCAATACCTTGGATTTGGACCTTCTGCCCACAGTTTCCTTGTTTCCGAAGGCCAGGAGATCCGTTCAGCAAATGTTTCAAGTCTGACCCGCTATATTGCGACTCCTGGAAGTGCAGAAGGCTTTCGTGAAGTGCTTTCAGCCGAAGAGCGGTTTACTGAACAGGTTTTTCTCTCACTTCGAATAAACAGCGGTCTTGATGTTGAGTTTTTGCGAAAAGAAAATAAATTAGGACTTCGTCTCTCACAGACTATTGCCCGATTTGCACAGAAAGGATGGATAGAAGAGCATGAAGGGCGTCTTTACCTGACAGCGAAAGGTTTTTTGTTTGCAGATCTTATTGCCGGGGATTTTATTTTCGGGTAACAGGCCCATTGAAATGATATTTTTTTATGACACACCGGACAATTAACCGCACTCTGGCAGCGTTGCTCTTTTTTGCCGCAGTGATATTATATCTCCGCACCATGGCACCCACCTTTTCTTTCTGGGATTGCGGAGAGTCTATCGCTACGGCCTATACTCTCGGGATCCCACATCCTCCGGGAGCCCCGCTTTTTCTTTTGATCGCACATCTGTTTTCGATGATTCCGTTTTTCAGTGATATCGGAGCACGAGTAAACCTGATCAGTACTCTGGTGAGTTCAGCAACCGTCATGCTCACCTATCTCATCACCATACGCTTTATCACTCTGTACCGTAAAACTGATCCCGACAGTTGGAGTCCGGCTGAAAAAGTATCGGCTTACGGTGGGGCTATAATCGGTGCTCTTGCTCTCGCAGTTTCTGACAGTTTCTGGTTTAACGCCGTTGAAGCGGGCGTATGGGCATCGTCATCGTTTTTTACAGCCATGGTCGTCTGGCTGATCCTCCGCTGGTATGAAGAGGATCCCAAACCCGGACACGAACGCTGGCTTCTGGTCGTCATGTACATGATCGGGCTTTCGATTGGAGTACATCTCCTCAGTCTGCTCGCGATGTTTGCCGTGGCAGTTGTCTACTATGTTAAAAAATACGAAGTAACCCTTAAATCCTTCTCGCTTTTTATTCTGGCGGCTGTAGGGTTGTTTTTTCTGATCTATATAGGGGTTATCAGAGGGCTTCCGGTGCTCCTTCATCTGACCTCATGGTGGGGATTTTTTCTGCTCGTCGGGTTGCTTGGTTACGGCACATGGTACTCTCACCACCATCGCTTAGCGCTTTTGAATACCGTTTTCATGTCGCTTTTCCTCATTATTATCGGCTATACATCCTATAGTCTGATCTATGTTCGTGCCCAGGCAGGGCCTCCCCTCAACGAAAATAATCCTTCCACACCCGAAGCTTTTTTTTCCTATGTCAACCGTGAGCAGTATGGGGAGATGCCACTCTGGCCGAGACGCTGGTCACCTGAACCCGTACATCAATATTATTACCAGCAGTATTCGAGTGATCTCGATTATTTTCTCACCTATCAGATGCAGAAGATGTACTTCCGGTATTTCGGGTGGCAGTTTATCGGACGTGAGCATGATATGGAAGGCGCGGGAGTCGACTGGTCGGTGCTTTGGGGGATTCCTTTTCTGGTAGGCCTTGCCGGAGCGATTTCACATTTCCGGCGACAATGGAAGATGGGGCTTGTTGTCTCCGCGCTCTTTGTCCTTACCGGCGCAGCACTGGTGATCTATCTCAACCAGACTGAACCACAGCCCAGAGAGCGTGACTACAGTTATGTCGGCAGTTTTTTTGCCTTTGCCCTATGGATAGGAATAGGAATCGAAAGCCTGTGGTATTGGATTGGTGAACGCCTGAAGGTTGCCGGCAAAAGGAATCAGCTTATCCTTGCCACGCTGACGGTTACCGCCGGCTTGCTGTTGATCAATGCGAGAATGCTTCAGGTGAACTACAGGGTGCACGACAGGTCGGGTAACTATGTGCCGTGGGACTGGGCCTGGAATATGCTTCAGAGTTGTGAAAAAGACGCCATTCTTTTTACCAACGGTGATAACGACACGTTTCCCTTGTGGTACCTCCAGGAGGTTGCACGCATCAGAACCGATGTACGCATTGTCAACCTGAGTCTGGCCAATACCGGCTGGTATCTAGAACAGTTGAAAAATACCCGGCCAAGGGGGGCCAAACCGATTGCATTCAGCATGAGCGACGGTGAACTCGCAGGTATTACCTATATGCCGATTGATTCGGTTGATGCGGTGCTTCCAGCATTTGCTGCGCGGCAGAAACTGGTGCGCGAGTCCCGTCTTCACGGCTATACATTGCCTTCTGAGCCGGCTGATACGATGACGTGGCTGTTGAAGCCCGGAATGACCTATAATGGTCAGGGATATTTCAGGCCTCAGGATATAGCCGTTTATGAGATACTCATGAACAACTTTTCCCAGCGTCCGGTTTATTTCGCCCTGACGGTCGATCCTGAAAGCATGATCGGGCTTGAGAGTTATCTTCGGCTTGACGGGCTTGTGTATAAGGTGGTGCCGCTCAAAAGCGCTGATCCTATGAGCTATGTTGATCCCGTACTGCTCTACAAAAACCTGATGGAAGTGTACAGATTCAGGAATATTAATAATCAGCAGGTCTTTCTTGAAGAAACTTCAAGGAGGTTGTGCGGCAACTACTCGCCTCTTTTTGTCAGGCTGGCGCTTGAGCTGGCAAGTGATCCGGCAAGGCTTCTTAAAATACCGGATGCCTCAGGTTTCTTCAGGGAGGTACCGAGGGGAATGCTTGCATTGCAGGTGCTCGACACCTCGGGGAAACTTCTTCCTCCTGCACAGTATCCCTTGAACCCCGAACTTGCCGGTTCTGTCGTGGCACTTTATGTTCGGCTTGGTGAAAAGCAGAAAGCGTCTCAGTATATTGCGTATCTTGAAAAATTGACAACCCACTCTTCACCAGAATCAGATCCACGGCTTTTTTATGTTCTGGCAAGAGCTTATCAGAATATGGGCAGGAAAGATGATGCCAAACGCGTCATTCAGTTTCTTGCCAGAGAGTTGAAGCAGCCCGGCTTAGTCGAAAAGTTTGAAACAATGAAAGAATAAACACTATGCAAAGCAGTATTCATGCAACTGCAGTGATCGGCAAGAGTGCCGTTCTGGGTGAGGGTGTTACTGTTGGACCCTACTCGGTTATTGAGGACGATGTTCAAATAGGAAACGGCACGTTGATATTTCCCCACGTTCATATCGCGTCGGGTGCGAGGATTGGAAATGACTGCAGGATTCATTCCGGTGCTGTTCTTGCAACAGCACCTCAGGATCTCAAGTTTGCCGGAGAGAAAACCTATCTCTATGTCGGCGACAGAACGGTCATCAGGGAGTGCGTTACCCTTAATCGGGGGACGGTGGCGAGTGGTAAAACCGTTATTGGTTCTGATAACCTGATTATGGCCTATGTGCATACCGGGCATGATTGCGTCATTGGTAATCACGTTGTCATTGCAAACTCTGTCCAGTTCGGCGGACATTGTGAAGTTGGCGATTATGCTGTTATCGGAGGACTTACCGGTGTGCATCAGTTTGTGCGGATAGGTCGGTTTTCGATGGTCGGTGGAATTGCCAGAGCATCGCTTGATGTACCGCCTTTTGTCATGGCCGGCGGGCACGACTCTTTCCGTTACGAGGGTCTGAACGCCATCGGCTTGAAACGGCGGGGGTTCAGTTCTGAAAAGATAACCCTTATTAAAAGCGCTTACAGGATTCTTTTTCAGTCAGGCCTTCTCCTGAATAATGCACTTGAAAAGGTAAAGTCGGAACTGCCTCAGGAGCCGGAAATTATTGAGATTCTTGACTTTTTTGCAACAGGCACTTATGGCCGGAAATTTTTAAGGCCCTTTAACAGCTGAATTATCAATAACGAAGTGTAAAGAAACAGCAGCATGTCCCGATGGGCAATAGGCATAGATCTTGGAGGTACGGCAATCAAGGCAGCGATCGTCGGCGAAAAGAGTGGAATAGTAACGCACAGGACAGTTCCAACTGATACAGCATCTGGTTCGACCGGGATTGTTGTCCAGCTTGCCGGTATCATTGCTGACCTCTACCACGTTGCTTCCGAGACCCTCGATTTATCCGATTGTGCAGGAATCGGTCTTGGAGCTCCAGGTGCGGTCAATGCCGACACAGGCACATTGAGTTATCCGCCCAACCTTCCGGGATGGAGTGTTGTTCCTTTGCGGGACAATCTTCAGCAATGCCTGATGCAGCAGAAAGGCCTTGCGATTCCGGTTTTTATTGACAATGACGCTAATGCTGCAGCCTTGGGTGAAGCATTGTACGGCGCAGGACGAGAGTTTCGGGATTTTTTCATGGTGACCCTTGGTACTGGTGTTGGTGGAGGAATTATCCTCAACAGAAAGCTCTATCGCGGCGCTAACGGTACAGCAGGCGAAGTAGGGTTCATGATTATAGATTTTGAAGGATCAAGCGTGCATACCGGTATAAGGGGTACTCTTGAGAGTCTTATCGGTAAAAAGGGGATTGTAGCACTTGCACGCAGGATGATTGATGCCAGCCCTTCCGGCTCTTCTGTTGCCAGATTCTGTGGCGATGACTATACAAAGTTGTCACCTCGTTTTCTTGAACATGCCGCTAAGGAAGGAGATGAAGTCTCTCTTGCAGTCTGGAACCGGGTAGCCTCCATACTTGGCGTGGGGCTGGCAAACGTCGTGACGCTCATGGATATCAGAAAATTTGTGATAGGTGGTGGTATTTCAGCAGCTGGAGACATTATTTTTGTCCCGGCTCTCGATCAGCTCCGGCGATCAACGCTTCCTTCCATGCATGACGGGCTTGAACTGGTGCCCGCACTTCTCGGAAACAAAGCAGGAATGTACGGTGCTGCCGCTTTGTGCTTTGGATAATCAAAACGAGGGATTACCGTGCTTGAACAACTCCTTCATCTTCTTTTTCCCAATGTCTGTGTGCTCTGCAAGACACTGCTCACTTCTTCCGAAGAGGGATGCTGCAGCTCATGCATGACCGATTTTGATCCGTTTAATAACTCGTTAGAGGCAGAACAGGTCTTGCGCCATGTCATTACTTCACGCTTTGGCGAAACATTTCAGTTTGAGCGTGGATGGTGTCGTTACCAGTTTCATAAAAAGAGCCCGCTGCAGCAAGCTATTCACTCCATGAAGTATGAAGGCCTGTTTAACCTCGGTACCATGTTCGGGCGTCAATTGGGTGAATGGATGCTTTCCTGTGGTGATATTGGAGATATAGAGTGCATTGTACCGGTACCGCTTCACCATCTAAAAAAAATTGAACGATCCTATAACCAGTCTGAGAAAATTGCCGAAGGCATTGGGAAAACGCTTCAAAAACCTGTCATGCCTGAACTGCTTGTCAGAAAGCGTTACACCGTTTCTCAGACAGGGCTTTCTGCTGCCGAGCGAAAAAACAATCCGGTAGGTGCGTTTCATGTAGCCAGAAGTGTTACGATGCGTCATGTGCTTCTCGTTGATGATATTATTACAACCGGTTCAACCCTTGCCGCTGCAGCCTCTGCATGTCTTCAGGCCGGGGTTGAAAGAGTCTCTTTTGCGGCTGTGGCCTTAGCCGTCAAGGAGTAAGAGAATGGAGCTGTTTTACACAGTACGAGAGAACATCTCCCTTGATTCTGCCAAGCTTGTCATTGATGGTGACGAGTTTCATCATCTTGTGCGGGTTTTAAGAAAAAAAACAGGAGATCAGATTCTTGTTACCGATGGAAATGGTTTGCGCTGTGATGTCAGAATTTTGGATGTTGGTAAAAAATCACTGGAAGGGGAAATTCTCGATCATGCAGTGGTTGAGCGGCAAAAAACCCGAGTTACCGTTGCTCTCTCTCTGCTTAAGGCTCCCCAGCGGTTTGAACTCTTTCTGGAAAAAGCCACTGAGCTTGGAGTATCAACCATTATTCCCATGATAACGGCACGTACCGTCAGTCAGCCATCGAGTGAAAGAGTCCAGGGCAGGCTTGACAGGTGGAGAACCATTATTCTCTCTGCTGCCCGGCAGTCAAAACGGTATTACCTCCCGAAGCTCGGTGAATTACTCCCTTTCAAACAGGTTACATTACTTCAAGGGTTCGATCTTAAATTGATTCCTTATGAGGTTTCTGAAAAAGCACCCGGAGTGCATTGTGCAGGAAAAAACATACTTTTTCTGATCGGAGGTGAAGGTGGCTTCACGGTAAATGAGGTGCAGGAAGCCCGAAACGCTGGCTTTTACGAAATCTCATTTGGAAAAACAATTCTCCGGGCCGAAACAGCCGGGATTTTTTCAGTTGCTTTTGTTCGTGCGCAGCTTCTTGGCGAGGAGTCTCAGGAGTGGTTTTAAGGATACAACATTAAAAAACTATGAACAGCATAAAAGCAAACCAGGTCATCCTTCTTTTGATCGTCCTGTTCATCTCCGCAATTTTTTTTGCCATGATCCGTTATTTTCTAATGGTTATTGTTCTTGCCGCTATTTTTTCAGCGCTCGCTATGCCGGTGTTCAATCGCTTTGATCGCTGGTTCAAGGGGCGCAAAAGCCTGAGCGCCGCAATGACGATGTTTCTGTTGTTTCTTATAGTGATCATTCCGTTGGCTGGGTTGCTCGGTATTGTTGTTGAGCAGGCAGGCAGTATCAGCAGTGTTGCAGTTCCATGGATCCAGCAGCAGTTTAAGGAGCCGGCAGCATTTAACGAACATTTGCGTTCTCTGCCGTTTTATGCCGAACTTGAGCTTTATCGTGAAAATATTATTCAGAAAGCTGGTGAGCTTGTTAGCAAGGCGGGTTCACTGCTTTTCGACACGGTATCAACGGTTACCTACTCGGCTTTTAATGATCTCTTTCTGATTTTTGTTTTTCTCTATACCATGTTCTTTTTTTTGCGCGATGGAAGGCTGATTCTTGATAAAGTACTCTCCTATCTTCCCCTTACCGAGAGCGATCAGCTTCGATTGCTCGACAAGTTTCTTTCGGTGACCAGAGCGACCATAAAGGGGAGCATGGTGATAGGTACCCTGCAGGGCTCTCTGGCAGGGGTTGCTCTGCATCTCGCAGGCATTGAAAGTGCAATATTCTGGGGTGCCATTATGTCGCTGATCTCCGTTCTGCCAATTATCGGCTCTGGGCTGGTCTGGTTTCCGGCAGGTATCTATCTTGCCGCGACAGGTCATTATCCTCAAGCTTTAGGACTCCTCCTGTTCTGCACTCTTGTTGTCGGTCAAATCGACAATATTCTCCGCCCCATTTTGGTCGGACGTGATACACAGATGCACGCTCTGCTTATTTTTTTTGGAACCCTTGGAGGGATAGGCTTGTTCGGTATCTTCGGCTTTATTATCGGGCCGATTATTGCAGCGCTCTTTATGACGGTATGGGAGATGTACGCCGAAACCTTCAGCTCATTCCTGACGGAGATGAAAAAAGGAAACGCAGAGTGATCAGGACGTTCAGCATCATCGCATCCTGTAACAAAAAAAGCGGCCTTTCGGTCGCTTCTTTCATGGTGTATCCTTGTTAGGAATCAGTTGCTGCGGACAACCTCTTCAGCTGAAAAGAAAAATCCGGCCTCAATGGCTGCATTTTCTTCAGAGTCGGAACCATGGACAATGTTCTCACCCTTACTGTCAGCATAGAGCTTGCGCACAGTGCCTTCATCAGCCTGGGCTGGATCAGTTGCACCGATAAGAGTGCGGAAGTCAGCAACGGCATTTTCTTTTTCAAGAATGATCGGTACACAGGGGCCTGAAGACATGAATTCAACAAGTTCGCCGTAAAAAGGGCGCTCACGATGCACTGCATAAAATTCGCCGGCAGTTTCCTGGGTAAGCTTGATTTTTTTCATGGCGACAACACGGAAACCTGCACGTTCAATTTTGTCGATGACTGCACCGATAAGCTGCTTGCGCACGCAATCGGGTTTCAGAATAGTTAGCGTTCTTTCCATTTTGGTGTGTGCATTTTCGTTTCAGAAGAAAAAAGATCGTGCGAAGATACACAAACAAACAAGATTATTGAAACGAAAGGAGCATCCATATTAAACTCACCATTCCCGGATCCCCGTTCTTGGAGATTGCCGACCCGAAAAACGACTTCAACCTCAACCTCCCTCGTTACATCGACAGCACTGAACCAGAAGACATTCAAGATATCAACGGCCACTTGCAAGGCGGTATTCCTGAGCGCGACATCGATGCCTTTGCCGACTACTGGCAGCTTCTCCCCGGAGTGCGAGCCACACTGTTTGAACCGTTCCGCCCTAACTACGCCAACCTCAGGTTGCCACTGCCTGAAGTCAAACCGGCCATCTTTGGTCACCAAGGGCACTGATCGAAACCATTGCCGAGGAACTGTTGAACACCTTCAAGCCCGCACCGCTGGTCGATGCCTACGATATCTACCAGCACCTGATGGACTACTGGGCCGAAACGATGCAGGACGACTGCTATCTCATCGCCCTTGATGGTTGGGTCGCAAAACCGTCACGCATCATCGAAACCGACAAAAAAGGGAGGAGCAAGGATAAAGGCTGGGTTTGTGATTTGCTGCCAAAATCACTTATCGTTGCAAGCTACTTCGCCACAGAACAGGCGGCCATTGAGGCGAAACAGGCTGAACTGGAAGCCGCCTGAGCCTATGAGGCTGTGTGATGGTAAATGCCTTTAAGTAATCTTTTGGAAGGGTGTATATTCGGTGGAAATCAACCACAGAATAATCGATCTCAATCTCATTGGATGAATATTGGTTCAGTAGATGGTATGCCGGTTCCTTGCCTTGCCGAAGACTCTCTTTCCCGTTCTTGCTTTTGAAGTATTCACTGGTTTTCATGATTTCAGTTAGCGGCCACTAAGGACAGAGCACCACGGTGTCCAATTTGTCATTAACAAGGTCACACGCTTGAGAGAGTACCACCAAATTTCCAGTCTTGATATCGATAGGTTCCTCTACGGTGGCTTCATTTTCAAGAATTTACAAAATAGCAACTCAAGGAAATCTCAACTATCAGACAGGTTTTTTTTGAGTCCAGATACACAATCCTTCTGTTGAAGAACAACGCGCCATCGCTGAGGCATTGAGCGACATTGATGCACTGCTGCATGGACTGGAGCGGCTCATCACCAAAAAACGCAACATCAAACAGGCCGCCATGCAGCAGCTCCTCACCGGCAAAACCCGTCTCCCCGGTTTCAGCGGCGAGTAGGAGGTGAAGCGGTTGGGGGATGTGGTTAAGATCTCAAAAGGGCAGTTAATCACAGAAAAACATGCAATCTCAGGTGTCATCCCCGTCATTGCTGGAGGTAAAAAGCCTGCATATTTTCACAATAAGTCAAATCGCATAGGAAAGACAATTACAATCAGTGCATCAGGTGCAAGTGCGGGATACGTTGCATTTTTTGATGAACCTATCTTTGCGTCAGATTGCTCAACCATAAGTGAAGGTAATGATTACTCTATTGAGTTTATTTATTCTCGACTTCTTTTAAAACAAGAAATAATTTTCAAGGCTCAAACTGGTGGGGCACAGCCGCATATTCATGCTGTTGATTTGATGCCAATCGAAGTCGGTATACCGCATCTTGCAGAGCAAACCGCCATCGCCGCCGTTCTCTCCGACATGGACGCTGAGCTTGCCGATCTCGAAAAACGCAAAGACAAAACCCGAAACCTCAAGCAGGCCATGATGCAGGAACTACTTACAGGCAGGACACGCTTGGTGTGACTTGGCTTGTTAATTGATAGTTATTGTAACCTATAGGTACTTATACTATATTTTCGATATAGATGAGTATAACTTGGTATAACTCTACATAAATTTACAAGACCAAGGTAGCTATGGACAAGATCAAAAACCCCTTTTCTCCTGGAGCTGGCTCCCCACCACCTGAAATGGCTGGTCGTAACAGTATTTTGGAACAGGCGGACGTTCTCTTGGGCCGGATATTAGCTAAACGCCCGGAAAAGAGTCTCTTGCTTACCGGGTTGCGTGGGGTGGGAAAAACTGTTCTGCTTAATGAAATTGAACGAAGGGCGAAAGATATCGGTTATCGCACCATTCTGATTGAAGCGCATGAGGGGAAGTCGCTGGCTGTTCTTCTGGCACCCCATCTACGGCGTGTACTGTTCGATCTTGATCGGATTGCTGGAGCTGGCAATAAGGCGCGGCGCGGTTTAGCCGTGCTCAAGAGTTTTGTCAGCGCCATCAAAATTTCGGTTGGCGACATTAACATCGGTCTGGATGTTGAGCCAGAATCAGGTGCGGCTGACAGTGGTGATCTTGAGGTTGATCTCCCCAGCCTTTTTATTACTGTGGCTGAGGCTGCGCAGGAACGAGGTGTCGGCGTGGCTATCCTGATTGACGAAATCCAATATCTTAAACAGGTGGAACTAAGTGCCCTGATCATGGCTATGCACAAGATGCAACAGAGCCAGCTTCCACTGGTACTGATTGGCGCTGGGTTACCGATCCTGCCAGGGTTAGCTGGGGATTCGAAGTCTTATGCTGAGCGGTTATTCAATTTCCCTGAGGTTGGCCCGTTAACGGAGGTGGATGCGATCCATGCACTTCAGGATCCTGTACAGGCAGTTCACGAAGAGTTTGCTATGGAGGCTTTGGAAGAGATATTCCGATTGACCCAAGGCTATCCCTATTTTTTGCAGGAATGGGGTTATCAGGCTTGGAACAATGCAACTACTTCGCCGATCTCCTTGCGGGTTGTACATGAAGCCAGCAGTCTTGTTTCAAGGCGATTAGATGAAAATTTTTTCAGGGTACGCTTTGATCGCCTGACTCCACGCGAAAAAATGTTTCTCCGTGCAATGTCCGAGTTTGCTCACGGCTCCTGCCGCACCAGTGATATTGCTGATAAGTTGCACATAAAAGTGAGCACAATGGGGCCATTGCGTGCCAGTTTGATGAAAAAAGGAATGATCTACAGCCCATCCTATGGAGAGATGGCCTTCACTGTGCCGTTGTTCGATGAGTTCATGCGGCGTACTATTCCCAAGTTCGAGCTTTGACATCTAACACAGGATTTTGAAATGCCTGAACAACCCCGTTCCGAACGCAGGACGCAAAACCGTGTCATCTCCATGTTCCAGAACGAGCTTACCGCTACCTTGGCGACTGGAGCAAACGTGAAAGCAATCGCTCTATCGAAACATTGCTGCTTCGCGACAACCTCGTGGCCCGTGGTTACACTGCAGCCCATATCTCCGCTGCACTGCAAAAGCTGGAAACGGCTGCCGACACTACAGGAGTAACGCTCTACCAGGCCAATCTGCGCACCTACCAGTTGCTGCACTATGGCGTGCCGGTGCAGGTTGCTGCGGGGAAGTCGCATGAGACGGTTCACCTGATCGACTGGGCTAACCCCGAAAAGAACGACTTTGTCCTTGCCGAAGAGGTGACACTCAAGGGTGGATATGAGCGACGGCCCGACATTGTGCTCTATCTCAATGGTATCGCTATCGCAGTGGTTGAGCTCAAGCGCAGTTCGGTGGAGATAGCTGACGGTGTGCGGCAGATCATCACCAACCAGTAATCCGTGTTGCCCAACTGCGCTATTTCCCGTCCGAGTAGTCGAACGGAAGCAAACTGGGGATCGAATTCTTCCTCGGTGAGCAAGGGTACGTGGGACTCGTACAGTTTATTCAGGATATCAGTTGATTCGAATTTTTCAAGGATAAAGAGAAGATCAAGGGCATCACGCTCGCGTTCCGGGTAAGCGTCGTCCCAGGAGATGATCTTCAGGAGTGCCAGTGCAGGTATCGAAGGCACCAGAATCTCCACAGAGGCCGTCGGTCTTCTCTTTTTGTGTGATACCCGGATGAAAGCGAACCGTAACGGATCGGCATTGCATCGTGGCGCATTGCGGCTGAATACCATAGCATTAAATACCAAGAGGAGAGTCGAGCAGTATCTCTTTTTTGGGATCATTTTTTCTATCCGACTGTCTTCATTCCCAGCACGGCGCAAAAGATCTTCCGCTTTTAGGCGTGCAGGGAATGGATTAATCGTGTTCACTGGCATATACCATTCTTGTTCTATCACCGCAGGTATATTCCAAATATAAACGCAAAGGAATTTCACCCGTAACTTCTTTTACCCTATGTGTTAATATAGATGGTGCGACGTGAGGTCGTGGAATTGAATTGTTCTTTGCAGAACCAACTGTGCCGTCAGTTGGCCCCACCGACACATGCAGAATGAGTAATCACCCTGTGTGAAGCAG
>Ga0209083_1000126_pt1 | contig 115647 bp, 109 predicted proteins | sample AM7aDNAmetaG_FD_184132 | JGI IMG/M metagenome (GOLD analysis project Ga0209083, IMG submission 184132) | Freshwater microbial communities from Finland to study Microbial Dark Matter (Phase II) - AM7a DNA metaG (SPAdes) (version 3) | ecosystem: Environmental > Aquatic > Freshwater > Lake ...
TGATAAAGTCAAACCCGGCATCATCATGTACAGCGAGGGAATGGCAGTCCCGAAAGACATGCCCGGGATCGTCAGCGGAAGGGTGCATGATGCGCTTGTGCTGCCACCGCCACTCAACCTGAACAAATTCATCAAGCCCGATTTTGCCATTTTCAGGGTTTTGCAACTCGCCGATGACCGGTTGCACCGCGAACTGGCAATTTCATTCTTCAATGGTTATGGTGTAGAGATCAATACCATGCGCCCCGGCCGGCCGGAATGGATGGAAGAGGAATATGCATATATGGGCCGCACAACGCGGATCCTGCGCGAAAACAGTGCGGTGTTTCACAATGAATCATTTTATCCGTTATTGCCTGCGTTGGTGGATTCAGTCTATGTGAACAGTTGGGAGGCGCAAGGGAAAAAGATTTTCACCATCTACAGCGCCAACCCGAAAGGATGCAATGGTCTGCTGTTCGAATTAACAGGTCCTGGCGGTGCTCCGTTATCTGCCGATGGCATGCGCCGGTTCCATCTCGTTGATTTGTGGAACCACCTGGAAATCAGGAATCAGGTGAAAAATGAGCGAGTATTCATCCCGGTGAAAATCGATGCATTTGATGCATCATGGCTTAACAGCCGGCGTGAAGGGAACGTGGGGTGCATTGCTCTATTCCCAAAACGGTTAGACGTTCAGTCAACCGGCAGAACGATTGCATTCAAAAGCACATCTGGCGACAGAATCGTCCTTACCGGAGAAAATCCAACCTACCGTTCAAAGCAATTTATCTACCCGGTGACGGGTACTTCGTTAGATTACCGGGCATTTTTCCAAAAACCGGTTGAAAAGATCGTGGTTCAGCTTTTTTCGGGCAAGGAGCTTTCCGATGAGGTGATTGTAATCCCAGGATCAGGGTTACCCGTGAAGATCAGCGTCACTGAACGGACAACAGGAACTGCCATTGCTCCCAATAACATGGTCGAAATCCCGGCAGGTAAATTCCGCTTCTATACAAAACGCGACCCGAACACACTCGACCCGTTCATTCCTTTTCTCGATTACAGCGATACCACCACCATCAATATGCCCGGTTTCTGGATGGACAAGTATCCTGTGACCAACTTGCAATATAAGAAATTCATTGATCAAACATCTTATATTCCGCCTGATACTGTCAACTACCTCAAGCAGTGGTTGAATGGTAATTCGCGAGATGGAACAGAAGACTTACCGGTCGTTTACATAAATCTTGAGGATGCCATAGCTTATGCAAAATGGGTGGGCAAACGCTTGCCAACAGAGCAGGAATGGCAGTACGCAGCCCAGGGAACCGATATGCGCAAATATCCCTGGGGGAATGAAATGGATTCAATGAAGTGTAACCACAACCTGAACTTTGCCACACGGGTGCATCAATTTCCCGGCGGTGCCAGCCCTTACGGAGTGATGGACCTGGTTGGGAATGTATGGCAGATGACCGCTGATGTTTACGACAACGGGAGCTACTATTACAACATCATCCACGGAGGAAGTTATTACCATCCGACCCAGAGCATTTGGTATGTTACCGGCGGACCGTTGCCGGTGGATCATCCTGAAATGCTGCTGCTGCTTGCACCGGGACTGGACAGGAATGCGACGGTGGGGTTTCGGTGTGTGAAAGAAGCTCGCGAAGAATGACTTAAAGACGTTAGACTTGGGATGTAAGATGTGGCGGTCTGGTTGGAAGAGCTTACCGCAAGCTACAGCCACAATACAGGGACGGTTGGACGAGGTTGAAAAAAGCTTGAGAATCATTGAGAAAGCTTGAGCGCCGTTGGACGTTACTTGAGAACGGTTGAAAACATTCTCGTTGTACGTCCCACATCTTAAGTCTCACGTTGAACGTTGCCTGTCACTTTTTCAACAACCATGCATCTTTATTCCTCTTCTTCACCTCCTTTAGCTTTGCCATGACTGTAGGTTTGTCGGCTGATTCAAAAACGGAAACCCTGAATTTGCCCTCTTTTTCCATCGCCATGGCTTGGGGATATCCGCCGGATTGAAGGGTGAGCACCAGTTGATCGGCTGCAGTCCTGGACAGGTTTGTTTTTATAATAATGCAATATGTTCCTGATAAAGAATCTTTTGGCAGAGGTACATTTTTTTGTGGATTGGTTGTTGAATCTCCCGACCGAACCGCCAGGGTGTCTGCAGGTTTACCCGCCAGGCTGTCTGCCTTCATTCCAGTCGTTTTAACTGATTTTGGTTTCTTTGGTTTTACTGCTGGTTTTGGTGCAGGTTTCACCACAGGCTTGACTGTATCTTGCACCGGTTTTACCGGTTTGTTTCCGCAAACATACGGTTCACCTTCCGGATCGGGTACCTCACCAAACCATGCACATGCGTAATTTTCATAGACGGCAATCCCGATCGCATTCCACGTTTTTCCCTGCCATTTCCCGGTGTTCAGTAAAAAACTGTTGAAATATTCTTCCGTTTTCCACACCATGATGATGGTATCCCTGACCAGCGGATTATTTTCCCAGTATACGATTTCAAATCCCCTGGAGGGGTATTTTGTCAACTCGCGGGGTTTATCCCAGACTGAAATTTTCTTCGTCTCATCTTTCGGGTAGCAGAAGGGTGTCCAAAACCCTTTATCTGACCAGGAATGAAAATTGCAGGCTCCCTGGTCGGGATGGTGAAAAAACAGGTCCCGGACGTGCAGGGCTGCAACATGAGACAATGATTTAGACAGCGGAATAGGGGGGAGGTTGTTGATCGCCCGGTATTCATTGATCATCCGGAACAACTCTTTTTCATCGGAACTGATGCAAAAATTGACCGGGACCGGGGGCCCATGTTTAACTACCGGCTGACCCTGCAACATGGGCCCATTGCCGATGGTAAGGAGCAGTAGGAAAGTTGAAAGGATTAAATCTTTAAAGTACATGCTTTATAATTTATTTTCCCGGTGGCAATTGCTTGTTTGCGCTGATAACCAATTTGTTGTCAGGATCAAGTACCCGGGCATAGAAACTATACGCGCCGAAGTTATTCTCGATTTTCAATAAAAGTGTGTTCCATCCTGGTCTCATGGCCAGTTCAAGTTCAGCCTGATCGGGTTCGGCAATTCGTTCTCCCAGGTATCGAAAAACTTCCCTGCCATTGAAAAATACTTTTCCGCCATCATCGGTTCCGATAAAAAACAATGATTTCCGGTTATCCGGCGAATAGATAAAGGTGACTGCATAAGTTACCACCAATTCATGTGGATTGACTTTGTCAATGAATGAAAAACAGCCATTTGCAGGGGTTTGTGCATATGTCCACTGAATAGGTTGCTTTCCTGCACCAAAATAATCTTTGTGCAGGTCGATGATTTTCTCGGGCAGGTAAATTGAATCCAGGCCGCGCCGGGTCGAACCGATCTTTCGGGGATTTGAAAATGGCCCAAGTATATTCCATTCAGGGATGTAAACACGCCTGGGTTCCATGCTCACCCCATCGAGACCGAGAGAATATCCTTTGGACAGTGCATCTTTTCCGGTGACGACAAAACGAAAATCCACAGACCCTGTCAGGGTCTTCAACCCCGTCAGGGTCACTTTGCCATTAGGCAGGATGTGGGGTGAATAACCATTGATGGTGCCTGCTTTCATGCCATTAACATAAATATCCGCATTGCCATAATCAGGGCCTTTGGAATAATACAGGTTCATGTCATAAACCGGTTCCCTTAATCCATTGATATCCAGCTCAAAGGAAGATTTGTCATGCGCCTCAATCAGGATCTGCTTGTTTTCTCCCCACTCGGGTCCATCATCAGACATATCCATCACCCTTGATTTTAATCCTTCAAGCTTGAATTTCAGTTTCTCTGCTTCATACATTCTGGCTGGTTTGACGATACGCAGCGGGATTCGCTGGCCGGCAATGGGGAAATGCGGAAATGGTTTATGCGGTTCCATCTGGTACCAGTAGGCCGTTGAGCTATAATCGGCAATATCCTGGTTGCCATGGCCATGTTCAATGGTAACTTTGATGTTTTTCTTAAACGGGATGGGATCCATAATGTAAAACCGGTAAGCGGCAATCTGCCCGAGGGTATCGTTCTTGTATATCAGCCCACTGTATGGACCGGCAAATTCACCCCTGTTGAAATACCATCCGGCAGAAAAGTAATCCTCCGTACCGGTTCCACGGATGGATGGTTTTTTCTCTCCATCAACATAAATCATGTCATCTCCTTCAAGAAATCCAAGACCGCCATCATACGATTGCATGTTGAGGTTCACACCCACCAGATGGCCCTTGCCTTCGGCATTGAGGATCACAAAATTAGAATCGTAATTCGTTCTGATGCTTCTGCTCCATTGTGTATGAAAATAGGCAACATCCGACTCCAAAGCTCCTTCAAATTTCTGGTAATCAACCTGGTAAAAAAAACCAAAAATTTCCTGGCGGGTTTCATTTGCTATCTCAATACGGGCCTGGCGTTCAAAAGGCATCGGGAAATAACAAACATACCCTCCGCTTGTCATACCGAGGTACTGTGAAACATACTGCTTGTATTTGAAACCGCATCCGAAGAAATCCCCCAGTGGAACTTCAACGGATGGCCTTGGTTCATCATCCCAAAAGATCCGGAGCACGATGCGGCGAAGAAAATACGGGTCGCGTGAATCAATGGCGAACCAAATCCTGACGATCATGCCAGGGCCTTCGACATTAAAAATCGTTGCTTTTTTTCCGGGAGCAATGCTGATGCGGTCATTGTTGCCTCCTGTTGAATCAAAACTTGAAACCTGGATCAGTTTGCAGTTTTTCAGGTAAGGCAGTGCTGCCGGTGACAACAGAGGTTGAATATCGGTCCGGTAGCCTGAATTGCATGAGGACAGAACCAGCAAAATGAATAAGCCAAACCAACCGGCGGCGGAAAAAAACTTTTTCATAAAACGTTCTTTCAACCTGCAAAGGTAACCTATTTCTGATTTTCATCAATCAGTAATTTCGCGATGATGGCATCCCATATATAGTTTGGAGGACAATTCAGCACTTCGTTGTCGGGACTGTATGACTCCCAGAAATTATGATTTTTCGAGAGTTGCAGGTTCACGGAGCTGATCATTTTTTCTGCAAGCTGGGAGGCAAGCGCGTCGTAATGATACTGGCGCAGGCCATCATACACCATGTAATCCCATAGCATCCATACCGGACCATTCCATTTGCAGCAATAGTCAGCATACGGACTGTACCATGGATCAAGCGCAGAAAGTGTTGGAACACCGTATCTGCGCCAGAATTTCGTCGTATCGGTAAGCGTCTGTATGAGTCTTGCGGCCCGGTCTTTCGGGGCTGCCTCCGCCCACAGGGCAAGGAAACCAATGATCTCCTGCCGCCGGAGGTCACGGGTCATAAACCTGAATGTGTGATCTTTTTTGTTTACAGAATAATAAAAACCCGTGGAATCATCCCACATCCGATCGTTCACCAATCTGGAGGTGGTATCAGCCAGGTTCAGCCATTTCTTTGCATCAGCATTTTTACCAAGGATTCCGGCCATTTTTGCCAGGCTACGTTCCTCTTTGATCACCATCAGCGTAAGGTCGAGGCACTCCAGCTCATCCGAAATGTCTTCTTTGTCAACATCAAGGTAACGCTCTGCTGAAACCTGGAACACGGCATTGTACCAATCCCTTACGTTCTCAATGATGCCGTATGGACCCCATTCAAAGGTACCGTCATGATCAGTGTCCCGGTTTTTAATCAGCCATTCCACGTAATGTGTGCCAGAAACATAGGCATCCGCGAGAAAGAGTTTGTCATGCCCTGCATTATAAATTTCCAGGTTGATCCAGCTGAAGAACGGGGCCGAAGTGGTCGACATACCGTTGTGCGGATAATCCTGCATTCCGCGCGGTCCGTGCCTGTATGCAATGAGCCCGTCGTCCCGCTGCTGTTCCATGTAAACACGCTGAGAAGCCTGGGCCGATTTTGGATCCATGAAAGCATAAGCCATCATGCTGAGCGATTCATGCAATACCTGGTGACCATGGCCCCAACCCCATATTGGGTTTCGTGAAAAGGCATAGAAATTGTATTTTGTTTTTCCCGATGCGGGATACATGCACCCGCGGGCAAGGTTGAAGGCATCCAGGTAGGCCAATTTTTCATATTGACTTTTAAATGCGATCCTGGGAACTTTTGCATAAAGAATAAGGTTGTCTTCATAATAGGGTCGAAGCATGAAATTCTTAACAGAATCAACAGTCCTGATCATTTTTGCAGGATCTTCCTTCTGATCCTGAAATCCGCGCAAGTACCTGAAACGGACAGATTCTCCCGGTTTCAGGCGCTTTTTAAAGTGCAGGGCAATGAAATCAACAAATCCTTGCTGCTTCATGTTCAGGGTATCCACCCGCTTGTCTGAATAAAAATCGGTTTTTATTGCATTATAGAAATCGTTCATATCGCCGGAATAGCCTCCGTGAGACGTCGTTTCCCGGTTGCCGGTGAAGAAATCCCTGACCCTGGTCGGATATCCATATTCCGTCTTCAGGCTGCTGATCAGGCGATATGGGCTTTCATAACGCTGTGTCAGATAACCATCTGAAACTTTGTCATACCTCACCATCTCCAGCGAATCATTGCCGGTTTCCAATACCGGGTACACTGCAACTTCATGCGGAGTTCCATCCGTGTTTTTTACTTCCATATCCACCATGGCAATGGAAGAACTGTAAACAAAGAAAGTCTCACTGACATGGATTCCGCGAAAAGGTTCATATTCCAGGATAGCCATGTCAGGGAAAGTGAAGTGTACGACCGGTTTCGCCTTGAATTCACCAATTCGCGGGATGACCACTTCATCCACCTTCCAGATACAGAACATGGTGCCGGCATGATCGGACGAATAGCTCACCGGGCGGCAATCGGAATAGTAATCCATCTTATAAGCCTTATCTCCGTATAATTCCGACCTTGCCATCGCAGCTGCATAAGTGGTATATAATGGGTCCTGCCCCCTTGCATTGATGCGCAAGTAGTCTTCGATGGGTTTGAATTGCTGGGCTTCTGCGTAATGAATTACCAGGAAGAACAAAAGGAATTGGATTGCCGTTCTCATATGGACTGATGGTAGGAATGTAATTTTTGGATGAAAGTACTCTTTTTTCCTTTTCTGCCCAAGTGAACAGTTTTGAAACCTGATAATTATTAGCATCTTTGTAGAAATTTATCAGTTAATATCTAAAAAAAACAAAATAATATGGCATTAATTAACCTAGTTGAAAAGGACCAGGCCACCGGCAGGGTTGCAGAAATTTACGAAACAATGATCAACACCATGGGCTTAATCCCGAATGCGTTTAAAGTGTTCAGCCCCAGTTCACATGTCCTGGATGTCCAATTTGGCAACCTGGGATATTTCATGCGTCACAAAACCCTTGGGGGCAAACTACTGGCCTTTATCCGACTGTTGGTTTCTGAACAGGAACACTGTGTTTATTGTGTTGGAATGAATTCAGGAATTCTCATGCAGTACGGGGTTTTACCCGAAATGATGCCCGAAATTATAAACGACCCTTCGAAAGCGCCCCTGGATGAAAAAGATCTTGCAATGTTGCTCTTTGTACTCAAGGTGGTGAGAAACTCCAATTCCATTGAACAGCCGGATGTCGACAAATTGAGGAGCCTTGGATGGAACGACACTGAAATCCTGGAAGCCACTTATCATGGGGCGACACAGGTGGGGGTCGATAAAATCTTCAATGCCTTTAAAATTGAATCTGACAGATAAAAACTGTAAGTGAGGTGCGGAGAGAAGGTCATTTTATCTCATCCGATCGAATAAACTTCACCCCGTTAACGTTTGACGACATCTGTTCGATCATTACCCGTGCAACGTTTGATGCGTTGACTCCGCGATATTTCTTCAGGCTGCCTATAAGCAGCGGATCCAGGATGCGCATGATCGCCGATGCGGTCTTCTCTCCTGTGCGAAACTCTTTCCTGTCTCCAATCAGCAGGGAAGGCTGAACAATGCAGGTACCCGTGAATGGAATCTGCCGCAGATCCCGCTCCATTTCCCCTTTTGTACGGAGATAGAAGTTGGAAGAGTTTAAATTTGCGCCTATGGATGAAACAACGGCAAACCTGGTAACCCCCACTGAATGACAGGCTTTGGCAAACATTACCACGTAGTCATGGTCAACGATAACCTGCTTCTCCTTGCTTCCGGCAGTTTTAATGGTTGTTCCAAGGCAGCAATACCCGTGGTCTGCGGTTATCCCCATAAGGGCTGCTGGCAATTGTTCGAAATTTGCCAGGATCTGCTCCAGTTTCTCATGGGTATTCCGGAGAGGCTTCCTTACAACCGCAATTACCTTGGTATATTGAGGGTCGGCCAGAAGCTGTATTAAAAGTTGCTCTCCAACCAGGCCGGTGGCGCCTGCGACAATCGCTGTTTTATTTGATTGATTTTCCATGTTTTATATAAATGTCGTTAGTGAGCATTTTCATCGATCAGGAATCTTGCAGCAATTCCGGCCCAGATGTATGATTTGTTCCAACCGGCCTGGTGGTCGTCTGCACTGTAAAATTCCCAGAAAACATGATCATTTTTCAAATGATAGATCATGTTTTCAAGTACCTTGTTTGCAAGCTTTTCTGCCACCCTGTGATAACCATAGTCCTGAAGTCCCCGGTACAACAGGTAATTCCATTGAACCCACACGGGTCCGTTCCAGTACCCGATCGGATTGTAGACGCACAATGCAGTGTGCGTCTGCCATGGATTGTCAATGTCTGCTGCCGTCAGTGAAGGTATCCCGAACGGACGCCAGAATTCTGATGGATCCTGCATTTTTTCAACCAGTGATGTTGCCTTTTCCGCATCAGCCACTCCGGCCCATAATGGCAGGAAGCCTATAATTTCTTTGATCTTCAGATCATTGGTTCCATGAAAAGTAAAAGATTGATCTTTTTTATTCACGTTGTAATAAAACCCGGTTTTGGAATCCCACATGGTTTTATTGATGTTTGTACTGCGTTGAAGGGCATCCATCTGCCATTTTTTCGATTCAGTTGAAAATCCAAGCTGCCTGGCCATTTCCGCCAACGATTTTGCTTCACTGACCAGCATGGAATTCACGTCCGGGCCTTCAAAATTAGATGGCCAGCCCACGTTGTCCCAAACAGCAACACGTGCATCGCGCACCGATTCCAATTCGGCATGTGCTCCCCATTCACATAAACCGTTGTTGTTTGAATCCCGGTTGGCCACATAGTACTGGTAGAATTTTTTCCCGGAAGCATACGCCTCTTTTAGAAATTGCCGGTCACCGGTGATTTTAAAAATTTCCAGGTTCTCATAATTGAACCATGGCGCCGAACTGGTTGGCTGCCCGTTGGTCTCAATGGTTTCATCCAGGTAAGGACCTGTGCGGTAATTGATGTAGCCATCAGGCTTCTGGCGATCCATGAAAACCCGCTGTGAATTCATGGCGCCTTGCGGATCCATATATGCATAAGCCATCATGACAAGGCTTTCATGAAATACCTGCCCGCCATATCCCCAACCCCAACGTGGCTCACGTGAAAAAACATAGTAATTCTGTCTGCATGCACCTTCCGGTGGCATCATACACTGCCGCATAAGAGAAAAGGTGCTCCAGTAAAGCATCTCCTTGTCTTTATTTGTAAACCTCAATTTGGGAATCCTTGCATAGGCCTGCTCATCCGCTTTTATCAGCTTCCCAGGATCAAACAGATCCGCAGCGGGATTCCGGCTTCCCATGAGAACCCCACTCCCGGCCCTTCCCACTGAAGGGAGGCGGGATTTGTTGTCTGATAAATTGAACGTAATTGTGAATGAGGTTGACTCACCGGGTTCAATCCTGAAGGTTCTGCATGCAACCAGCCCATTGACAAAGAGGGCATTTCTCTTGAGTTTTGAAAATGATTGTTTCAAAGCATCCAGCGCTTCAGATTTTCCCTGGTGATAATTTTTGCCTGTTTTTACCTTGAATGTGATCACACTATCAAAAGGCAGACTTGAATGAAAGTTCAGCGTCATTTTTTCAACCACAGGAATGTCGTGCTCAACCATCCAGCCATCACGTTTTTTTTGCAGTGCGAAAGTATATCCCTCATTTTTTGTATCGTGTTCAGTTTCTGCCAGGCTGTCAGCCGATGGTAAATAGATGTAGGGAAGTGCAGAAAATGTTAGCGGGAAATGGCCTTCATTCACCAATCTGTATTGAATAATTGCAGTTTCCGAAGAATAGACGACAAAGAAAACGTCAACCCGTAAATCTTTCCCTGGATAGTAAAAATAGTTCACAAGGTCACTGTAGGAAGTTGTAATGACTGGTTCCCGATATAATTCCTGAAGCTTAAATATCAAACGGTTCTCAAGATGAAACGCAATTCCGAAATTCGGGCCGTCTTTGGAAATGAATTCCACCCCCGATTCATCATCAGTCCACTGAAACTGGTATCCCTGGTCGGTTTTATAATGCGAACGTTCGATTGGCGCGGCGTACGTCGTGTAAATGGCATCCGTTTTCCTGGCCTCCAGACCGGAGAGAAATTGCGCATGGCCATTTGCGGCAACCTGCACCAGCATCAGGGATAAAATGCATTTGAGGAACTTCATTGCAATTTTCGATTTACGATTTATTGAAGTTATTTTAGATGCACAGTGACCGTTTTATTCAAATATTTTGATCCTGCAGGTTCAAAGTCAACCATAAATCTTTGAACCCGGCCGGTTTGATCCAGGAACCTTGCATTGTCCGCCTGAATCTTTCCCGTCCCGGCCGACCAGAATTCCAAAGCACCGGAGCTTCCGGCTTTGCCCTCTGTTTCTACCTGGTAAAGATTTCCGGAATAACGTGCAGAAAGGATCCGCATGCCTTGGGCGGCATCGCCGGGTTTTGGATCAGGGTAAACAGGCATTACGGCAATGCCTCCCTCCGTTTCCACGACCAGTTTCGAATCCGAGGCCAGGTCGAATGATACAACCATGGTCATCGATTGAGCAGATTTAAAAGAGGTGAATGGAACCTCTTTCCCGTTCAGGATCACCTTGAGAAATAGGGTCGCCGCTGAAAAACAGGGCATGAACCCGATATGCAATGGTTTCCCATGGTCCAGGGAAAATCGGTATTCACAGGATCCGTTCGTCCTTACAAAATGGAAATCAACGGACTGATCTGCGATCCTTATGTGACTGACGATCAATGAATCCCATTGCGGGGGCAGTTGTGGAGCAAAGATGATCTTCTGCTCCTGTGCCATGAATTCCAAACCCAGCATCCCTTCAATAGCAGGTTGCAATACCATGGTTTCCGACCAGCATTGGTGTGCACACACGCCGGAAGGCTTATATTCCGCCCCGTTCATCACCTCTTCCACGAAACCCAGTCCCCAGGTTTTGTAAACATTCAGATTATTCATGAGATGGGAAAATCCCTGGTTTGAATTGCCTGTGGAATATTCGGCAAGCGATGCCCATCCGGTGAACAAAGGCCATACGCTGCCATAATGGTAACCGGTTGGTTTGAACAATGGGCTGTCGTCACGCAAAATACGTGCTCCCCAGTTGGTCGTAAATGCATTGCCGGCTATGCTTTTCAACGCCAGAATCGCCTTTTCCCGGTCAGCCATCCTGAAATAGATCGGTACTGCAGGCAGTATGGTCTGCTGTCGACGGAATGAACCATCAATATTCTTACCATAAGCGAAGAATTGCTCCTGGTCACTCCAGAAATCGTTGTTGATGATCCTGGATTGCTCTTCCGACTCGAGTTGATAACTTTCCGATTCAATGTCTTTCATGAACCTGGCCATGTTCGACGCCTCATTCAGGGCTGCACCCCAGGCACCAGCCATGTAAATGGTGGAATGGGAACCATACAACGCGCCACCCTCAACCCACCCGTGTCCGACATTGGTGTTCTCGATGAGGTGGTCGCGGTCGGTATCGGTTGAGAAACAGAAGTTGATGGCGCGTTTGATATTGGGCCATGATTTCCTTAGAAAAACAGTATCGTTAGTGTGCCTGAAATACTTGCCGGCGAGAACGATATACAAGGGTGTTGCATCCGCGGCATCATAGTGGATCAGGCCAGAAGTGGAGGCTTCATGAAAAATTTTCCCGTTAAGGTCCTGGTATTTATTAAAGAACTCCAGTTGTGATCTTACCTTAGTAAAATCACCGTAATCAAGCAATGCAAACCCGCTCCATTCCGCATCGCGCCCGAAATACCAGCCATAGCCTGGACGGCCATTTACCTTTTGGCCGCCATCCCAGCCATGGAGTGTCGTTGAATACCCTGCTACGAGCGCTTTTCCCATATCCGGAGTGTTGACGAAAAAACGGTCGGTTGCCAGCAGCGCCCACCGGTATCCCAAATTGAAGTTCATGTCGGGGGTCGTAATCATCAGGTTTTTTTCAAGGATACCCCTTGAATGCTGCATTGCATTTACAAAGACCTGCGAGGGTGCATGAACCGCCCTGTTGAATTGAGCGTAGGTTTTGTTATATCCTTCTACCGATGCCGTGAACACAATATCCAGGTTGTCGTTCATCCCGAGTTTATAGCACAACAAACCAGCCATCTGAAATTTCCCGGTAGGAATGCCTTCAAATAAATCATCCTTTTGGAGATACCTGAATCCATCAAACTGGCCGGCAAGGTGGGCAACCGGTTTTTTGGTTCCGCCGATCATCACATTCAGATCCCCCGATCGGTCCTGGATGGTGATGGCATTAAGATCGTCGTTCCATGAATGACAAATCGAACCGGTGACACGATCGGAATATGGCCACATCCAGCGGAGGTTTGATTTGAACCTGATGATCAGTTCAGCTGAATAAACGCCACGATACTCATAGTGCATTACCCCGTTTGGTTCTGTGGGGTCGTTGACGACCACTTCACGGAGGTATGCCCTTTGAAACTTGTATTGCCTTGAAAAAAAAGCAGGGTTGACTTCTATCTCCGGACGTTCATCATTAAGCCAGAAAATCGTGTCGATGTATTCAAACCTGATCCCGACCTCGTAATCCCGCATGGCCATGAACGGATGTGCCCATATTTCCTCGATGCCCCCAGTTTCGTTGCCCATTGTTAAAAGCCGTTCACCAGCCACATCCCAGAAATTCACTGAAGCGAAACGACGTTTCAAAGAGATTTCATCGGGTTTTTCGTCCCAGTTGCCGGAAGGTGGAACCGCTAAGAGAAGCTGATCTGTTTCAGGAAGGGGAGGGCAGGCAGTCACAAGGTTCGGCGAATAGTCCCAATAATACTCACGCCGGTCTTTATATTGATCCGTGAGATAGTTAAAACAATTTAGGGTGAATAATGCAAGTTGCTGACTGTTGTTGTTCTGAATGCTGAAATGCATATACCCCCCGATGAGGAGCACTTTCCCATGGCCTGGGGTATATTCGAGGACCAGTTTTGAATCTTCACGAAGAAAAATATAGTCCCAGTCAACCGCCACAACTTTGCCCTGGCCGGGAACGCGATCGCCGAAGAAACCGGTGATTCTCGTAGTCAAATCTGACGTTGGCCGGCAAAGATAAGTTCCTCCGTTCAGGCCGGTAAACAACGGATGTTCCCTGAAGGAATGGAACCCAAGCCGCCGCCCGTCGCCATTATCGGTGCACGATTTTGTGCTGTCCTGCAAACCATTTGGTTCAAATCCCAAGAGGTTGATGTAATGAGCTGCCTGCATGGAAAGCAGCAGTTTACCTCCGTTTAAAACATACGATTTCAGTGTTGTTATCAGTTTTTCATCGGTTTCAACTCCTGATAAAGAGGTCGTATCGGGCCGGTGGATCCAGATCACGGAGAACCTACCTGCTTTTTTCGACTGCTTTTCCAATTCTTTGATTGTAAGAAAGTCTGCTGCGTAATTAGTGAACTTTTTCAGTTGGTCGAAAGCCTGCTTGATTTCCTTATCAGATTGTTCATAAGGTAAAAGACTGACAAATCCGATGACCGGAATGCTGGCCGGTTTGCCATTCACCTTCTTTTTTCCGGTGAGTTGAATGGAATGCATTTTCATGCTCTGCCCCTTGGTTGCCTGTGGCAGGGCCGGATTTTCAAACAGAATAAGAAATGATAAAATACAGAAAAACAATATTTTATGAAATGTTATCATAACAATTCAATTAAATCATTCAGAGAATGGATCAGGGGCACACCCAATGGCAATAAGCGCAACTCACTTTGATGTCCGTGAGGAATCAGGATGCAATCAATACCCAGTTCAGCCGCAACCTCCGCATCATGCCGGGTATCTCCGATGAACAGCATTTTTACTTTCGGCGCTGCAATTTCGCCGACCAGGCGCAACCCCACATCCGTTTTTCCATGGGCATAGTGATCATCGAGACCCCTTATCAATTCAAAATATCTAAAAATATCAACCGATTTTGTCTCGGAAATAAGTTCGGTTTGTTCCCTGGCAGAGAGGATATTCTGGGAAAACCCATGTGAAGAAATGCATTTAAGCACTTCCTGCACTTCCGGATGAAGTTTTGCTTCACCTTGCCGCTCGTTGTATCTGATGATAAATTCCATACCCACTTCATCAAAGGGTTCCTTGCTGAAGTCATAGCCCAGTTTTGAGTAATAATCCTTCACCGGAAAATCGAAAATTTCCCTGTATTCCTCCAATGTCTTTAGCGGCATACCGCGCTCTTTCAGCATTCCGTTCATTACATCCACACATAACCAGGCATCGTTGAGCAGCGTTCCGTTCCAGTCCCATATGATATGTGAATAGTTCTTCAGATCGATCATCATTTATAAGTAGTTTTGCACTTGATTTGTCAAAAATAACTAAAAAAGCGACCTCTGCCTTGAATTTTAATGCCTTGACCGATTCGTTGAAGGATTTGGAAAATTGTACGCTTTGCCCGCGAAACTGCAATGCAGACAGGCATAGCGGCAGGCCCGGCTTTTGCAAAAGCGATTCCTCGTTCAGCATTGCCTCTATCTGCATTCATAAGGGAGAGGAACCTGCCATCAGTGGTACAAATGGAATCTGCAATGTGTTTTTTACCAACTGCAACCTGCAGTGTATCTATTGCCAGAACCATCAGATCAGCAACAATAACCTCAGCCATTCTATCAACAGGATGGACCTGGAAGAGGTTGTCAGCCAGATTTCCGACATCCTCAACCAGGGTGTCAACCGGGTAGGATTTGTTTCACCATCGCATTTTATTCCACAGATGAAAGTGATCATCCAGGCAATCCAATCAATGGGCTACCAGCCGGTCTGGGTGTACAATTCCAATGGATATGATAAAGCCGAAACCCTGCGCGGTCTTGAAGGGATGATCAATGTCTATCTGCCCGACTTCAAATATATGGATGCCGCTCTGGCATCGAAGTATTCCGGGGCGCCTGATTATCCTGTAATGGCAATGAAAGCGCTGAAAGAGATGTATCGCCAGAAAGGGGCAGCATTGATCACAGATGATAACGGCTGTGCCGAATCCGGTATCATCGTCAGGCACCTGGTACTGCCGGGTCATGTATCAAACAGTCTTGATGTGATGAGATTCCTGGCCGGGGAAATTTCTCAAAGGATTCATGTTTCGCTGATGGCTCAGTATTACCCGACTAAAAATGTTGAACATCATGCAGTACTCGGCCGTGGCATCACAATAGATGAATACCGGCAGGTTACTGATGAAATGGAGAGGCTCGGCATGTTCAGCGGCTGGATACAGGAATTTGAAAGTTGCGATTTCTACCGCCCGGATTTTACTAAACCACATCCATTCGATTAACAACTCCGGTTCGTTTCCAATGACAAATGTCACCGTTCAGGTGTCATGCGTCACATCCTTCCTGTTCTTCCGTTCATCGTCAAATTCAGCCCGGTCAAAGAAATTTTTTGTAATGTTATGTTTATAACCTTACATTTGAAAAATCAATACCAACCAGCATTGCAATTGACCCTCACACTTCACTTTTCTAATTCATCGTTTAAAGTAAAATTTATGAAGAACGTTTTCCCTTTCATGCTTGCCATTTTTTTTCTGTCGGAATTATCCATTGGATTTGCACAGGATAAGGATAAGAAAGCCGATTCCGGCTATGTTTTTACCGTGATTAAACAACTCCCTGCTACCTCTGTTAAAAATCAGAACAAGTCAAATACCTGCTGGAGCTATTCAGCCATTTCTTTTTTGGAATCTGAGCTCCTTCGAACCGGCAAGGATACCTTTGATCTTTCAGAAATGTTTTGTGTTCGCAAAGCGTACCCAGACAAGGCTTTAATGTATGTCAGGTTTAATGGAAAACATAATTTTGGCGGGGGTGGCGCGTCACATGACGTAACCAGTGTGCTCAGGAAGTATGGCATGGTTCCGGAATCGGCATATTCTGGTATGACTATAGGTGAGCCGAATCCGGTGCATTGGGAGATGGATGCAGTACTTTGCGCGGATGTTGATGCTGTAATCAAGAATGCGAATAAAAAACTAACACCCATATGGCTCGAGGGTTTCAATGGGTTGCTTGATGGGTACCTCGGGAAAGTTCCTGAGAAATTTACTTATAAAGGCAAGGAATATGATGCGAAGTCTTTTTCCGGCATGCTGGGGCTGGATGCCGATAATTATATTGAATTAAGTTCCTACACACATCATCCTTTCTATTCCAGGTTTATCCTGGAAGTTCCTGATAACTGGGAAATGGGAGAGGTTCACAACCTGCCGGTTGACGAATTGATCCAGGTAATTGACAATTCGATCGATCAGGGTTATACGGTCGTTTGGGGTGCCGATATCAGCGAACAAGGGTTCTCATGGAAAAACGGAGTCGCTGTCGTCCCTGATAGGAATGCACCTGAAATAGCCGGAATGGAAAGTGCGAAATGGTCGAAAATGTCGGATGCCGATAAAGATAAATTGCTTTTAAAGTTTGATAAACCATACCCGGAAAAAGTGATCACACAGGATATGCGCCAGGTTGAATTTGACAACTATCAAACAACCGATGACCATGGAATGCACATCACCGGCATCGCCCATGACCAGAATGGGAAAAAATATTACCTGGTTAAAAATTCCTGGGGAACTGGAGGAAGTCCATACAAAGGCTATTTTTATGCATCTGAATCCTATGTCAGGTTGAAAACCATGGATGTCATGGTTCATAAAAATGCAATCCCCAAAGGAATCAGTAAAAAACTTGGTATTAACTAATAGTTGTTCGATTATGCGCAAATCTGCATAGAAGACCTGTGTATTCTGCGTGAAATATATTTTATCTCTTCTCCCCCGAAAGACCGGTTATTTCCAGGGACCTTTTACTGTAGCTGATTTCAACGATTCTTCCAGCAATAACAGGTAATCATTCCGGTCAATAAGATTTGCACCCATTGCAAGCAAATGGGAGGACTCTATTTGGCAGTCAATGAACCTGATCCGGTATTGGAGGCAACGTTCCACCAGGGCGTGAAATGCCACTTTCGACGCATTGTTCATTTTGTAAAACATGCTTTCTCCAAAGAAAGCTGCACCCAGCGACACGCCGTAAAGGCCACCAACAAGTTCTTCCTGGTGAAATACTTCCACCGAATGGGCTAATCCCCCGGCATGCAATAATGTGTATGCCTCGATGAAATCCTGCGAAATCCATGTACCATCCTGGTCAGGCCTTGAAGCTTCTGCACAACATCGGATCACCTGATCGAACATGGTATCAAATTTCACGCTGAACTTTTTGTGATTGATGATCCTTTTCAAGGAGCCTGAGACCTTGAATTTTTCAGGAAACATGACCATCCTTGGATCGGGAGAATACCAGAAAATATCACCTTCATCAAGGAACCATGGAAAAACACCGTGGGCATATGCCTGGATCAAACGCTCCTTCGAAAGATCTCCGCCGATGGCAACAAGCCCGTCGGGTTCAGCATCGTCAACAGGAGGGAAAAAAGGTTCTTCAGGTAATTTGTATACTGTCATGGGCCCTGGCCAGGATGTAGAATTCTATCCTTATATTTCGGTTCGATATTCGATATTCAATATTCAATATTCGATATTCAGTTGACTTCCTCCAACGCAGCAATCAGTTTTGAACAAGCAAGTTCAATTTCATCAATGGTAATGGTAAGGGGCGGAGCAACACGGAAAGTGGCGGGTTTGAAGAGGTACCAATCAATAATCAAGCCATGGTTCAATGCCGCTTTCATCAAGTGGCCTCTTTTTTCCGGCTGCCGGAGGTCTACGCCAAGAGCCAGGCCGGTCCTGCGTATTTCACCAATTTCCGGATGACCTGAGAGTTTTTCGACAAACATTTTGCCCTTTTCTTCTGTACGGTCAATTAAGCCATCCGCCAGAAGCACTTCAATTCCGGCCAGGGCAGCGGCACAGCTCACAGGATGGCCTCCAAAAGTGGTGATATGTCCCAATTCCGGGTTGTAAGCAAGCGTATCCATCATTTTTTTAGGTGCAATAAACGCCCCAAGCGGCATGCCAGCCCCCAAGGCTTTGGCAAGGACAAGAATATCAGGTATGAAGTCGTAGTGTTCAAAACTAAAAAACTTGCCTGTCCTGCCCATCCCCATCTGCACATCATCCACAATGATCAGAACACCATCCCGAGCACACCTTTTTTTCAATTGTCGCAGAAAATACTCCTCCACCGCGATAATGCCTGCTTCAGCCTGAACAAGTTCGATTACCACACATGCAGTGCGGGTAGATATCTTCTCCAGGTGGCAGTAGTTGTTGAATTCGATCAACCTGACATCCGGGAGCAATGGCCGGAACGCATTCTTCAGCGTTTCATTGCCCATTATGCTTAAACTCCCATGCGTGCTTCCATGGTAAGAGTCAATGAACGAAATGATTTCCGTGCGACCGGTGAACCGTTTTGCCAGTTTTAACGCCCCCTCAATGGCTTCACTGCCCGAATTGACAAAATATACCGAGTCGAGTTTTTCAGGTAAAAGCGTTGCCAGCCTTTGTGCAAGGAGCACTTGTGGTGATTGCACAAATTCTCCGTAAACATTCAGGTGAAGATACTTTTCCAATTGGTGATGGATCGCTTCGATCACTTTTGGATGACGATGCCCTGTGCTGCTGACCGCAATTCCTGAAACAAGATCTATATACTTTTTGCCCGTTTGGGAATAAAGATAGATGCCCTCCGCCTTGTCTATCTCCAGGCCCATCGGGTATAATGACGGCAATCCAAGGTGTCTGTAAAATAATTCACGCTCAGTCATTGCTCAATCTTTTTTCTAATGATCACCAAAGATATAAAATCAATCGGAATAACTATTTTTGCATGACACCACCCGAATTCCATGCCGGGGGGAATAATTTATTTCCCCTTCCCTTTGAGGGGAAGGGGTCAGGGGGATGAGGTGTTTTTTTTAAATCATCAATACTTATTTAACCATGCACGATAAAGTAGTCATCATCACCGGAGCCTCATCAGGCATAGGCAGAGCCCTCGCTTTTGAATTCGCCAAACGGGGGGCTAAAATTGTCGTGGCATCCCGATCGGGCGTTTCCGACCCTGAACTGAATAAAATTTCCTCATCGATATTGAATGTCAGGACTGACGTAAGCAGGGAACCAGATTGCGCCTCGCTGATTCAGCAGACCGTCGAAAAATTCGGACGCATCGATATCCTGATCAACAATGCGGGCATTTCCATGCGCGCGCTCTTCAGCGAAGTCGATCTTGGCGTGATCCGCCAGCTGATGGATACCAACTTCTGGGGTACGGTTTATTGCACGAAATACGCATTGCCCTACCTTATTGAATCGCGTGGATCACTTGTCGGGGTGTCATCCATTGCAGGATACAAGGGCCTTCCCGGACGAGCCGGTTACTCTGCCTCGAAATTTGCCATGCAGGGATTCCTGGAGGTAGTCCGTATCGAAAACCTCAAAAAAGGGTTGCATGTGCTGATTGCCTGCCCGGGATTTACTGCATCAAATATCAGGAATGTCGCACTGTCAAAGGATGGAACTTCCCAGGGAGAAACCCCGCTTGATGAAAGTAAACTGATGTCTGCTCACCAGGTGGCAGTTTTCATCATTCAGGCAATTGAAAAGAAAAAAGAGCGGCTTATTCTTACGACACAAGGCAAAATGACCGTTTTCCTGAATAAATTTTTCCCGAAATTCATGGATAAAATGGTATACAACCACATGGCAAAAGAGCCAAATTCACCGTTTAAATAATTGGTTGGTTTTTGAACGTTGGAAGACTTCTGAAGCCGCCGCTGCAGCATATTCTTTCCTTAACTATTTCTCGGATGATATTGGATGATCGTACTCCTTAAGTATTCCCTGTCCAGGTGGGTATAAATTTCTGTTGTCGTAATCGATTCATGTCCAAGCATTTCCTGAACAGCCCGCAAATCGGCACCGCCCTCCACCAGGTGTGTGGCAAAAGAATGGCGGAAAGTATGCGGACTGATCCGCTTTTTTATTCCGGCCAGGATCGCCAGCCGTTTGACGATGGTGAATATCATTTCGCGGGTGAGGCCAGTTCCACGCCTGCTAAGGAACAGGATATCCTCATTTCCCTTTTTTACAGGAACATGCGGTCTGAGACCGGAAAGATAAAACTGGATTTCTGTTTGTGCAATGCTACCGATCGGAACAAGTCGCTCCTTGTCACCCTTTCCTGTTACCTTGATAAAGCCATCATCGAAAAAGAGATTGGATATCTTCAGGTTGATTAACTCCGAAACCCGCAGACCACAACCATATAAAGTTTCCAGCATTGCTTTGTTCCTTTTTCCTTCTGCCTTGCTCAGGTCAATCTTTCCGATCAGGTGATCAACCTCGGTTACATGGAGCGTAACCGGTAATTTCAACCCGATTTTAGGCGAATCAAGCAATGCCGTCGGATCCGACTTTACAACATCTTCCAGGATCAGATACCGGTAAAATGCCCTCATTCCGGAGATTACCCTTGCCTGGGTCCTTGCCGACATGCCTAATTCCGTAATCCATTTTAAAAATGACTGGAAATGATGAAGTTCCAGTTTTTCAGGACCTATTGCCAAATGCTGCATTTCCAGGAATTGTATTATTTTTGCCACATCATGAAGGTAGGCCTCCACCGAGTTTATTGAGAGTGATTTCTCAAGTTGCAGGTACACCTTGAAACCATGAACATATGAATTCCAGATACTCAAGTCGTGTTCTTTAGTGATATTCCAATTTGTTCTGGGGGCCTGATACGGTACAATTTTCTTTCAGGAAATAAAAGTATAAATAATTTTTGTTTTTTCCGGGAAATGGTTTAATTTTGCAGTCCCGAAAAATAAAGAAGTCATAAGATGGCAAAAAAGAGCAAAGACCAACGGATTCAGGTAATTTTAGAGTGTACTGAACAAAGGAGCAGCGGTATCCCCGGTATTTCAAGGTACATTACTACTAAAAATAAAAAGAACACACCTGAACGGATTGAACTCAAGAAGTACAATTCGTATTTAAAGAAAATTACAGTTCATAAAGAAATTAAATAACCCACGATATGGCAAAGAAAGTAGTTGCTTCGTTTAAAGCTACCTCCGGAAAAGATTTTACAAAAGTCATCCGTATGGTCAAATCACCAAAATCAGGAGCCTTTGTTTTCAAGGAAACGATTGTTGCCAATGAAATGCTAAAAGACTTTTTAGCTAACAAAGAAAACTAGTACAATAATTACATTCAGAATTGAAGCTTTTTCCTTAGGAAAAAGCTTTTTTTATATACAATAAATCGTTTTATGGGATTCCTCAGCATCTTCTCCCGCGAGAAAAAAGAACGTCTTGACCAGAGTCTGCAAAAAACGAAATCCAACATTTTTACCCGGATTTCAAAAGCCATCGTCGGCAAATCCACTGTAGACGATGAAGTCCTCGATAACCTTGAAGAAATTCTTGTCACCTCCGATGTAGGCGTGGAAACCACTTTGCGGATCATCGATCGCATCCAGAAACGTGCATCCAGAGACAAATATCTTGGCACCAGTGAGTTGAACAACCTGCTCCGGGAGGAAGTGGTGGCCCTGTTACAGGAAAATGAAATACAGGATTTTATTGAATTTGCCGTCCCTGCGGATAAAAAACCCTATGTGATCATGGTTGTTGGTGTTAATGGGGTAGGGAAGACAACCACCATCGGCAAACTGGCATACCAGTTTAAAAAATCGGGAAAATCCGTTCTTATTGGTGCTGCAGATACCTTCAGGGCCGCAGCGGTTGACCAGATTATTATCTGGGCCGAACGGGTGGGTGTTCCCATCATTACCCAGGGTATGGGAGCCGATCCCGCCTCCGTGGCCTATGATACGGTCAAGTCAGCCATTGCAAGAGATTCAGATGTGGTCATCATTGATACAGCCGGCCGGCTTCACAATAAAATCAACCTCATGAATGAACTTTCGAAGATCAGGAAGGTCATTCAGAAACTGATACCCGATGCACCCCATGAGGTACTGCTTGTTCTTGATGCATCTACGGGGCAAAATGCTTTTGAACAGGCAAAGCAGTTTACCACCGCAACCGAAGTAAACGCCCTTGCGCTTACCAAACTTGATGGAACCGCAAAAGGCGGTGTTGTGATCGGGATATCCGACCAGTTTAAAATTCCTGTAAAATATATCGGTGTTGGTGAAGGCCTTGAAGACCTACAGGTATTCAACCGTGTTGAATTCGTCGACAGCCTCTTCAATTAACCTTTGTATTCTTGAAAACAAAATCCAGGCCCCACAGAATCGGAATGGTATCACTGGGATGTGCTAAAAACCTTGTGGATGCTGAACTCCTCATGAAACAACTGGAGGCAAACAGGTTCGAACTTGTTTTTGATCCTGCTGACACCTCCCGGATTGATACGGCCATCATCAACACATGCGGTTTTATCAATGACGCAAAACAGGAGTCCATCGATACCATTTTGCAATATGTTCAGGCAAAACAAAACAACCTCATCGATCATGTGTATGTGATGGGGTGTTTGTCAGAACGATACAGGACCAGCCTGAAGGCGGAGATTCCTGAGGTTGACGCTTTTTTTGGTGTGAATGACCTGAAGCAGATCATCGGTCACATAGGAGGCACCTACAAAACCCAACTTGTTGGGGAGAGGAAAATTACTACACCAGCCCATTTTGCTTATCTGAAAATTGCCGAAGGCTGCGACCGGAAATGTTCCTTCTGTGCGATCCCGATGATCCGGGGGAAACATGTGAGCAGGCCAATGAGGGAAATCGTTTCGGAAGCATCCCGTCTTGTTCAGTCAGGTGTTAGGGAGATCAATCTCATTTCGCAGGATACAACATATTATGGCCTTGATTTGTACCAAAAGCGTCTGCTTCCCGAACTTCTTGAAAACCTGGCCGGTATACAGGGGCTTGAATGGATACGGGTCCATTATACCTATCCGGATGGATTTCCCATCGTGTTGCTTGATGTTATCGGATCACATCCTGAAATCTGCAATTATATTGACATCCCGCTGCAGCATATCAACAACAGAATTTTAAAATCCATGCACCGTGGGATGGATGGAACCTCCACCCGCAAACTCATTGATACCATCCGCCAGACAATCCCTGATGTGGCTGTCCGGACAACCCTCATTGCAGGATATCCCGGAGAAACAGAAAAGGAATTCAGGGAACTGAGAAATTTTATTAAGGAATGCCGGTTCGAAAGGCTTGGCGTTTTTGCTTATTCCCATGAAGAAGACACGGCTGCTTATGGACTTACCGATTCTGTCCCGGCAAAAATAAAATCGGAGAGGGTTGAAGAACTGATGTCGATACAGGAAGAAATTTCCTTATCGCTTAACCAGGGAAAAGTGGGAAATACCATGCGCGTTCTGGTTGACCGCACCGAAGGTGATTTCTATATCGCACGCACCGAATTTGATTCACCTGAAGTAGACAATGAAGTGCTGATTCCAAAGGGCGAAGAAACCCTGATTCCTGGTTCATTCTATAATGTTCGGATTACGCGGGCAGAAAGCTTTGATTTATTTGCCGAAATGAAATAAATTTGCATCTTAAAATTCCAAACCATGAAAAAAAATATTGTATTAATTCTGACAACGGTCATTCTCCTTTCTTCACAATTGTCGGCACAAGTTGCAACAACAGGTCAACCAGGTTCCGATACCCTGAATCGGACAGACTCCAATGGCAATAAAATTGGGTTTTGGGTTGAAAAAACCGGAGATATTTCCAGCAAAGGTGTATATCTTGAAAACAAAAAGATAAAAAACTGGGTTGGGTATTATCCAAACAATTTACCTTCCAAACTCGAATATTTCGACAATGGAGTGAAAGATGGAATTTCACTGCAATTCGACCGTAAAGGCAAAATAACGGTCATTGAACATTATAAAAATGGACTGGCACATGGCCTGACCACCTATTTAAGCCAATACAATGATACCCCGGTGTCGGAAACCGAATATGCCAACGGTAAGAAAAATGGCATATACCGGCAGTATTATGACAACGGGAAAGTGCAGGAAGAATCCATATATCAGAATGATCTGAAAAACGGAGTTTCAATCTGGAACAATAAAAACGGGAAGCGGCTTGCTGAATTTAATTATAAAGCTGGGAATTTCGATGGATTGCAGATGACCTATTATGACAATGACACCCTGCAATCTTCCAATTATTACCTGGACAATAAACTTTCCGGGGAAGCCAAAGAATTTTACCGTAACGGGAAAGTGAAAACATCAGGGAAATATGTTAACGGACAAAAAGAGGGGCCCTGGACAGAATATAACGAATTGGGTAAGATTGAAGCCGTTACCAGGTTCAAGAATGGAACAGAGATTAAAAAGTAATTCCTGATCGGTCCTTTCACACTGTTTCAATGAAAAAACTCAGGAACCCATTCACCGGACTCGAAGGGTATAATTGTTTTGGCTGTTCTCCAAACAATAAAATTGGCTTGCATCTTACTTTCACAGAGGAAGATGATGAAATTGTATCCAGGTGGGATCCCGATACGAATTTTCAGGGATATTTCAACATTCTTCATGGGGGAATTCAGGCTGCCCTGATGGATGAAATTGCCAGCTGGACAGTTTACGTTAAGGTTAAAACCGCCGGTTTCACTTCAAAAGCTGAATTTCGTTATCTTAAAACCGTTGGAATGGGGCAGGGGCCGGTCACTTTGCGGGCGAAGGTGAAACAAATGCGAAGAAACCTTGCAGATATTGAAGTGATGCTTTTCGATGGAAATGATACCTTGTGTGCCGAAGGACTGCTTACCTTTTTTACATTTCCACTCGACAAATCGCAAAAAACGATGTATTATCCCGAACACAAGGAGTTTTATAATCCTCCTGATTGACAGGCAATTCGTTTCCTGCTACTTATTCCTGATAATATAGGATTTTTTGGTGGGTTTGGATTTGTAACTATATACCGCAGCATTACTACCCTTGTTCTTCTTCATTTTCTTTGTTTTGAACTGGCCACTTGCACTGCATCCTGATGATCTGGAACTGCAGGAAGCAATTATTAAACTGAAACTGAACATGAGCAATGAAAGTCCGAGGCAAATAATTCGTTTAATGTTCATTACATCTTGAATTATAGAGAAAACAATGAGTACGGATTGCGATTTTTGATAAGTATCAAAGGCATTGAACCAACAAGGCAAAAATAATAAATAAACAGTTACGGGTGATTTTTTCTAATTTTGTATATTAAAGTTTGATGTTAAATTGAAGCTAATGAATTTTCGTGTTTTACGCTTTTTTCTGTTTCTCGTTTCATTGCTGCTTTACACATTCCTGCCAGCCCAGTATGCACCTCCCGCAGGACAGCCTGGGACTACTGCAATGCATAAAGACAGCTCAGCATTTATTGGCTGGGCTTCAACTTGCATCATTGAAAAGGGATTTATCAATCTTTCAGATACCACCATGGTTTATAACGGTTCAAACAAGGCTACATATGGCAGTTACCTGAATGGAATCGGGCAGGCGGACCAACTTGTTGTCAGCCTTGGGGACCATGGATCCGCGGTACTTGGTTTCAAATACCCGATCATCAACGGGAGTGGTCCCGATTTTGCGATATTTGAAAATTCTTTCGACGATACCTTCCTGGAACTTGCGTTTGTTGAAGTAAGTTCTGATGGCAGGAATTTTATCAGGTTTCCGGCTGTATCGCATATACCCGACGATGAACAGGTGCCGACGTTTGGAACCATAGATGCCAGGTCTATCCATAACCTGGCAGGCAAATACCGGGTTGCCTATGGTACTCCGTTTGATCTTGAAGACCTGAAAGATAGCGCAGGTATCAACATCAATCTGGTCACTTATGTCAGGATTATTGATGTGGGGGGATGCATAGTCATTCCTTATGCTTCATATGATTCACAAGGTCATAAAATAAATGACCCGTGGCCAACACCTTTCGATACCGGTGGATTTGACCTTGATGCGGTGGGTGTGATCCATGACACTTCAAAAATAAACCCTGATGGCAATCCTTCAGCCATTAAAATTTACCCCAACCCGGTGGAGAAAGAATTGAATATCGTTTCCGCACGCGAAGGTCAGTCCGGGGTCACTATTACTGATGTTGCCGGGAGAATTTTCCTGGAATTAAGGTTGAACATGAAAACGGTCATTGACCTTTCATCTCTTCCTGCCGGCATTTACCTTGCCCGGTTTTCTTTGCCCGATGGGACCTCCATCTCCAAAAAAATCGTGAAAATTTAACATCAGCGTAAACCAGGGAATTTGATAAAAATAGGCAAATACATCATCTTCTGCTTTGCATTACTCAGTATTCCGGGATTTTCAATACACCTAAAGGCCCAAAACCTGAAGGATCCCCTTCACCTGCCTGAAATTGAGATAAAATCAAAATACCTTCGGGATAACAACGGGTTTAAAAAAACAACCATCGATTCAGGATTGCTGATCAACCACCTGAATGAAGATTTATCAAATATACTTTCAAAATATTCAACGATCTTTATTAAATCCTATGGAAATGGAACCCTTGCTACCCCTTCTTTCCGCGGTACTACAGCACAACACACCATGGTTGAATGGAACGGGATCAACCTCAATTCCCCGATGCTCGGCCAGGCTGACCTTTCACAAATCCCCGTTTCACAGTTTGATGGTCTTGAGATTTTGTACGGCTCTGCAGGTATTTCTAAAACGACAGGCGCATTTGGAGGTGTTATAAACCTGGTTACCAATCCTGACTGGAATAACAAGATCAATATTCTATTATCACAAACCATTGGTAGTTTTCAATCCTACACTACAAACCTGAATGTTGTTGCAGGGTCTTCCTCATTTCAATCACATTCAAAATTCAACTACGCAGCTGCATCGAACGATTTTCCATATTATAATGCATACGAAAATACGACCATGCATCAGCAAAATGCCTCTTATGCGCTTTTTGGAATGTCTGAAGAATTATTCTGGAAACTGAAAGATAAACACCTGATGTCAATAAAATTCAGATATAACCAGGATGACCGGAACATTCCGCTCACCGAATCAAATCCTGATACAAATCATAAAGAAAACCAGAAAGAAAGTGTCCTTCTGGCCGTACTGGATTATAAATTTGTTGAGAAAAAATATAACCTGTTCGTTAGGTCAGCCTTTGCAAGCCGGAAAATGCACTATACCCTGGATAGTTCGATCGACGACAACCATCATTATAATCAATGGATCAATGAGGTAAAATTCGCCTACACCGGGATCAGGAATCTGAGCATCAAACCGGGTATTGACTTTACCCATGACCAGGTGAACTCAGATGCGTATGACGGAATGAAAACCCGCAATACAACCAGCTTCTTCTCTGAAATAAATTATGATTTCGGTCCTAAAGTCAAAATGTCACTGGTCATCAGGGAAGACCTGGTTGATTCGAAGTTTCTTCCCGTGGTTCCTGCCATTGGCGTGGAATACATTCCCTGGAAAAATACGGGTCTGTCATTTGCACTGAACCTTGCCAGAAATTACAGGTACCCGACACTCAATGATCTCTACTGGACAATTTCGGGTAATCCCGACCTGGAACCGGAAACCAATTATTCTGCTGAACTCGGGTTTTCCTTTCATCATCAGGCAAAAGACCGGAAATTCGCATTGGAAATCAACTTGTCAGGATATTATTCATGGATATACAACATGATCACCTGGTCGCCGGTCAATGGCAGCAACGATCTTTGGAAACCTGAGAATATTGATGAGATCTGGGCCCGTGGATTAGAAACCGGTTTGAACCTCAAATGGGAAATCCTTGGCTTTGATCTGAGCCTCGATAATAACTACCATCTTTGCCATTCCACCTACCAAAAATCCTCCTCGGCTTATGACCAGAAAATTGGCAATCAACTGATCTACATTCCTGTGCATACATTGAACAGCACGGTGATGATCGAGCGATGGAAATTCTTTCTGAATTACAATTTCATATTCGTAAGTGACAGATTCACAGCTAAAGACAACCTTTCCCTGATGCCTGCATATTCCCTGTCTTCGGTAATTTTTGGAAAAAAAATACCGGTCAAACATTTAGTTTTATCTTTGCAATTGGATATTAACAACCTGTTTAACCTGAACTACCAGTCCGTGGCAAACCGGCCAATGCCTGGAATAAATTATGCATTTACACTTAAACTGGGTCTTTCCAGTTTGTACAGGCAATAGATCAAAGACAAATTACCAAATAGTGACGAATTATAGCTGCTTTTCATTTAAGTTCATGCTTTTATGTGCTTTCACAGCACTTTCCTTATTGCCATCCTCCTGCTCCAAGGATCCCATCCGTCAGAAAATAATTGACCCTGATACCACCAGGGCAGCGAATTATGAAAATGGGATTTTTATTATTAATGAAGGAAATTTTAACTGGGGCAATGCATCCGTAACATACCTGGATAATGCGAGCAATCATGTGTTCCAGGATGTCTTTGCCAAATCCAATTCCAGAAGCCTGGGGGATGTAGCTGAATCGATGACCATTGTGAATGGCCTGGGATATCTTGTGATCAATAATTCAAACAGGATAGAAGTTGTTTCACTGAAGGATTTTAAGTCTGTGAAAACAATAGAAGGGCTACATTTACCCCGCTTCCTGCAGGTCATAGATTCAAACAAAGCCTATGTGACCAACCTGCTGAATTCCATCTCGATCATCGATCTGAAAACCAATATGGTTACAAAGGCAATTCAAACAAACAGCTGGACTGAAAATTTAGTTCGTTATAATAAGTGCGTATTTGTAACGTCGATCGGCAGTTTCAACAAACCAAGTTCGCAACGGAATGCACAGATACTCGTTATTGATATCGGGACTGATGCCGTTGTTGACAGCATTCAAACCGGCAAGGAACCCATCGGTCTTGTTTTGGATAAATATCAAAAATTATGGGCTTTATGTTCAGGTGGTTATGATAATTATGAAGCTCCTGCATTGTTAAGAATCAACCCTGATCTGCGGATTGTTGAAAAAGAATTCACGTTTCCCAATCTTCAGGAAGTGCCGGGCAGATTATGTATAAACCCAACCGGTGATACCATTTATTTTTTGAAAGGAGGGGTTTTCCAGATGCCTGTTCTTTCGCAAACATTGCCAGGCCAGGCTTTAATTAACGATGATGGACGGCTATTCTATGGTTTGAATATTCACCCGGTCAGCGGTTATATCTATGTAAGTGATGCAAAAGATTATGTGCAAAATGGCACTGCTTTTCAATATACTGTTCACGGAAATCTCATCACGCATTATGCCACGGGGAGAATCCCGGGTTCTTTCTGTTTTACCAGGGGTGCGATAAGGTAATTGTTTCCCCCTTTATTTTCCTTGGAATTTACCATTGATGTCCAGCACAATTTCTCTTAATTCACTTAAAATCATGGCTGTTGCTCCCCAAATAATATGTCCATTGATGCAGTAGGAGGGAACCTTCAGGGATAGACCAACGCTGAGCTTTATTTTCTTCTGTTGCCTGTTCTTTGCGTCCATTAAATCATCCAGTTTAATCTCGATGATCTCTGCCACTTCCTTGGCATCAGCAGTGAAGACAGGCCGCGATGACTGGTACCCGACAACCGGTGTTACCATGAAATTACTAGGGGGAATATACATTTCTGTAAGTTGTCCGATGATCTGAACCTGCAAAGGATTTATCCCGATCTCTTCCTTTGATTCGCGCAGTGCCGTATAAATCAGGCTTTCATCCGTTTCTTCAAATTTTCCTCCCGGCAAACTGATCTGCCCGCTGTGAACACCACGATATTGCGGGCGTAGCATTAAAACCAGTCCTATACTGCCTGCGAAAGGATATAAAAGGACCAGCACGCTGCTTTGGGTGGCACTTTCCGGGGCGGCCAATTTAAACAGTTCCTGTATCCGTGCGAGTGAAGACATTTTCAATTGGGCAGATTTGCCGGGAAGAGGCTTCTGCAACCGTTCTTCAAGCGACACAACAAACTCATAGAACTCCATTCTTCACAGTATTTCAATCCAAAGGTAAGCGTTTGAGACCATTTTATGCTTAATTTTGCAACCGAAAAACAAATTACAATGGTCAAGCAGAAAGATAATCCCTCCTCCATTCAAAAAGATGATTCAACCATTCAGCGAGGACTTATCCTGTATAATGATGATGTAAATACTTTCGATTTCGTCATCGATTCACTGATGGAGGTATGCAGCCATGAGCATGAACAGGCGGAACAATGTGCGATCATCACCCACTTAAAGGGCAAGTGCAATGTTAAAAGTGGAGACTATTATCAGTTGAAACCCATGTTTGACGAGATGTGCCTTCGGGGTCTTACCGTTTCAATTGACTAATCCGGTTTAATCCTTTTATTAGTACCCCTTCATCATGCTCCAGGCATGGTTCTATATCGGATTGCTGTTTATACGGTATTAAAGTTACTAACAAAATGTTGATAACTCAGGTGCAAAACTTGTTGAAATCCTCTTTGGAAAAAACTTGCATTCCCCTGTGCGAATGCTGTATATTTGACTCCTCAAGCAAGTGATAAAAGGTCAACTGAAAAAGTAAACCGGTGAAAGCGGAAACCGCAAGGTGGCAGCACTCCCGGGACGGACAGGAAAAAATACAATCCGCAAGATTGTATTGAGAATGACCGGATTTTAGAAGCTGGGATCAGAGCCAAAGTAATCTGCAAAGGCTATCAACGTGATGATCCGGGTTAAATGGAAGGGGAGACCCAGCCAGAACAAGCCAACCATAATAACAGTAGCTTGAACGCTTCCCGAGGCCAAGGCTTTTGGGATGACGGGATGGGAACCGCTTCGAACAGAAATGGTTCCCATCGGTGTTTATAGGATATACGGAAACAATGCCTTGCGCTCCGCAGGATATTCCGGGAAAGTTGCCTGATACCATTTGTGATGATGCAGTGCACGCGGCATCAGGTTCACCAGTGTCCATATCGCGAATGCCAGTGCCGGAGAACACCAGGTCATTAAAGCAAAACCAAACCATTCAACAATCTCCCCAAAATGGTTGGGACATGAAACCAACTGGAAAAAGCCCTTCGATGGAATTACATATCCGGTTTCACCTGGTTTTCGAAGATGAATCAAAATATTATCAGACTGCCAATTGATGAACATTCCAAAAAAGAAGAGAGTAATCCCACCTATAAAACGCGAATCTGATAAATATGAAATCGGATATTGAGCCTCCGTTGCCAGTGTGCCGAGATAATAACCATTGATGAATCCATTAATAAAATTAAAGCCAATGGCCATGAACACTATCGCCAATGGCATTTTTTTTCCTTTTGTACGAAGCCGTAAAGGGAAGATCAGGGTTCGGTTAATATAATGCAAAACCCACAGACCAAAGAAAAGCCATGTAACCACCGGGTGGTCACCTGAGCCTGCAAGATAAAAAACCGAAAAAACAAGCAGAGCAGGCAGTTCCATTAAAATCCAGCCAACGCGGTTATCGATCATGCCACCCCAGTTCTTAGTTGCATGACGGCCATATGGTGCAATGATTCTGATCACCACCGGAAAAATGAAAATTGCAACAGCTATCCAAGCGTATACGATCATGTAAAAGGTGGTTTCTCTCATCTTCTCGGTAATTAATGAATATAATCTTGTTCTTTTAACCAGGTCAGAAAATCTTTTATTGTTTCAGAAAGAGGACGGGGATTGTAGTCTAACTGGTTGCTGGCTTTGGTGTGGCTGATCATCCGGTTGCCTTCCGAAATGATTGTCAGTGATTCACTTGTGTATAATGGTTTCGTTCCTGATAATTTACTGTACAGTGTTATAAAAGGTAACCCGAACCTTGCAATCCACATCGGTAAAACCGTATTTACAGTTTTTCGGCCACTATGCAGTTGTATCAAACCTGAGAACTCATTTAAACTGTGCCATTGCCCTGAAAGGAGGTATTTTTCACCGGTTTTTCCCTTGTCCATCGCTGTAATGGCCGCTGCCACAACGTCCCTGACATCTACCCAATCGTAGCCCCCGGGCACAAGCGACGGAATTTTATGGTTATAAATGTCTATCACTGCATTCCCTGTAAGCGAAGGCTCTGGATCAGCAGGCCCGATGATGGCGGTTGGGCTGAGTATCACAGCATCCAGGCCGTGCTTGATTGCTTCCATTATTGCCCGTTCGCCAGCTGCTTTTGACAGGTCGTAAGCAAACCCTTTATCATCAACCAAAGGCCTTGTTTCATCTATAAACTGACCCAGGGGATGTTGCTGAAAGGCATGAATAGAACTGAAATGGATAAACCGTTTCACCCTGCATTCAATTGCTGCGGCAATCATATTTCTGGTACCTTCCGTGTTAATTCGGGCGACCATGCCGTCCGGATCACCGGTAATTGAGATTTTTGCAGCAAGGTGAAAAACCACATCCACATCCGTGAGCAATGGGAGTAAAGTTGGTTTGTCAAGAACATCCCCATGAACGATCTCTACGGGGATGAATAGCAGGCCTTGATCATGGCGGTGCATGAGGGCCTTCACTTGATGGCCTTTCTCAAGAAGAGCCCTGCATAAATTTACGCCAACATGTCCGTTGGCACCAGTGACTGCGACGTTCATTCGTAATTTCTGAGTTAGGCGGCAAAAATAGGAATATTTCCTTGGAAGAATTGGTTATTATTTAAATATGGATTAATTTTAGACGTTGTTACTAAAAAAAAAACGAATATGAAAACAGTTGTAAAAATATTTTATTGGTTATTGGGAATCATCGCTGTCCTGGTGATTGTTTCATTTCTCTTACCGAAAACCTACAAGGTTGAAAGGAGCATTTATATAAAATCAAACCCTGATGTCATTTATAGTCTTACCAGTAATTTTCAGCAATGGCATCTTTGGGTGCCATGGACCAGGGAAGTTGATTCGACCGCAGTTTTTAAAATGACCGGATCTGCTGCCCAGGTTGGAACTTCGTGGGTATGGAATGGAAAAATTCTGGGAAATGGTGAAATGATCACGACAGAACTTGTTCCAGGCCGACTTATAGGCTATGACCTTGCATTTGATCACGGGAAATACCGGTCAAAGGGGAAAATAATCATCGACCACCAGGGAGATTCAACGAAAGTGGCATGGCTCGATGAAGGAGACCTGGGATATAACCCGATAAATCGGTACATGGGACTATTTATGGGAAGGATGATGGGACCTGATTTTGAAAAAGGCCTGGCAAAGTTGAAAAAAGTCTCAGAGGAGCGCAATACCTGGCCGAAAATTGAAGAGGTTGTGATTCCAGCCCAGAGGGTCCTCATGGTAATCGATTCAGCAGGACCGAAAGAATATGCCCGTGTCATGGGGAAGGCCTATGGCGATATGTACGGATTTTTGAAGTTAAATAAACTGGTTCAGAATGGAAATCCGTTTACAACCTATATCAGGTGGGATTCATTGACCCTGTTTTCAGTAATGAAGATATGCCTGCCTGTGGAAAAGGCAGAAAAAGGGAAAGGGAGGGTTCAGGTTTCTTCCGTCCCGGAACAAAACGCAGTACAAGCCATCTATTTCGGTTCATACAGTAAAACGGAACCTGCATACCGCGCTTTGGCTCAATACCTGAAAGAATCCGGTAAAACTGAAGCAGGCGGTCCTTCAGAGATTTACATTACCAATCCGATGAGTGAAAAAGATACGTTGAAATGGGAGACCCATATTGTATTCCCTGTAAAGTAATCATATCTGCCAACAATATATAAACCCTCCTGAATTCCGGAGGGTTTTTTGTTGATATCAGATTCGATAAGGATGAAAATATATTTGTCTTATAATTAATATTATAATCACGATTAACTGTTTCTAATCTAAATATACTTTGATTGTTAAAGGTCTGAGATAGGGGAGGATAGGAGTTGATGGAGTTTTTATTTCAAAATCAGTTATGAAAAACGAAGCAATGAACTAAAGAGTTCTGCTTATTATTACAGTCCGGATTTCCCCTGGCTTTTAAGTTGATTTTCTAAATCTACAATTCGACCTTCCAAAAATTGTATCTGTCTCACATAGATTGATTTATCCATTTCAAGCTCCTGCACTCTTTTTATATTATTGTTTATTTCAATCAGTCGGTTGGACAATTCCGAACTTGTGAATTTATATGTATCAGGCAGAACGTCTATAATATGGACACCAAGTTCATCACAGACTTTGAAAAGTAATCCCACCTTTATTGTTTGATTGTCCAAGGAATATTTGAACCCGTTTTCAGTCAATCCACGTTCATCTGGATATTTATCCTGAATATTTTTCAGCATTTGTTTAACAACAATGCCTTTTTTTTTAATGACATCTTTTATATTATCCCCAATTCCAACTTCTTGCGTGTTCATGACAAAATGGATTTAATAAAAACAAGTACTAATCAAAATATATTGGTTTAATTATCAAAATAATTTTAGACCTTCGCACAGCATTTTGCAACAGTTTCTATACTGATTAGCGACATCTAAATTACTAATAAACTACTAAACGCAACATAACGCAACAAAATTAAACCATGGAAACAGTAAAAACAAGTACCAAACAACAATTTTTTGAAAATAATCCAGATTATTTGAGAATGGTCAAGGAACTTCCTCATGGATCTGCAGGGATAATTCGGGAAAAGGTCATTTTGAGTTATGGAGAAGAATTCAGTTACACTTTGCCTTATATCCGGATGGTCCTTGATGTAAATAATACCAGGATGAATCGTAAAATCCTTAATGTGGCCGTTGGATATGTTACACAGCTCAGGATTGATGAAGCAAAAATCATGGCTATATGTAACGATGTCAAAAATAATGCGCAATGAAAAGTTTCTCCAATTTTAGCCATCCTGACCTTCGGATCCTATGGGGAAGCTTACACTTGTTCAGAATTGCAAGTGAAACATACACACTCCAAATTCCACTCAACACTAATTTACTTGCAATTGCATCCCTGCAAGATGAATTACAAGATAGAGAAAAGGTTCTACAGAGGATCGGTCAACTGATCCTCGCCATCGAAGTAGAACTTCCTTCCGCCACAGAAGCAGCATTATAGCATTTCTTTTACTTTTCATAAAACCAAGTCTATGGCTAAATCTCCCATTGATGCACATACTATTTATCAAAGTGCACCCGAAATGCTATTGAATAGGATTTTTGAAGTAAATGCTCTTTTAGAAACTTCCAAATTAAAAACAGGCGAATCAGAATCCTGGAAGTTCTGGAAAAAGACCAGTGATATCATGAAGTACGCATGGGATTATATGCGAAGCTTTGAATGGCTGCTTCGTGAAAACACTCAGCTTAAACAGGAAAATCAGTACCTCAGAGCAAGGAACGGGTACCTGGAAGGAGTCAACCTTTCAGTTATCATGGTTAAAAGAGCAAGACTTCAAGGCAACCTTGAAGAGACGGTGAAATTTGTGGATGAACTTCTTGAATTTTATGGTGATAGACTAAACAACGCACTTGAAGATGTCAGATGAACTCCTCGATGGCCTTGATATCTTAGATACCAATGCCGGTCAAAAAGAGAAAATCTGCGCCGCCGCAGAAACAGCCCTGGAAGAAGCCGGGGGTAAATTCTTTGAGCAATCCGAAGCAATATCCGGAATTTGTCAAGATTTTATTGACCTTAAAGATCCAGCTTCGGCTGAATTGTTTTTCAAGTACCTCTCAAAGAAGTACAAAATTTCCAAGAAGATATTTTCGGATACTTTCAAAACACTGTCCGATGTACCCAAAAAAACCAAAAAAAGAGCAGAACAGGATTTTGTCGATGATGGCACAGATCCAGAGATCAAACAAGGATGGTTTGTTCGAAAAAACTGCTATTGGTTTTATACCAAGGAAGGGGGACCGGTTTGCGGATCCAATTTCATAATGGTCCCGCTTTTCCACATTGATTCTAAAATTGACAATAAACGCCTGGTGCGTATCACGAATGAACATGGTGTATCAAGAATTATTGATATCCCTTCCAGTAAATTCATAAGTGTAGAACAGTTTTCGGCCTATGTCTATAGTGAAGGGAACTTCATGTGGACCGGCTGCAAAGCGCATTATATCAAAATTCTAAAATTTATTTCAAACGATTTTCCTATGTGTAAAGAACTAATCACTTTAGGCTGGCAGCGAGAAGGCTTCTATGCCTTCGCAAACGGCATTTATAATGGATTGTGGCAACCTGTCAATGAATTCGGAATTACCACTCACCAGGAGAAGCTTTTCTTCTCTCCGGCCTTCTCAGTAGTGTACAACAATGTCCGGGAGGATGATGATGCTTATGAGAATGACCGCTATTTTGTATATAACCAGGCACCCTGCACCTTCGGCCAATGGTCCCTGCTCATGATGGACGTTTATGGTAAAAATGCGATCATGGGAATGGCTTTCGCAGTGGCTTCAATATTCCGTGATCTTATTTATGAGAAATATAAGATCTTCCCTCACCTGTTCCTGTTCGGGGAAAAACAATCCGGGAAAAGTCAAATGGCCTGGTCATTGTCAAACCTCTTCTTTCATAATTTCCCGGCTTTCAACCTGAATTCCGGAACTCATGTCGGCCTTTCAAGAAGAGGATCCCGAAGTAAAAACTGCATCGTATGGCTTGATGAATATTCAAATGATATTGATATCAGGCGTTTCCAGTTACTGAAAGCTGCCTATGATGGGGTAGGGCATGAGAAAGGTAAAATGACACAGGATAGCCGAACAGCTATCACCAAAATTCTCAGTGCATTTTTGATCTCAGGTCAATTCCTTCCTACGCTTGATGATAATTCCCTACTTACACGGTCCTGCCTTTTATCCTTTATAAAGAAAAACTATACCCCGCAGGAAATGGCACGTTATGAGGAATTGAAGGAGCTGGAAATTCAAGGGATCAGCTCGCTGGTTACGGATGTTCTTGAATACCGCAAATTAATGGAGGATAAATTTGCGAGAACATTTTCCACCATCCAGGAAAATTTAAAAGCTGAAATGCTTAAGGAAAACCTGCAGTTTGATGAAAGATTGATAAGGAATTATTGTTGCCTTCTGGCCCCGATCAAAATCATATTGGAAAGCAATACGCCTTTGAAGCTCAGTTTTGATTATGAAACCATGTATAAGATTGTCAAACATGATATCGCTTCATTAACAAAACAGATTGCAACCTCAGAATCTATTTCAACCTTCTGGACCACTGTTGAATATTTACTTGATGAAGGCAAGATCCAGGCCGGAGTAGATTTCAAGATCGCAATGACTCCATCGCTGGCCTACACGAATAAGGAAGGTGATGAAATTCCATCCCGACCATTTGATCCACCCTTAAACCTGCTTTTCATCAGGTTTTCAAGGGTACACCCACTTTATATGGAAAAGTGGAGACAACAAACCGGGAAGAATGGGATTGACCTTGTTTCCATCATGCACTATCTCAAAAATCATAAATCGTATGTAGGCAGTACAACCCACACACGTTTTGACACTTCTAATACATCAGCTTTTGTTTTCAAATATGGTCCCGGGATGCTTGATATTAACCTGGATCGCACCATGAAAAATTCCTATTCTTCTGAAAAGAAATCGGAATCCGGTGAAGCTCCTGTAACCCCTCCGAAACAGGAATCTCTCAAGCTTGATAGTTTGCCTTATACTGATCCTGGAGAGCATGAAGATGAGCGTCCGTTTTAATATCAATTCAGAAAAAAAATAAATTCTTGTTTTTTATGGCAAATCATGGCTTTTCATTTCCCCGGTTCCTACATATTTATATTTTATTGATTTTTATATTATTAAGGGGTAAAAAACGCGGGGACGCTGTAGGACTCTGTAGGACTGTGTAGGACTGCGGGGACTCGGGGAAAGGGTTTTTGCGTTTGGCAAACAGGTTTTTTATTTTTTTTCTTCAAAAACCCCAAAAACATGCAAAAATGAGCAACATGCCTTTTAGCACAAAATTGGAACATATCAAGGTGAATAAAAGCGGGTTCCGCTATTACAGCGAATTGCCGGTAAATTACCGGCTGGCTACCATTAACGACTTTACTGTCAATGGTAAACGGAAAATCGGAATGATTTTCCTTATTCGCTGGTGGTGGAACCCGCTTTTCTTTCAGATCTGTTATGTTTCACAGAACCTCACCAAGGAAATTTTAGAACCACATCTTAAAGATAATCGTGTATATGTTGAAACGCAGGAGTAAGTTCGGCCATCGTCAATTTCCTTTTTATAAGGTTGAAAAAAAGAAAGTCTATTGTTACAGCTTTGGAAAGCTTAACAAGGAATTTGAAAGCAATGCATCTGCCGCGAAATACTATAATGTCAATGCCAGTACCATGATGCGCTACTTGAAAAACCAAACGAAAAATGTTCCAACGTGGCTCCCTACCGGGATCACGTTGTCACGTAAAATATTTAGCTCATAATACTGGCCGGGATCGGGGGAAGCAAACAAAAACTCCGCTGGCGCTCCGGTCCCGTTACCAGTGTTTTCCACAGACAAAAACAAGCAAAATGAAAAAGGAAATTGAAACATTGATTTATTTATCGTGCCCTGATTGGGCCGATGATGAAGAAATTATTCACACGCGATTAAAGAATTTCAGGGGTCAGGTTCCAAATGTTGGAGATTATATTGAATTACAGGAAGAGGATCTATCAGATTGTCTTTTTGTAGTCAGTTCGCGAATATTCGCATTTGATGATTGTGTGCCCCCAATTTATGAGGGTTTAACTCTCAATTTAGTAAAAATCGATTTTCCAATTCAAACAAAATGAAAAAAGACGAAATCCTGCAGGCTAACTCAGCCATTGCTAAATTTATGGGATATGAAATAATATCCCCTCTCATGAGAATGGAACCTGATAATTGGGATAAGGATTATTGGGAAAAACCATCCTACAGTGAAGCTCCGGAAATGGAAGATGCTACAACGGTATTATGCGCCGTTGGTAATGAAAGATATCATTATGATTGGAACTGGCTCATGACAGTGGTAGATAAAATTGAGGTAATCAAAATGGATGATAGAAGCGTTTGTTTCTCCATGGGATCTGATCATTGTCAAATCTGGTTATCCGGGTTCACTTCCGATATTATGGCTGAACATCAAGATAGTATAGTCCTGGCAAAGGCCAGGAGATGCAGGTCAAGAATTGAAGCTACATTTAAAGCTATTTCTCAATTTATTGAATGGTACCAAACAAGGGATATTCAAGATGCTGCCACAGGAATTGTCGAATAGGATGCGCAATTGCTTCAACGAGATTGAGGAATGCGAAAGAAAGTTGAAATACCTGTCAAAGTCAATCAAGGATGGTGAAATTGTTCATGGATTCTATGAGCTGCCAGTGATTGACCGTGGCATTACACTGCAGCTTCCTAAAAGCAAAACAGGCGAGGTAGTGAAAAATGTACCGATCCTGTTTGCCCTGCTGATCCTGGAATGTCATATCACTGACCTTCAAACAGAGCTTGATGGTATTATGGAAGATCGGCCAGAACGCTTCAACTCTTAATGACCTTTGTAAAAGCCACGTTCTAAACTACATTCGTAAAATGAAACGACCCGAGAACAGACCCACCTTAACGATCCTTCTCAAACGACCGCTTCAAGATTATATTCGCTTTGTCATGAGTCTTGAGGAACCGGTTTCAAATGACCAGGTTCTCCTGGCTTCAAAGTATTCATATCTTGGCCGACTGGTTGCGCCATTCCTTGAATATTGCCCCATCACTGAACTTCCATTGCTCCCTGACAGAGGTCCGGACCATTTCACATTCGGTTTAACCAGGTTCACAGAATCACTGGACACACGATGTAACACCGTGTGGATCTCATATCAGAACCAGGTCAATATTCAACACATTGTTGAGTATCATTTCAGGCTTCATTTCCGGATGTATGCAGATGATAAACTTCGATATTTCAGAAATAAGAATATCAAAAGAAATACGATCAAAAAATTGATCAATTCTTTTTGTGCAGATGTGAATATGAAATTTGACACGATTACTTTCGACATGGTTTCACAATCATATTATCGTTCAAGAAAAAAAAGCGAAAAATGTGGTTATGTTCCCCGTAACATGATGATGATGGACCTTTTTTCTAACCTACCCAATAATTAAAAAATGACAGTTACCAGACACGAAAATGGAAATGTTGGAGGGATCAGTCCCGTTCAATATACTTTTAAGGAAGATATCGAAACTTTTACCTTGAATGTGACAACAATGATTGCAACCATTGTTTTCAAGATTGGTAAGACCTGGAATTATCTTTATGGATCTCCTGAGTCGATCCAGCTTGAAGGAAAAGAAGAAGAAGCACCTGCAGGGATGAAATATACCTACACCCTCAAAATGCTGATCCCCAAAGACCGCAAAGAAGTGGAAATGGTCCTGCAGCAATTAAATCAACGGCATTTGATCATCAATGCCATTGATATGAATGGAGTTTCCCGATATTTCGGGAATCTTGTTAATCCGATGAGAAAGACAGGAAAATTGCAAAAGCCGGCAACCGTTGAAGGCTATAACGGTTGGGAAATTGTTTTTACCGGTGAATTTCCAATACCGGCTGCCTATGCTCCGGCGGTGGTTTCAAATCCGATCACTCCCCCTGATGATATTGAAACAACGTAAATCGTAGTCCTTTCACCAGGATAGAGACAAGCTTAATATTGTATCCTCATTAATGCCTTAACATTAAAGTCGATACAATGAATCCGCTGCTTTTAGATATCCTCTCTTCTACATGGCTCCTACACTCGTCAAACAACGATGCGTATGGAGCCATGCTGGTTTCTTTGCTTCGCGGTGATCGCACCAGTACTGAGGATTTTTCCAAAGCCCGGGAAAGAAACCGGCCCTTTGTCCTTCAAGCTTCAGCAGGTTCAATGGCTGAAACCAAACCATTGAACGCCACCGATCTTTCCAAGGGTTCAATTGCCGTGATCCCCATCCGTGGAATCATCATGAAGGATGATGTTGAATGTGGTCCCAGGGGATCAGTGTCACTTACCAAGGATGTTCAGGCTGCCGATGCCAACCCGAATATCAAATCAATTCTCCTGGTCGTAAGCTCTCCCGGGGGAACAACAGCGTACACGGATATCCTTTCTGCAGCTATCACAAATTGCAACAAACCGGTTATTGCATTTGTGGAAGGCCTTGCGGCCAGCGCTGCCTATTGGATCATTTCGGGTGCAGATAAAATTATCTGCTCCTCAGATCTTGATACTATCGGGTCCATCGGTACCATGCTTGAGTACATGGATATGAAACCTTACTTTGAAAAAGCAGGCGTAGTGATCCATGAAGTGTATGCCACGCTCAGCACTGAAAAAAATCAGATGCTCGCGGACCTGAGGGCAGGGAATTATGAACCGCTTCGCAAAGAGTTGCTGGACAGGATCAATTCGAAATTTCACGCAAATGTTATGGCCAACCGGCCTAACCTTGCTCCATCTACATTGACAGGAAAAACTTATTTTGCTTCCGATGCCATCGCCCTTGGCCTTGTTGATGAAATCGGATCCTACGAATATGCCCTTCAGCAGGCAGACTCATTCACCATCTCAAATTCAATTCACCAAACAAATAATGACATGAAAAGTATTAAAATGCTCGCGGTCTGGACCGCCATCGCTTCTTTTTTCAACTTCACTGAGAATATTGAAAGCAATGAACTCACTGAAGAAATGGTCGGACAAGTTAATGACCGGTTGAATGACCAGGATATCGCAATTGCCGGCCATACGGATATTGTTGCTGACCTTACCAAGAAATTAGACACCGTCACTACAGCAAATCAGGATCTGCTGACAGAGATCACTTCTCTGAAGTCTGGCCTTGCTGAGACAACAAAACAGTTTGAAGCCTTCAAGAAATTGGATGCCGGCACCGAAACCAAGGTAACAAAGCCTGGTGATAAAACTGCCGAAGAATTGCTTTCCGACACTTACAGCTATAACAGGATTGCTGACGAAAATTCCTGAAAAAAAAATTAATTTATTCACTCTTTAATTAATTTCAAATGGCAAATTCAATCGACATTACCCAATTGAAAAGTGACTTTGGCACTTTTCTGGGTAACAATGAGAATGACATTCTGAAGGCGCTCGTTCAGCCAACAGAATCCATGGCCTTCATGACCACAGTAAAGCAGAACGATGATTTCCGTGCAGCTCAGGCCACCATCGCTTCCCTGGTTCAGGGATTCCAAAAAGGATGGACCCCTAAAGGCACACCGGCTTTCACCCCCTTAACCATCGGACACAGACGGCATAAATTTGATGTCGAATTCTATCCCGATGAAATCTATGGTTCCTGGCTTGGCTTCATGGCCGATGAGTCAAAGAATCGCACCGAATGGCCACTGGTGAAGTATATCCTTTACAAACTGGTGCTTGACCAGATTGCACAGGATCGCGAACTCTCGCTGATCGGTACAGGCGTTTATGCCGATCCCGTTGATGGAACCGCCCAGGTGGTCGGTAAATCCATGAACGGGTTCCTCACTCTACTCAAAACTCAGCATGCACTGGGTTCATCCTCCAAGGTGAATTTTGCTCAGCAGAATGTTGCGATTACCTCTTCGAATGTTTTCACGCAGGTTGAAAAATTTGCGGATTCCATCACCGGCATGTACAAGAAAATTGCCATGCCTGTTTTCTGCTCCCCTGAGAACTTCACTTTTTACGTTCGCAAGAAAAGGGATCTGTATGGAACTACCCAGGATTACGGGAAGTTTGGCAATGCCATGATCGATGGAACAAGCCTTACCCTGCAGCCGCTTCCTTCCATGATCGGTTCTGATATCTTGTTTTGTACTCCGAAAGCAAATTTCATCCGTCTGCTCAAACTCAATGATGGCGCTTCCACTCCATTCATCGAGACTTCAAAACGTCAGGTGTCGATTTTTGCCGACTGGTACGAGAATGTTGGCTTTGCCATTTCAGAAGCAGTGTTCGCTTTTGTTCCGGATGCCGGATCAGCTTCGAATTAGTCTATTCACTTCAGTCATAATCTGCAAAATTCAATATCATGAAATACAGTTTGAAAATAATGGTTATGCTGTTCATGGTGACCCTTACCGGGGCCACCATTGGAACGGCAATCGGTGTAAATCCTATTTGGGTAATCGGAGTATCGCTTGTTACCGCTGTTGCTCCTCGCCAGCTTGGAATTGTCACCGCTTCGCTTGTTGATCTGGCCCGCCCTGCCGGGAGTAATAACCCCGGGGCTGGTGGCGGTGTTAAAAGCGAAATCCTATTGATCCCTGAAGATGCGATCAACTGGGCAGCTTTCCCTGATCGTGCCGCTGATAACATCACCATCGCTTCCATTCCGTTAAAAACCGGAAGGTATATGAAACGGTTCTATATGACCGATGATGTTATCGAACCTGGCCAGAAGAAACTCAAAGGCAGCAATGTCGATTGTGGTGGTTGGGAAATTACCCTCAAGGGATTTTATCCCGGTTGGGGTGATGCTGTCATGGCCTGGATCGCCACCAATGGATATGCCTTTAAAGGTGTGATCATCTTCCGCAATTGTGCCGATGGTAAAAAGTACTTGATCGGTGAACCCTGCAATATCGTTCACATTGATGACATTCAATCGAAATGGGGTGCATCAGTTGAAAAAGATAAAGGCCATGAGATTACCTTCATGTCAAAGCAAAGTAAACCGCTGGCCGTTTTCACCGGTGCCATCGTCTACGATCCAACTTCTGCCTCCTGGTAAAAGATTGTTTTCAGGTAAGTGTGTATGTGAGACCCTGTCAGTGATGGCAGGGTTTTTTATATCATGCAAAATATTTGATATTTTTGCTGTAAGAAAATAACTATATGCATTTTGCTTACATTTACAAATTAAGGCGGATTTAATTGCGCCTATAGTTAAAAATAGCCGCCGTGTGGCGGGTAGTAATTGTTAGGGCGCATGTTAAAAAAGCAATCTTAGTTGTTTTAATTATAGAGAAAATCCATTACTAATCAACTATTTGTAACGAAAAAATTATTATTATGAAACATGTTTTTTCAATGACCTCGTTCATATTGTTATTATCAGGTTGCGCAGTTAAAAGAGGATCTGGTTATTCAGATCTTAGCATTACGTTTACATACTTATGGCTAATGTTTTTGGTTTTAGCAATTGGTGCTGGCTTTTATTATATTTTTGGTGAAGATAAACGGCGCGATAATGCAGGAACCGCTGCAATAATATGTATCGTCCTATTTGTTGCAATGTTAATAACAGCATAGGTGAATAAAATATTAAAATCATTTATTATTAAAAAGAAACACGCGCCCTAACGAGCTTGCAGGACGTTAGGTCAAAATGATAGAAATGACAATGCGAATGAACAAATCAAAATTTGAAGATTTATTCGGGGATCCTTTATACTGGAAAGAGAAGGCCAATAGGCATTCCTATTCTGCAGGCATTATTCATGGACACCTTCAAGAATTATTAAAGACAGATGATAACTGGACTCAGGAAGATGATCAACATTTCATTTCGTTAATGGATGCATTTTTTTTATTGGTAGCCCTATCCTTTGAAAACGTCCTTAAAGGTTTGATAATTTCAAGGGAATTGAATATTGTTGATAAGACAGAATATGAGACAAAATATGGATTCAATTACAAACATGATCTAAAAAAAATGTTTTCGACAAATTTCAGAAAATTGACCAATATTGAAAATGAATTAGTTGATAGACTTCAAAATTATTTGAATTGGATGTCCAAATATCCTGTTCCCCTAGAAAAACATCTTACTAAAGAGGTGTCACACAGTTATAATATTCACGATTTTGAAGTTTCAAATATTATGTTCGCAGAAATTGTCAAAACAATTGAGAATAATGTTAACAAGGACATTTTTACTTATTTAACAAACAGAAATCAAGAATTAGAATATTAAAAATCCATCTTCACCTAACAAATAAGGCTTATTCTTGGCAGCACCGGGATCACTGTGCGATCCCAAAATAGTTTCGCAAAAACCTTATCTACTAAGCGTTAGGTGCAATTTGAATTAAAAAAAACAGTATGGCAAACGGAAATAATCAACAAAACGCAGAAAATAATGCTGAAAAGAAAGCAAAGTGGTTTCTTTTAGGGGAATGCTGCTTCATCTTATTACCTTTTCTCATTATAACAATTGCTTTAGGATCTCATAACTCATGGAATGAGATTATTAAAGTACCAGAATGGTCAATTGTCGCTTCCGTACTATTTGGGCAATTAATCATTAAAATTTTACATACAGGTGTAAAAACTGCTCCATTAAAGAATTTAAATTTTTATGCAATAAGTGGCTTTATGGCACTAATAATATTGTTTGGTTTAGCCCCTAGCTTAACATTACTAGTTATTATTTTAATTGTTGATAAGTCAACAATCCCATATTGGATCTACTATGCACAAATATTTTTGTTGCTTATTTCAGGATTATCATCTGTTATTATAAATGCGCTTGAGGTATATATGAATGAAGAAGAAAACCACTAATTCAAACTGTACCTAAATAAGCCTGTAAAACCTAAACTGATAGGGTTTTTCTTCTTATCAAAAGTTATAACGGCACATGGTTTTACAGGCAAAGCGTCAGACAGCATTTTCAATATGACGTTACTCGGACTTAATACACATTTTGGAATTACTTGTGACAAATGTCATAGTGGAAGGGATTTGTTTGGTGCAATGAAGGACAACAATCATACTAATCTCATGGATCTATATAAGTGCAAATGCGGCAATAATTTTTCGTATGAACAGGGAATAATTAATGATTATTGTGCAGATCATTTTGCATCTGATTATAGTTTCATAAGTAACATTTATTTATATGGGTCTTGCGAAATTACCGTTGGTACTGTATACACGATTAATCTTAATGAAGAAGTACCAATCATTAACAAAGTCATGTTATCCCCTTATGGTGGTAATACAAGTGTTTGTGTCGAACCATTGATCATAGAAAATAGAAAATCTATAAAAGTAGTTTCATCTGAAAGAACATTCGCCCTGAGTTTCGCACCTGAGTCAATTATTAAAGTTGGGAAAACAGCCAGGATTGATTGGGCGGTTTACGGAAGGACAAAAGATCTTAAACTTGATTCATGGAGACACCTTTTAATCTACGCCAAAGAACAAAAATTAAATAAGAATTTTCTACTTTCCTTTTTAAGTTCAGCAATGGCACTCGAATCATATATTAATCAACGTTTTACTGAATCCCTAGCGAAAAAAGGAATTGATAACGAAAGCATTGATATCTTCCTGAAAGAATCAACTATGCCTGAAAAACTTTTAAAACTTACAAGCACATTATTGGGTATTAGTTGGCCGATAGGTTCTATTTCTAAAAATAATCTAAGCGATATTATTTCAACAAGAAATAAAGTAGCTCATGGGAAATTAGTCAACATTGATGCAAATAAATCGACCGCTACATTCAGAACTGTGGTATCAAGCATATACGAACTTGAAAAAATAAAGAAAAAAACAGCCTAACGAGCTTTCAACCTCCATAAAACCAGCGTTGGTGACGCTTTAAAAGGTTTACCTTGGGGACGGTTGCAAGCAAGACGTTAGGCACTATTAACCCGCTCAAAGTGACATCAGCCCCGATCTCCAGAGCTACCTAATTTTAAAAATCCTGTCCTTTACGTATCACAATTGTGACACTATTTTCGTGTCATGATTGATGTCTATTACCCTTACTTCGAAATTGAAGCAACCTGGCAGGAACTTCGCTATTCACTACGTTCTATTGAAAGGCATTTCCAATTTGATTTTAGGGTTGTCATTGTCGGTGATCTCCCTGGGTGGATTGATCCCTCTTCTGTTTTATATATCCCTCATTCAAGAGTTGAAGGGATCCAGGAGAATACCCTCTATGATGCAATTACCAAACAATTAATTTTTAACGCACATCCCGATACTTCGCTTTACTTCGTCAGGATGTACGACGACATCTACATTCTGAAGGATGTCGATATCATGGAAATAGGAACATTCAAAGCAATGTATGCTTTCGACCAGGTTCCAGAGAGATTCGGCACATGGTGGGGACAACTGTACCATACACTTGATGTTCTTCGGGAGAAGGGATATCCGGCATGGAACACGGAAACCCACCTGCCGGAACTTTTCAATAAAGAAAAGCTCCAGTGGGTGATCACCATTTATGCCGCTCTTGAAAAAAGACTTCTCACATCATCCCTTTACCACAACACATTTTTCCCATTCACCTATCCCAGGCTTTTCAGCAAAGATTTTGCTATTCACTTCTACGACAATATTGATAATCCCTTCTATACTTCATCCGAAGGGGATCTGGCAGTAAAATGTCAGGGGAAAACTTACCTCAATCACAACAATGCCGGCTTAAACGACAATCTGAAAAATTTCCTTTCATCAACGTTCCCACACAAATCCCGCTTTGAATTATGATTATCGCCAAATTAATCCTTCACTATAACACGCCAGAGCTTACGCTCAGGCTATGCGAGCAGGTGCCCGAAGCCATCGTCATAGACAATGGTTCAGACATAAACATGCTCACACTCCTTCCCAAGGAAAGAGTGATCCGCTTCGAAACCAATTTAGGCTTTACAGCCAATTGGAACAGGGCAATTACATCAATCCTTCGCAGTGATGGAGGTTATTACCAGGCCTTCTGGCTGATGAATTCGGATATCGAAATTGGCCGTAACTCGATTGAGCGCATTGAGCAATTGATGGATGACCATGAATATTCCATGGTCACACCAAGCTATAACTGCTGGATGAAGCAGTGTAAAGACAATGGCTCCCCCGGGATCCGACAGGTTAAGTGTATCGAGTTCACCGCCCCGGTAATCCGGCGCGATGTATTTGAACAGATCGGCCTGTTCGATGAAATATTCTCAAAAGGATATGGCTGCGATTTTGACTGGGCACTCAGAATGAAACATGCCGGCCTGAAACAATACTGCGATGATCAATCAGTCTTTTACCATATCGGCCAGCAAACCATAAACGTCAATGGTACCTTGAGGGAATATGAAACGCAGGCAAAAACAGAATTGAATTTCGGGATGAACATGATTTATGGAGATGGTTGGAGAAAACAGATTCAGAAGGAACTGGATGTCTTCAATGAAAAACCATCAAAGAAAAGAGTTGCCGTTTACACGACAATCTTTGGCAACTACAATTATCTGCTGCCTGTTATGAAACAGTCAGTGGATGCAGATTTCTTCTGCATCACAGATAATGTAGATATTGAACATGGTACCGCCTTCGGCCAGGCCGGTGATGGCCAGCGCTGGAAGATCATCCCAATTGAATATCCAACCAAAGATTTACCCGACCGGCTCCGGGCAAAGTTTTTCAAACTGTTCCCCTGGGAAGCTTATACCCTTGACCGTTACGATATCATGATTTTCATTGATGGTTCTATCGGGATCACTTCACCCGATTTCGTCAGGCATTGCCTGGACTCATTGGGTGAAGCGGATATGGCGCTTTACGCCCATCCTGAGCGTGATTGCATCTATGATGAAGCTCAAGCATCAAAACCACTCATAAAATACCAGCGACAAAACATCGATGGTCAGATTGCATTTTACAATTCAATCTATCCCAAACATGGCGGCCTTTACGCCTGCGGTGTAATGGTTCGCCGGATCCAATCGGAAACTATTCGCTCCCTTATGGGAAAATGGTGGTGGGAAATTATCAAATGGACCACACAGGACCAACTGAGCTTTCCTGTTATTTGTAAGCTTTCCAAGTTCGTTCCGAATCTGATCCCGGGTAATCAATACAAGAATGATTACTTTAAAGTTTACTGGCATGATGACAAATTAATCAAACCCAAATACAGCAAATCATGAAAATCAATGTATTGATGCCAGTGTTTGCCACTCCCGTTCCCTGGTTAAAAAATGCAGTAGAGTCTATCATCTATCAAAGCCATTATGATTTTCAATTTCTTATTGTCGATGACAATAATCCCCGTGGAGAAATTACAGATTACATTTATGGCCTCACTCAGCGTGATTGTTGTGTCAATATCGTTCGGACTAACGAAAACAAGGGGATTGCTGCAGCGCTCAATCATGGCCTGCAGTATTGTAATGGTGATCTGATAGTCCGGATGGATGCTGATGATGTCGCAGATCCTGATCTGCTCACCAAACATGATCACTATTTCAAGGAACATCCTGACCGTCATATTTGCGGAGTGCAAATTCACCTGTTTAATGAAAAAATGGATTGGTATAGCAACCATCCAACAGAGATTACCAGATCCCGGGCGTTGACGATGCCTGGGCACTGGTTCGTTAATCACCCGGGCATCGCCTTCCGCAAGGCCGCCATCATGGAGGTAGGTGGTTATGATCCTACATCGTCAACGCTTGCGGAAGACTATGCCCTTTGGGTGAAATTTCTGCTTCATGGATATACGATTTATAACATGGAAGATATCCTGATGCAGTACCGGGTCCATCCCAAATCATTCTCATTTGCGCCAGATCGAAAATCTCCTGAATGGCACGAATTCCTTAAAAACCAAAAAGACCTGCTCAATGAACATTGAAATTAAATCCTGGCTTGATTCTGACCGGGATTTTGAAACCGGAGTGCATCTGTACAGCCGTTTTGGACAAAGCCAAAACTTGAAAAGAATTCTTGAAAGAAGCGAATTCTGCCAGGAACATTTAGATACGTTGACCTACGAACTAGGCCAGCTCCTCGATGTTCCTTTTGCCCGGGAGAAAAAAGGGAGTACTCATGTACCAATGCCGCGAAATGCCGCTAATGAAGATCAACCTGTTATCATTATACCTCCTGCCGGCCAGTTTGCCCAGGAGGACCAGGATCTGTTCCATGCCATCAAGGATAAATTAAAATTAAGGGATCATCTTCATTCCACCCTGGAGCATGTTTCTCAAGAGCAACGGAAAAATGATGCTTTGATGATCCTTGAACTTTCAGATCAAATTACTGAGGACTACGAGCGCCATGATCATTTCAAAAAACATGGTGTACTTCCTCCAGAGAAAATAGTTGAATTGAAGCCACCGGATAAACAGGTGTCTGACCTTTCGCAAGCAGAGCTTGAAAAGAGAAAAATAAACATCCGCACAAAAATCTCCTTCTATAAGAAAAGGATCAAGGATCCCTTCTATATCTCCAGGAGAAAATACAATGAAGGATTACTCACAGCCTGGGAAAAACAATTGGAAGAAACTTTGAAGCTTTTATCATAATGGCACTATTCAGGTTATCTGATCTCAAACAGAAGAAAGAGCTTCACAAATCTTTATCGGCAATCGAGAATACCAAAAACCGCGTTGCCATTGGCAAAGTCGGGAAAAAGGTGGATCAGGTGGTCGGCATCGTTTCACCAGGTGAATCACTTCACTATGCTTCCATGGGAGAATGGTCCACCCATGACCTTCTGTTCCACTTTTTGAACCAGACCGGTCCGGCTGAAGTAACATTTACAACCTGGGCGATATCTGAGTATGCCATTCGACAGCTTTATAACTTTGTCAATACCGGCATGATCACAAAACTTTCCGGAATCTTCGATTACCGCAACGGTATTCATAAACCGGCAGAGCTTCAGTTTCTCAAGCAGATTACCACGAATATAAAAGCTGCAAAGTGTCACGCCAAGGTTACTGTTATCATGAATGAAGCTCATTGGTATAGTATTGTCACTTCAGCGAATTATACCAGGAATCCCCGCATTGAAGCCGGGGTGATCTGCAACTCAAAAGAGATTGCCCTGTTCCACAGGTCATGGATTTTGGCCGAACTCAATAATACCTCAGACTTTGATAGAAATGACTGAAGATTTACTCGATCAGATAGAAGAAATGTCTTCGCTGATGCTTTGTAAAAACGATATCGCAACCATGCTTGAGCTTGATCCGGATGAATTTGTAAATGTTCTGGAAGACAAAGCTGGCGAAGCCTGGAAGAGATTTCAAACCGGCAGGATGAAAACAATAACACAGGTAAGAAAATCAATTTTTGAACTTGCTGCAAATGGATCTTCGCCGGCGCAGACCGAAGCAATGAAAATTATTCGCGAATCAAAAATGGAAGATATATGATCCCGCTAAAATTGGAAAGCTCAACGGTCACAGACCGTATCCGCTTGTATTATATTGAAGGAACCCAACTCAATGACGAAGATGAAAAAATAAGGATCAGACTTGATGCAGCTCATTCATTAAAGCTTGCAGATTTTGAAACAGATAAAAACGCAGCTTCAATTCTGATGCGAAAATTTTGCATCAGCCAAAGACAAGCTTATCGGGATCTGCTTAATTCTAAAAATATTTTTGGAAATGTACAGCAGGCAACGAAAGAAGCAATTCGATATATGATCACTGAATGGGCAACCATTGCAATGAAAATGGCGCACCAGGCTAAGGATCTCAAAAACATGAATAAAGCAATGGAGAATATCATCAGGGCAAACAACCTGGATAAAGATGATGTTGATATTCCCGATGCTTCCAAAATACAACCACCGGTTCAGCTCCTGCAGGTGAATTTCAATTTCATTGACAGTCCCATGTTCAAACTGATCGATAAGACTACTCAAAAAGCTATCCTCCTGCAGTACGACCTGTTCATGGAACAGGTCAAGCTTTCCCCGATGGCAGATTTTACAGATGTTTGGAAAATTGATGAATCCGCAAGAGAAGAATCATGAAGATCGTTGAAGTTACCGATATCAAAACAGCTCCGTATTACAATTTTCCGCAATTTGTAATCAGATCCTGCACCAAGCCACATAAAATGTTTATTGGTGGCCGTGGTGTTGGAAAAACAACGATCATTGCTGATCAAGTCATAGATTGCCTGATCACCATGCCCCGGGGAAAAATATCACTCAATGGCTTGACATATTTCCATATCCGCACAAAATCATTGCCCCCGATCATTGACCACTGGGAGCGCCGTGGCCTTTATCGTGGAATCCATTATTATATCGGGATGAAAGCGCCAAAAAAGTATAATTGGCTTGAACCATTTCAACCCCCTTTGGATTATACCAATTGCATTCATTTTTTCAATGGTTTTGTCGTAGAATTCAATTCCTTTGACCGGCCGGAAATGGCCAGGAGCGGATCCTATGATTTCATGGTTTTCGATGAAGCAACCAAACTGAAAAAATCAGCAATTGATAGCGATGTTTTACCGGCCAATCGTGGCAATAATAATCGTTTTGGAAAATGTCGTTTTCATCATGGTACATTGTTCCTGGGTTCTCAGCCATTAACTCCTGCAGGAGACTGGGTTTTTGAGTATGAAAAATTGATGAAAGAATTTCCGGAAGAATTCATGTTTTTGGAAGCCAGTGCTATGCACAATGAGTTCATTTTAGGACCGCGATATTTCCGGGATCTGAAACGGGTACTTCCGAAAATGATCTACGATATCGAAGTCGAAAACATTCGAAGAGTCAAAAATCTCAACGGTTTTTATCCATCACTAAATGCCACCGAACATACCTATTACGATTCATACAATTATTCATTTTATGATTCAATCGGTCATGACATAGGGGACCAGGGCACCATTGACAGCAGGGGTGATGCTGATTGCTATCCCAATGAAATACTGTATGCATCATTCGATTTTGGCTCAACACAAAACTGCATGATTGTAAGCCAGTGGCACAGGGCAGTCAATGAATTCCCGATTATCAATAATTTCTATGTTGAGAATGAAACATTGAAAGTACTGGTTGACAGATTCATTAACTATTACCTGCACCATAATAACAAGCATGTCAATCTATATGGCGGCAGTGATGGCATCAGGCGCAATGATGCAGCATCAAGATTGAGTTACTTTGATACTGTTACAGAACAATTGACAAAGGCAGGATGGTCAGTCAGATTGTGTGCTGAATTACATGAGATCCCTCACATGGATAAGTTTTTATTCTGGCATAAGTTCCTCTCAGGTGAAATGCCTGGTGTTCCTGCCTTTAAGATCAATGCCAACAATGCAATGGAAACTTATGTATCAATGGATGCCGCCCCAATCACTCCCCAGGAATTCAAGAAGGATAAGTCATCAGAACGCAGAACAGATCAGCCCAGGTGGAAGGCAACAGACCTGAGTGATGCAACAGATAACCTTTATTATTGGCTCTTCTATCAAAGCACCTCTTCCAGTGATCATGGGTTCGGCATGATGATCCTTTAATTGTCCAAGGTAAAGCAGACATTTCAGAAAACAAAATCACAAACATAATCGGATATGGTATATTGCCCCTATAAACTTAAGGGGAGCAATATAGCATAGGGGAGCAGTGTTAATACGCTGATATACTGCTATATGGCACCTTTTATTTGGTCACTCAGTGCCCTTTCCCTGCCCTTGGTTGCATTATCTTTGTAAAGTGTTGATATTATGTTACTTCCGGGTGCCCTCCTTACATGGCTGCATTTCACATATCCTTTCAAATTTGCGCTTCACAATTGTAACGGCCACAGGGCGGGGCGTGGTTTGCTGACAGCCAAAAGGCAAAAAACTAATTTTAACGCAGTACAAAGCGCTAAAATAGAGTTAATTGGTGTTTTTTTGATGACAAACAGGCCTTTTTTGGCCTGAATTGAACTTCTTTTCTCTTTGAATTAAAGAGCAAATAAGCAAAAGAGAAAGCCTGCAATCCCCTGATAAATATGCCTTTCCTTCGGCCACGCTTTTTCTTTGATGATCTAAGGCAAAGAAGAAGCTTAGCAAAAAGAAACCTCTCCCGGGCAACTTTGAAAAAGCAAGCAAACCCACCGCACAATATAATACTTGAAATCCTTACTAAGCTACCTATATCGACAGGGCTTCCAGCTTGTAGAGTGCTGCAGCTTGGAACTGTCAAGGGCGACCTCCTTCAGGAACAGTCGTACTCCGTAGGCTTTCAGGTTGTGCCAACCAGACCCGCCCCCTTGACTTGAATCCAATCGATCCGGTGTAACGCTTCGCGGTCAGAAAATTTCAAGTATCAACAATCTAAAACTCACTGCCATGACCGCACTTACGAAAGAAACCCGCAGACAATCCATCGAAGAAATGTTCATTCAGCACATCGAACAAATTTATTACCCAGGCTTTTCAGAAGAAATGACCGAAGAACAATCGGCCCTTTACGAATGGGAATTTAAAGAATTTCAGAAGCAATTCAGAATAGAAAATTAACATCAGGCAGGCAGTCACAGACTGTCTGCCATTTTTTATGGTCGTACCTCCCGGGATTCCGCTTTTTCTTTGATGGCTCAGGACAAAGAAAAAGACGGGCAAAAAGAAAGCCCTTGTGATGTGGTCTGGTTGTAGGAATCTCTCCGCTAAGAATTTATAAAGTTACCTGTATCGTGTCGGTTCTGGTTTACGGCACTTGCACTGCGAAACTGTCAAGAGCATGTGAATGTATTCAGATTCAAAAAAGAATCTGACCTACACTCTTGACATTATTCTCACCGATCCGGTAAAGGATTACAAATTCTTACCGGCGTGCCAGATGCCATAATAAGTCCCCGGGGCAGGGGCCAATCTATTGAAAAAGTCTTTTTTAAACAGTCCAACCGTTCTTGATCCGCTCTCCTTTTACAAACACGGCCTTCCGATGAAGCTCTGGGCAGAGGATGATCTGCCAAGTTACAAGCTGCTGATGAAAGGAACCTCCAGCATGTCTGATGCAGAACTGCTGAGCCTTGTCATCGGCAGCGGGATCGCAGGGGAAAACGCGCTGGATATCGCAAAGACCCTGCTGATGGCCAGTGGGAACAACCTGGCAGACCTTTGGAAGTTCGGCTACTCTGAATTGCAGAAGATCAAAGGGATCGGGGAGGGTAGGGCACTGACCATCGTTGCCATGTTCTCTCTTGCCAGGCGCAGGAACGAGTCAGAAGCTGCAAGCCGAACAAAGATCAGCTCTTCCCGGGATGCCTTTGAAATCTTTCAGTCTCAGATCGGGGATCTGCCGTATGAGGAATTCTGGATTCTGACATTGAACCGGGCAAACAAGATCATGAAGAAGATGAGGATTTCAGAGGGCGGTATCTCCGGAACAGTAGTAGACCCGAAGAAGATCTGGAAGTTTGCCCTGGATAATGGGGCTTGCAACATCATCCTGGGTCATAATCACCCCTCGGGGACCCCTTCGCCATCGGAAGCAGACAGCAAGATCACCAAGAAGATCGTGGATGGAGGGAAACTGCTTGAAATAGCGGTGCTGGATCACATCATTGTTGGGAACGACACCTATTATTCATTCGCTGATGAAGGGTGTCTATGAGGGAAGGCCCCGGGAAACCGGGGCTTTTTTTGGTCGTTGGGGTTAAGATGGTTGTGATGGGAGGGGGAGGATTCTAAGATATTTTAGGGGTTATGCCGCTGATATTGCGAGAATGATTTAATTTTACTGCTTAGGTATTGAGTAACGTATACCGATAGTGACTAAAACAAATAATATGGAACTTGATTTTGCAAAATTCTTTTTAATGGATTCCCTCTACTCAGAAGTTGAGGTAAACGAACTTGACTTTTTTAATTTAATGGCGATCTTGTTTTATTTTGAAAGATCGACATTCTCGCCGGTAATAAAAACTCTTGATTCATATTGCCCAATTTGTAAAAAAGATACGACTTTTATTAGTTTAGAATCAGAGGATCATATATCAAACACCTTAGTTTCTGCAGGTTATCATACAGGAATGACTGGGAATTTTAATATTCTTATCAAGGCTTTAGCTAACATGGGACCTTTTCAAAGAATATTTCAGTGTCCTCGTCCCGAAAGCGATGCTACACACGACTTGATATTCATTTTTAAAGTAATGAATTTCAAAGTGATCAAAATTGGCCAAAGCCCTTCAATAGCAGACCTATCAAATAAGGAAATTGAGAAATATCGGAAACTTGGTTCAAATATTTATAACGAATTAAACAAAGCAATCGGATTGGCTTCTCATGGAATTGGTGTTGGTTCATTTGTTTATTTGAGAAGAATTTTAGAAAAATATATTGTAAATCCTAAATTGTCGGAACTTATAGCTGAAGGAAAGGTTAACCAAGATCTGGTAAACAAATCTGATTTTAAAGGTAAAATTGAATTTGCAAAGGAAAAATTACCTAATTTCCTTGTAACAAATAAAAAAATACATTCAATTTTAAGTAAAGGATTACATGAGCTTGAGGAAAATGAATGTAGGGAATATTTTACGCTTTTAAGAACATCAATTGAAATCATTCTTGATGAAGAAATAGAAAAGATTGAAAGGGATAAAAAGCGAAAGATGATCTCAAGTCAACTTAATAATTTAACATAGGAATGTACTGCACCAATCGAGGTATCGACCGGGCAAGGTATAAGGTTTCCAAAGACTGTCGCTCGCCACCATTTAATTTGGTGGGAAAACCATCCCAAATAAGCCAAAATAAAATTGCATCTTTGAACATTAAAAATATTTAAGAAAATCGTGATTAATGAAAGGAATAAAAATGGTACAATCAATAGAACCAAATATTGCAGATTTAGCTAATGGCTGGCTTAAATCTTACAAATTAGATTATAAATTAGAACAAGAGTCTTTAAATACTGAAATAGACAAAGCACTTTATGATTATTACACAAAAAATGGTGGAACAGGGGCAAATCGTCCTGATACTAAACTGCTACTACAAGACAAAAATTTAGATTTTTATCCCGTTCTTATTGAGTACAAAGGTTATAAAGACAAACTCGTAAAACTTGACAGTTACGGACAGGTTGAAAACAGAACTGCAAAAAACGACCCCAATTTTAAAAACATCAATTCATTTGCTGTAAACGGTGCGGTGCATTATGCCAATGCTTTGCTTCATCATACCAGTCATACCGATATTATCACTATCGGAATGACAGGTTATAAAGACGAAAGCGGAAAAATACAACACCAAATTGGCGTGTACTATGTTTCAAAAAGCAATTTTGGGGTTGGACAAAAAATTGGCGAATTCTCGGATTTTTCTTTTCTAAAAAAAGAAAATTTTGATGCGTTCATTGAAAAAGTAAAAACTTTGAGCTTAACGCAAGAAGAAATTGACAAACTCAAAGAACAACGAGAAAAAGAAATTGATTCCAGCTTAGTAAAGCTCAACAACGATATTTACCAAAACGAAAAAGGTTTAGGAGAAAATGACCGTGTATATCTCGTTGCTGCTTCAATTATTGCAACACTTGGAATACCTGGCAAAGTTTCTCCTCTTGAAAAATCTGATTTAAAATCTTCTTCAGAAAAAGGCAATACTGACGGCGAAATAATAGTAAGAAAAATAAAAGCCTTTTTAGACGAAAAGGAACTACCAAAAGAGAAAAAAGAGCTCATTGTTAGAACTTTACAAAATACACTTACCACTGAAAATATCAATAAAGTTGAAAACGGTGAAAGTCAACTCAAAAGAGTTTTTACAAAAATTGTAGATGATTTGGGAATATATTATAAGATAGGTTTAACTACTGATTTTACAGGGAAGCTTTTTAATGAAATGTATGGCTGGCTTGGTTTTTCGCAAGACAAACTCAATGATGTAGTTTTGACACCTTCTTATGTAGCTTCTCTTTTAGTAAAATTAGCAAGGGTAAATAAAGATTCTTATGTGTGGGATTTTGCTACAGGTTCGGCGGGATTGTTGGTCGCTGCTATGAATGAAATGCTTAATGATGCCAAAAACACCATTACTTCACCTGAAGAACTTACTCAAAAAGAAATCAAAATAAAAGCCGAACAATTGCTAGGACTGGAATTGCTTTCAAGTGTGTATATGTTGGCAATTCTGAATATGATTTTAATGGGTGACGGAAGCTCCAATATTTTAAATAAAGATTCAATAAAAGATTTTGGTGGAAATTACGGTTTTGGCAAAACTGACAACAAATTCCCCGCTGATGCATTTGTACTTAATCCTCCGTATTCTGCTAATGGTAATGGGATGAACTTTGTGGAAAAAGCCCTTGGCATGATGAATAAGGGTTATGCTGCTATTATTATTCAAAACTCAGCAGGTTCGGGAAGAGCCAAAGAATATACCAGAAAAATATTAGAAAAACATACACTTTTGGCGAGTATCAAAATGCCAATTGATTTATTTTTAGGCAAATCAATCGTACAAACCAGTATATATGTTTTTAAAGTAAACGAAAAACACCAAAAAGATGAGATGGTGAAGTTTATCGATTTTTCTAAGGATGGCTACACTAGAACCAACCGTAAAAAAGCAAGCAACAACCTTAAAGACACCGAACGTGCAAAAGAACGGTATGATGAATTGGTAAACTTGGTGCGTTTTGGCAAAAGTAAACTCAATATTTTTACTGAAAAAGAGTTTTACGAAAACACCATTGATCCCAGAAATGGTACTGATTGGAACAAAACAGCGCCGATAGATACTATACCAACTTTGCAAGATTTCAAAAAAACCGTAAGTAATTACTTAGCTTGGGAAGTAAGCAAAATCCTAAAACAACAAAGTAAAGTGGAGGAAAGCTTGGGAAAATAGATGCTCCACTTAACAAAAAAATAAAAAATGTTAAGTGGGGCAAATATAAACTAGGTGATTTGTTTGAGTTTGAGGCAATCAAACAGGCAAAATCTCAAAAGGAAATACCTACAGATAACACAGAAAGTGGAGTTCCTTATATTGTTCAATCTATGTTTAACAATATGTTTTCTCGGACTGTTAATAAAAAATGGCTAATCGATCATGACGAAGCCCCTGTTTCTGGTAATCGTATTGTTTTAGGGGTAACCCTACCTGCTGTTTCTTATCAGCAAAGAGAATTTGGTGCAAGTCAAGTTATCACAGCTAAAGCAGACTGGCTAAATGAACAAAATGGTATTTTTATTTCAGTTGCAATTTCCAAGCTGATGTATCAATTTTCTTACAATAGCAAACCAGGTTTGCAAATTTACAAAGATATGGTGATCCAACTTCCAACTAAAAACGGCAAAATAGATTTTGAATTTATGGAAATCTTTATAGCGGACCTTGAAGCAGAGCACATAGCAGAACTGGAAGCAGAGCGTATAACGGAGCTGGAAGCCTATTTTTCAGCTACCGGACTACAAGGTTACACTTTAACAGAACAAGAACAACAAGTTTTAGATAATTTTGCGAATATCAAATGGCAAACCTTTAATCTTGAAAAATTATTTGGAAAATCTACTCGTGGTAAACGGCTAAAAAGTGCAGACAGAATTTCTGGAACATTACCATTTGTAACGGCTGGTGAAACTGATGAAGGTATTTCAGCATTTATTGGAAATAATGTTACCATTTTTCCAGAAAATACCACTACAATTGATATGTTTGGCTCTGCAAAATACCGAAACTATAAATATGGTGGAGATGACCATATTGCTGTTGTACATACTGAACATTTACCAAAATTTGAATCTATTTTTGTAACAGCAGCAATTCACAAATCATCTCATTCAGGACAGTTTGATTATTCAAGAAATTTTTATGCAAAGGATGCAAATGAATTAAATATTTCACTTCCAACGCAAAATAACCATCCAAATTACGCAATAATGGAAATCTTAATTTCCGCTATTCAGAAATTGGTTATAAAAGATGTGGTTTTGTATGCTGGCAAAAAAATAGCTGCTACAAAAAGTGTTGTAAACAAAATAGCATAGAAGAAGTAAAATGAGTTATCACTAGCATCCTACGCTTATTTTACTTCAAAATACTAATGGTATCAGTCTCCGCTGTGAGATGTGTTTCTTTATTCTGTTGGTATTTCCCTGACTTTCTGATAAATTTGCTATTGGTGACTTTCCCAATTGCATTTTTGATTGGTTGGTTGTCTGACCGAGTTTAGGTATTAATTCTCTGCTAAGTTATTATCTCAATCCAGGGTACAGTTCCACTCATTCAAGGATTTTCCCGGCATATCCTCGGGTAAGTCTCCGGTATTCCAGTTCCTCCTTGAGTGCCCTTCCGTGAGCTTAATGACACTTGCACATAATTTAACCCTAAAAAACTCAGTCATGAAAACTTACACGAAAATCTACATCGGAAAAGGTAAAAAAGTTGCGAATCTGGACATCATCAAAGTTAGTTTCAACTTAGCTGCAATTACAGAACTCACCCACGAATTCAAAGGAGAACAGTACTTATCTTTTGAAGTAGCCAAAATGAAAGAACCGGATCAGTTTGAAAACACTCATACAGTTTATGTAAACAAGCTGGTGGAAGAAGTTTCCACAGTAGCTGAACCTCCAACACCTTCAAAGAAATCGCTCAAAACAAAGAAAACTTCATCCCCTTCACCGAAGCCGGATCCGACAGACGAAATTCCCTTCTAATCACTATCCCTTCCATGAAAGAGTCCTGAAACCAGGGCTCTTTTTTTTTGTCACAACTACTCTGGTACCGCTTTTTCTTTGATGATGCAGGGCAAAGAAAAAGCTTGGCCAAAAGAAAGCCCACTTGAGTTGATCTGGTTTTAGGAGTCTCTAACTTGGAATTTCCTAAAGTTACCTATATCGATTCTTTATGGGTTCACGATACACCTACCCGAAACTGTCAAGGGCTAAGTTTCATGTTTTCAGATTCAAAATAGAATCTGACCAACACCCTTGACTTTATTCGCCCGATCCGGTAATTGCTTTAAGCAATAGAAATTCCAACCGGCGAGCCAGATGCCAAAACAAGTCCCCGGGGCAGGGGCATCAAAAATGAATAATGCTGAAGTTTATGCTGCTATTACTGAAAAGATCATTGCCAACCTGGAAACATCCGGAAACTGGCAGAAATTCTGGGACTTGCCATCACCGGTGAGTCTCAACGGTCATTTTTACCGGGGGATCAACTACCTGATTTTGTCCAATGACCAATTTAAAAGCCGGGTTTACGGAACCTTCGGACAAATCCGTGCCAATGGTGGACAGGTTCGCAAAGGCGAAAAGTCCACTCTGATTGTCTTTTGGAAGAAAACTGATACGAAAAATGCCAGTACCGGGGAAACGGACAGCAAATTTATCCTCCGGTACTATCACATTTTCAACAGCGAACAGGCTGACTTCGATGATACCGGCAAACAGAAAATTGCCGGGCTTGACAAAGCGACCATCGACAGGAAATCAGATCAGCATATACCAGCAGAACAGATTATTTCAGGTTATAAAGGAAGACCTGAAATACATTACGCTGATTTGGACATCTCGCCAAGCTACTCACCGGTGGCTGATCTGATCACTATGCCCTCGGAAAACCAGTATGCCACGACTGAAGATTTTTATAGGATTCTTTACCATGAATGTGCCCATAGTGTAGGCCATCCCAAAAGATTGAACAGGTTTGAGGCCTTTCAAAACAAGTTCGGCGATGAACTTTATTCTAAGGAAGAACTTGTCGCTGAACTTTGTTCTTCATTTCTGGCAGACAGAGCAGGATTAACCCAAAGACAGCGCAATTCAAATGCCTATATCCGGGATTGGGCAGCATCTCTGCGGGATAATCAGAAATGGATCATGTGGGCTGCTTCCCGGGCAGAGAAAGCAGCTGAATATATTCTGGGAACCGAACAAATCATCCTTGATGAAGAAGAAGTTCAGGTACCTGAATTATCTGAGGAGGTTGCACCTTTCTAACAGAATCTTAACCAGCCGTGGACGGGAGTTCACGGCTTTTTTTATTCATAATTAAATATCTACAAAATGAGTCACAAAGGAAGATCATTGGACCCCAGGCAAATGACATCACGCTTCGCCGGCACATGTTATACCTGCAAGAAGCCGATTAGAAAAGGCGAAGAGATCATTTACTGGCCAAATGGTAACCATGCCGAACATTTCGCGTGTGGTGAAGCTGATTACCGCCATTCGCTGGCATCATTTCAGGATGAAGAAAATTACCAAAATCAGTATCCTTCATATCGGGAATGATCTGAATGTTTCAAGCCGTTCCGGAATTCGGAACGGCTTGATTTTTTTTATTCGTAGTTTCTGGTAAACGATTTTTCTTTGGTGCTGCACCAAAATCCCCACGCACTATTACTCAAAATTTCATGCAAAGGTAAACTCATGAAAATATCATGTCACTAAAGGTGGCTCGCATTGGCGCATAGATCGTCTCTTGGCGAGCCTCCCTTCGGGTTCATTCAGATTTTTGAAAGTAAAAATCTGACCCGAACCTTTGTTCCAGAATTTTCATTCCGTTTGTTTGAAAGGCATAAATTTTTCTTAAACCAGGCTGTGCCAGATGCCTAAATAAGTCTCCAGGGCAGGAGCGAAATACAATGTCAAAGCCTACCACCATCATCAAGCCGACGAACGGAAAGCCAAATGGCGCAGTTGATTCAACCGTTGTCGCAGCAGAGACCATCATTGCAGAAGTTGCCGCTGATCAGGTTAAACCGATTCTGAACATCACACCGGAACCTGTCGCTGAAGTGAAACCGGAGCCTGTAAAAAAGGAGATGACCATGCTGGAAAAGATTCTCAAGGTTGAAAATCTCCAACTGGTTGTCGAAAAGAGGGCTAAACTGGTGCAGACACGCTCCGAGCTTGACCGGTTTCAGACTTCTTCCAATGATTTCAACTGTTCCATGCGGCTGAATGATTCAGACGGGAATGTCTTCACCACAAGCTTTACTCCTGGGGTTAAGAAAGTGGTTGAATTTCTCAGAGACGCTTTCGATCAGAGCATCGAAGATGTTGAAAAGAAAATCACCTTCTAACAGCTCATTTCAGTGATCAAGCGTTCCGGCTAACGCCGGAACGCCTTTTTTTTGTTTCGTACGGCAGAAAAAACTTGTCCTTTATCTGAGGTGGTTGATTTTTTAATATTGTGATATGATAAACGGCTATATCCAACTTACCAAAGTGCTGCAAACGATGGAAGAACTTGATGGCGAAGGGAACCCTTTACGTTTTCAGATCCGGTTTGTTACCGCCAACAAGTCTAATAAAACAGGTGGTGAGATTATCGAAGTTAAAGATGCCAGGAAATGTATCGGGAACCGAAATGGTGAAATTGTATTCGATAAGCGTAAAAAACACGCTGATAATTCGCAAATCTCCCGAAATCCAAACCATTTTGCGAATTCCACCCGAAACATCATTCTTGCAAATGGCGCAATAAGGAAGGTCCATATTCGCCTGATCATTGAGTTCAATAACCAAAAAGTGTTTTTCTGATGGATAGAATTATTGTTGAAGGGAATTACGCAATTCTCCCGGGAGCAAAGGCCATTGTTTCCAATGCTTCAAGTGTCGATGCTGCCAAACCTAAAACATCGCCTCCCTATGATCTTTCACCTTCGCTGTGGTCCGTTTGGGGTGATTCCAACCAGTTTCCCCAAGAGGTTCTGACCGATATCAATAAAAATTCCGTGGCACTTCGCGCCCTGGATAAAAGAAAACGGGTTCATTTCGGCCGGGGAATTATCGCCTATCGTGAGACTCCCGGCGCTGCAGGTACGGATCCCGTCAGAGTCCCGGTCACTGACCCTGATATCGTGGAGTTCTTGAGAATTAACCAGGTAAATCTTATCTGGCCTGACCTGATCATGGGGCTTGAAACCTTTGCAAATGGCTGGCTTGAATTCATCATGAACAAAGGCAGGGATAAAATAAACAGGGTTTTCGTCAAGGATCCGGCCTATTGCAGAAACGCCAAGATGGACCCGGCCAACAAGATCCCTGCAATGTATTATTCTGCTCAGTGGGAAATGAATCCAAGCTTCGATAATATCAAGGTTGTTTCGCTGCCGATGTTTGACCAGGATAAATATAATGGTACCATGTATGCCGATCCCCAGTTCGCCATGCATATTTTTTATCGCAGCTTCAATAAATCCTTTTATCATCTTCCGCTTTGGAATGCAGTGAGGGCAAATAAATGGATGTACATCGCCAATAGTGTGCCGGCGCTGAAGGCAGCTATTATGAAGAATCAAATGACCATCAAGTATCACATAACGATACCTGATGATTATTTTGAAAGAGAATATCCTGCTCCCGATTACACGCCAGAGAAACGAGCTACAAAAAAATTGGAGGTGCTAAATAACGTAAATTCATTCCTGGCTGATGTGGATAATAGCGGCAAATCCTTTATTTCCTATTCAAGGTATAATGCAATCAAAATGGATTTCGTTACCGGCTGGAAAATTGAGGTTATTGATAATAAACTCAACAACACTGCCTATCTTCCGGATAGCCAGGCAGCCAATTCGGAAATCCTTTTTGCAATAGGAGTGGATCCCTGTTTGATCGGAGCAGGAAACCCGGGAGAAGCCATCGGTGCCGGCAGTGGCTCAGATAAAAGAGAAGCTTACTGGATGCTGAATGCCGATATGGGCACCGACCGTTCAGTCTCCCTTGCACCATTGTACTTTATAAGGGATTTCAACAAATGGGATCCTACTATTCAGTTTGATTATGTCACAGTTGACACGTCTCAAACACAAAGTCAACACCCTACAAAAACCACAAAACGTATTGACCAAACACAACCCTGACCATGTTAATTACAACAATTCAGCAGTTTCGAACTGCATCATCCATCAATATTTCAAATACAATTGATCCCTGGCTCCCTTATATTCAAGATGCTGAAGAGACATTTATCATTCCGGTAATTGGTATAGATATGTATTATGCCATTTTAGCCATTATAGAAGATAATATCAAGCCTATAGAGGATCCAACATTTGAAGCAGATCCCGGTATAAAGCCAGGTCCAGGATCTGGTCTTACAGCTGAGGAATTACAATTATCATTTATTGATAAATTAAGAAATGCAGAGGCCTTATATGCATTATATCTTGGAATTGATGAAATGTCGCTCAGCATTTCATCAGCTGGAATCCAGGTGATCGCAAGTGATACCCACAAGCCGGCTCCTCAGTACCAGATCATGAATTTGAAAGAAACGTATATCACCAGGGCCCATCGTCAAATTGATGTTGCATTGGCGTTTTTTATGGAAAATGAGGAAGCAATAGAAATGGATCCCCTTGTTCCGAGTCCTTATTTTATAAGGAATGCTGCCGAATTTCAACTACAAGCTGACATTCACAGTTCCCGCAGGGTATTCCTTTCTCTTTTGCCAATCATTGCAAGTGTTGAAAAAAAATATATCATTCCAACACTTTCCCTGGTTTTTTTTAATGATCTGAAAGATAAATTTCAGAATTCAGATCTTAATGATGATGAACAATTGATAATTGATATGATCACCCCGGCATTGGCACATTTGACCATGGCCAGGGCATTACTTGAAATTTCAATTGATGTACTCGATTGGGGTATTTTCAATAATGCTTCCAATTCTTTCAATAGTATTGCTACTAAAACCCAGGTAAATAGTGAAAGAATTGCCAGAATGGTTGATGCAAATCAACGTGATGGTGAAGCTGAACTCAAAATGCTGCAGGAATTCCTTGACAATAACGCGAGCGCTTCCAAATATGCGCTCTATTATAACTCCAGCCGCTTTGTAGGAGCGGAGAGTTCCGGAAAAAGGGGGGAATTCATAAATGATCCAGCCAATTCTATTTTTGTTGTTTAATAATTAATTCTCTTGATATCATGTGGCAGAATTTTATACTTATTATCGGCCTTGTTATTTCATTTTTATGTCTTCTTGGTGGCGTAATAACAGTCTGGGTGAATACCAATGTGAAAATTGCAAAGATTGAAACAATGGTAAATATCAAAATTGCCGCAATGGAAATGTCAATTGCTGCCTATATCAAAACCAATAGCGAAAATCTCCATGAGTCTTTTGCAGATAATAAAGAAGAACATAGGAGTATTAGTGCTGAAATAAAGGAAATTCGAGCAATCGTACACGATATAAATCTTGCCATTGTAAAATTCTCAAAATGAATTTTCATGAATGAAGTTAAAATAGGAAGATTAACAAGATTCCTACCTGGTACCTGGGATGAATTGAGCGCTGAGCAATTATGCTATGCCTGTTCGCTTTTCAGCCTACCCATTACTTCCACTCAATTCAAATTGAATTTGCTTTTCAACTTCCTTAGGATCAAGGTCCGATTATGGAATACCATTTCGGGAGAAGATGCCTATTTTATGTGTGAAACGCTTAATTTCATCCTCGATGAAGTGAAGCTCACAAAAGCCCTGGTGAAATCAATCCGGTCTCACCGATTCCCATGGGTCCGGTACTATGGTCCCTCAGATGGTATGGCATATTGCAGCTTTGGAGAATTTACCAAAGCACAGGTAAGATATGAGCAATATGGAAAAGCTTCCGATCCTGGAGCCCTTGATGAAATGGTGGCTATCCTGTTCCGCAGAAAGAAATTTTTCTGGTTCATCCAACGGCATTTCCTTGAATCACCTGATCCCAGGATGCGTTTCGTTGATCGTACCCTGGCTAAAAGAGCAAGGGAGATATCGAAACTGGATCCTGCCATCAAAAAAGCGATCATGCTTTTCTTTTCCGGTGTTCAAGGAACGCTTCCCGCGAAGTTTCCTCATGTCTATAAAGAAAAACCCGGTAAGAAAGACGAGAAAAGCGGATGGTCAACCCTGATCATCTCCCTGGCCGATGGCAAGACAGATGACCAGAGCCTTGACCGGGTAATGAATTCAAATTTGTATAATGTGCTGCTGGGATTGGAACAGAAATCAATTGAGTACTTCGAATTCCTTAAAAAATATCCACAAAATGACTGATGTAAGAGCATACCTCCATTATTTTCAGCAACTGGCACAGCAACATGTGGCCATCAATAGTTTTTTCGTAATGGATGTAAATGAACCGCTGGGGGCCATGCGCGATAAAATAAAGTATCCATCGCTGATCATGAACACCCTCTCCGGAAGCTATGCAGCTCCCAACCATGACAACACCCTTGATGATGTCACCGGAGGGTTTCTGATCCTTGGCCGCCTTGCAAACATTGATGACTTCGCAGGTGAAATGCTCCTGCTTGAGCAAATGAAACAGATCGGAACAGATATAATTTCCCGAATGAATTATGATCTGAGAAAGTGTGAACTCCGCGCATCCAAAGCAATTGTAGGATTTTCAATTAACTCAGTTTCCTACCAGATGGCTGATGGAATCTTTGATAATTGTTTCGGATTTTTCTTCACGTTCAAATTGATTTCTCCCGTAGATCTTTGTTATAATGCCGCCAAATGGTCACTTGTAAGGCCACCACTGGGCGATTATCAGTACTAAACCTGTCCTTTACTACCACCCATTTCATCTTTTCCTTTGCCGGGATAATCATTTTTTATGGAAACTGGCAATGGATCCACTGTAAAGAAAATCCTCACCCTTGATGAATGTGCAAAGGCCTGGGCTGGCTTCACCATTGGAATATGGAAGGAGAAGCTCAAGAAATATAAAGTAGGAGAGCCGTCAGGCAAACTTCGCGCTTCATTCAAGTATTCCATTACCGGCAATGAAGCTTCAAATATTGTCATCAAGTTTGAATTCCTCTATTACGGGAAGTTTGTGGATATGGGTGTCGGAAAGGGCACTAAAATATCCGGAGTTTCCGAAAACAAAACTTCCCGTTCGCTTCAGGGCAAAATGCTTGGAAATCGCCGCAGGCCTAAAAAATGGTACGGTAAAACCTTATTCGCTGAAACGGCCACACTCAGAGAGATCCTTGCCCGGGATTATGCTCATAAAGGTGCCCTGGTTATTTGCGAAAACATCAAGGACAATTCAATAAAATAGTAATGGCAACAACAGAAAAAGCAACCGCAGAAGTAACCCTCAATGGCGCGAAAGCTGCAACCACGCTCAAAGAACTGGCAAACCTTTCAAAACAGCTGGATGCGGAGCTTCGCAAGGTAGATACAACTACAAAGGAGTTTGCAGCCAAGGAAAAGGAATTGCAAAAGGTCAATCAGAAACTTTATGACCTCAAGCAGAATACAAGAGCCTTGACCGATGAGATGAAGAAATCTCAAGGTGGTATTGAAGGAATGTTTGGCAAAATGAAAGATTATGCCATGGAATTAGGTGGGGCCATGGTCGCTTTGTTTTCAGTCAATGCCATCAAAGACTATTTCAAGGAAGGGATTAACAAGGCCATCGAACTTCGAGATACTGAAAAAATATTGCTCACTGTCCTTGAAGGGAATGTAACAGCGCAAAAAGAATTGGTAGGCCTTGCCAAAGAGAGAGCCGGGACCACCATCAGCGGAAGGCTTGAAATTGAACAGGCTGAAAAGTTTTTGGTTATCCAGGGCAGAACTCCCGACCAGATCCGCAAGACCATCATAGCAGCACAGGATCTGGCCACAGTAACTGGTCAAGGATTAAAATCTGCCGTGGAAGATCTTGATGGCACCATGGAAGGAAGGTTAGGCAAAGGACTTCAAAAACTGTCCAGCCAGTTCAAAGACCTTTCAAAAGATCAACTCTATAATGGCGCAGCCATTGATATCATTGGTGCCAAATACAAAGGACTGGCTGAAGATGAAGCTAAAACGGTAGGTGGCCAGCAGATTATGATGGAAAAATCCTGGGGTGCATTGCAACGAACGCTTGGTAACTATGTTCTGGGTTCCGGTTCGTTTTATGCTTCTCAGTTATCGAATTTCAAAAACCTTTTTGATTCAATAGGCAAAAGGATTGCTCAGACCAATGAGGAAAATAAGTCTGCTGTTCAAAAGTTTCAGGAGCTTGGGGGATCCGTAGCCAACCTGGTTACTAATATTCAGCCGCTAGCCGACCGGTATGATGTTCTGAAAGCCAAAACCACACTTTCAAAGGATGAACAAACCGAACTGAAAAAGATCATCGGGGATGTCACTGCAGCAATGCCCGGGGCGGCCACTGCTTTTGATAAATATGGTGATGCAATTTCCATTTCATCTGACCGGGTTCGTGACTATATCAAGAACCAGATGATCCTTCTCAGGTATGAAAACAAGAAGGCCATCGAAGAAACATCGACAGAACTGCAGGCACAGGTAACGAAAATTGCAGCGGTAAAAGGGGATATGGATAAAATTGCCAAAACCGGAACCTTTGATGTCATGGTCGAAAAACCTAAGACAGGCCACACGATTGACCTCTCCATGGATACCCGTAAAGCTACCCAGGAGGAAATCGCTGCGCAGGTTGCAGCCAACCAGGAATTTTTGAATAATAAGATCGCCCTGGAAACAAAGTTGAAGGTCCTCAATGGTGATGCGCTTCAGCAGTCTCTTGACAGTTACGAGAAGGATAAAGCTCTCACTGCCAAGAAACTCGAAGATGGCAAAAAAGCATCTTCCGATATGCTGAACCTCAAAAAAATGTCAATGGCCGAACTTGACAACCTTATTTCCCGGGGCCGGGAAGCGGATGCCACCAATACCGACCGCACAAACATGCGGCAGGCTATGGAGGAACAGGCAAGAAGGGGCAAGCATGATGATACGATCATCAAAAAGACCACGGAAGCTTATAAAAACCTGATTGACCAGCTCAAGGTAATTGAAGGAAAAAACTACGCGGATAAATTTACTGCTACGCAGCAGGAGATCCGAGGTGTGGAAGACAAATACAATACGCTGATCGACAGGGCAAAAAAATTCAAAGAGGAAAATGACAAGATTTTAACCCCGGCACAGAAAACTGAAATTGATTCAAATGTCTCTCAGCTTACGATTCAACGAGATGCACAGATGAAACAGGTCATGGTCCAGGCTGAAAAAGCCTTTTCCGATGACATTCTGCAGATCCATGAAAAGCTGAGAGTGGCAAGGATGGCAGTCACCCAAAGACAGGTGTATGAAGTAAACAAGAAGTATGATGATGCCAGGAAGGAAATTTTAGGTGCTGTTTTCTTTGCCTATAATGAAGAAGTAAAAGCGGCAGAAGGGAACACTGAAAAATTAATTCTTGCTGAGAAACATAAAAAAGAAGCCATTGCAGCCATTGATAAGGATATGAAATATCTTACCAAAGCTCAAAAAGATGAGGTTGCAGATACCAGGCAAAAAGGCAGTGAAAAATTTGATGAAGATCTCAATACACTTAAGGAAAAAGGTGATCGTGATCTTGCATTGAATAAGGAGAAAATTCAGATTGAAGTTAATCTGAAATATAAAAAATTGTTGGAAGCGAGTCTGGGTGATGAAGATGAAACCAACAGGATCAAAGTTCAAATGGCCGAAGAAACGGCTGCAAAAATCCTCAAGGCAACAAAAGAAAATGCTAAAAAGGTAGCCCAGGAATCCATTGCCGTTGCTCAAACTGCCGTGAATGCTTTGGGGTCTATCTTTCAAATGGAAGACCAGGCTCAGGCAGATAAATTCAGAGCTGATGAGGAAATTTCCAACAAGAAAAAAGCCAGTTTGGATGCTCAGTTGAAAGCCAAACTTATCACCCAGAAGCAACATGATCAAAAAGTGGCCGAACTTGATGCTGACATGGCCAAGAAGAAAAAGAAACTTGACCATGATGCTGCAGTTCATGCAAAAGAAATGGCCTTATTTAATGCACTGATCAGCGTTGCTTCAGCCGTTGCTTCTGCTTTGACTGCCGGTCCCGTTACCGGGATCGTCATGAGCATCATCACTGCCGCCCTGGGTGCAATTCAGATCGGTTACATCCTCAGTCAAAAAATCCCTGAAGCTGCAACCGGCAGGTATAATGTGATCGGCCAACAAGATAACAGAGCATATAGCAATGTTCCCTACCAGGAAGCATTTACCGGGATCCCCGGCCACCCGATGCTGGTCAATGAAACAGGCAATGAAATTGTAATTGACCCGAAGACAACAAAGAATTTAATGGTCAATTATCCTGGTGTTATCAATGCCATAAACTTTGCCCGGGTACCTCAAAGAGCATCCGGAGCATATCTTCCGGAGGGGGATGCACCATCACCAAAACAGGCTTCAAGCGCAGCTTCATCGGAAGCTCTGACAAATGCATTGAATGAATTCAATGCGCATGCCCGGGAAGGGGTAAGGGCATTTCTTGTTTATGATGATATCCGCGATGTTGCAACCAAAATCAATGACATTGAAAACAGTGTAAAATCTACTTAGTATGCTTTCTCTGATCGTAAATGATAAACAACTTGATGTCAGCAATGACATTTCAATTACATTGAAATTTTCATCGCCGGTTTTCAATGAAATTGGGGATTACACTTATCCTTTCAAACTCCCTGCAACTCCATTGAATGTTTCAATCCTGGGTTACAAACACAGGGTTGAAAATTCCCTTGACCCATTCCAGGTATTTGAAGCAATCCTGCAATGGAATGGAGTGGTGATTCTCAAAGGAACGCTTCGTATTTTAAATGCTCAGTCGGATCTATATGAAGCTACGCTTTATATGGATAAGGGTGATTTCGTATATCGCCGGAAAAATTGGACCCTTCAGGATGTTGATTATGGTGCCCTCACCTGGGAAACCGAAATTCAAAGACTTGGCTGGATTAATGATATTCGTAACCAGTATTATCCTCAGAAACCATTCTGCTTTCCGAGTATCAAAAACCTGTCCTATTTTGAAGAACTGCCAGAGGAACCCATGCTTTATTATCTTAATTATTACCACTGGAATAACCTTCAAACGCTCTTCAATGGAGTGGATCGGGCAGTATTTGTACCAATGCTTTACCTGCGACATGTTCTTACCTTGGTTTTCATGAAATTGGATTATGCCCTCGATGATTCATTTTTTGCAATGGATCCTGAGTTCAATGCCTTGACATTGTATAATAATGTCGATGCAAATGGTGGGATCACCGGCCTTTTCAATTACGATCCTACGAAGATTTTCAACAATTACCATGTTCCCCGGATGACTATGAATGATTTTTTCACAGCCCTTGAAAATTTCTTCAATATCCGGTTTTTTGTCAATAATATCACCAGGATCGTAAAGCTGATATCCGTTGATGCAATAATAAAATCAACAGATGCCATCCCATTTTCTTCCAATGTGGGATCCATTTTCACACAGATCGGCACACAGATCAAAGGCTACCATTTGAAAATGAATATGGAAACAGATGATGAATTTTGGACTCCAATGGTGGCTTCTCAATCTCAGATCCTTGATGCCATAAAAGGTGCAGTTGATGCATTGGCAGACCTTCCTGTCTGGCCGGCATCTCCTAATGGAGAAATCAGGTATGTTAAATCCGAAGGCGTTTATTATATCCTTAGTGAAAGGGTATGGACCATCATTAATCTTAGCTCTTCCACCGTGGCACTCCATTCAGAATTTGTTCATAATGAAAGTGATAAATCAATTGAAACCAAATTCTCAACCCTGATGGACAATGGAGTTGCACCGTTTGATTGTGTGGTTGGAAGCTCACAATCAGCCTGGCAGGAAACAGCTCCTAAATTATTCTTTGCAAAATTCCACCCGCGCATTGGAGGGGGAATAGATGATGAAAGAATGTTCGCTTCAAATTTTTCCGATTCCCATTCATTATTTTACAATGGGCCAAATGGCCTTTTTGAAAAGCATTTCCATGCATTTTGTGATTATATGATGAAGGCCAAATCAATGAAAATTATAAAGCAATTGTCATTAATTGAGCTGAATCAGTTGGATTTTTCCAAGAAATATGAGATACATGGAAATAAATACCTCATTTCTGAGGTACAGGTAACAATTTCAAATAAAGGTTTTCAACCGGCCACAATTTTAGCTTATACCAGCCTATAAGTGTCCTTTAATTTCCAACCTCGATATTTTATAATTGCAGCATGATATCAATACTTACCACTCCGCCACAAACATTCTTCGCTGGGAATCCTGCTTGTTTCGGGATTCATACCGATAATATGCTTTCAATTATCGGTCGTAATTGCCAGTTTAAAATCGTGGTCAGCGCTGCAGATACAGTGGCCGGTCATACCCTTGTTTTCACCTTCCCCGGAAAGGTGATCACATTCACCACCGCGGTAGCTCCCGATGATTCCGGCCAGCAGATTCCCTGTGCTTCAAATTCATCTTTGTGGTCCACCTGGTGCAAATCACTATTTGACTGTATCCAGGCCAATTATGATATCTCTTCAAGATATTCTATGATTCTTGACGCGCCCACAGGATCTAACAGAGTCATTGAATTTGTTGCCTATAATAAAGGAACTGCAGATTCAGCTTCCATTGTCAGCAATTTAATTACTGCAACTGTCAGCAATTATATCAGTGGGCTTGATTCAATTCCCCGGGCAACATTCTCAATAGTAGGAGGGATATGGGATATAAATATGAAGCTTCTCGCCCAGGATATTAAACCGGTTGATGCCAATGGAAATGTGACATTCAACTTTTCAGAATATCTAAGTGTATTGCTTGAAAGTAACCAGGTGCCCCGGTTCTCATGGCCTTTCAGCACAACGGTTTTGTATAGGATCTTCAATAACTATATCCTTCAATTCTATGCCGGTTTTGCTGAACGCTATGACAATGCAATCCGTAAAATTCATTTCGACCTGCCACGCAATGCAATCCCTGGCGGCCTTAACCGGGAAACGATTGTGGCCTATAATAGTGCAGGTCAAAATTTCTTTTCCGTTACTGAAAACTTACTCAGCTTCATGACCTGGGCACCTCTTCAGAAAATGACCAGCAAAACTTGTCCTGAATTACTTTTCTTCCATGTTCCCGTCACGGCTACCTTCGATCAATTGGATTTTGTGGTTATTGTCACCTTCACAGACAACACCACGGCAACATTCATCACCAGTATTGAGGGTGTATCGCAAAATGATGTAATAGAATTGACAGTCGGTTATGAGAAACTCGCCCTGGCCACCAGGTATCCGACAAAAACCGTGTATAGCTGGAAAGTTATGCTTTCGAACCAGGATGCACAGATGGATACGGAGTATAGAGTTTTTATCCTGGATAACACTTTTTATCAGAATGAAAGGATTTTTCTTTTTCAAAATAGTTTTGGTAGAGCTTATGATGTCATTCGGCTGACCGGATTGGGATCTGTTGATATTGAAGTTGAATTTTCAACAGCATCATCTGAAACTATTGGAGATTACACCGCCCTCAATGCCCCGGTGAGCAAGTTCGGGGCATCCGAAGTTCAAAGACTCAAAGTAAATTCCGGATGGCTTACCCAGGAATTGAAAGATTATATGCGTGAGCTTCTGCTTTCCAAACAAGTTTTTGAATATACCATCACTGGCCTGTTCCCGGTCATCATCACCAATGACAAGATGAAGTCATTCTTCCAGGATAATCAGTATCTATATGATATTGAGATTGATTATGATCGTGCATACAGAGATTTTTTTTTTCAAAGTTCTTAATTAGGACTTTTATTTCAACAGACCGGGATTATTCAGATGATTATGAAGATCAATATAGTTAGCTCATGACTTATGCAGATGTTTTAGTTGTTATCCAGGCAGCACTTTCAAAAAGGCCGTCTGGTCAAAAAGTCCTTGTTTCAGCGCATGAAGCTGCAGAAATAAAGATTCTCGATTATATCGAGCAATTAATGAACAGTGTCGTTCTTTCCGGTTGTGGAAGTTCGGTGCAGGCTCATGGCCCTTCAACTGCAAGAATACCATTAACTCTTTCATGGAGTTCTGAATTCCCTGATACAGATTATTCATTCACAATCAATGGTTTTGATGGTCATGGTAATCCGGTTGAAGTGATACTTCTTGAAAAAAATAATACGGATATTGTTATCAAAACCCTTGTCAATGCAACAATTACAGCAATTGCAGTTCCTTACGCCACCTAAATTTATTCTCATGAAAAAATTATTGTTGATTCCAATGTTCATTTTCATCCTCGTTTTCCTTCCAGGAAAGTCTTTCAGTCAAACCCATTTTTTCGATTCAATCGAATTTGGCGTAGGTACCTGTTATTCAATGATCAATTTTCCGAATTTTTACGGGTACTTGCAATCCAAATCAGCTGATTTTCCAACCACCAACTACAGCAATATTATGCTTTCGGGAAGATATGGAAGAACTGAAATTTCAGCAGGTATCAATTCAACCGGTTTAATGACCAATAGTACTGCTTCATTAAAACTTATCCCGGGATCCGGCGCTATGTCATTTAACTTTCATTCTGATCTTTTGCATGATTGGAATTATTATCTTAATGAACAAGGTTTTTCACCAGGGAATATTTCAACCGGTTCAAATGGTATTTATCGCGCCTGCCTTGGTTCAAATCTGCATCCGTGGATTGGCCTTTACGTTAATGATTCCGTATTCTTTAAAAACCTTCCTGGCGTAACAAGCACTAGTTACCTATTATCGCTCAATGGCACAAGAGTCAATAAAATTCCATCTTCCACTTATGCGCTGGCCGGTACCACAATGACCTACCCATCATCCGGCATTTCCATTTCAACCGGCACTGCCTGGGGTACAAGCATCACTGATAATTCAGCTAATTGGAATAATGCTTTACAGGGTGATTATTTATCTGACCCTTATCCTGCCCAGGTATTGACAAATTCAACAGATAATATAGTTTCACAGCTTGTCCCTACAGGCCCTAACCAGATATTAGTTTCAAATGATTATACTGGTGTTTTTATTCCCGAATGGGATGAATTTCCACAACCTGATTGGAACCAATCTATGTCAACCGAAATGGATTACATTAGAAATAAACCTAGCCTTAGTGCGATGGCATCTGGCGCTTATCCACTTGCTGGAATTCCTATATCTACTGGTACTGGTGGTCCTTGGGGAACAAGCATAACAGATAATTCTGCACATTGGAATTCTGCATATGGTTGGGGCAACCATGCAGCTGCAGGATACCTTACATCCCAGACAAGCCATGCCGATGTTTTACAGGATGGGGATTTTACAAGTGAAGGGCTGATGAAAAGAATTTCAGCCGGTACCTATGCCATTGTTGAAGATAATTCTGAAGATTGGAATACTGCAGTAACCTGGGGTGATCACTCACAGTTTGGCTATTTATCCAATCCAATGACCACAGTAGGGGATATGGTGTTTATGAAAGCGCGACAGCAACCAGCTACGCCTATTCCTGACAGATTGCCAATTGGTACAAATGGTCAATATTTGAAGGCAACCACATCAGGTTCCAATGTAATCCCGGTATGGACCGCATTCCCGACTATTCCAGCCGCGCAAATTCAAAGCGATTGGACACAAGCAAGTACTGGCTCTTTGGATTACATCAAAAACAAGCCAACTTTAGGGGCTTTAGCTGCAGCAGCATTTCCTGCATCAGGTATTCCATTGTCAACCGGAAGCGCCTGGGGATCGAGCATCACAAATAGTTCCGGAAATTGGAATACTGCGTATGGTTGGGGAAATCATGCAATTGCCGGTTATCTGCATAGTCCTATGACAACCTGGGGGGATATGATTTATCAAGGTGGTGATCCAATGGAACCTATACCCACGAGAGTTGCGATCGGCACCAATGGACAAGTTTTGACCTCAAAACTTGTCAGCGGTAATGTTATTCCGTACTGGTGGACACCAACATACGAACAAGCAATCACAGCATCCACAACAAATAAATGGTGGAGAGGGGATAAGACATGGCAAAAAATTACACTTGGTAATTTACGAGCTGATTCAGCAACTTATAAAAGTGACTATTTTATTGCTGATACCAATTCTATAGCATGGATAAGAAATAAACCAACTTTTACTGTAGGATCTCCAGCAAATGGCTTATCAGTTGGTTATTGGTTTGGTATGGGATCAGGAATTTGTGAAAACAGATTTCAAATGGCCCTTGCAAATGCAACCACCACCGGTGCTCTTTCATCAGCAGATTGGAACACCTTTAACAATAAAGTTAATAGCCAATGGACAAACAATGGAACATCAATATTTTACAATATAGGAAACATTGGTATTGGAACATCTGCACCCGCCTATAATTTGAACATAGAAAATGTAACAGCCCCGGCAATGATTGTAGCACAAAGTTCTGTTGCATCAGGTGATGCAGACAGGGCCATTGGTGTAATGAGAATTGTCAATACCGGAATAACCCCTAATGATAATTATAATATAAGCTACCGCAAAACTGGCGGTATATATAATTGCCTTCAATCTGCACAAATTGCCGGAAGCACAGTAAATATTTTTCAAGTCGATTATAGTACAAAATCGTTAAAGATAGGCGGTAATGGAGTTCCAGGGGTTAATGGCTTGGGTGATATTTTGTTCATGGCAGGAAAAGTAGGAATAGGAACTACTGCCCCTGATTCATCGGTCCAAGTAACCGGTTCCAGTCATTTTACCGGCAATATGAGACTTGATGGACATTTAGGAATAGGCACAACCACACCGTCAGGTATGAATATGTTAATTGATGCCTATGGGGTTGTAGGTACAACAGGTGGATCAGTGATTGGAATAACAAATAATGGTGGGGGTGGAGCCTCTTTTCAAATGAATGATGTTTCATATTCATCGAAATTTAATTTTAAAGCGTTTTCAGGTGGGTTTAAAATCACTGATGTAAACAACTCAAAAAATGTTTTTACCATAGAAAACAACACTGCATCAAATGTGTTGTATATCAAAGCGGGTGGAAATTTGGGTATTGGAATGACCGCACCAACCGAAAAAATTGAAGTTTTAGGAAATATTGCCAATCAAAAAATAAAATTAACAGCCGAAGGTGGTTACGCTATTCTATTTCCTACAAGTGCAACCCTGGCGGCAGGGGATGTAGTTTGGCAAAGCCTTACAAATGGAGTGATAAAAACAGATTACTATGATCAAATGCCATTAGGTGTTTGCTATTCAGCATCCGCTTCCTCTTATGTTTGGGTTGTTGTTTCAGGATTAGCAACTGTAAAATCAGATGGTTCAGCAGTCATTGGTGAACTTGCTCTTGTATTAACAGGAACCGGAAATGAAGGCAAAGCACAAAGAAGCGGCAGCACAACTTATGGCACCTACCAAAATGGGATGGTTGGTGTTTGGATGCAAACAACAACCGGTGCAAGTGCACTATGCATGGTCCGGCCATTACCAGGAATGTATGATGGAGCAACAAAATAGTATAGAATCTTTATTGGGATAACCCGCAAAACAATCAAATTTTCAAAAATGGAAACATTAAAACCAAAAGTGGATCATGACTACTCTGTTAATCATGAAGCAACCATTGAAAAAGCCGGAGTTATGGTAAGTGCGAAAGAAATTTTTTGCGCTGAATTGCCTCACTTGATTGGTGGTTTGGAAGCCGCCAAAGCCCTTTCAAAAAATTTCATTGTAAAGATGGCTATTGGAATAGTCATTAATGCAGTGGAAGCACTTGGAGAAGCTTTCTGCAATGGCTAAACTTTCAAAAAAAGGCAGTATAAATTTCTTTGATCTTGTCAAATCATTTATTGTAACCATTGGCACAACATTGATCGGATCCCTGGTGCCGGTTATTTCAACCGGTTCTCTTCCAACACATCCGCAAATGACATTGATTTTTGGAACGGCTGCAGGTGCCGGTATTACTTATCTGATGAAGCAGTTTGCAACTGATGGGAATGGTCAGTTAAAAATTGGTGCAGAAAGTAGTAAATAGAAAAGGCCGGGAAACCGGCTTTTTCTTATCCTAAAACAGAATGATTATTTAGGATTTTTACCGTTCCCCGGTTCATCCCCATAGTGCTGATGTCAGTTCGAACGCTGTCAGTCCTGGTTAGCAGGACCTTGAGCATATAAAATTCAGGGTAAGCATTTCGCTGCATTTCTACATCCTGTAGGATCTTGATAATTTCATCGAGAAAATTAAGGCAACCTTTGAAGTATTGAAAGATGAAGTAGTTGCCGTTTTCCCATTCTGAGCGCGTAACCATGAGATCCATATTTTTGTCAATGTCATGAAATAGCCCGATAATCTTTCGCTCATTGCCCGGGCCATCCAAACCGTTATTTAAGTAAAACCACACTCTTCTAAAGTGAGTGTGTACATCGACATAAATCTGGTTGAGAACAACCAGGTTAAAATTGAGATCCTTATTGACCTCATTGAGATAGGCCATTGCATCCCGAGCGCTTGAAAATCTGACAGTTATCCCGTTTCCGAGCGAAAGACTGTAGCAATTTCGCTTTGCGTAAATACTTGATACTTCGGGACTTGTGATCTGTTTGAGTGCTATTTTCTTCATTTTTTGTCACTTTTAGGCCATTTTAGGCCATTTTTTGAAACTTGTAACGGACAGATGCTCAAATATATACACTTTTTTATTTGTCTTATAATTAATATTATGTTAAATACTAAATATAAAAATAACAGGAGATTATCTATAAACAGATGGATCTCCTGATACTTTCTTCCTACCCTATTTTTTTTGTGCAGCGTTTATCTTTTCCTGAACCGCTTTCACTTTGTCAGGTTTATTGGTACGTGCATAAATTTGCTTCAGTGTAAACAGGGTATTAATGTCGTTGGGCTGAAGTTCGGTTGCTTTTTCCAGGAATGGCAATGCCTTTTCCAGGTAGAGATCAGCTTCCTTTTTTAACTTATCAAATTTCACAGTCTCTTCCAAAGGCAGCCGGGTCGCTTCATCATTGATCGTGGCAGCTTTATTTACATACAATGCCCCGAGGTTGTAATTCCCCTCAAAATATTCAGGGTTCAGCCGGATTGATTTGGTATAAGCAAGGATTGCATTTTCAAATGCTTCACTCCGCTTAGCTTGCGTGATCGAACTGTCATTTGAAATATTATCATATATCGTTCCAAGAGCAAATGCAACGGAATAGTTCGTCGAATCCTTGGCCAAGGCAACCTTCAAATTGTTCAAGGCCTTCGGCGTGTTGTTGAATGTTAGATAAATGTTTGTTTCAGCAAGAAATAGTCTCAGATCATTGGGGTATGCTTGCATGCCAAGCTGAACATATTTAAGCGCATTTGACGAGTCTTTGTCCTGGCGATAAATATCTGATAATGTAACATATACAGTTGGTGATTTGTAATTTGCCTTTAATAACTTAATGTAGTATTCCTTCGATGCTGCTTTCTCGTCAGCCAGTGACGCGCAGGTGGCAGCATTCAACAAAGAAATCGTATCTGAAATCTTGGCGAGTTCAAGTACTTCTGCCCCTCTTCCAAAATTAATCATCGCATCCTTGTAAAGCTTATTATTGTAATTTTCAACCGCTGTGTTGTAATAATTATTACGCTGCCAGTTTAATTTTGCAATTATATCTTCGTAATAGTCCTTTTTGGTGTCGAATTCAATGGCTTTACGATATGATTCCAATGACTTGATGAGCGGATTAGGATCAAGAGCCTTGAATTTTTCATCTTTTGTATTTGATATTTCCAGGTATACATTCCCTCTGATGAACCATGCTTTGGCATCCGTGGCGGTACTGGGATCTAAAATACATTGGTTTATGGCTTCCATGGCTTTATCTAATTTACCATCTTTCAGGTAATTAGATGCAGTCTGACGAACATTTTTCTGTCCGAATGCTATGGTAATGGAGGTTACCAAAACAAAAAATAAGGCTAATTTTTTCATCGATTTAAGATTTGGATGATGTTTTTAGTTGATTTTCAGCCGGCAAAGATAAAAAATGCCAACTGATTTTATGCTACTTAGTTTCAAATTAATTTTCAGGTTCCGGCCCTGCTGTTTCATCATTCACAATATGTTCATCTTCCAGCCCATTTCTGTCATCTTCAAAATCCTGGATATGATCATCGACCACATCATCAATGGTTTCCGGAGTCACCTCCACATCAACTTTTGCCACAGCTGCAATGGAATCACCCTCATCAATTTTAATCAACCGCACTCCCTGAGTGGCCCGGCCCATTACCCTCAGGTTCGCCACTGCCATGCGTATAATAACTCCTGAACGGTTGATGATCATCAGGTCGTCACTGTCTGTGACATCTTTAACAGCTATCACCGCTCCTGTTTTGTCTGTAATATTCAATGTTTTTACACCTTTTCCTCCACGGTTTGTAATACGGTAGTCGTCCAGGTCCGACCGCTTCCCATATCCGTTCTCCGAAACAACCAGTACTTCACATTTTTTATCCAAAGGGATACAAATCATTCCAATAACTTCATCGTTTGTTCCTGAGAATGAAATACCACGAACACCGGCTGCATTGCGTCCCATCGGGCGAACAGTCTTTTCATTGAATCGGATGGCACGACCGGATTTCAACGCCATAACTACCTCATCGGTCCCTTGTGTCAGCTTTGCCTCTAGTAGCTGGTCCCCTTCGTTGATGGTGATGGCATTGATCCCATTTTGTCGCGGACGCGAATAGGCTTCCAGCGAAGTTTTTTTGATCGTCCCTTTCTTGGTTGCCAGGATGATAAAATTTGAGGAGATGTAGTCATCGTCTTTCAGGTTTTTAACATTTATAAATGCCCTGACTTTGTCATCCGGTTCAATGTTCACTAGGTTCTGAATTGCCCTGCCCTTGGAAGTCTTCCCGCCTTCAGGGATTTCATAAACCCTGAGCCAAAAACATTTACCCTTCTCAGTAAAGAACATCAGATAGTTATGGTTTGTTGCTACAAACAGATGTTCAAGAAAATCTTCATCCCTGATTTCAGTACCTTTAACACCACGCCCTCCCCTATTTTGCACACGGTATTCCGATAGGGGAGTCCGTTTGATATAACCCATGTGTGATATGGTAATGACAACATTTTCGTCGGGAATTGTATCTTCAATTCTGAAATCGGAGGCAGCATAAACGATCTGTGACCTTGGCTCATCGCCGAATTTTTCCTTGATCTCCTTTAACTCATCCTTTATAATATTCATCCTAAGCGATTCATCCGCCAGAATACTGTTCAGATAATCGATCAGTTTCATCAATTCTGCATATTCTGCCTTTATTTTATCGCGCTCCAGGCCGGTTAATCTTTGTAAACGCATATCCAGGATCGCCTTTGCCTGAATTTCGCTCAAACCGAAGCTTTCCATCAGTCCGGCCTTTGCTTCATCGGGTGTCTGTGATGCCCTGATCAACGCGATCACAGCATCAAGATTATCAAGGGCAATAAGCAATCCCTCAAGAATATGAGCCCTTTTCAGTGCTTCTGCCAGATCAAATTTAGTTCGCCGAAAAATTACTTCGTGACGGTGATCAACATAATGAACGATCATGTCCTTAAGATTCAACATCATCGGACGCCCTTTGACAAGGGCTATGTTATTGACATTGAATGATGTTTGCAAAGCCGTCATCTGATACAATTTGTTCAGGACAACGTTTGTTATGGCTTCTCGTTTCAGTTCATAAACGATACGGACGCCATTGCGGTCCGACTCATCGCGTATGTCAGATATTCCTTCAATTTTTTTATCATTGACCAGGTCAGCGGTCTTTTTAATCATTTCTGCTTTATTGACTTGATAAGGTACAGAGTTAACAATAATCCTTTCCCTTCCATGATCATCCTGTTCGATTTTCGTTTCACCACGAACGACAATCCTGCCCCTGCCGGTTTCAAAAGCGTCCTTTACGCCATCATAGCCATAAATAATGCCTCCCGTTGGGAAATCAGGGGCCTTGATGTATTGCATCAGTTCGGGAATTGTAATATCCCGGTTATCAATATAGGCAGTAATTCCATCAACGACTTCGCTCAGATTATGTGGCGCCATGTTGGTCGCCATGCCAACCGCAATCCCGGAAGCACCGTTTATCAATAGGTTTGGAATGCGTGATGGCATTACCGTCGGTTCTTTCAGGGTATCATCAAAATTTAGCTGAAAATCAACGGTGTCTTTTTCAATATCAGCCACCATCTCTTCTGCGATTTTCTGCAGCCGTGCTTCCGTATACCGCATAGCGGCAGGACTGTCACCATCCATGGAACCAAAATTACCCTGCCCGTCAACCAACGGATAGCGCAAACTCCAGTCCTGAGCCATCCTGACCATGGCATCATAAACGGATGTGTCACCGTGTGGGTGAAATTTTCCAAGCACCTCCCCTACGATTCTTGCAGATTTTTTATATGCTCTGTTGGAAAGAACTCCAAGTTCATACATTCCAAAAAGTACACGTCTGTGTACAGGCTTTAAACCATCCCTCACATCAGGCAATGCCCGCTGCACAATCACGGACATTGAATAATCAATGTACGCGGTTTTCATCTGATTCTCTATGTTGACCTGAACAATTTTTTCTCCCGATTCCATATCACCATTCATCATTAGTTATTTATCTGGTATTCAGATATATAAAATATCCTGAATTATGTTACGAAGGTAACAAAATTCCCCTTTAAAACCATGGAATTACTTCCATTTATTTTGGTCTCTTACTAACATGGGAATGTTAATAAATAAAGGGCGTTTAACAATAAATTAGTGAATTCAATCGTACTTTTGAAAGTCTTGACATTTTTGCCGTATAATAAATTGGTTCGATTTTTGTCAAGTAATTCAATTCATACTGAAACAAGTATTTTATGGAAGCAAAATTCTCTCAACGTGTCAAAGACGTTCTGATATACAGCCGGGAAGAAGCGCAGCGGTTAGGCAATGATTATATTGGTCTGGAACACCTGTTGCTTGGCATAATCAGGGAAGGTGAAGGCCTGGCCGTCAGGATTATGCGTAATCTTCGGATTGATCTTGCCGAGATCAGGAAAAAAGTTGAATTGGCAGTCTCCAGCCACACTGAAAAACATACGGGTGGTGAAAACCTGCCATTGATCAAACAGGCCGAACGTGCCCTGAAAATCACTTATTTGGAGGCAAAACTGTTCGGAAGTGAACTGATCGGTACAGAACATTTACTGCTTGCCATTTTAAAAGACGAAAACAACCTGGTTACCAAGACTTTTCTCAGTTATGGAGTGAGTTATGAAATCGTAAAAGATGAACTCAAAGCCATTCTGACAAATGGGAACGAAGAGTCCCGGTTTGAACCGCAGGATATCCTCCCTAAGGATGAAGATGATGAAGATCAGGATGAAGGAAGTAAGAGCTTCAGCGGCAGTCAGAAAAAGCCCCAGGATTCAAAATCGAAGACCCCGGTCCTAGACAATTTCGGACGCGATATCACCAAAGCGGCTGAAGAGGGCCGGCTTGATCCGATTGTCGGCCGGGAAAAAGAATTGCAACGCATCGCTCAGATTCTGAGCCGGCGTAAAAAAAACAACCCGATCCTGATCGGTGAGCCTGGAGTAGGCAAATCCGCCATCGCTGAAGGACTGGCACTGAGAATTGTACAGCGGAAAGTCGCCCGTTCCTTGTTCAACAAACGCCTGGTTTCTCTCGACCTTGCATCATTGGTGGCCGGCACTAAATACCGGGGTCAGTTTGAAGAAAGGATGAAGGCTGTCCTCAATGAACTCGAAAAGAATCCCAATATCATTGTTTTCATTGATGAAATTCACACCATTGTTGGTGCCGGAAACGCATCCGGATCCCTTGATGCCTCAAACATGTTTAAACCAGCCCTTGCCCGAGGCGATATTCAATGCATCGGGGCCACGACTCTGGACGAATACAGGCAATATATTGAAAAAGACGGAGCACTTGAACGCAGGTTTCAAAAAGTACTTGTTGATCCGACTTCACCGGAAGAGACTGTTGAAATTCTTCATAATATCAAAGAAAAATATGAAGACCACCATCTGGTAACTTATACTGATGATGCGATCAAGGCATGCGTTGCCCTTACAAACCGTTACATCACTGATCGCTACCTTCCGGATAAAGCAATCGACGCCCTTGATGAGGCAGGTGCAAGAGTACATATTTCAAATATCAATGTTCCCAATGAAATTATTGAGGTTGAGAACCAGATCGAAGAGACCAGAAAGCTAAAAATGTTGGCCATCAACAGCCAGAAATTTGAAGAAGCAGCTGATTTGCGCGACTCCGAGCGGAAATTACAGGACAGCCTCGAGCGTGAAAAGAAAAAATGGGAAGAAACTGCAAAATTAAACCGCCAGACAGTTGCTGAGGAAAATGTTGCTGAAGTGGTTGCAATGATGACAGGGATTCCTGTTCAGCGCATTGCTAAAAACGAGAGTGACCGCCTCATCAACATGGAGGACGAACTGGAACACTCAGTCATCGGACAGAATGAAGCCATTAAAAAGGTTGTAAAGGCAATACGTCGCAACAGGGCAGGTTTGAAGGACCCGAATAAACCGATCGGGACCTTTATTTTTCTGGGGCCGACAGGTGTCGGAAAGACACATCTTGCAAAAGTTCTGTCAAAATACCTCTTTGATACGGAAGACGCCCTGGTGCGGATCGATATGAGTGAGTACATGGAAAAGTTTGCCGTTTCCCGGCTCATCGGCGCTCCTCCGGGCTATGTTGGATATGAAGAAGGAGGGCAACTGACCGAAAAAATCCGCAGACGCCCCTACTCGATTGTGTTGCTTGATGAAATTGAAAAAGCCCATCCTGATGTTTTTCACCTGTTGCTTCAGGTCCTTGACGATGGCATGCTGACAGACAGTTTCGGTCGCAGGGTCGATTTTAAAAATACCATCGTCATCATGACCTCCAATATCGGATCCCGGCAACTGAAAGATTTCGGGCAGGGAGTTGGATTCGCTACATCAGCAAAACAGGCTGCCAGCAGTGAACACGCACGTGGAGTAATTGAAAGTGCGCTTAAAAAAGCATTTGCTCCTGAATTTATCAACAGGATTGATGACGTTGTGATTTTTGATTCCCTCGAACGGGAAGACATCCATAAAATTATTGACATCGAGCTTCAACACCTGTATAAAAGAACCAAGGATCTTGGATACCAGATTGTCATCACCCCTGCTGCAAAAGATTATATTGCAGAAAAAGGATGGGATGCCCAGTTTGGTGCTCGTCCGCTGAAACGTGCTATTCAGAAATATGTCGAAGATACCCTCGCTGAAGAGATCATCAAAACCAAACTTACAGAGAGTGATCTGGTTACAGTTGATTATCTTCCGGAAAAAGATGAAGTGACTGTTACTGTTACAAATCCTGAAAAAATAAAATCTGCTGAGTAGAATTAAAATTTATAGGAATTATCTTCAATCAGCTTATCGGCTATTTTTCGCCGTGTCTCTTTTACATTAATTCCGGGGACATTGGTAAGGATTTCAATCACCTTTTTATAGGAGCCATCTTTTCCTGTTACCGGGAAAGAGTTTGTTGCATCGCATGCGGGCTTTCTGATTTTATCGGCTGCATCATAGATAAAAACATCCAGCATTGAACGATAATTTCCCGCAGGATCAATTCCCCTGAGTGTTTCCATTTTCTGGATCCTCAAGGCCATTGATTCTGCAATGTAAATTTCCATGATCATATCAGCAAGATTATTAAGAATCTCCTGTTCAAGGATAAGTTTCTTGTCAAACTGTGCCGATGCTCCCTGGATCACAATAAGAATGAGGTTTTTAAAGTTTTTAATGATCCTGTATTTTTCTTCAAAATAAGTTTCATCCTGCTTTTTGCCATCGGTGATCGCTGAAAGATTTGCTGCCAGGGAATTGGCCAGGCCAAAAAGGTCAAAATCTCCTTTCATGGCTCTTTTCATGGCCGTGTCAACAACGAGTAGTCTATTTATTTCATTGGTCCCTTCGAAAATCCGGTTTATTCTGGAATCACGGTACCCTCTTTCTACAGCCATTTCAGCAGAATAGCCCATCCCGCCATGAATCTGAACGGCTTCATCGATCACATAATCAAGAACTTCCGAACCATACACCTTTAAAATTGCTGCTTCTACTGCATAATGGCTGATTCCCTCGACAGAAGCTTTGCCCTTATCAAGGCCAGACGCTTTATTGAGTTCAATCTGATCATCAATATCTTTGCTTAATCTATAGATCGCACTTTCCAGGGCGAAGGTTTTGATTACCTGCTCGGCAAGTTTATACTTGATTGATCCGAACGTTGAAATTAAAACATTGAATTGTTTACGTTCATTGGCATACTTGACAGAATCATTTATTGACTTCTTTGCGGCGCCCAGCACATTAGCCCCAAGTTTGATGCGGCCCATATGAAGGATGCTCAGTGCTATCCTGAATCCCTCACCCCTGTTTCCGATCAGGTTCTCTGCCGGCACTTTGACATCGTTGTAAAAAATCTGTGCGGTAGAGGATCCTTTAATGCCCATTTTATGCTCATCCGGGTTGATTACTACACCAGGAAAATTCTTTTCAACAATAAAGGCACTCAACACTCTGTCTTTGTCAATTTTTGCAAATACCACCTGGGTATCAGCAAAATTTGCATTGGTAATCCACATTTTCTGGCCATTCAGTATATAATGCTTCCCGTCTTCAGACAAAGTGGCAGTTGTTTTGCCTGAATTTGCATCACTCCCGGCACCAGGCTCAGTTAAACAATAGGCTCCAATTAATTCACCGGATGCCAATCGGGTCACATATCGCTGGCGCTGATCTTCATTCCCGTAATACATTATTGGTAATGTACCAATCCCGGTATGAGCCATAAAAGCCACGGAGAAGGAGTGCCCTGCACCAATTGTCTCAGCGGCCAGCATCTGGGTAACAAACGATTGTCCAAACCCACCATATTCCTCCGGGATCGAGATTCCCATCAGCCCTAATTCACCGGCCTTTTTCAATGTACTCTTCATCAGGTTGATGTCTGGAGAATCAATCTGATCAATATTAGGATAAACCTCAGTTTCCAGGAAATCCTGGATGGTCTGGGAAATCATTTTTTGCTCTTCATCAAATTGTTCCGGGATGAAAATATCATTGGAATCAACCTCATCAACGAGGAACTCGCCACTTTTCAGTACTTTTCTGTTATCCATTTCAGTTGGTTTATTTACACTTAAATATTTAATGATTGAACGATCAACTCAGCAATATCAAAATTTTTAATCTCTTCCTCCCGGTTCTTATATTTAATGCCATCTGTGAGCATGGTCATACAGAAAGGACATGCCGTAGCGATCACCTTTGCGCCGGTTCGCAGCGCCTCTTCCGTGCGTTCAATAAAAATTTCTCTGTCACCTTTTTCAGCTTCCTTGAACATTTGGCCACCACCGGCTCCGCAGCACAGGGCAAAACTCTTATTTCGCTCCATTTCCACGATTTTTGAAGTTAGTTTCTTCAGGATCGACCGTGGTTCGAAATAAATATCATTGGCACGGCCAAGGTAGCAGGGATCATGGTAAGTAATAGTGACGTTCGACAGCGATGTGGGATCAATTTTCAACTGACCTGATTCAATGCATTGGTCAAGAAATTGGAGGTAATTGATTATTTCTAGGTTTGCTCCGAGGTCAGGGTACTCGTTTTTAAAAATATTGTAACAATGCGGGCAAATGGTAATTATTTTCCGGATCCCATACAGGTTAAAGATTTCAATGTTATGCAAAGCCTGGATTTGGTAAAGCATTTCATTTCCTGAGCGGCGGGCCGGATCTCCTGTGCAGGACTCTTCTTTACCCAGTACGGCATAACTTACATTCATGTAGGCCAAAATTTTTGCAAAGGCCTTTGTCACTTTCTGATAACGGTCGTCGAAGGCTCCGGCACAGCCAACCCAGAATAGAAACTCGGGTTGTTCTCCACGGGCATATAAATCTGCCATAACCGGAACTGTGACTTTGGAAAATCCCATTGTTTAAAAAGAATTAGTTTTGTTGTAGTTCTATATCCTCTGCCCAACGTAATCGGTCATCCTGTGAGAATTGCCAAGCTGCACCGTTATTCTCAATGTTGCTGAACATCCCCTTGATTCCACCGGGAGCCTTGGCCTCCTCCATGACCAGGTACCTGCGCATATCAACAATCAGCGCAGGATGGTTGATGTTGATCGGGCATTCCATGACACAGGCGTTACAGGTAGTACAGGCCCATAACTCTTCTTCTTGAATATAATCCCATAAAAGAGATTTGTTATCGGAAAACCCTTTCCCGTTTTTAACTATACCTGGCCCTTTGTGCTTCATCCTTGCTCTGACATCCATCATTATTTTTCGCGGCGAAAGTCTCTTTCCTGTAAGGTTTGCAGGGCAAACCGAAGTACAACGGCCACATTCAGTGCAGGCCAGAGAATCCAGATAGTTCTTCCACGAAATATCCTCTATATCTTTCACTCCAAAACGATCAACAGGCACAGGCACCTCTGAGGCAGTGAAGACAAAACCCGGATCAAGCATCAGCTTAACTTCACGGGTTATATTGTCCATATTCTCCAATTTACCAAGCGGATCAAGCCTGGATAAAAAGACATTCGGAATCGACATGAAAACATGAAAGTGCTTGGAATAGGGCAAAATGTTTGCAAAAAGCAAGATCAGCAAAATGTGTGACCACCAGCAGCATTCATAGGTGAAAACAATCTGTGAAGTTGACCAACCGCTAAACAAACCTGCAAAGAGGCTGCTTACCGGGTAAACTCCCGACATTGACCCTCCAGATCCGATGATTTTGGCAGTATAGGCCATGTTCATCACAAGGAGTGAGATCATTAATAGGAGGATCATGGTCAAAGCTAAATTAGCATCATAATGGGAAATCGATTTCATTTCAACGCCTTCAAAACGCCTGATATGAAAGAACAACCGCCTGGATAAAAAGATGATGATGGAAATAGCGACAAGCAACCCGAATATATCCCCGGAAGCACTGATTACCTTGTATAGAGGGCCAAGAAATTTTAAAAACCGTTCGGTCCCGAAGATGCCGTCAATTACCATTTCGATGCTTCCGAAGGCAATAACACAAAAGCCCCAGAAAACCAAGGCATGAAAAAAACCTATAATCGGACGTCGAAAAATTTTTGTTTGGCCGATTGCAACTTCGAATGTAATCCGAAATCGTTTATAATAATCGCGAACCTTGAACGCCGGCCTGGTAAATTTAAAATAACTGATGAATCGATTTACCGTGAAAAAGAAAACCCCAAAGGAGACAAGCAGCGTGATCGTAAAAACTAGCTGTTTAACCATGGCCGTTTTATATCCCCTTTACTACTTTAACAGCCTCCACCAGTTTAGGTAGAACTTTGCTGGCATCTCCAATTATCCCGTATTGAGCCGCTGAAAAAATAGGTGCATCTTTATCCGTATTGATGGCCACAATAAATTTTGATGAACTTACACCAGCAAGGTGCTGGGTAGCGCCGGATATGCCGATGGCGAAATAGAGATTTGGAGCAATAATTTTTCCGGTTTGTCCTGTATGTTCTTCGTGTGGCCTCCATCCTTCGTCAGAAACAGGTCGTGAACAAGCGGTAGCAGCGCCCAGGAGGTCTGCCAGTTCCACTATTGGCCCCCAATTCTCTGAGGATTTCATGCCCCTTCCTCCGGAAACTACGATATCAGCATCAGTCAACAGAATTTTCCCACTTTGCTTTTGAACTTCAGTAACAGTGGTTTTCACAGATGAAGGGTTCCAATCTATTGAAATCTCATTGATGATGGAGTTATTTGGTGTTTCAACCAGCTCAAAAGAATTTTGAGCCAACGTCAGGATTTTGATACCGGTATTAATTGTCAGGTTTGAAAATGCATTGCCCGAAAAAACTTTTTTATATACCATAAATGGATCGATACGCTGGGGTAATTTGCTGACACCGGATCCCAGGCCTGCTTTCAACTGAACTGATAAACGTGGAGCAATTGCCTTACCGGTATTATTATGGGAGAGAACAACAACTTTTGCATCTTCCTGCTTTGCAAAACCGGCAATAATTGAGGTGTAAACTTCACTGTCAAAGACATTGATACTGTTATTGACAGCACTGATAATCTTTTTCGCCCCGAAGTTTCCAAGTTTCTCCAGTTCACTGTTAATCACGTTGCCAATAGAAAGGGCAACAGCCTCCGTATTCAGCATTTCAGCCAACTTGGCACCATAGGAAACAAGTTCAAAACTCAGTTTCTTGAATTTCCCATCCCAATTCTCTACAAAAATTAAAACTGACATAATTTGGTTTTGGTTTTTATCTGAACAGATTAAATAATTTTAGCTTCATTTTGCAACAATTCAATCAGTTGCCGCGGATTTTCTGCGTCAATAAATTTACATGCGGCACGTGGTGTTGGCATTTCAAAATTGATCACCGTTGTTAGTGACTCAACTTCAAAAGGTTCAATAACCCTTAATGGTTTTGTACGCGCCATCATAATTCCCCGCATGGCTGCAATGCGAGGTTCTTTGGCAATCCCTTTCTGGACAATTGCAACCACAGGCATTGGAACAGAAACGATCTCTTTCCCGCCATCAATTTCACGGTTAATGATGATCTTGCCGTCCACAATGCCAACACCTGAAACAGATGAAACAGATGGATACCCTAAAAACTCAGCCAGCATCCCTCCTACTGCGGACCCATTGAAATCACTTGATTCGATGCCGCATAAAATAATGTCATAGGGTTCGCTTTTTATAACCTGAGCCAACTGGAATGCAACAAAATATGCATCTGAAGGGTCAGCGTTTATCCTGATGGCATCATCGGCACCTATTGCCAGCGCCTTCCGGATCGTGGGCTCAGCGCCGATCAGGCCAACATGAGCAACCGTCACTGATTGAACGCCGTTGGTAGTGTCATCCTTTAATTCAAGAGCACGGGTAAGAGATAACTCATCCCATGGGTTAATGATCCACTGTATTCCCGCCGTATCAAGCTTCTTTTTGTCATCGACGAATTTTACCTTCGTAGTGGTATCAGGAACATTACTGATGCAAACTAAAATCTTCATTGAAAGGTAGTTTAATAAAAAATGCTTTTAGGGGTGCAAAGATAAAAAAAGGAGGATAAAGAATGGCTATAAATTATCTTCGTCCTCCAGGCATTTATTGTACTGGGTCATAGCTTTCAAACTCATGGCCATGCTTGAAAATCCACCGTCATGATAAATGTTTTGCATGGTTATTTTCTTTGACAGATCTGAAAAAAGGACAATTGAAAAATCGGCACATTCTTCTGCGGTCGCATTTCCAAGGGGAGACATCCTTTCAGTGAAATCAAGCAGGCCATCGATCCCTTTGATCCCGCTCCCTGCAGTGGTGCGTGTTGGAGACTGAGAGATGGTATTAATGCGAATATGCTTCTCCCTGCCATAAATATAACCGAAACTTCTTGCGATTGATTCAAGAAGTGCTTTCGCATCAGCCATATCATTATATCCAACCAGGGTCCGCTGTGCTGCTATATACGACAGGGCCAATACCGATCCCCATTCATTGATGGCATCGAGTTTTTTTGCGACCTGGAGCATCTTATGAAATGAAAGTGCTGAAATATCAATTGTTTTCTGAAAATAATCATAATCCAGATCATCGTAATCTTTCTGCTTGCGAACATTCAGCGACATCCCGATGGAGTGCAGAACAAAATCAATCTTTCCCCCAAGTACTTCCATCGACCTTGTGAATACGTGCTGAAGATCTTTGACACTCGTAGCATCTGCAGGTATTACCTCCGCGTTGCAGGCTTTGGCCAGTTGATTTATTTCACCAAACCGAAGGGCAACGGGTGTATTTGACAAAGTGAAAACTGCACCCTCTTCGTGGGCGCGCGAAGCTATTTTCCATGCAATTGATTTGTCATCCAATGCGCCGAAAATAATCCCTTTTTTACCTTTTAGTAAATTATATGACATGATGGTTGTTTTAAATTATAAATTCAATTAACGATAATATTTAATTGTTAAGCAATTCATTAGCTGTTTTGAATGCAGAATCAGTCACCGTTTCATCGCTGAGCATTTTGGCAATTTCTTCAATACGTTCTATAGCAGTTAATTGTTTAATAAAAGTTGATGTGGTTTGGTTATTTTCCGATTTATAAACCCAGTAATGCTTCTCTCCTTTTGCGGCAATTTGCGGTAAATGTGTAATTGCAATGACCTGCATGTTGTTGCCCATCCGCTTTAAAATACTGCCAACCTTTCCTGCGATTTCACCGGAAACCCCGTTATCTATTTCATCGAAAATAATGGTTGGAAGCAGGTTTTTCTGGCTGATCATCGATTTTATAGCCAGCATGAGCCTTGACAACTCCCCACCCGAAGCTGCATTGGATAACTCTTTGATTTCTATTCCTTTATTGGCACTGAATAAAAATTTAAGTTTGTCAATCCCATCTTTTGAGATCGATTCAAGTCTCTGCTGTTCAATGATAAACCTCGCTGCCCCTATTCCCAGTTTCGCCAGTATCGCAGTTACCTCTTGTTCGAATTCCGGAACGACCTTTTGCCTTTTATTGCAAAGCAGGCCTGCTTTTGAAACCAATTCTGCTTCGATATCAGCAATTTTCTTGCGCAACAAGGTTGCCCGCTCCTCCAACCCTGCATCGGCAGTAACCTTTTTTTCGATCTCCTGTTTTATAGCGTGCAGTTGTTCTGTTGTGGAAGCCTGATGCTTTTTTAAAAGGCGGTATAAAAAATCTAGCCTTTGTGTCAGTGCTTCAATTCTTGGCGGATCAACAAAAACCTGCTCCTCGAAATTGGTCAGTTCGCTGGCTATATCCTTAATGTCGATGTAGTTGCTGGTAATCCGTTCTGTATAATTCTCAAGTTCAGGGTTGAACTTAACCAGGCTTTTGAGAATATGCCCTACTTCTGATAGCTGTGCTAAAATATTGTCATCAGAACCTGATATTATTTGGTTGGCACGGAAAAGGCTTGATTTAATTTCTTCAGCATGAGTGAGGAGCTCAAGTTGCTCTTCGATTTCCTGAACTTCACCTGGTTTTACCTGTGCCGTATTCAACTCATTTAAAAGAAAGAGAAAATAATCCTTTTCTCCTGCTGATTTGCTTTCTTGTTCTTCTATTTCAACAAGCTGCCTTTTCAGACCAGAGAGGTGTAAATATCCGGTCCTGTAAGATGAAACTTCTGACTGAATGCCGGCGTAACTGTCGATGATGGCAAGTTGAAAGTTTGAATCGTTTAGTGTTGTGATGGAATTTTGGGAATGAACATTTACAAGCCGGTCGCCCAAATCTTTTAACAAGGCAAGGTTTACCGGAGAATCATTAATAAAGGCCCGCGATTTGCCGTTCTGGTTTATTTCCCTGCGCAGGATAATGGTATCATCATAATCTAATTCATGACTGGTGAAAAATGGTTCGAGGTAGTAATCTTTTACGAAAAACCATCCCTCAATAATGCATTTTGTGGTTTTATCCAGGAGGATCCCCGAATCGGCCCTCTGTCCAAGGATCAATGACAATGCCCCCAGAAGTATGGATTTGCCGGCTCCTGTCTCGCCTGTAATGACCGAGAATCCTTCCGTAAAATCAATCTCGAGACCGTGAATTAAAATGTAGTTTTTGATGGATAATTTTGAGAGCATCGGGCATATGTTTGTTTTAACCTGGTGCAGTAAGTGAGCTCTATTTGGAATCTACGATTACCTGATATTTCGAACTGTTGGCAGGATCTATCTCTTTTAACAGATTGGAAACATTTGTTTTATCCATCGGGGCAACCCGCTGATCGGCGTATATGTTGACGAATTCATCCCGTTTGGCATCTAAAATAAGCTGCAACGCGTACAAGTTAGGTTTAGCATTATATAATGTTCGCAAGCTCTCCAACCCCTCTGTAACCATGCTCCTCCCCTGATCGACTTTCTCATACATCTGATCAAGTCCGAGCCGATGATAACGGTATGCAAAATCCCTTAAAGCGGAATTGGCAGGATTCAGGTAATTATTTACAATCCAATACCGGTTTTTGTCACTGTCAAAAGCCTTCCAGCCAGGATAGTTTGAATTTTGAGCAGAATTTACGATCTCCTGTGCCTTTTCAAAATAGGGTGTACCGCCACTGGGTGTGAACGAATCAAAATAAAAACCTAAAACCGTGTATGAATAATATGCCAGAAGGGAGGTGATATTTGAAGTGAAATTGCCATCAGAATAATCCAAAGGTTGATTCTCCACATAATTGAATTGAATATTTTTATCGATCGTATTTAATAGCACTGAATTATACGCGGCGTTGAAAACCGGTCTGCGGATTACCACATTCATGGTCCCTTTGAATTCGTCGGAACTGAGACGTTCATTTATCGTTATCAACATCGTGCATTCTATTCGTTCTTCCTGTTTGAAAACATGGTTCGTCCATTTGCGATTATTCACAAACTCATAAATTGCATTTTGCAGGGTTTCAAAAACTTTTTTATCACTCCCGGCTAATTTCTGTGTATTGAATTGAATCATGCAATTGAGCTCCTGGGCCTGCAACCCGGCAAAGGCGTATACGCCTATCAGCATGGTTGCGATAAAAGTTCTCATCCTTATCATGACTGTACGGTTCTGTTTTTTACAATAAAATCCATAATTTCCGCAGCGACAGCATTTTTATCCTGGAGTTCTCCCTGGTATACCACACCTGAAAAGTCCATTATGCTGATTTTATTGGTTTCAAGTCCAAATCCTGCCCCTGGTTCATTCAGTGAATTGACCACAATGTAATCAAGGTTCTTTGATCTTAACTTCTTTTTTGCATGCTCTAGTTCATGGTCTGTTTCCAAAGCAAAACCAACAATTAACTGGTTATGTTTTTTTTGAGCACCGATTTCTTTGAGAATGTCGCGTGTGGGTGTAAGTTCGATGCGTAACGGCGCCTGGCCCTTTTTAATTTTAAGGGGTGATATGTCCTTTAATGTATAATCGGCCACTGCAGCGGCCATAATAACAATCTCTGCCGTGGGAGCTTCACGCATGCAAGCCTGGAACATCTCCTCGGCAGATTCCACATCAATGCGACGAATATCAGGGTTACCTGCAATCAGGTTCGTCGGGCCGGTAATCAGGGTTACGATGGCTCCCCGTTGTGCGGCTTCAGCGGCAAGTGAAAATCCCATTTTTCCTGTTGAATAGTTCCCGATGAATCGGACAGGATCAATTTTTTCATGCGTCGGGCCTGCAGTTACCAGGATTTTTTTTTTATTTAAATCCAGGCGACGAGTAAAATGATCTTTAATTATCTGAATAATTTCATACGGTTCTTCAAGTCGTCCGGGTCCCGATAAACCGCTAGCCAATTCTCCAATCTGTGGTTCAATGATCAGGTTACCAAACTTCCTGAGGATGCCAATATTGTTTTGGGTAGAAGGATGAGTATACATGTCGAGATCCATAGCAGGAGCAATAAAAACCGGGCACTTTGCTGATAAATAGGCGGTAACAACAAAATTATCAGCAATGCCATGCGCCATTTTCCCAAGTGTGTTTGCGGTTACAGGAGCAAAAATCATGGCATCGGCCCATTGGCCAAGTTCCACATGGTTGTTCCATTCCCCGTTACCGGCTTTGAAAGGTTCAATGATAACAGCATGTTGTGAAAGAGTAGCGAGCGTCAGGGGGGTAACAAAATCTTTTGCCACCGGTGTCATGATGACGCGGACCTCAGAACCTTCTTTAACAAGGAGCCTGACAAGGAATGGGATTTTGTAAGCCGCAATGCTGCCAGTAATTCCGACAACAATTTTTTTTCCCTTCAGCATGACATTCACAGTTTAGTCTAGAAATCCTCAGGCCGCTCTTTGTGTGGGTTGCGGAAATAAACCTCATTGTTCAGATACTCATGAATGGCAATCAATGTAGGCTTGGGAAGATGTTCATAATATTTTGCGATCTCGATTTGTTCACGATTTTCAAATACCTCTTCCAGGTTATCGGTGGAAGTCGCAAATTCGGATAACTTTTGATTGAGCTCTTCTTTGATTTCAAGTCCGATCTGGTTGGCCCGTTTGGAAATAACAGCAACCGTTTCATACATGTTGTTTGTTCCTGCCGTAAAGTCCTCAATATTGCGGGTTACTGCATGAACATCTGTTTTGACCTTTTTATAATCCATGGTTATTTTGTTGGTTTTAATGATTGATTCCCGGAATTCTCCTGAGCCGCTTTTTTCTGATCTTTGTAATACATTGATTCCATTCCCTTTTTCGATCGTTCTTTCAAGTCAGAGGCTTCCGCAATATATTTACTTTCAGGATATTGTGCAACAAACTCATTATAGGCGATGATTGCCTTTGCATGACGTTCTTTTTGTTTTTCGAAAATACTTTGTTCTGCAAATTTGTGATATGATTTAACAACCAGAAAAAGGATTTCCTCTTTGTGGGGGGTATCAGGAAAATCTTTTAAAATATTATTTAACATTGTAATCGTGGCAGCATAGTCTTCCATACGGTAAAACAACTTTGCAATTTTATAATCCTTCATTTCAAGTTTGAGCCTGAGTTTGTCCATCAGGTCGTTGCATTCTGATACCCGCTTACTTGTTGGATACGTATTGGTAAAGAGCTGAAGATCTTTTAATGCATCAAATGTAACTGTTTGGTCCAGGCTATATTCGGGAGAATTCAGATAATTACAATAGGCCCCCATGAACATACATTCTTCTGCTTCCGTTGTATTTGGATAGGTAGAAGTATAACGTTTAAAATAATAGGATGCGAGTGTGAAATCCTTTTGATAGTAATAACAATAAGCGTAGTCGTATGCAATCTTCTGGGATTTGTCTGTGGCGCGCATTGCCCCCGTGAGTTGGTCAAATAGCTGAAGGGCCCTGGAATAGTCCTTTTGAGCATATAATTTCACAGCCATCTCATATTTTTCATCCACGGAACCACTTTTCATGATTTTTTGAAATTTACAAGCGGAAAGTGTGATCAACAAGCTGAAAGTTAATATAAAAATGGCCTTATTTTTCATGGTGCAAAAGTACAACTTTATGTCGAAAAATCATAATATAATCAGGTATTAACGGTTCTCTCTATGAAAAAGTATTTGTTTTTTGGTACTTTTGCAACGTATAAAATCATTAGGTAATTGTAAAATTAAATCATCACAACGTGGATATATTCGACAAAGTTGCCGGCAACATGGGACCGCTTGGTCAATATGCTGATCAGGGTTTTGGCTATTACTCTTTCCCAAAACTGGAAGGAGATATTTCAAATCACATGTATTTCAGGGGGAAACCCGTTTTAGTATGGAGCCTGAACAATTATCTGGGGTTGGCTAATCACCCTGAAATTCGCAAAGCCGATACTGCTGCTTCCGAACAGTTTGGACTGGCAGCCCCAATGGGTGCCCGCATGATGTCGGGACAAACAAGTTATCATCAGCAGCTGGAACGGGAATTGGCTGCATTTGAAAACAAAGAGGCTGCGTACCTGCTGAATTTTGGCTATATGGGTATGGTTTCCATCATCGACTCGATGCTTGACCGGCACGATGTTGTTGTCTACGATTCTGAATCTCATGCCTGTATTCTCGATGGTCTGCGCTTACACATTGGAAAACGTTTTGTTTTTCCCCACAATGACCTGGAAAAATTCGAAAGCCAGATCATCCATGCAAGAAAAGTTGCAGATGCCACGGGAGGAGGTATCCTTGTCATTACTGAAGGTGTATTTGGTATGCCTGGTGACCTGGGTAATCTGAAGGGAATTCTTCAATTCAAAGAAAAGTACGGCTTTCGGCTCCTGGTTGATGATGCTCATGGATTTGGAACAATGGGTAGTACCGGTGCCGGTACAAGCCAGGAGCAAAATGTCATGGACGAAGTTGATGTTTATTTTGGCACATTTGCCAAGGCCATGGCAGGTATTGGGGCATTCGTGGCCAGTGAAAAACGCATTATCAAGGCGCTCACCTATAAAATGAGGTCACAGATTTACGCAAAGTCATTGCCTTTGCCCATGGTGGTTGGTTCTTTGAAACGTCTTGATATGATCCGTACACATCCGGAATTGCGTGAAAAACTCTGGACAATTGTCACTGCGTTGCAATCGGGATTACGTGAAAATGGATTTGATATTGGAAAAACACAGTCTCCGGTCACGCCTGTTTTTCTAAAAGGCGGACCTGTTGAAGCCACCCAGGTCATTGCTGATTTACGTGAAAATTTTGGAATTTTTTGTTCAGTGGTTATTTACCCCGTTGTGCCCAAAGGTGTAATCATGCTCAGGTTGATCCCAACAGCCGCTCATACTATTGAAGATGTTAACATTACGATCAATGCATTTGCTGAGGTCAGAAAAAACCTTGACGCAGGCAAATATGCTTCCGGGGGAATTCCTGCGGTTGCAGATAAATTTTAATAATGCATAACAGCAAGCCTTCTAAGGGAAGCAGATGGTATATCGCTTACCGGAAAATCCGTTTCATAGCGAAAAAAGGTTCATTATTCTCCCAATCCAAACCGCTGAAGGGTTCCAGGAGTAGCGAAGTTCCTCAGGGAATATTCAAGATTATTTCGTTGAATTCAATCCTGCTGTTCCTTATCGCATATTTATTTATTTATATCCTTAACCTGTTTATTACAGGTTTTACTGCTGTCCTTTTCGATATTCCGGTTGCGGTTTACTATTACGATGTTGACTACCTCATCAGGGGGATTGACTGGACACCCGATTCAGTTGCAGGAGTTTTTAGCAGCGGGCCAATAGCCATGTTTGTATTAACCCTGTTTCTGTTACTTCTTTATAAATCAGTCGAGACCGAAACAGGGCTATTGCGGTTGCTCTTGCTTTGGATGATTTTTCATGCCATTACCAGGTTTTTTGGAGAAATTTTAGTTGGCGCAATCTTTAATAAAGGTTTTGGGTTCGTCATCCTTTATATGTTTGTCATGGACACGGGTAAAGTTATCCTGACCATCCTTGGATTCGTTGCTATGTTTACCACTGGTCTCTTCATGACACGATCAGCCCTGTATTCTGCCAACATCTATTTTAATGATCTGTTAAGGATCTATCGCTATAAATTTATTTTATTCCAGTTTATTATCCCCTTTTTTATAGGCAACCTCGTTATTTTTTTAGTGAAAATTCCGCATATCAATTATTTTGATTTGGCCTTGAATGCATCTATGATGTTGTGCCTGATCCCAATTCTGGTAAGAAGCATCAGCATGGAAGACCTGTATTTTGATGAAGATCCAAGGTCAATAAAACTAAAAATGGTTTTTCCGATAGCTACATTGCTACTCCTTATTTCCTTCAGGATCATTTTAGGCGTGGGAATAAGATTGTAACCGGGAAACCTATTTTTTAATAATAAGTTTGTCAAGATAAATCCGGTAACCAGAATTAAATTTCAGATAATAGAGACCATTTGAAAGATTCGGAACCGTGATGTCTATCACAGAACTTCCTGGTAACCTTTTCACTTCAGATGAAAATACAACTGATCCCATTACATTGATAACCTGAATTGAACAGGAAGGGTTGACGGGATTTTCCGGTAATACAAGCCTGAAGTGTCCATCTGAAGGGTTCGGATAGACAAGAACAGAGGCAATGCTCTTATCCTGGGCATCATAGGTAAGGGGGCGCAACTGAACATCCAGGTTTGTTGTTGAATACCTGGAAATGCTTACATTTTTAATCGTCTTGGTATAGTATCCTGGAGCTGAAAATGTTACGTTATATGTTCCATCATATATCGGTCGTGCATAAAACCCGGTTACGCTTCGCGAATATACCTCTGAAAAATCTTTATCATGACCATTGATAAAAACTTTGGCCGCAATGGGAGCATCGGTCACGGTATCGGTCACCGTTCCACTAAACCCGTAATGCGACTCTTTAATATAGTTCAGAAAAGAATGGTAATTATAATTCCAGAATGTTAATAACTGGCTTGTAGGTAATGTTTTGATGTTAGATATTTCAAGTGTTACTTCACGACAATTGTGAAAGTAGTTCATATAGTCCTGCCTGCCTCCTGTGATTTCATACCAGGCATAGCCATTTGTAATTCCATTTTGAAGGTCAGTAAAATAACCAGCGATGCTGTGACTGTGAACTGTATCTGCCCATTCGCGGCCAACGAATTGCCACCATTGATCATCGGCGTTGAGTTTTGACCAGGTGTCCCACGGATAATTAAATACTTCGGCACCACCATGGAAATTTGCCGACATTGAGAAATGATTGTCATCAGCATAGGCCATCCATGCAATGGTTTCAACCTGCCATGGATAACCATCAGGGTGTTGCCCAGCCCTCGGATCCGGATAATTACGATTCAAATCAACACCGTTTGCGTTGTACCTGGTAGCTCCATAAACTGAATTATTTCCACCATGGTAAGTTCCATCGGGATTTGCAAGTGGATTGATGCAAATTTCTGTTGTATTGACCAGTTCAGTGACTTCCGGATCACTTCCATAATTGGAAAGCAGGTAATCGATCAGGTGTAACATCAATATATATCCGGTTGTTTCGTCACCATGAATAGAAGAAGTATACAGAAACTGTGGTTCTGCCTCTTCCAGGTTGACATTCTTGCTTATTTTCAAAGCAAGGATCAACCGGTTCTCACCGGTATACCCGACCGTATCAAGTTTGCAAATATTGGGATAGGTTGCAGCGAACCCGGTCATGAAGTCGACATATTGCTGGTAGGTTGGATAGAAATTCCAAATTGTCTGGTCTTTGGGGTTATCTCCGCCTGGTCCCGGGTTGAGTTCAGACTCCTTGATCAGCAACCCCGGAGGAGTTAAGATTTGAAATTGAAGGTGATACCTGAGAAAGGCATTGAACCCATTTTTATTTGCATAGGCATAAACCTCATTCCCATCGACCCTGTCTATCGAAATTTTCCGGGTAAGAGCATGAATATCCTCTTTATCTGAAATATTAAAAGTGAAATAGACCTCGCTCCTTCCGGCAAATATACTATCAAGAAGCTTTGCATCTCTGGTTTGGGAAATAACCGTCCCTGAGAAACCAATCATGATCAATAAAAGTAACCTGATAGAGATTTTTGCCATGCTATTTTTCAATTTGCTTCATACATGTGTCAATCAGGCGATATACCTCCTCTTTCACAGGTACGAGCGGGAGACGTAAATAATTATTACACAGTGTTTTGATTTCAAGCGCTGCCTTTATTCCTGAAGGACTGCCATCTGCAAACAGCGCATTGGTAAAATCAACCAGTTTGTAATGTATCATCCGTGCAGCACTGAAATCACCATCCAGTGCAAGTTTGACCATCTCAGAAACCTCTGTGGGATAAACATTGGCTGAAACAGAGATTAATCCGTCGGCACCGGCAGAGATTAAAGGAAGTGCCAACCCGTCATCTCCTGAAAGGACTATAAAATCTTTTGGCCGGTTTATAATAATCTGATATATTTGGTCAAAACTCCCGGATGCTTCTTTTATTCCCACTATATTCGAGCATTCCCTGGCAAGCCGTACAGTGGTGGAAGCGCTTATACTGCAACTGGTCCGGGAGGGCACAGAATAAAGAATGACAGGGACTGGACTGGCCTCTGAAATTATTCTAAAATGCTGGAAGATACCTTCCTGTTGAGGTCTGGAATAATATGGACATACAGAGAGGACGGCATCAATGCCTTTGAAAGGTGTTCCGTGTATTGCCAGGACAACTTCTGAAGTACTATTGCCGCCGATTCCGACAACCAATGGAATTCGTTTGTTAATCGCCCTGACCGAAAATTCAATCAGGGCTTTTTTTTCAGGTTTCGAAATCGTTGGCGCTTCACCGGTTGTCCCTAAAACAACAATGAAATTTGCACCTCCCTGAATAATATGATTGACAATTGCTTCATATGCTTCAAAATCAATTGCCCCTGACTTCTTAAACGGAGTAACGATGGCGACTCCCGTTCCCCTGAATTTATGGCTTCCTTTTCGCATGTGAATTGATAACGGTAAGGTAATGCTGAACCTGTCCAAGATATTCCTCTGAAGTCATAGTAGGTTTCAGATCAATCATCAGATCATAGTATTCCGTGTTTATTTCCGAAAATTTTCCGACACGAAACAACGCTTTTGAAAGTCCTGAAATATATTTCAAAGGAAAATTATCCTGCAAACTGAGATCAATCAGGATATCAAATTCTTTCTCAATAAAATCTTTTACCTGCGTATGAATTGGTTTATAAAACCAGGTCAGATCCCTCTTGGAGAAAAAATCATATGATAATTTTGGTAAAAAACGTTGAACCAGGTTTTTATTCTTTACAAATCCCAATGCTTTCACCTCCTTGTGATCACCCTGCAATTTCGATACAAATTCAGAAACACGGTCATAATCAGGCACATCATCCAGGGTATACAGGATGCCAATCCTTTTTGCATCTTTCAGATTAGTCATTTGACATAACCTTTCAGAACGGGAATGTTCCTTTTTATAATAATATTGACCGATTTTAATTCTCAAATTACCAAACATAATTTTCTCAGTTAATTATTTATTTAAACTGAAATGCAAAGTTAATGATTTCAGCGCATTCAAACAAAAGCCAAAGTAATTTCTAATAAACGCATGCTTTTATAACAAAGTATTAGATTCAATGTTAATAAACTATAATTTTGTTCCCAACTCACTTAGTAAAATGAAAATAACTTTCCTTGGAACCGGAACATCACAGGGAGTACCCGTTATTGCATGTGATTGCGTTGTTTGCAAATCAAAGGACAAACGAGACAAACGGCTGCGATCGTCAATTGCAATTGAAAAGGATGATTGGCGGATCATCATTGATTGTGGCCCTGATTTCAGGCAGCAGATGCTGAGGGAAGAGATTCGTTCAATAGATGCTATCCTGGTAACGCACGGTCATAAGGACCATCTCGGTGGTTTGGACGACGTTCGGGCGTTTAACTATATAAACCACAAGCCTGCTCAGGTTTATGCGACCAGCAAGGTGCAGCGCATCATTAAAATGGAATTCTCCTATGCGTTTGACAAAAATCCTTATCCCGGAGTTCCTGAAATCATATTGCAGAAGTTGACTAACAGACCATTCTGGATTAACAACCAGAAAATTATTCCGATCAAGGCCCTGCACTATAACGATGATCATTTTGTTTTCGGCTTTCGCATGGATGATTTTACCTATATAACTGATGCAGTGAATATCTCAGAAAAAGAGAAGGATAAGATCAGGGGATCCAAAATCATTGTATTGAATGCCCTCAGAAAACAAAAACACTATTCTCATTTCAACCTTGAAGAAGCACTGGCTCTGATGCATGAACTAAAACCACAGCGAGGTTATCTGACACATATCAGTCACCAGATGGGTAAATTTTCAGATGTGAATCATGAATTACCTGGCTTTGTAAAATTAGCCTATGATGGTCTCAAGCTGACTTTCTGACCCGTTTCAATGTTAAAAGGTTCATCGCATTGCTCCCAACCCCATGAACGTTTTTCTGAACAAACCGTAGAACCTGATCATAATACAGGATCACAACCGGCGCTTCCTCCATCATTATTTTTTCCATTTCCCGGTAATAGGAAAACCGTATAGAATCATTGACCGTTGACATGGCTGTTTCATATAGCCTGTCAAATTCAGGATTTGAAAAATGGGTATAATTGGGACCCCGGGGGCAAAAGTTCTTCGAATAAAACAAGGAAAGATAGTTTTCAGCATCCGGGTAATCGGCAATCCATGAAGCCCTGAAAAATGGTAATTTTGCTTCTGATTTCATCTCTTTAACGGCAGCAGCAGGCGCTATTTCGATTTTAAGGTCAATGCCGACTGAAGAAACCTGGTGCTGGATGTACTTGCAAATATCCAGGTAGTCGGAAGTTGAAGTCAGGGTGATCGCAGGCAACCCCCGCCCTTCAGGATATCCTATGGAAGCAAGCAGTTGTTTTGCTTTTCCGGGGTTGTAATCATAAAAAATCAAATTGGAATCAAATGATGGCAATCCATTCGGTGTAATTCCCTGGCAACCAGGGAAGCCTATGTTATTTCGCAGGTACCTGATCATTTTTTTCCGGTCAAAGGCCAGGTTTATGGCTTTCCTGATTTCTTTTGCAGGAATGCTCTCCTGCATGGCATGGCTGGCAGGATCAACCATGAATCCTAAATATTCAGTGTTCAGGTATGATTGCGTGATCAGTTCAATCCTGGAAGAATATTTTGGCTGAAGTTTGCCTTCCTTCGTAAGCAATTCATCTTTATACGTAGGATCGATACCCGACATCAGGTCAAGGTTTCCTTTGACAAATTCAAGAAATGCCGATTGCTTGTCAGGCACAAACGTAATGGCGACAGCATCAAGGAACGGCAACCTGTGGCCGTTCTCAAATTCAAAATAGTCCGGGTTCTTCAGCAAAACCAGTTTTACACCTTCCTGCCACATTTTGAACCTGAACGGGCCTGTTCCAACCGGGTTTCTGCGAAAATCATTGCCATAGAACCGGATGGCTTCCTTTGGAATAACCGAACAATATTGCATGCTGAGCAATCGTAAAAAAGGCGGGAAAGGTTGTTCCAGGTGTATGATGAGTGTGGTATCGTCAAGCGCCTCGAATGGAGCAATTTCCTTTGACCTGCTGATGTTGTTAAATAGCCATGATCCGGGTGATGCTACTTTGGGATCGATGATCCTTTGAAATGAAAACACAAAATCATCAGCAACCACTCTTCGTCCAATACCTTTGGCAAATGAGGGATCATCATGAAAAAAGACATCACTCCGTAAATGAAACACATATTCTACACCAGATGCAGAAATGTTCCAAGATTTGGCAATGGCAGGCAGAATTTCCATTCGGTCATCCAACTGAATCAGCCCATTGAACAGCTGATTAACCGCCCAAATAACGGTCTGGTCCTTTGCAAAAGCAGGGTCCAGCGTAGTTATATTGGCAGCTTCGTTATATCGAAATACCGATTTGCCCTGCTGTTGATTGTAATCGGTGCAGGAAAATAACAAGATAAAGAAAAGTATAAGGAAAAGGCTTGTTTTATTCATAATACAAGTACAAAATTATCAGAAAAAATGGTAAATTTGCAAATTCTTTCCTCATCAATACTAAATCCCATGAAATTAACCTCCACACTCGTACTGCTGTTTTTCTCATTGCTGCTCATTGCGCCTGCACAGGATTTTTCTTCCATGAATGGTCCTGCCTATTGTTCCATGAAAAAGTCAGGATCACGATCGCTGATGCAACGGCCAATGAACAATAATTCCGGTCCCAAACATTCCTTCGATGTGATGAAATACTCACTGGATGTTGATCTTTACAATTGCTATTCATCACCTTATCCCAAGAGTTTCAGCGGATCGGTTACGATCATGTTCAAGGTTGATTCTTCCTTGAATTCAATCAGGCTGAATGCTGAAAATTATTCACTGATAGTTGATTCTGTCAGACTTGACGGTGTTTCATATACGCATCTCAATGATATGCTGATCATTCAGCTCAGCCGCACCTATGAAGTCGGGGAATCAGCGAATGTGAAAATTTATTATCGCCACAAGAATGTTGAGGATTATGCTTTTTATGCAAGTTCAGGGACAGTGTTCACGGATTGTGAACCCGAAGGTGCCCGTAAATGGTTTCCATGTTGGGACCAGCCGTCGGATAAAGCTTTGTTTGATTTAACCGCCAAAGTCAAAGCGAATGTGAAGCTTGGCTCCAACGGGCGGTTAGCCGATTCAACGCTTGCCGGGGATTTTCTCACCTATCATTGGGTTTCGGATCAGAAAGTGGCAACCTATCTCATGGTTATTACTTCAAAAGTGAATTACCAGTTGAATATCGGTTGGTGGCACAAACTAACTAACCCAGCCGACAGCATTCCGCTGAGATTTTACTTTAATCAGGGTGAAAACCCAGCCCCTGTCATGTCAATACTGCCAAACATGACCACATGGTATTCTCAACATTTCGCTGAGCATCCGTTTGACAAGAATGGATTTGCAACACTAAATTCTGATTTTGCCTGGGGCGGTATGGAAAACCAATCGTTGACCAGCCTTTGTACAGGATGCTGGGATGAAAGCCTTGCAGCACATGAATATGCGCACCAGTGGTTTGGCGACATGATCACCTGCAACACATGGGCGGATATCTGGCTCAATGAAGGCTTTGCAACCTGGTCTGAAGCATTCTGGTATGAAAGTTATGCCGGATACAATGCATACAAAAACGACATTAACAGCGATGCGAGCAGCTACCTTCAAAGCAATCCAGGCTGGGCAATCTCTGATCCCGAATGGGCGGTTACCACCCCTTCTACCAATGTATTGTTCAATTATGCCATCACCTATGCAAAAGGGGCCTGCGTACTCCATCAATTGCGCTATGTGCTGGGAGATTCCCTCTTTTTCGAAACACTGCACGCATATTGCGCGGATACTAATTTGAAGTTCAATTCGGCCACGATCGGAGATTTCAAGGCCACTGTTAATCAGGTAACCGGCAGTGATTATACCTGGTTTTTTGATGAATGGATTTTTCAGCCGAATCATCCGGTTTATCAGAATACCTTCAATTATCAAAACCTTGGAAATGGACAGTGGAAGGTTAATTTCTTTATGAAACAGGTTCAAACAGACGCTTCATTTTTCAAGATGCCTGTTGAGGTTCTCATCCGCTTTATTGATGCATCCGATACCACGATTACAGTCATGAATGATGTTAATTTTCAGCAATTCTCATGGACATTCGATAAACAACCCGTATTTTTCAGGTTTGATCCCGACAGGCAAATTGTTTTAAAAGGCGGGAGTACCATGGTTGGCATCGGTGATGATATCTCCACGAACACCCATTCAACCCTTTTTCAGAACCATCCAAATCCTGCAGTCGACGGAACCCTCATCCGCTATGAGATCAATGAACCCATGAAAGTAAAGCTTGAGATTACTGACATGATCGGGATCGTTCTCCTGAAACCAGTTGATGCCAAACAACCCGCCGGGAAATATGAGATCAACCTCGATTGTTCAACCCTTGCAGCTGGCAACTATCTTTATAAGCTTTCGGCTGGCAATGGCATCCATGTTAAAAAAATGGTCATCATTAAATAGGTGTATGAATATCCCCAAAATTTTCATTTTGTGGCTGTTGTTAACGGTTACTTGTTTGGGTATTGCATCTCCGGTTTATAAGATTCCAACAGATACGGCGCACTTCTATACCGTTCATAGTTTCGATGTTTTAAAATACAAACTTGAGATAGATTTATTTCCGTGTTTTAAAACTCCTTTCCCAACAAGTTTCGCAGCCAGTGAAGTGATGACGTTTAAGGTTGATTCCGCACTGAATTCCATTCAATTGAACGCAGCGAATCAATCCCTTGCAATAGATTCGGTAACCATGGCCGGAGTCTCGTTTACGCATCAAAACAACATTTTGTACATTCTTCTTTCGAGAAGCTATGAACGCGGAGAGATTGTTTCAGTAAAAATACATTACCGGCATAAAAACGTCTATGACAACGCATTTTATGTTTCATCAAGTTTTGTTTTTACCGATTCTCCACCTGAGGGTGCCAGAAAATGGATGCCTTGCTGGGACAGGCCTTCCGACAAAGCTACCTGGGAACTAATCGCCCGGGTTCCGCTTTCCGTAAGGCTGGGTTCTACAGGGTTGCTTGCCGACTCGACCATATCAGCAGATACACTTATTTATCATTGGTTAACTGAAATACCCGTTGCAACATATCTGATCACATTTACTTCAGGAGTAAATTTCCAGATACATACGAAGTACTGGCACAAATTGTCAAATCCTGCCGATAGCGTTCCTGTCCGTATTTATTACAAAGCCAATGAAAACCTTGCGATGGTTGACAGTACCATCATTCCGCTAACTGACTTTTATTCTGAAAAATTCGGAGATTATCCATTTGAGAAAATAGGTTTTGCCACGTTGAACGGAACTTTTCCCTGGGCTGGCATGGAAAACCAGAGCATGGTAAATCTGATGCCCGGGGGATACAGTGACAACAGCCTGATTGCGCATGAACATTCACATCAATGGTTTGGCGATCTCCTCACCTGTGGAACCTGGGCCGATATATGGTTAAATGAGGGAATCGCGACTTATTGCCAGAACCTGTGGGTAGAACATTCTTCCGGATACCCAGCCTACAAGAACAGCATGAACACCCTTGCCAATTACTACCTGGCACATAATCCCGGATGGCCGCTTTACCATCCCGAATGGACTATTCATACCCCGAGTGGCAATACGTTATATAACGAAGCAATAACCTATGACAAAGGTGCCTGTATACTTTTTCAGTTGAGGTATGTATTGGGTGACAGCCTCTTTTTCAAGGTGATGCGCGATTATATCTCAGATTCCGGTTTAAGGTTTAAAAATGCCTATACTGAAGATTTTGCTAAAATCGTTTGTCAATCATCAGCAAAAGACCTCAACTGGTTTTTTAAGCAATGGGTATACAGCCCGAACCATCCAGTTTATCAGATCACTTATGATATTGACAGTGTGGGGGAAAATAACTGGAGGGTATCCTTGATCCTCGTTCAAACACAAGCAAATCCTGTATTTTTTAAAATGCCGGTTCAGGTCAGGGTCAATTTCAGCGATGCCACTGATACCCTCTTTCAGGTAATGAATGATTTAAATCACCAGGAATTTGGATTTAATTTTTCAAAAAAGCCTGTGGCCCTTGTTTTTGACCCATTGCGTAACATTTTGCTTAAACAGGCCGCTACAATTTACCGGGTTACTGCTGTTGCCGGGAAAAAACAATTTGAATTATTTCAGAATGAACCAAATCCATTCAGAACTGCCACAGTTGTTTGTTATGCAGTAGCATCACAGGAAAGGGTAATGATATCTGTCTATGACAGCAATGGGAAAAAGGTAACCTGCCTTGTCAACGGCAATCATATTCCGGGTATTTACCGCCTCGAATGGTCCGCTCAGGGACTAGCGCCGGGCCTGTACTTTCTGAAAATGGAGGCAGGCCGTTTTGCAGAAACAAAGAAAATGATCCTGGTTAACTGATGTCATTATTTGTGGTAGTTTAAATCGAGCGGATTGATCACCTGCTCCTTAAGCAGAGCAATGTCCCCGATTTCCTGCATTTCATCGATATAATGGAACCTCAGGCCCTTGATGTATTCTGCTTTAATCTCTTCAATATCTTTTTTATTTTCCTTGGATAAAATGATATCCGTCAGGTTTGCGCGTCTTGCAGCTAGCATTTTTTCTTTGATCCCTCCTACCGGAAGAACCTTTCCCCGCAGGGTAATCTCACCAGTCATGGCAAGTCGTTCACGTACTTTGAATTGCGTGAAAGCAGAAGCCAGGGCCGTAAACATGGTAATTCCTGCGGATGGTCCATCTTTGGGTGTTGCTCCTTCGGGGACATGAATGTGGACATTCCAGTGCTGGAAAATCCCCGGGTCAATACCAAATACCTCAGAATGTGCTTTAAGATAAGCAAGAGCAATGGTGGCTGATTCTTTCATGACGTCACCCAGGTTGCCTGTCAATGTTAAATCGCCTTTACCCCTGCTGAGGCTGACCTCGACAAACAGAATTTCTCCGCCTGCCATGGTCCAGGCGAGCCCGGTAACAACTCCGGCTACCTCGTTCGTAATTGATTTCTCAACCTGAAAAATAGGAATGCCCATGATGGTCTTGAGATCGTTTATTACAAGTTTTTTGGCAAACTTTTCATTGGATACAATTGCCCTCACCTTGCTTCGGATAATCTTTGCAATACATTTTTCAAGTGTACGCACACCTGATTCCCGGGTATAATCTTCAATTATTTTGGTAATCAATTCATTACTGAACTGAATCTGATTTTTTTTAATTTCGTGATCCTGAAATTGCTTGGGAAGAAGGTGCCGCTTTGCAATTTCCACTTTTTCTTCAACGAGATACCCGGGAATATCAATAATTTCCATGCGATCACGCAACGCAGGATGGATCGTACTGAGGGTATTGGCGGTCGCAATGAACATGATCCTGGAAAGATCGTATTCAATTTCCAGGTAGTTGTCATAAAAAGCAATATTTTGTTCAGGGTCAAGTACTTCAAGCAATGCTGCCTGGGGATCGCCATTGATATTCATGCCCATCACCTTGTCTATTTCATCCAGGACAAAAACAGGGTTTGAACTTTTCGTCTTTTTGAGGCTTTGTAAAATCCTTCCTGGCATTGCACCGATATAAGTTTTCCGGTGGCCACGCAGTTCAGACTCATCACGGAGTCCGCCAAGTGACATCCGGGTGTACTTGCGTCCCAGGGCCCTGGCAATGCTTTTTCCAAGGGATGTTTTACCCACACCCGGAGGGCCTACAAGGCATAAAATCGGAGATTTCAGGTCACGTTTCAGCTTGATTACAGCAAGATGCTCAATGATGCGTTCTTTGACCTTTTCCAATCCAAAATGGTCTTCATCAAGCACTTGCTGTGCATGGTGCAGATCAAGGTTGTCTGTAGTAAAGTCACCCCAGGGAAGTTGTACCAGTGTTTCCAGGTAGTTGGTTTGAATTGAATATTCTGCTGCCATCGGATGCATCCGCTGGAGTTTGTTCATCTCTTTTTCGAATATTTCCGAAACCTCTTTTGACCATTTTTTATCCTTGGCCAGTTCCCTTAACGCATTTATTTCTTGTGAATTAGGACTACCACCAAGTTCTTCCTGGATGGTTTTCAACTGTTGGTTTAGTAAAAAATCACGCTGCTGTTTATCAAGATCGGTTTTAACTTTATTCTGGATTTGTTGTTTCAGGTCGGCCACCTGAAGTTCTTTGGTCAGGAGTGTCAGAACAAGGTTGGCACATTCAACCAGGTCGCCAACTTCAAGCAGTTTTTGTTTTTCCGTAACATCAACATTCAGGTTTGATGAAATAAAATGAACCAGGAATGACGGGGATTCAATGTTCTTGATAGCAAACGCTGCTTCCGAGGGGATATTGGGTGACTTTGTAATGATTTGAATTGCCAGGTCTTTAAGGGAGGCAATGAGTGCGTTGAATTCGCCATTGTCGCTTGGTATCACTACCGGTGCTTCAAATGCAGATACAGAAGCCATAATATATGGATCTGACTGGATCATTTCTTTGATCGCGAAACGGCGTTTCCCCTGGATAATGGCGGTATTGCTGCCATCCGGCATTTGTAAAATTTTAATAATATAGGCAACGGTTCCGATTTTATTCAGATCATCAAACTCCGGGTCTTCAATACTCGCATCTTTCTGTGCAACCACGCCGATTGTTCGACTTCCCTTGTAAAACTCACGGATCAGTTTTATCGATTTATCACGGCCAACTGTAATGGGGATGACAACACCCGGGAAAAGAACCGTATTGCGCAAGGGAAGGATGGGCAGTACCTCTGGCACCTCTTCGGTGTTCATTGCTTCTTCATCCTCCGATGAAAGGAGAGGGATAAATTCAGTTTCCGAATCAATTAAATCAGAAAAAAGTAGTGCGTTATTTTCCATCAGGTTCTCGATAATTTTAAAAAAGTCAAAAGCACACCTCCTCTTATAAAAAAAGATTGAGGGAATTGAGTCATGTCAATAAGTATGCCAAGAAAATGGTGACTACCTTCTAAAGGTATTTGTTCTTAAGGGTAAGATTATAGACACTGGTGAGGAGATCCTTTTCCACATCATCAAATGTACGTCGCCGGCGTTTAAAAACGATCTCAGCAACCTCCATTGCTTTTTTTATGCTGTAGTTGGTGTGTCCTGAAGTGCCACCCCAGGAAAAGGATGGGATAAAATTTCGCTGAAAGCCAGAGCCGAAAATATTGGCACTCACCCCAACAACGGTTCCGGTGTTGAACATGGTATCAATGGCACATTTTGAATGATCGCCCATGATCAGCCCGCAAAATTGCATGTGCGTATTTACAAAGGTTTGCTTCCCATAACTCCAAAGACGCACATTGTCGTAAGTGTTTTTCAGGTTGGAAGTATTGGTGTCGGCGCCAAGGTTACACCATTCTCCGATTACAGAATGCCCCAGGAAACCATCATGGGCTTTGTTTGAATACCCGAAAAGTACGGAATTATTGATTTCCCCACCGACCCTGCAAAATGGGCCAACCGTAGTGGGCCCATATATTTTTGCTGCCATTTTCACTTCGGCACCTTCACAAAGTGCAAAAGGACCGCGGATCACGGCACCTTCCATAATTTCTGCATCCTTGCCAATATAGATCGGGCCGGTTGTTCCATTAAGGACTGCACACTCCACCCGGGCTCCTTTCTCAATAAAAATATTTTCAGAACCAAAAGACTTGTTGGTTTCACTCAGTTTTTGCGATTTCCGACCCTTTGTAAGCAAATGGAAATCTTCTATCAGGGCGGCCTCATTTTTAGAAAATATTTCCCAGGTGTGGTTGATTTTTGCGGGGGCCTCTTTCATCTGGATCTCTTCGATACCTTCTGTGGATGCATCTCCTACATTGTCGAGTTCTTCTGCCGTTACGTGCAGGGCTATAATGGTGTCTTTATATACAACCGTTTGATTGGGTTTCAGGTTTTTAATTGCTTCAATGATCTCGTCATTCGGACAAATAGAGCCATTGATCAGCACATTTTCTGCCATTTTGACAATGGGGAATTTGCCGCTCAAATAGCCGTCAGTCAACGAAGATGTTGTCGATTTCAGCCTTTTTTCCCATTTCTCACGGATTGTAAGAATTCCAACCCGTATATCTGAAACCGGACGGGTAAAGGTGAGGGGAAGCAGGTTCGTACGGACGATACTTTCATCAAACAGAATGTAATTCATTTTGAAGCAGAATTATACAAAGGGTCTATTAAATTTCTTTGATGCAAATTTAGAAAAAAATAAATAAAAAAGGAGCCACCCTGAAAAAACGGTGGCTCCTTCCAGAATATTGTTCCAGTGGTTTATTTACCCGCTGCGTTACGGTCGATGTGTTTTTGGTACCTGCTTTTAAATTTATCGACACGGCCTGCTGTATCAACCAGTTTCATTTTACCAGTATAAAACGGATGTGAAGTGTGAGAAATTTCCAATTTAATTAATGGATACTCCACCCCATCTTCCCATACAATGGTTTCCTTTGTTTTTACTGTTGACTTCGAAAGAAAAGTGTATTCGTTTGACATATCTTTGAACACAACCAGTCTGTAATCTTTCGGATGAATATCTTTTTTCATTGAAATTTGGTATTTTTATGAGGGTGCAAAATTAATGAATAAAAATTGATTTCCAAAGAATATTTCAAATCTGTTTCAGAAAAGCAGAAACTCCATGGTATCAACCTGATCGGCATAATCCCATAATACAGGATTCTGTCCTTCGCCAGGGCGCAGCGATTGAACCGGCAGAGGACCTTTGCTGATCACACACTGAATCGAGTCGGAATATTCAATGATCTCCGCCGTAACATCTTCAACGCTATTGTAATATTCAAAGTGCAACACGGCAATAGGCGAGGCCAGCGCGTGATCTTCTTTCAGTAACAAAAACCCGGTATCGATGAATGGCACCTGACTTACCAGGTATATGGATTTATAATATTCATAGTTGTTATAATACTGATGATGATTGGAAAAGTAGTCATATTTGTCCAGCGCCCGGATCAATCCTGTAAAATTATAACCTTTTGGTATATACACTTTTGAAATACTGCGGCATCCCTTTCCAAAGAAAAGCATGATATCTGCTGCCAGGCAATCCAAATCATGGTTATTTTCAATTCCTGCCAGCAAAGCAACGCTGTTTCTGTTCTTACGGATAATGTGCGGATATTTCCCAAAATAATACTCAAAATACCTGGATGTATTGGTACTTCCGGTTGTGATGATGGCATCAAATTTTTCAAGTTTTCCTGAAGTAAATACAATATTTTCATACCATTCAGGCAGACAATCCGTCAGAATACCTGCAAATGCAGGAAAAAGCTGATCATCGGATGAAGAGAGTTTTGCCACAAGCCTGTTGCCGGAAATCAAAACGCAAAGAAAGTCATGAAACCCTACGGCCGGAATGTTACCGGCCATTACAACCCCGATCGTTTTTGTAGTGGAAACGCGTTCTATCCTATCCCGGTAGGGAGATATCCATCGTTCTAAACTTTCCCTGTTCAGTGCGTGTCCAAGGTTGTTCAAAGCGATCCTGATATGTTCGGGCGTAAACCACGGGTTTTGTAAAAATGCATTTTGAGCGGCAGTGGTAAGAGGCATCATTTCCAGTTCAACAGAATTTTCATGATAGCTGCGCAGCCGGTCACCCAGCAATGCAAACGATCTGAGGCGGTCGGACAATTGCATTCTTTTTTTTTTTGCAAATGTAGCTCAATAAATGATTTAATACCCTGCAAGGGTATCCAAACCGGCCACTTTGTAACTACCTTTGCAGGGTTAAATTTCAACTAATCAATCCGGAGAGCCAATGTCCCCCAGATGGTTTCTTATCACTTTTTACCTTCT